>JAABUU010000605.1_pt1 | contig 78493 bp, 140 predicted proteins | sample 5559301 | NCBI WGS metagenome assembly JAABUU01 (sample SAMN10711884, study PRJNA513360) | rock metagenome | isolation source: Antarctica rocks | place: Antarctica: Victoria Land, Richard Nunatak white
GCCGCGGCGCCCGCCTCGGCGCGCTCGGCGCGCGCCGCCGCCTCGGCCGCGCCCTGCTGCGCGGCCGCGCACTCGCGCGCCAGCTGCGCCAGCGCCGCGCCGCGCGCCGCGAGCTCGGCGTCCCGCGCGCCCAGCTCGGCGTCCTTGGCGGCGGCCGCGGACGCCGCGCGCGCGGCCGCCGCCTGCGCCGCCGCGAGCGCGGCGGCGTGCACGTCGGGCAGGTTCTCCTGCGGCCGCACCCTGGCGGTCAGCACGCCTCGCCTTCTAGCGGTCTGTCGTGTAACGCTGTTTTCAGGTTCGCTGAGCATGCCTTGCCTTCAAGCAGTCTGTCAGCTCATGCCATGTCAAGGTCCTGACCGCCGCTTCAGTATGTCTGGCAGCCACACTGGGCGTCCTGCTGTTTCCATGGCGCCCTGGTATTTCTATGATTTGTCGTATGGTTGCTCCTGGGGCCTTTCAGAATGCACGTTACAGGCGCCAGCTGTGAGCGCCCTCTGCTTGCGCCGCTGCGCGCAGGCGGCGCGGGGCGCAGGCGGGCCATGCCGCCACAACAGGCGATGGAAGCCTGCCCGGCCGCACACCTTGCCCGCATCGCAGACGCCGCGCACAGTGACGCGGCAGCCCGAGGGCAGCTCCTCCAGGCTGGCGCGCGCGCCGCCGCAGCGGCGCCGCGCCTCCTGTGCAGCGACCAGGCCCTCGCGCAGCTCCGCCAGCTCGCCCGCGAGCGCCGCGTTCTCCGCGAGCGCCTGCCGCAGGCCCGCCGCCGCCTGCACGCCAATTGTGCTAGGGTTAGGGTTGCACATCACCCTCCAGCGCCAGGTCTCCCCCGCAGCCCCGCCAGCTCGCCCGCGAGCGCCGCGTTCTCCGCGAGCGCCTGCCGCAGGCCCGCCGCCGCCTGTGCATGCCAGTTATGCTAGGGTTAGGGTTGCACATCACCCTCGAGCGCCAGGTCCCCCCGCAGCTCCGCCAGCTCGCCCGCGAGCGCCGCGTTCTTCGCGAGCGCCTGCCGCAGCCCCGCCGCCGCCTGCGGGCCGCTGTGAGAATAGATTTAGGGCTGCAATTTGCCCGCAACCGCCGGACAGCCTGCGGGTGCTTGCCGCAGCCGCGCCAAAGCACGCGGGTCCCTCGTCACCTAATAGGATTAGGGCCATGCCTCGCCCCCGACTGCCGCATTTCACCGCGAGCGCATGCCTCAGCAACGCCGCCGCCTGCGAGCCCTGCACCCTTCACCTGTGCGACACCGTGGGCTTGTGCTAGTGCTAGGGCTGTTTGTTCTGGCAGGGAAGGAGGGAGAGGTGCGAGGGGTCGTACCTCACATTGTCAGTTGGCTGAGATGGACATATCAGGCATCGCATGCGGTGTGCCACCGACGACGAACAGGGGCGGCGAGGCGGGGCCGCGCACGTCCATGCGGCCGCGCTCGGCGGCGAACGCGCGCGCCTCCAGCGCCGGCGCGCCGGCCGCGGCGCCGCGCGCGGCCGCCAGCTCGGCGCCGAGCCCGTCTACGCGCTGGCAGAGCTGCACGACGACCGTCTCGGCGCTGTCGGCGCGGTGCTGCAGCGCGCGCGCGTCGCCGTCGGCCGCGCCCGCCGCCGCGTCGCCCAGGCGCCGGAGCTCCGCGTCGCGCCGCTCGATCGCGGCCTGTGCGCGCGCAGCCCACAGTCTCTCTCAGGATGCCACTTCATTTTTAGCATCAAGCAGCCAGGCTGCGTAGGGCAGCTTGGCGCCGTTCATGCGATGTGCCGCATTGACAGCCTTATCCCCGAGCCGAGCCGCTGCTGGGCTTCCCAGGCGCCCGCGGCCCGCTGTCCCGCCCTTTCCTGGCGGCTCTGGCGCACAGCCAACCCCTGTGCATGGCGCCTCCACTTGCGCCTCCACGTGCGCCTTTCACCTCCTGCCTCGCACCTGTCGCCAGCTGCACAGGGGCGCTCTGGGCGCCACGCATGTCTGCGCGCTCAGCCACCAAGCGACCATATCCCCTTTGGCCCGGCCTCCGCAACGCCCTCCTCGCACCCACCACGCTTTCGAGAGAGTCCTATGGCTGCGCCACAGGGGCGCGCGCCTGCGCATTCTCGAGCAGCGCCTGCAGGCGCCCCAGCTCGGCCTGCGCGCGCCTCGCGCCCTCCTCCAGGTCCGCCACGCGGCCGGCGGCGGCGACCAGGGCCGCCGCCGCGGCGCCGCCAGGGTCGGCGCTGCCAGGGTCGGCGCCGTCCAGGACCGGCGCCTCGCCGGCGCGCACACGGCCGCTGAGCGGACGCGCCATCTCCATGCGCGCCGCCACGCGCACGGGCGCGTCGCCCCCGGCCGCGTCCTGCGCTGCCAGGACCTCGGCCAGGCGCGCGCGCAGGCCCTCATTCTCCTGCGCCCGGGCCGCCGCGTCGGCACAGTGCGCTTCCTCAGCACCGGCGCTCAAACCTCCGACTCTGGGCTGGTCAGCCGCGGGGTTCAAGCCGTGAAGCCCGGGCGCGGCGCTCGCTCCAGCATACGGTGGGAAAAACCTATCATGGTCACGACCCTACCCTGGCGCGCGCGCCTGCTCCAGCGTGGAGTGGCGCTCCACGGTACGCGACTTCCAGAACAGCAGCTCCGCGACGCGCGCCTCCAGCGCGCGCGCCGCAGCTCCGCCGTCGCGCGCCGCGGCGTCGGCGGCCTCGCCGTCGGCGAGCGCGCGCGCGCGCAGGTTGGCGTTCTCGGCCGCCAGCCGCGCCTCGCCGCGCCGCAGCGCCTCCAGCTGCGCCGCCGGGACGCGCGCGGTGACTCTTTGCGCCCAGGCTGTTGTGCACCTTTTCAACTCCAGCACCTGGTCTACTGCCCCACATGTTCTTCCTCCAAAGAAGCGGCCGCTGCAAAAGCCGCTGGCCCGCGGCCAGCGCCGCAGGCCGACGCGCGCGGCCTGCGTCGTCCTGCAACACCCGATGCGGCGCGGGGCACGCGCTCAGCTGCCGCTGCACAAGGCGTGCGGGCGCGGGGCTTGACCGCGCGCCAGGAGGCCGCCACTAGGACGGCCAGGAGGCGCCATACGCGTTGTCAGCAGACGGCCATCGTCGAGATGCGGAGGAGGGGCGACCCAGGGGCCGGCGCGCCTGCGCCTGGAAGGCTGCCAGCTGCTGCGCACGCGCCGCGTCGCGCAGCTTGAGCGCGCGCCAGCTCTCCGTGGTCGCCACCAGGTCGGCCAGCAGGCGGCCCGCCAGCGCCGCGCTGCCGGGCTCCAGCGGCTCCCGGTATGCTAGCGCGTCCAGCTTGCGCCGCAGCGCCGCCGTGCGCTCGGCCATCCCGGCACCCCCCCGCCTCGCCGGCCGCCGCCCTCCGGTCGCGCGGCAACGTGGACGCGCGCCGGGGCGTCCGTGGCCAGCCCGCGCCGCTGCCTCAGCCGCTGCTGTCCTGTGCTGGCACCTGGCACAGCTGCCTGTCCGCGTCGGGCTTGCGGCGCGGCGCCGCCGGGCGCGCAGCCGACGCTCCTACCTCCGTCTAGCCAAGCGGCGCGTGCCTTCGCTGGTACGGGACGCGCGTACAGTGTGAAGCCTGCGGAGCACCGCCGCACTCAGCACCGCCCCGTTTCCGCCTCGTCGGCCGACGCGGGCCCGCGCAACCAAGCGCGCTTCACGCTTGCGCCGCAGCGCAGCGCCGCGGTGCAGTACGTGCTGGTGCGTTGCGGGACACGGGCCTGCGGTGGCGTACCGGGCTTGACACGCTGTCGTGCGCTTGCGCCGGCCCGGTCACCGGCGGCGCCCCGGCGCCAGTGCGCTCGCAGCCGTTTCTACGTTTCCAGCGGCTGCCTAAGGGCGCGGGGCGCTGCGTGCGTGCAGCATCGGCAGCGCGCCGTCCGGGGGTGCATGGCCATGCGCAGCCTGCACCATCTTGATCTTTGGTGCGGTGATGGCGGCGCCGCCGGATAGGCAACACAGCAGGTCTGTTATTCTTCTTTACATCTGCGCCACAGCACTACCGTGCATGGCCGTCATACATCCGCGCACGCGCCGTCCCCAACTACACGTTCTGTCCCTGCGCTACAGATGTGCTGAAGCAGAGACGGAGTGGGCGTTAGCGGCAGCTCCAGCATATCATAGCCCATGCAGCAGCTCAGGAAAAATTCAAAATCGGTGCCCATTGTGCCCAGGGCCTGGTGCCAGGGAGCGATACTTCCCTGCGCTCGTCCTCCACATCACCCGCCCTTATCCACTGCACTTTGCGTGCAGTACCCGCCGGACTCCAGCGACGGCGATGGTCGGCAGGCGCCCGACCTCTTGTCAAGCATGCACCCCGCAAGGCGACCTGACTCCAGCAAGGAGCTCACCGTCAGCGATGTCTGCTTCTTCCTGCAGGTGCGGGAGGCGGCCTGTGCAAGCTGGCCAGGAGGGCTACCGTGCGGGGGGAAGGATGTCATGCGCTCACTATGCACATGCCTTGGGCTCACACAGTACCTCTGTTTGGCCTGGGATCCTGGTACCAAAGCACAGGGGGGCACCGGGCTGGGCGGCTGGCGCAAGGGACAGCTCAGGGACCATGCAAGGGGCAGCTCAGGCGCCAGGCAGGTGCAGGATGTCAGCAGTCCGGCGCCGCAGATGGCGCTGCATGGCGCTCGCGAGGGCGCGTGGCGTCTCGGCGAGGCCATCCAGCGCGGCGCATGCGCGCTTCCACGGCCACACCGGGGGAGAGGGGCCCTGACCGGGGCCGCACGCGCGCACTGCAGGAGGAGTGGCGCGCGTTCGAGTCCTCGCGCATGCACTGGGCGCGCGAGCGCAAGGCGCTGCTGGTGCGAGCTCGCCTGGACGCGGTCTACCGCGTGGCTGCTTGTCACTTGGGAGCGTTGTTGCGGCACATCTTGATGTGTAGGCCCGTGCTCTGTGCTCAGTTGGCTCTGTGGGCGCCGCGCGGCCTTCACAGGGCCTGGCAGCAGCCCGCTGCTCTGCTGCGCTGCCTGGCAGGCACGCCGTGTGGCACAGACACTCTCGGCCACAGGCGGGGGGCGGGCGGTGTGGCGGCGCGGTGCCTGCAGCCGTGTCGGCCTCCCCTGTGAGCGCCTGAGCTGGCCCAGAGCGCACCCTGTGCAACCGCGCGAGCACCGCGCGCGCCGCGCTGCATGCCCTGAGCGCGCCGGCAATCGCGCGCAGAGCCAGGCGGAGGAGCTGCGCACGCTGGCGCGGCGGCAGGGCAGCGTGATCGTGCTGCTGGAGCGGCGGATCCTGATGCTGGAGGACGCGCTGACGCGCGAGCGCGGCGGCGCCGGCGGCGCGCCCGCCGCGGACGCCAGCTCATCCGGCCTCGGCAGCGGCCGCGCGGGCTCCAGTGCGCCTCCCCCTGGCACCGCTCCCGGCGAGTTGGGGTGCACCGGGACATGACTAGATAGATTTGACAGGCGGCATAAGGAGCCACCTCGGCGCCCGTTTGCGTTCCGGCGCTGAACGACTCGCAGGTGGGCACGGCAGCCAACGGGCCAGAAGAGCGCCGCAGCTCATGTCAGGCTCTGCGGAGGCCTGAGCGGTCTGCGGCGGCGCCGCAGGCAGCGACGCGGGAGACTCGCCCGCCAGCAGCAAGGAGAACGATGCGCCGCGCGCCGCCGAGTGCTCCGCCAACGCGCCCGCGTCGCCGCAGCAGGGCGCCCGGCGCGGCGGCCCGGGCCGCTCGCCGCTGGGGCGCAGCGCGGGCGCGGCCGGGGGCCGCGACCCGCCCGGCGACCCAGGCGCCCCGGGCTGCGAGCCGCTCGCGCGGCCCGCCGGCCGCAAGTCTGCGCAGCGCTCGCTCGTCTTCGGCGGTGGCGGCGGCGGCGGCGGGCAGCAGGCGCGCCAGTCTTTAGCCTGCCTCCGACCAAAGCTGACTTCTGCACGCACTCGCGACGCACAGAGCTGTTTCTTTGGATCTGCTCACCATCTCATCCCACTGCCAGACCACAGTCCGGACCGTGCAGGCTGTGCCTGCCGCGCGCTCCCCGGAGGCCAGCGAGGGCGGCGGCGTGGCACCCGGGCAGCTCACGCCGCCGCCGGGCGGCCCGCCTGCGCCGCCGCCGCCGACGCGCACGCGCGCGGCCGCTGCGCGCAACCGCTGGGCCTCCCGTGCGTGCCTCCTGAGCATCTCTTCTGTTATCACCAAAGTACACAGGAGAATGAAGTGATCTGATCTGTAGAAACTTGAGGACGCCTCGCTGCGTCGGGGCGCATGACCCCTGGCAGCCATGCGGTCGCTGCGCATGCAGCTGCCTGTTTCGGGGCCAGTGCAACTCGCTCTAAAGTGGGCGAACAGGCGGATGCCTGCCCCTGCAAGCGTTGAATACAAACGCTGTACCAAATAGTGCGGGGAAGTGTACTGAGACATGTACGCGACAACTGAGTGCGCTGAGTGGCTGGCAGGCGAGCATCGCGCGGGCCGCGCGCCCCTCGCGCGCCGCGACGCGGCCTGCGCCGGCGGCGGCGGCGGCGACGTCGTGGCGGACGTGACGGCCGAGGTCGGCGCGACGGTCTTCTCCGCGCTGTTCTGCCCGCGGCAGGGTCAGGGCTTAGGGTTTGGGCCCGGCGGCGGCTCGCCGCCGCCGCTGCCGCCGCTGCCCGGCGCATCGCCGGGCGCGGACCTCCCCGTGCCGCCGTACCCCGGCTACGGCAAGTGGGCGCCCGCCTGGGGCGCGCCCGAGGCGCCAGCGCCCGGCGCGGCGGCGCCCAGCGCGGCGGAGAGCGAGGACGACTCGCTGTGGGCGGCGCGCGCTGGCCCGGGCCCGCGGCGCTGCGGCGGCGCGGGCCTGCCGGACGCGGACGCGTCCGAATCGCGCGCGCGGCGCGCGCTGGCGGGTGCGCAGCGGGCGCGCTTGGGGCGCGCCCGCGGGGCCACGGCGGGGGCGCCTCGGTCCCCCGCGGCCGCGACCGCTGGCGAGGACGTCGCGAGCAGCGGCAGCGGCTGGGCGCCGCCGGGCGGCGGGCGCGCGGCCGCCGCGCGCGGCGCAGGCCCCGGCGCGGGCGCTGGCGCCGCGCCGGGGCTCCTGGACTTCCATGACGGCGCGCCGGTGCACGCGCGGCTGCTGGAGAGCGGCCTGGCGGGCTCCCCCGCCGGCTCGCCCGCCAGCCGCCGCGTGCTGCAGCCGGTGTCCGCGCGCGCGTACGCATGCGCAGGCTGCGGCGACGCGGGCAGCCCAACGCGCAGCCCGCTGGGGGGGCGGGGCGCGGCGGCGGCGGCGGCGGCGGCGGGCTCCGGCGACGCGCCGGTGCGCCGGCCCGCCTGCCGGCCCTGTGGGGCGGGGTTCTTTTTGTCTCAGGGTCAATTCCTGTTGCCTGTCTAGAGGCCTGGCTGTGTGTTGGATATGTAGCTGATGCGCCTGCACCTGGTGCTGAGCCATGAGACAAGTTGGCCTGATTAAGTGACCTGATTAAGCGACCTCAGACTGCCCCATCCATGGCGGTGGTGCATGTATGGCTGCTTGCGCTTCTGCGCCGTTCACTCCGTGCTGATTGCGCGAACGTGATGCGGCTGCAATCCGTAGGGCATGCTTGGCGCGCAGGCGTTCGTGCTCCGTCCGCTGCTCAACGAGCCGCCGTCGCCCGAGCGGCTGCCAGCCCCAGGCCTGCCAGCGGCCGGGCCTGAGCCAGTGGGTCGCCGGGTGCAGCCAGCGCCCTGCACGGCGGCAGGGTTGGAGGACCCCGCTCTGGGCAGCCCCAGGGGCCCCGCTGATCAGGAGGAGTCGCCCAACACCGGCGCGCTCAAGCGCCGCATCGCCGTCAACGCGCTCCTCGGGCTGGCGGGGTCTGGCGGGTACCCTGCAAGACCCTGTGGAAACCCTGCGGCCCTCTGCGCGGGACCGGGCCGGCCGGGTGGGGCCGGGGAGCCGGCGCTCGCGGGCGCGCTGCTGCTGCCCAGCAAGCTCACGCTGCCGGCGGCGGCGCTGCGGCGGAGCAACGCTGAGCCGGCGCCTGCAGCTGGTCAGGGTGCGGCGGCGGGCGGACCTCGTGGAGCGCTGCGGTCGGGCCGGCCGCCCCGGCCGCCCGCCTAGGGATGCCGTGCGCATAGCACGGGGACGGGCTGCGGTCAGACAGCGGGCAGCACGCTGGGGGGGGAAGGGGGTTTTGCCCGGGGCTTTCGCACCTTTTCCGCCATAGTGCGGCGAGTGTGGCATCATATCAATCTTTGCAGCCCGGGCGGGCCAAGCGCGCATGCGGGAGCGCCGCGCACTCTGTGCAGCGTGGGTGCATGACCGGCTCGTAGGCCCCAGTGACCTGGACTCGGGAAGTATCCACTCTCACATTGATTGGTTGGGCGGGAATCTTTTTGTAGGGAGCATGGCCAGGGCAGTGGTCAAAACTGTACAGCGCGCGCGGCACGCTGATGAGGAATGTGTGCTTTGGCGTGCGGCTGCCATGCAATCCCTATATTCTGGGCCGCCGGACTCATCCGCAAGCATTGCTATTGGGGCTTCTCTGGCATTGCCGGGCAGGGTGGTGGAAGTGTCTGGTCTGACGCATCCAGGGGTGGCAACACGTGCACTGTACATATGTCGCAGTCTGCATGGGGGACCGACCCAATGTTGGCGAAAAGCCTGAATAACCTGCCGCAGCCTGCTAGATGCTGCACGTCCTGAGGGAGGGCGCTTGCGTGTGCGGTCAGATGGATGGAGGTGCACAGCAGCACGGCGTTGTGTTCGCACCCCTCTACACTGGCACGGGGCCGTGCGCGGGGGGCCCCGGATGCGAAGGGCATATCCGCATGGGCCCCCCCAGACCCTTCCCGGCACGCATGCAGCACAGCCGGTGCATGGCATGGGTGGCAGGCCCGACGCTCAAGGGAGGGCTTGCGGTGGTTCGCTGCTGTCACCCGCGCACCTGGGGGCAGACTGCAGGTCCCTTGCCCGGGCCCGGTCTAAGTTTTTGCGCTGTCCCGACTCCATCCCTGCTGCTACTCGGCCCGAGCCGGTCGCGCCCCATAGCGCGCGTCCAGAGCCTCACCCTACGACGTAGGGTCGCCAAACACCACTGAAGGCTGCAGGCGCACTGCAGCCTGCGCAGGTCCTGGAACCTACTGCGCGCACGAGATGCTCTTGCCAGCGCGTTGAAATCCGTACATCATGGGTGCACGTGGCGAGTACGCAGAACAGCCACTTGCACTGAGCGGCGCCTTTGCGTGTGTCCGCCGACCAGCTCGTGCGCCGCGGATGCCGCTGTTGAACAGCGCATTGTTGGGATGTCTGATGCGGTCGACCATGCAGCATGTGTCTCGAGCCCGCTCTCCAACCTCCTTTGCTTGCATCGTGGCGGTCTCGTAGGGTGTTTGCAACGCAGCCTCTCTTATGTGACTCTGCAAGGCCCAGCACGGCGCTCAACAGACGTGGCATGCATGCCACGGCCGCGAACAGAAGCTCCAGCTGGCACCCAGTCTCCTACCGGAACTCACACATGTATGCTCAGGCATGGCGCTTTGCCTCGCTACAACCTGCCACTTTGGCACAGAGCCAAGAGCGACACGGAAAGGTCACACAGCGCCTTCTGAGCTTGCACATATTCATATAGATAAGCTTAGCATCTGCATGGGCAGGTGCCCACACGTTGCCCAGGGACGCCAGCGCCAGAACAACGCATGGGTATGATACAGCATGTTTGTGGAAAATGTAACATGCATGGCACAAGCTCGCGGCAGATGAGCATATACCACCAACAAGAGCTTGGATGCAATGGGATACACTGCTAAACAAACACAGCCTGCTTGGTGTCCACTTGTGCTGCATTCGCCACTATTGCAAGCATTTGTAAGCTCACAGACGTATAGGGAGTTGCTCACAACGCAGGTTCACGCCCTGCTTACAAAGACACGTTAATGCTTGCAACAAACACAGCACAGGCTGTCAGAGACATGCAGTCACGCACTGTACAAGTACGGGCAAAACTTGCCAGACTCTGAGCAACGGTAACCTAATGACACACAAACTAAACAGATGCCTATGGTGCGCCGTTCCTCAACGGAGACTGGGCAATTAAAACGAGACAGTGGGCCGCGGGATGCATCTACATCCGTTCTTGGATACGCATAAAGACCGACAGCCTCCGGTAGGCAGTCGACACAACAGGCACTTTGGCACAGAAACAGCCTCGGTCGATCACATACACTGCTTCTCTTCAGCAGACGCCTAAAAGTGAGCCTCTGGCCGGGCCATCACTCCTCTGGCAGGGCAGCGCCTAGCCGGATATTGCCAAGGCAGATCGGCCAGTGTACACGCAAGTGCTGCGCAGCCTACAGGTGAGTGCCAAATGCCGCACCCGCTTCCACACGTCCAGGCGGATGCGACCGTGCTCGGCCGCGCCAGCCCGCCGCTGTCACAAGTGCAGCACGGCGTTGACCTGCGCGACATGCAGGTGGAAGGCGCCCTCACCCACTGACACCACGGTGCGGTCGGCGCCCATGCTGTAGCGCGCCGACGGCACGGGCAGCTGCGCCGCGCCGCATACCTGCGCGCCCAAGCCATCACAGCTGGGGCACGCCCGCCGCACGCATGCGTCCAAGGGCACCCTGGAGGCAAACCCACGGTCTGCAGCTGCGACCCGAGGACAGCACATGGCGGGCAGGGCCGCGCCTCGAGCGCCAGGTTGCGCGTCAACCGGAGCTTTTGGCGCAGGTCGAACTGGTCGCCCGCCCACATGGCGGCCCCGGACCCCATCTCCAGCTGCAGCCCCAGCACCGGGCGCAGGTCGCCCAGGCGCCCTCGCAGCGCGCCTGCCGCGCGCGCGCGCGCGCGCACATTCCGATTCAAGCAGTGCAGCACAGCTGCCACGACTAGCGCAGGCTCTTCGCACGCTGCTCAGGCTGCTGGCCCCAGCCCAAGACGCGCACGGCAAGCGCTGGCTGCATACGCCCGCCCCTGCTGTCAAGTTTTTGGGCGACGCATGGCCATGAGAGACGTCAGGCTAGGGGGTGCCAAGCGGGGTCCCTGCTGAGCCTACCTACCAAGCGGTGATGCAGAGTATCAAAGTCCTTCTTAGGATACAGCATGCGCACAGCAGGACAAGGCTGCCAGCCAGGCGCCCCCGCCCCGCCGCACCTGCCATGTTGCACCTGGCCGACACGCCGATGCCGTGCCCCGGGCCCAGCGGGATGTGCTTCCTGCCGCGCACCAGCACACCCGACACGGGTGGATCACATTAATGTCCTTTGCGCATGGCGGGGACAGCATGTCCCGCCCAGCAGCCAATCAGTCCCTGGACCGTCTGTTCAGGTGTACAGCGGTGAGCGCCGCGAGCGGCGGTGCCCTGAATGCGCAGTGTTCGGGAGCGCCCTGGACCACAGTGGTGGGGAAACAGGTGCTACCTCACAGACCCCAGGCTCGCACCGACTTGCAGCATGTCGCACCGGACTAGAGCCTGAGGAAAGGGCCTGCCAGGGGGGTCGTGACGGGAGCAGGCCAGGGGCGCACTGGTACTCCAGCCAAACCCTATACCCTATGTTGCAGGCGGGGGTGCGCACTGGTACTCCAGCCTAACCCTATGCCCTATGGAGCAGGCGGGGGGCGCACTGGTACTCCAGCTTGCGAGCGGGCGCGTCCAGGCGGATGCGCCCGCCCAGGACCTGCTCCTGCGCGGCCGCGCCGCGGCGTCAGGCACCGGCGCCGGGCTCATGCAGCGGCCGACGCTGGTGCGACAAGATGGATACATATGCGCGTGCATGTGAGAGCTCGTGCGTGTCCGACCTCGTCGGGATCCCACGCAGTACGCGGTGCGTTCCCGCAGAGCCGCAGCCGTGTGGCGGCCATGGCACGCAGGGACGGCACAAGCGCTGTCAAGGAAGTGAGCTGTGCGCTGTCTGAGCTGCTATCAGGTGAGGACTGCAGCTGCTGTGCAGCAGCAAGCTGTCTGCCCGAACTGGCCGCGCAACTCCGCTGGTGTCGAGGGCGCTGTTAGGGGTAGGTTTGCGCACAGGGTCCCCGCGCCTTACAGGAGCAGCCGTACTCAAAGGTGCGGCTGACACGGCAGTAGTCGGCGCGCAGCTTGAGCCGCAGCGGCCACAGGCGCACCAGCTTGCGGAACTTGATCTTGTCCGGGAATGTGCTGCCCCACGTGACAAAGACCTCGGGGTGCTGCGCGACCTGCGCGGCGGTGCTACAATGAGCACCTCTGTGGGCTTCAAGGAAGCGGTCATCTGTGGAGGCCTGCCGTGAGCGGTCATATGTGCAGGCCTGCGGCGAGCGGTCATATTTGCAGGCCTGCGGCGAGCGCGGTGGAGGTACCGTACTGTTCCCAACTCAGTGCGGCACTGGCAGGAGAGAGCGCAGGAGCACCATGGACGCACCGTGAACCGCCGGGCGCCAACCGGTTCGGCCGGCGCGTCGGCGCTGCCGCCAAGGGCCGGCCACGCGGGCAGCAGCGCGCTCAGGCTGCTCCGCGAGCGCAGCGGCGGCACCGCGGCGGGCGGCCAAGCGCCGCTGCGCGGCAGCGAGCCGCTGCGGCCGGCCGGCAGCGGCAGGCTGCTGCCGGGCCGCGGCGGCGCGCCGTCCGCTGATGACGATGGTGAGCGCCGCAGGAAGCTCAGCGTGCCGCTGCTCTGCGCCTCCATATGCCAGGCGTTGGCGGTCACCCCATGCCAGTAGATGCTGATGAAGTGTCACAGCAAAGCCTAGGCGAACGGGCGTTGGAATCAGCGGACAGCAGGCACAGCGCGGACAGAGGCTCAGCTAGGGATGGCTTGCACGGACAGTCAGGTACTGTCAATGCACACTCAGCATACGTATCCTCTGTCTCGCACTAATCAAGTATACATAGCTGTTTTACAAAAGAAACCGGAGAAACCGGCTGCCCTACCCTGACCTGCGTTCCATATCATAATGGAATGCAAGCAAGTTGCCTTTCCAGCAGAGCTGCTTTGCTTGCTGTGAGATACGCGGATGCGCAGAGTGCGCGTTTGATTGCTCGTTAAATATCTGACTCTGAGCATACCTTATTGTGACTGGGCTCCTCGGAGTTTGGAACACAGTCTGCCAGCCTGCCAAGCATATGCACAGCAGTGCGAGGGCGCTAAACGGAGGCTGCTGCTTGCAGACTGCAGCCCGCGCCTTCCACTGCTCCCGTGCTTGGGCGTGCGCAGGCGCAGCAGACCTTGAGCCCAGCGCAGACGGGCTATACCACTTCTGTATTGTAGGCAGCGGGCCAGCCGGCTTCTACACCGCCGCACAGGTTGGGAGCCTGCACGTCTACTTGTTTCCATGTAAATTACATGTTAGTGATACTTGGCAGTTGCTGTGAGGAACAGTTGGTGGCCCTCACTCGGCAAGAGCTGGCCGACTTGCACAGCAACAAACTGTTACTGAGGGACAGTGAGGAACAGCGGGCAGCCTCTGGCACGCTCAGCTCGTGAGTGCGCTTGCCTGCGTCTGTGCGTCTGCACCGCTCGGCAGAGCTGGCCGGCGCAGTGGTCTAGCGATGCTCAGCAGCTGCGGGCGCACGCGCGTGCAGCTGCTGAAGCGGTATGGCGGCGCCGCGCGCGTGGACATCCTGGAGCGCCTGCCGACGCCGTTTGGGCTCGTGCGCTCCGGCGTCGCGCCAGACCACCCAGACACCAAGGCGCGCCGGGGCTCCCACAGCCGGTCCGCGCTCCGCGATCTGAGCCCTGTGCGGGATAACGGGCTCGCCGGCCGCCCCGGACCCAGGCGCAGCGCCCCTGCCTGCGCCGGCCTGCTGTCGGCGGGGCAGTGCCGTGAGCCTTAAGCTGTCAACAGACAGTGTCAAGGAGCTGCTTGACGCACCTCAGTGGCAAGCGTCTTGACGCTCGTTGCGAGCCGCGCGCGTACCTCTGCCCGCCTGCACAGCCCCGCTCTGTCGCGCAGCACTTGCAGAAATGAGAGTTCGCGGCGCACGCCGTGGGCGCCAGGCCGCAGGCACAAGCGCGAGCGGCGCGCATCACTTTGGGGAGGGGATAGCTGACGGAGAGCTGACGCCGGGGCGGCGCGCGGCAGAACGTGGTCAACCAGTTCACGGCGCTGGGCCGCGACCCGCGCGTCGCCTTCCTGGGCAACGTGACGGTCGGCCGCGACGTGCGGCTGCCCGAGCTGCGCGCGTTCTACAACGCGGTGCCTCCTGGTCCCTTTGCCAAGGGCGTGCATAGCCCTGATCAGCCACGCAGGCCCCGCTTCTGCTGAGCTTGCGCATGCGTGGGCAGTGACTCGCGGGTCGTGCTTGCGTGCGCCCGCCGCGAGCCTTTCGTGTACTGCTGCAGGCCATAGCACCATACGGCTGCGGAGCTCCTGTTTTGAGGCAGGCAATGAGTTGAGACGCTGCCTCCAGCTGAGACCTCACACCAGGGGCGCTGCGTCCCCAGGTCGTGCTAGCATACGGCGCTGAAAGCGATCGCAAGCTCGGCATTGAGGGCGAGGTGCACACCTGCACGCGCCCTCCTGCTGTCGAGCCTGTGCAGGCCCGTATGGGGCGGAGCCAAGCGCGGCGCTGTGTCAGACGCCTACATGGTCTATATGTGTTTCTACACCTACGGCCGCACAGGCTCAGCCCCTGGACTCTATGTTGAGGCTGGGCACCCTAACCGTTTCGCGCCATGCTGCCGGGCGCGCCCTGCCCTGCGGCGCATGCATGCGGCGCTCTGGGGTCGGCGCTCGGCCGCCCTGCTTGGCATCGGCCGCTGAGCTCAGTGAGTCACTTTGGCCATCGTAAGCCTGCAATGTTGCCGGTGTAGGCCAGGGCCTGCTCAACCTGTTCTCTGAGCGAGAGCCACAGGGCCGTCGTGAGCCCTGCGGGTGTGGGCCAGGGGCTGCGGAACGTGCTCTCTAAGTGAGGGTCACGGGGCGGTTTTGAGCCCTACGTGTCGCGGGTGTGGGCCAGGGGCTGCGCAACGTGTTCTCCGCGCGCGAGTTCGTCTGGTGGTACAACGGGCACCCGGACTACCGCGACCTCCCCGTCGACCTGTCCAAGGTGGGTCGTCATTTGAGTCTGCGCGTGCCACGCCACCTCCCTCGCGGCCGCACAATCCTCTCTCACGTCCTGGTGGTGCTGGATACCCCCCTCTTGCTCACATCCTGGTGGTGCTGGAAGCCCCCCGCAGCCTCGCCCCGGCGCATTGCGAGCCCGCCAGGTCGCCTGTGGCATTCCGCATAGCCGCCAGGCCTCTGGCTCTCCACCGCCGCCCGCTCCGCAGGCGGCGCGCCGCGCCCGCCGGCCCGCTTCCCCCGAGCGCCCCCGCTGCGCCCCCGGCAGGTGCGGCGCGTGGTCGTGCTGGGCATGGGCAACGTCGCGGTGGACTGCGCGCGCATGCTGCTGCAGCCGCCCGGCCGCCTGGCGGCCACCGACGTGGCGCGCCACGCGCACGCGCAGCTGGCCGCGAGCGCGGTGCGCAGCGTCGACCTCGTCGGCCGACGTGGGCCCGTGCAGGCGCGCGCCGCGCCGCGCAGCTTGCCAACCCGCGCAGCCTCCTGGGGGCGGCCGGCGCGCACCTGGGCGGCTAAGCCATTCCCTAACCCTGACCCTCGACCCAGCAGGCGTCGTTCACGGCCAAGGAGCTTCGCGAAGTGCTGCGCTTGGAGGGCGTCGCCGTCTCTGTGCCGGGCGCCGCGCTGGAGCCCACGGAGGCGGACCGCGCGGAGATGGCCGCCTCGCGCGCGCGCCGGCGCGTGCATGACATCCTGGCGGCCGCCGCCGCCGCGCCGCCCCCGTCCGCTGTGTGCGCGGCGTGCTTCCCCTGACAGCATGTGTGACTCTTGAGGTGTTCAGCCATGCAATCCTGACAGTGCTGGATAATTGCTTTGCCGCAACGCATGCATGGATGCCGGCGAGGGTGCCTCGCTGCGCCGGCCGTGCCTTGTCAGCGCATGCAGGCCCGGCGTCCTCGCGGCCGGCACGCCTGCGCAGCCCCGCCTCCTCAGTCCGGCCGCGGCATGACCGCGCAGCCGACCTCGGCCGGAAGTGCTGTGCAGCAGCGCCATCAGGTCCCGCGGCGCATGTGAGGGCGGCCGCGCCGCGCGCAGGGACGCCGCGCGGCAGCTGCGCATGCGCTTCCTGCGCGCGCCGGTCGCGCTGCTGCCGGCCGCCGCGGACGCGGGCGCCGTGGGCGGGCTGCGCCTGGCGGCCATGCGCCTGGAGCCCGACGGCGCCGGCCTGCAGCGCGCGGTCGCCACCGGCGAGTTTGCGGAGCTGGAGGTGGCGGCCGCTCCGAAGGGCCGGCGCCCCTGCAACTGTTCATCAAGTCCCCTGCTAAACTGCTCTCTGAGAGAGTGACTGCATGTCTGGGAGGGACAGGCGTATGGCATTGGTCAAGGTGCACACAGTTCTGGTCCGTTTGCCTGGGATCCTCACCGGGGCTCTGTGGACGGCAGCGATGATGCTGGCTCCATGAGAGGCTGGAGGGCAATGCGCAAGAAGCTGAGCAGATGCAACTCATCCCTACAGCAGGGCGGCCTGTGTGCTGCAGCCAGCCGCGCGCGATCTTTGAGTGGGAGTTCGCATGAGCGGCATTCTGGCTGGCGCGCAGGCCGATATGGTGCTGTCCAGCATCGGCTACTGCTCCGTGCCGCTGGAGGGCGCGCCCTTCGACGCGCGGCGGGGCGTGCTGGTCAACAGGCGCGCGCGCGCTCCCCGCGCGGCCGGCGCCGCGGCGGCCCCTGCCCCCCCGCCTCGCCGCGCCAGGCCACCATGAAGCTCGAGCCGTGCGGCAGGGCACAGCTTGCGCATTCTTGACCTAGTCCTTGTATATTGCCTGCCCTGAGCTGCCCGGCCTGGCAGGAAAGGGACAGCACGTGCGATGGTGGGTGACGCATTGTCTGCTCTCTGTGTAAGACGCGCACATCCGCCAAGGTGACATGGGTTCAGGCACTTTGATGCCATCCGCTGCCTCGTCACCCTGTTCATGAAGCATGTCATCGAATTATGGGGTGCGGCAGGGCCGGACGGGTGCTGGCCGCGGATGGCGCGAGCACAGAGCCGGGCCTGTATGCCTGCGGCTGGGTGAAACGCGGGCCCAGCGGCATCATTGGTGCGCTGGCTGCTCCCTAAACAAGTTATCAGATGCCAATCTGGTGCTGCAGTATTTATGACAAGGCGTTGCGTGTCCACCAGTAGCATTGTTAATTTGAGCCCGCAGCAGGAAAAGAAGCAAGTGTACATGAACAGTATGCGCCTGTTGCACGTCAGCCACCCCTAGGCATGGAACACCCCTGATGGTGCACATGCTCCCAGACAGGCGCACATGTTGCGCACCAGCTGTAGACCACCGACCTGTCACGGACAAGGCCTGACACTTGCTCTGCCACCGCGCGCGGCAGGGACCAACCTGTTTGACGCCGATGAGACTGCGGCGGCCGTGGCGCAAGACGCTGCCGTGCTGCCGCGCGTGGCAGCTGCGACGCCCGGCGGCGCCGGGCTGCGCCAGGCTCTGCAGGAGCGCGGGGTGCAGGCGCGCGCCTGCCGTACAGCAGCCCCACAGCGAGCAGGGTGCCTGACTCTTGCCTGACTCTTACCGACAGAGCATGAGCCAGCAGGCTTCAGGACATTGTGTAACATGTGCGCTTGAGCTGGCAGTTTGCTCCTGATGAGGTTTGACTTAGATCGGCTGCAGTCCGCAACTCATTTTTCAGCATGAGTTGCTTTGCATGTGCATGATGCAGGCGGTAGGTTGCTTGCGCGTGCTTTTCATCTCAATCTTGGCTGTGCAGGTCGTAAGCTTTGATGGCTGGCTGCGCATCGACGCGGCGGAGGTCGCGCGGGGCGCCGTGCTGGGTAAGCCGCGCGAGAAGCTCGTGGATGTCGCGGAGATGCTGGCGTGCTGCCGCTGAGCGTGGCACGCTGGGAGCTGGGGCGGCGCTGAGCGTGATGACGCTGGCGGCCGCCTGTGCAATGCGCGTCACCGTTGCTGGCAAGGCCGCTGATGTTGAGGTGGTCTGAATGTCAGCCGACGCGCTACACATGCCTGTGTCCTAGTTCCAACGACACGCTGTCGTTGCTTTGGACGCGTACAGGCAGGAGGGGGTACAGGCAGGAGTGGCGGCATCCGGTAGTGGGTAGTGAATACCTCACATGGAGTCCGCAACATGCGTATACAGCTAGTTTTCTGAAGTGCGGCCCTCCAAGCGGACCAAGCGCTCGTATCTGTAACATTGTAGCATATAACATTGTCATATATGCACTATATCTGTAAATACTGCTGCAATGCCTGCATATAAACATTCCTGCCTGTCAACCCCCTGCCTCCTGTCAGCCAGAAGCAGACAAGGCACAACACAGGCCACCGTGCAAGTGGCACTCAAACGTGCAAAATGCAAGCGACATCTGCTCGCAAGGGACCGACCGTGTCACTCCACATACTGGAGCATGCTTGCCTAGGACGTGACATCGTACATGTCAGAGCAGCTTACCGTGCAAGTCCAGATACTTACTTGTCCGGGACGCGGTTATACATGTCAAAGCAGCTTTAATGTCGCCTCGCACCCTGGCAGCGAAAAGTATGACCCCCAAAAACGACAACAAAAGCTCAAGTTTGATGACTTCAGGAGACCAGCCACTGTCCAGCCTGTGGCAAAAAAAGCCCGCACTTCCAATAGAAGCTTTGCACTTCGAGAGCTGAAGAGCCCTGAGAGCCCACGGCAGAACCCGTGGGTACTGCGGAGGTAGAGCTGGAAATGGATGTGAAGCAGCACGTCCGCGCCTGGTGCCCAAGCAGAGTAGGGCCTGCAGGGAGGACGCGGCAACACACTCCAGCCTCCCTCCTCCGGGAAAAAAAATTTGGGCCCGCTCTTTGGGGCCCGCTCAGCGGGAGCCTTGGCGGCACAAGGGCCTGTGCTCCTTGATGACCAGAACAGGCTCACCAGGAACACCGTTCAACACATGCGCCTGCCGCCTGATGCCTCCATGGAGAGTATGCACATATGCGCAGCCGCTGCCAGGCCCTGCACATGGCAGCGGCAGCCCGGGCTTGCGCAGCAAAGCCTCGGCGTGCCAGGCACAGGAGGTGCCAGAGCTTGTGGCTTCAGCGCCTTCACGTCGATGAGGCCGTGTTGGTCTGGGAGAACATGTGCATCGTGCGCCCGTTCAGGTCCTGCAGGATGCGCGAGTCCGACTGGTAGCCGGCCGAGGTGCAGTACCTTCCCTGCGCGGAACCGCGTGACCACCTCGCAGTGAGTGCTCTTGGTGTGCAGGCAACGTGCAAAGTGCACTTGTGTTGTGGACAGCCATTGCTGGGTGTCTTTCTGAGCAACATCACGGCAGCCGCGGCAGTTTTGGGTGCGCATGCGGGACATGATATAGGGGTGTATGAAATAAGTGTGAGGGTAGTGGGAAACTGGAAGAGTGGTAGCGCATGCACGTGTAACTGGGGTGCAGCAGCGCTGCGCGGGTTTCTCGATAGGCTTGGGCGGCGAGCGCGCCTGCGGCGTCGTGGTGCACCCCTGGACGTGCGACATGGCGGCCCAGAACACCTCCAGCTGTGCGCTGGACACCTGCGACCAGCACGCGCGTTCGCGGCAGCCTCCAGCCGAACAGGAAGCGGGCGTACGTACTGCGCATGCGCAGCACCCGCGGGGGCGAAAGCACACACTTGTTCGTCAGTGCAGGCGTACAGACAGAGCATTCCGCCTGCAGTATTAAAACATAATTGTGTATGGTGACCCCAGGCTGCTCGGGCGAGCGAGCGGGGGCGCGGCATCGCACAAAAGCGTTGCCAAAAGCTGCGGCGGGGCGCGGCGCGGGGCGGCGCGGGGCGGCGTGGGGCGCGCGCCCGCAGCGGCTTGATGAAGCTGGTCCAGAGCACGCTCTCCGAGCAGGGCGGCGTGGTGAGGCTGCCCCTGCGCGTGCCGGGCGCACACGCGTCACCACAGGGACGGGCACCACCTGTCAGCTACACAGCTACACATTGACATCGATTGGTCTCCTGCTCAAAATGCCGTGCTTTAAACCATGCACACGAGCGCCCTGTGCGCCGAGCAAACGGGCTGCATTGGGCACCTGATTGGGCAGCGGCGTGCAGGCAGCCTGGCGCACACGGCTGGCCATGCAGAGGAGCTCTGGGCAGGCTGTCCTGGAGTACTCTTCTGGGCAGATGCATGGGGATGGGGCGGGCACTGCTGGCTGGGCTGACATCCTCTGGGCGGCATGGCGTGGGGGCGGCTGAGAGCACGCCAGAGATACGAGGATGCAGGTCACACAGTAGAAGCATCGCAGCGCTCCTGATGCGCGGGCACGGCGTGACTTAGCCTGGGGGCGGCGGGCGGGGCCGCACATGTAGGAAATGTAGGAGCGGTCCGAAGGGATGCCGCCCAGCAGGTCGATCGTTACGTTGCCGGGGACATACGTACATGCCTGCATCGTCCGCAGTCTTTATAGCTGGTGGCAGACACGCTCTTGCACGCGGACGACTAGGCGCGGCCAGTGCAACAGAAGGTTAACAGTCGATGGCTGCCGGTCCCCATTTGCAACGCCTCTCCAGGCTCCAAAAACCCCGGCAGCCAACTTGCCCTGGGACCTGGGGTGTCGCACGGGCTCTGCGGTCCCTGTGCACGCTCATGCTTGCACCTTGCAGAATGGGCCGCCGCGCGCTCCTGTGCCGCTGGCGGCGAGCGTCTCTCGGCGCGCGGGCGCGCGGGCGCGCGCACCGGGGCTGGGACTTCCTACAGCGAGAGAGGCTGATTCATGCAGCCTGGGGACCGCAACGCCCGCGCGCGCACCGGGGCGCTCTGGTTGACGTACGGCATGAGCTGCGCCAGGAAGCTGTTGTTCCGCTGCAGCGCGTCGATGCGGTAGAATGCGCCGAAGACCGCCTTGCAGCCGCCCGCCTTCGGGCACGTGGGCACGTCCGTCTGGTTGATGACGGTGACCAGGTGGCTCTCCAGCGCAAAGTACTCGCCTGCGCGTGAGCGGCCGCCGGCGTGGGCGCCGAGGCGAGCGCCGCGGGCTCGCGGCCCAGCAGGCAGGGACAGGCTACAGCACGCATTCGCTCTCTGTGTGCCGCGCGGCCTCTGCCTGCCGGGGCCTGCACAGCCGGCTGCAGTGAAGTCGGCTTTATAGGGAGCCAGGTGTTTGGGCGCGTGGAGGCGTGCCGCCGTCGCAGGCACGCCTCGCCGGCGCGCTCACTGGGGGTGTGGAAGGGCAGGTTGGTAGGGACAGGGTGTAGGGTCTAGGGCAGGGTCCGTACCGTCGTAGGTGTGCTCGCTGGGCGTGTGGAAGTGCAGGTTGGCAATGGACACGTTGACGTACTTGGGCGTGGCGCCGGGCGAGTTCAGGCAGCCGATGTCGGTGCCTGGCCCAGCACCGGCTGCCGTGACACCCCGAGTCTACGCAGCGGTCAGGCTGTGCATGCTGGCTCACAGGCTCCAGCTTGTGCACTTTCTCAAGCTATCTCAACACGTAGGGAGCTACGGCGCACCGTTGCAGACGGGGACCGCGAGGCCGTTGCTGCTGAAGTTGCCAAGGACCTCAATCTCCCAGAAGGGCGGGTTCTGTGGCCAGGACCACGTTTTAGAAGCATCCTTGACGGTGGGGCACTGCCAGTGTCAATCAAGTCCTGCTGGTTCTTGCGAGCAGGCGCTGTCAAAGTCAGCAGGAGCGAGGGCGGCTGCGAACCAGCACAGCTGCGTTGGCGACGACGGGCTTGCCCAGCATCACGCTCTGTGAGGCCGGGATGCTGGTGTACTTGTAGTCTGCACACAAGCAACCAGGTTTATGGTTGCTGAGTCACGTCGAGCTGCACAGAGCGCAGACTGCAGTGGCCGGGGCACACCGGTGGGCGTCAGGTACTCGACTGGGCTCTGAGTGGAGCCGCCGCACCTGGCGCCAACAGTGGATGTGAGCGCTGGTCACAGACGAGGTTACGGGGCGCAATTTGTGCTGGAGGCCAGAATGTGGGGGTTGTCGCCCCGCGAGTGGCCACAGCAGCGCTATGAGGGGGCGCACTGCCACTTGGGGTTGGCAGTCCAGTCGGTGCCCCGCGCCGTGTAGTTGTACGGCGGCGTTGCACTGGCGTTGAAGTCGCTGCATACTCCCTGTCCGCCTGGCCCAGGCCACAGAAGAGTTCGAGCTGCCAGAGTTGTTCGACGCACTCAGCTGGTGCATCTTGCTCTCTACTGCCGCAAGCAAGACAGCACAGGAGATATACGCATTGGCAGCAGCAAGCAGCAATGTTGTGCGAGATTGGACTGCGCACCCATCTGCTGCGCGCTGCATCCTGCACCCACACATACAGGACTGAGTGAGTATCGCGCTGGATCCCACAGACTGCGCCTTGCTCTCTGACCGAGAGAGGTCACCCCCAGCTCACTCCTGTTCTGGCTTCGGCACTTAGTACAACGCCAGGAGTGTTACGTTCCGCCTCCCACACGATGCCGGAGTATTCACAGCACGGCAGCAGCCGGGTGGAGGTTCAACCTAAGGGGGCCAATGCTGCAGCAAGGGATGAGGGCATTAACGTAGCCACGGCTAAGCGTGGCTTGCTATATCGGTGAAGCGGAGAAACAAGCAAACTGCAGCTGTGCACTCTTACAGCGGCCACAATGTGAGGCTGAGCAAACAAGAGGCCATGGTGTCTCGATAAGGGCGGCCCACCAATGACCAGCAGAGCGGCGACCGCAAACAACATTGTCAGGCGAGCCATGGTAGCTGTGATAGACGTTGTCTGCTTTGGATGCACAGCAGCTGGTCTGTACTGGTGGTGGGAGGGGCCATTGGCCGCCTCTGGGCATGTGGACCCCCATGTTATAGGGGACCCCTGGCACCCCCACATGATGCTCTGTGTAACCGACCACAAGCGCAAAGTAAACCAGAAGTCACAGCGCCAAAGCTTGCAGGGGCAGCAGACATGCAGAGCTATGCGTGTGCTCTCCAGCACACATGATTCAGCTATTTTTGGACAAGGTGCAAAGCTTCTAAAAAATGGTACAGCGATGTTGCCCCTCCTGCATGACTGAATATCAAAGCGTATTCAGGGCTAGGACACCTTCCGCCGCAGAACACATATTACTGCGCAATGCAGCAGAGCCGCTGACAATGTATTGTTGCAGTCTTAGCACATGCAAAGACTGACAGACAGCTCCTCGAGCTGGCGATATATAGTTTGGTTCACAGAGAGCTCCACTGCAACATACTCGAAAGAGGCCTGAATGGCATGCATGAGAGTCTGAAGGTCACGCAAGAGTCCCATCCTAGTGTGCCAAATTGCCAAATTTTACTGTGCTTCCCCACGTTACGCACATAGACAAATGTTATTTGCCCGGTTGCCACTAGGTACCTGGTGCTACACGTGCCTGCAAATACATAAAGCAAGCTGCAAGAGGCTGAGTGTCTTAACTAGCCAAGCACCACACAAAATGGCAGCCTAGCACAACCCTGCAGAGCCGGCTGGAAGCCGGACAACCTCCTCATGTGCTCAGCAGCGGCAGGCCACCATACCGCCTCTGGCATGCCACATGCATGGCTGGCCTTCCAGGGCATGTCCTGGCAAGGCACGCCCGTTTGAAGCCGCCGTCGCCTGTGAGCTATCTGAACGAGCGGCGGGCACCGCCGGTGCGTCCGCCGGTGAGGAACACATAGTCGGCCTGGTAGGGCACCGCCAGCTGGAAGTTGCTCGTGCCGTTGTAGGCGGGCAGGGCATAGAGCCCGGTCGGCGCCATGCCTCCGAGTGTGTTCAGGCGCTGGACGTATGTCACGTTGGCCAGCGCACCTGTTCATAAACAGCATAGTCAAGGCATGGACAGGCACACATGTGCTTGCTGTTCTCTTGTTTCATGTGAAGACACGGGGTGGTTGAGCATGCGCATACACATGGCCTGCCAATGCAAATCGCGGCGGGTCCGCGCCCGCGGTCATTGGGCACACAGGCCTGCCAGTGCGCTCGTGGCACGTTAGCCAAGCACACTGCAGGGGCGCGCACCCTGGCCGCCGCTTGCCACCAGCAGCAGCTCTGCCACCGAGCCGAAGCCGCCGTCGTCGGCCTGCCGCGGGGAGGCCTGCTTGGTGAGCACCTTGCCGTGCACGAGCCCCGCGCCGTCGACCAGCTCAAAGACCGGCCCCTGGCTGTCAAAGAAGTGGTGCGCGCGGATGACGCTCCCTTCATACAGGTTGGCCACTGCGCCTGTGTTGAGGTAGCTCGAGTTTGTCTCTGAGCGCCGGCGACAAGCGGTGGTTAGTTGATAAAGTAAGGTCAGTGCTGTAGGTGTTGCATATACAGAACAATACTGCTAGCGGCTCTGGGGTGGAGCAGGCTGCTTGGCACTTGCCACAGTGTCATGTCATAGTACAAGCAAAGAAGCAATGGTACTGGAAGTATAGGAGGAAAGACAGTAATTGACTTAGCTCAGGCAATGGGAACTGTTGGCTAGCGCCAAGCGGTCGTAGTTCTGTGCTGCAAGACATCAAGCTGCTTTTCCTCACTTCAAGCACTTACAGCTCAGCTCACATCAGGCACAGTGCGCACGCATAGTGTAGTTCTGCGTCCCTATCCCGTGAAAGGTGAAAAGCGTAGCTGCGCCGGGCGGCGCAGTGACAGCCGCAGCCAGCGCGGACGTACACACGCAGCATAGTGCACATGTAAGCAGGAGGGCGGCAGCAAGCATTGTGGGGTGTAGTAGGAGGTCTAAGCGTGTTCCGGAGAAGCAGTCCTGTCTGCTCTTCGTGGACTTTTGCTTTGTCAGTTGTACGACAACTGCACAACGCCATAATACACCTAATGAGGTGTTTCTTCGTAACTCCTGCAAATGATAGCACGTGCGAGGTGGCTTATGTTGCGCTGTCCGCCCCATACCAGCCAAGCGCCTGATACATGTAAAAGAGGAGCGTGCAATAAATGGCGTGCAATGATCGATGCTGGCACATCAGGAGGCATTCACTTACATTTGCCAGCCCTGTGTATGGTGGCGCCCGCTTAGCAAGGCAGCTTCTGCCTGCTTCACCGCACGTTGTAATCAGCTGCTGTAACCAGTTGACAGCTGCGGGCAGTTGCCCACAAGCAGCAGGCTAAATTTCACATCGCTGAACGCGCACTGCAGCAATCTACTTGGACTGTAACATTTGAGACCTTCTACAACCCAGAGCAAGGCGGGCGCACAGGCAGCAATGCGTTAATGACATTAATGACTTATGACATAAGCCATGACGCGCGCTGCTACTCTGCTGCCGTTATTCTGCCCCACCAGCTAGCAAGCTTGCGGGCTACAAGCAGGCCCAGCCACACGGCAGACTCACGTGCTTGCGGCACGCGCGCAGCACTAGTCCGGCTGCGGTCCATGGCCACTAACACGCGCCTCGCCCAGGGCCATGGGACATCCTGGTTGAGTGGCAGGCGATCTGCATCGGCTTGACGTCTGTGATGCAGCAGCACAGCCAGGCAGCTTCCCACAAAGGCGAGAAGCATGCGGCTTCACAACGCATGGCCATGCGCCCCATAGAGCCACCCTGGCTGTGAAGGCAGCCCGGAACAGGCGCAGAGGCTATGCAACGCAACCTCCTTTGCACGGAGCTCGGCCCCCTGGGCCGGCCCGCGCCGGCCGCGGCCGCGCCCCCGGCCAACCACGCACCCTCACACCGGCCTGCCAGGCGCGCTGCCGAGCCTGCGGCCTGTCCCATGGCGGCACAGCCAGGACAGCGTCCATGTGAAGCTGCACTCTCTGGGCTGCGGCGGCGCCCTCAGGCGTGCAGCTTGCTCAGCTCGGCCAGCCCGCGCCGGCCGCCGACGCGCTTCCGGCGCACCTTGCCCTTGGCCACGCGGCTGGCGGCCGACTGGATGGTGGACTGCATGAGCTCCTCGTCGGTCATCTGCGGCGTGCCCGGCGCGCCTGCGCGCCGCGCGCGCGCTGGGCGGGGCCGCCTCACAGCCTACCGGCGCGCCCGCTCCTGCCCGTACGACTCATGGGTGCGCAGTGAGGGCACGGGTGGAACGCCCTGCGCTTACATGCACACTCCGCAGGCAGCAGACGCGTGCAGCATGGACGCTTGAATGCACTGGTGTACACGCAGACACCGTGCTGAAAGCTGACATTGTCTGTAGCTGCCGACGAGGCGAATGCGGCAATGGGCGCGCTGCTCGCGGCGGGCGAGCGCAGGCGCGCGCCTTGCGCGCCGCCCGCCTTCAGCATCTGCGACAGCGAGTTCATGCGCGCGCGCATCTGCGTGAACGTGCCCAGCATCCCGGTCACGTCCATCTCGCGGTGCCCGGAGCCGCGCGCGATGCGCCGACGCCGCGACGCCGACTGCGCGCGCGCGTGCACGGCTGAGACGCAGGCGGGCGTCGGCGCGACCGGAATATCAGTGAAACACTCGCACAGTCTCACGCTGCTGAACACTGAACCTGACTTGCATTGCAGCCATTGAGGTAGCGCTTCTGCGCATATGGTAGCAGCCTCACCCTGCCATAGAGCATATGTATGTACTTCTTGCAGTGCAAAGGGTGCTGCCTTACAGCAGGCAGGTTGGCAGCACTGCCGATGCAGCTGCTTGCTCAAAGCCGCAGAGCTGCTGCTCACTGGCGCTCTTGCCTGGCCGCGACGCGCGCAGCCCGAGGGGCAGGGCGCACGAGCGGTAGGGCGCACGAGCACCAGTTGACCATGCCACTGCTGGGGTCACAACCTCCCCGGCAGCGCTTCCCTGGCAACACTCTGTCAGCCTAGGGCCCCGCCGCTGCGCCTTTGCCGCAGGTCGGGGTTGCGGCGCTCCTCTGGCTTGTGCTGCAGCGGCTGGCAGACATAGCTGGGGACCTACCCTAGCCCTAACCCTGCACAAACGCGCCTTGGCCAGCAGGTCGGGGTTGCCGCGCTCCGCCGGCGTCATGCTGCAGATCATGGCCTCAAAGCGCTTGAACTGCCTCTCGGCATCCCCCAGCTGCTTGTCGGTGATCTTGTTCATGCCTGCGTGGCCGCGCGGCGCCCAGCGTCAGCCGCGCGGCGCCCAGCGTCAGCCGCGCACGTCCGGCCCGCGGGCGCGCAGCCGGCTCTCTCAGGCGACCTGGCCGCTCCTGGATGCACTGAATCGCACATGTCAGCACGGGCTACACGGCGAACATGCTGCCAACGCTCGCGCTGGTCTTTGCCTTCTTTTGGGCCTTGTGGTGACATCTCAAGGAGCAATGCGTTTACGTTGGCCACATGTCTAGGATGCGACACATGCCACAGCACATGCCACAGCGCATGCCTGACCGTATACTATTGACGTAGCCCCATCACTGCACTCGCTTCAGCAAGACAGGACCACACGCGCGGGGCCGCGCGCCTGGCAGCATCTTCATGATGGAGCCCATGCTGCCCATGCCGGTGACCATCTTGTACTGCTTGAGGAAGTCGTTGAAGTCGAACTTGGCCGCGAGCAGGCGCGCCGTGAGCGCCTCGGCCTCGTCCTCCTTGATCGCCGCCTCGGCCTTCTCCACCAGCGAAAGCACGTCGCCCATGCCTGGCCGCGCCGCCGAGCGCGTCAGCGCACGGGCGCAGGTTCTGGCCAGCTCAATCAACTGCATCAGTCCGAATCAGTACCACCTCCCCTCCTTACCCATGCCCCGGCAAGGGATGTACCCGCAGGGATGTGCCACGAGCAGCACTTCTGGGGCGGTTGGGTCTGCCGCCTCACGAGCTCAACAACTCCGCACGAATATGCAGCCTTACCATCTGGGGCCCGCATGTGAGGCCACAGTCCATACAATGCAACAGATTTATGGCCTTGGTCGTTCGTGGAAGGACAGAGGCTTGGACTTGAGCGGGGCGCGCCAAGGATGCGGGAGGCGGTGCGGTCGGGGTAGAAGGGCTCCAGCGCCTCCAGCGTCTCGCCCGTGCCCACAAACTTGATGGGCTTGCCCGACACCGCCTTGACCGACAGCGCCGCGCCGCCGCGGCTGTCGCCGTCCATCTTGGTCAGGATGCCGCCTGCGCGCGCTCGGCATCGCTCTGTGCATATCCATGTATCCATGTATCCACCTTCAGTGGCCGACACGCGACAGCTGCATTGACACTGGCACAACATGCGGCTGGCACGCTGCAGTGAGGTGCTCGAGCAACGAGGAGAAGGGAGGGCAGAGCCCAGGCAACCTCCTTAGCGCCGACACCAGCCCTGCCATGGAACCACCAGACGCAGCAGCACTGCATGCCTTCATGTAGACTCCCACACGGCTGCTCGAAAACCCCAAAGCAGGCGCTCCACTCGCCGGTGAGCTCGGCGGCGTCGTTGAAGGCCTTGACCAGGCCGGCCGCCTCCTGGCCCGTCATCGCGTCCACGACCAGCAGCGTGTCCGTGGGCGACACCGCCGCGCGCACCTCGCCCAGCTCGCGCATCATCGCATCATTGATCTGCGCGCGGACGCGGGCCGGCATCACAGCACGCGCTGCAGCGCCAAGCAGCGGCTGCCAAAGGCGGAGCCGCCAGGACCAGAGCCGCCCTGGCAGCCAGGCTGCGCGCCGCCACCAGCTCGCTCACGGCGGCGCCCTGCCGCCCGAGCTGCACTGCGAGTCGTTCAAGTGCTCCGGATGGGTATGTCGATGCCTTTTCGCTCGGCTACGCCCCAACATGGGGTTGTTGGGGCATCACGCGTGCTCATGCGCGCCTGCGTCCGGCCGGCCGTGTCCACGATGACCGCGTCGAAGCCCTCCGCGCGCGCCTTGGCCAGGCCCGCGGCGGCGATCGCGGCTGGCTTCTCGCCGGTGCCCATCTCAAACACGGGCACGCTCACACGCTCGCCCAGCGCCACCAGCTGCTCGATTGCGGCCGGCCGGTACACGTCGGTGGCCACCATCAGCACCTGTGGACCCCGAAATAAAACTATATTGGAGTTTCACTTTTTTATTTCATTTTTCAGTCAGAGCATCCCATCGCAGTGGGGTCAGAGTTGCCGTCGGCGCGCCCGCCCGCCGTCCTGACCCCCAGGTGTGTTTCCTGGAACCTTGCGTGATACAAGGGAGACGACACCAACGCGGCTTCAAGATATGGGAAACCATGACAACCTGCCGACTGGTGTTCGTGCGTCATCGATGCTCCTGCCCAGCAGCGCTGCCACAGACGCGAGGATGCGGGGGGCCTGGGCGGGTCGCAGATCAGGGGCGGGTGCAGGGCGTGCGCGGGCGGGCGCGGGGGCGCGCGCGGGCGCAGCACCTTCTTGTTGCGCTTGCGCAGCGCGAGCGCCAGCTTGCCGCACGCGGTCGTCTTGCCCACGCCTTGCAGGCCCGCCATCAGGATCACCTGCGCGCCGCGCCCGCGGGCTGACTGGACGCTTCCGCAAGCCGTGCATCCGCGCCTCCTACGGCTCATTTTATGTGAACACATTTCACCACCAGAAGGAAGTATCGAATCAGACAGGAGTCACATGCTCACCAGCGTGTATTGTCACAGGGCTGTTTGGGCTGGGTCTGCTTGGGCAGTGAGCGGAAATATGCCAGGCGCCCTTGAGCATCAACCTCGTAATCGGCCGCGCTTGCAGGCCGTCCTTGGGGTGTGTGTCGCAGAGCTGTTTCGGCTAGGGCTGCTAGGCACTGTGTGCAAGAGTGGCAGGCGCCCTTGAGCACGGACCCTGAGTTCGGCCGCGCCTGCGGGCCGTCCTTGGGGTCGACCAGGTCCTCCTGCTGGCCGCCCATGAGCCGGACGAGCTCGTCGTTGACCACCTTGACCAGCTGCTGGTCCGGCCGCACGCCCTTGACCACCTTGACGCCCAGCGCGGCCGCCTCCACGCTCGCCACAAACTTGCGCACGATCGGCAGGCTCACCTGCGCGCGGCCATACACGTCACGCGGTAGAGCTGAGTGTGCACACTAGGCATGGCTTGTGTAGCTTATTGCGAGTTCCAAGGCAGAGTAACCCCCTCAGACCAATACCCATCATTGCTGTACACCCTCACTACGTAGCTTGTGTTGGCACGTTCATACAGTAACTGACCTCGCCCGCTCCTCAGCACCAGATGCTGTGTGCCTCACGCTGTTTGAGGCGGGCGTATACAAGCCGAAATGAACGTCACAGTGATGTGCTGCAGAAGGTATATGACCTATAGTGAAACTGAGGGGCGCACATCTGCCTCGAGCAGCGCACGCCGGATCTCGCGCATTGGCGCCTTGATGTTCTCTGCGGTCAGCTTGCCGTCGCGGCGGACCATGTCCCACGCCTTCTCCAGGCCCTGGCTCAGGTTGTCAAACATCCCCGCCCACACGCGCTGGGCTGCGCCGCGCCGCACCTACGACACGGCGCCAAGCACTTGTCCAGCGTTCCCGTGCAGGTATGCGAGACTGCACATACAGCGCCTGGTGCTAACGATTACTAGTACCAAAGTTCACCACACAAGGCAGACTTGGCTCAACTGCATCCCGGCAGAGTAGCTGGCCGAGGTGCTTCAAGCAGCGCAGATGACACTTTGCACAGGGCAAACCTGCGAACTCCTCGTCCAGGCAAGTGCCTGGTGTGCAGCGCGCTGGCTGTGCAGCGAGTCCAGGCCCCGCAGCTCTTGCCGCAGCGCCTGCCTGTGCGCGCGCGCGGGCGCCGCCGCCCGCCGCGGGCACGTGCTGGGTGCATAGCTGCAGGACGGCGCGCAGTTGGCCGTGCGCTGCAAGGCCGTCCTCCAAAGGCAGTCCATGCTGGCGCTCTATCAGTGCCGCCTGAGGCTCTCTCAAGTGCACATGCTCAAGTGCAAACTCAGTGTTTTGCAGCACTGCAACAGCACCGAGCACGTATGCAGCAGAGCGCTGCTTCGACAACAACTGAAGTACACGTTGGAAAAGATGTGCTCGTATGGCAAGAAGCAGCTGTGTTGGCTTGATCCATCTGCGCAGCCTAGCTAGGCTCGGACCCTCCTCGGCTCCCACCAGACTCGAGCTCGTCTGATGTAAAGCTTCCAAAGGCTCACCGCGCGTGCGCACCGCTTGCTCACGCGCTGTGGCGTAAGCCTCAGCGCTGCCGCCGCAATGTTGGGCTTCAGGAAGTATGTTGGCCTCAGCACGCTGCTGGCGTGCGGGGTGGTCTACCATGCCTTCTCAACACGCGAGCAGTGCGCTTGCAGCTCACCAACGTTCCACGCGTATGGAGATTGTGCAGCGTGCCGACTTTGGTCTGCACAGCGGTGTCCGCCAGCAGTCGCTTGCAGCTTTCGCTTACATGTTTGTAACTGGAGGTCTTGATCGGCCACAGGCGCAACTGGTTTCAGGGGTCGCTAGTAAAAGGCAAGCGCCGCGCGCAGGTTCTTTCCAGCGCTACACTACCTGTCGACCTCCAAGATAGCCATCGCGGTCAGCGGCAACTTTGCGTTTGCGCTGGCGCTCTGCCTGTACCACCTGATGACCAAGGCGCGCCCCCCAACGCCCGCGCCTCGCTTGCCTCCGCCCATGCCTCCGCACTCTGGTCCACTCCAGCCTTGACAGCGTGCGGCGCCGCAGGTGTTCCTGGGGACGCTGCGCGAGGCGGAGGTGGAGCGCATCAACGAGCGGATCAGCCAGGCGGTGATGGAGACGTGCCTGGCGATGACGATCTTCCGCGAGGAGTTCAACATCGAGTTTGTGGCCATGTTCACCGCGCTCACCTTCATCAAGGTGTTCCACTGGCTGGTCCAGGACCGCGTGGACTACCTGGAGACGATGCCGTCGATCGCGCGCCTGCACCACCTGCGCATCCTGACCTTCATGGGGCTCTTGCTGGTGCGTTCTGCGCTGCTGCGTGACGCATTCCGCCTGTCGTCTGGAGCAGCTCCTGCGACAGGGGTCAGCACTCGGGCGACCCGCTGCCAACTTGCAGGTCGCGACGAGCTCTGCCACTAAAGTTTGCTCTGCCACGAACGGGGACTGCACAGCATACACGCTTGCCTGTGGGATTGCGGCCATAATGACTTACCAGTGCCGTTTGCTGAGTTGTACACGGCAGGTATAGTCGGCATAGCTCGACTGATGCTGCTCAGCAGGCAACTTCAGCGAGCTGTGCAAGCCAGCACGCCATGCAGTCGCCCAGCAGACGCCCAGGCGCCACACTCACAGGCGGTGGGCTTATAACTCTTATACCCTGTACTCGCGCGGTGTCATACCCTTGTACCCTACGCTCGCAGGCGGTGGACAGCGCGTTCCTGCAGTTCACCGTCGCGCAGACGCTGCAGCGCACCGCCAGCGTGCACCTGCTGTTCGCGTTCGAGTATGTCATCCAGGCGTCCATCATCGTGTCGACGTTCTGCAAGTACATGCTGGCGCTCGTGGACAGGTACCCTACCAGGCCCTCCTTCTCACGGCTGACGCATGTGCTGCCACTGCACGGCCGTGGCCCCGCTCGGCGCGCATGCGCTGACCTGCGTGGCGCAAGTGTCGTTTGGCCCCCTGCATGCGTCTGCACGGTGAATGCTGAGTCATGGCAGGCGTATTGCACACCCCGCTGAAAGAGAAGCGAGGCAGGCCTGTGCCCTGAGAAGCGCCATCTATCTGCTTGTGATGTCATCACTCGACGTGTCCGCCTGTCTGGGCCAGTTGCTGCCATGCTGGCGCGTACACTCGGCGAGTCCCTAGGGCAGGTAGTAATCCCATGCCGTCAGGACTCCCTACCCTGTGATGCTGACCCGTCTGCGCCCGAGCAGCTACCTGGAGGGCCGCTGGGAGGGCAAGGGCACGTACGTGTTCTACCTGGAGCTCGTCACCGACCTGCTGCACCTGTGCGTCTACGTCGTCTTCTTCTTCATTGTCTTCACCAACTACGGCCTGCCGCTGCACCTGGCGCGCGCGGCCCGGCCGGCCCCTGCCCTGACCTGCCTTTGCGCCCTGTGCGCCCCATGCGCCCGCGCTGCTGCTGGGTGCATGAGAGGAAGCTGGCGCCCTGGCTGGCGTGGACGTCGATGCCGCTGCATGGAGCAGGGCATCGGCCGCGCATGCAGCCGGCAGCACAGAGCATGTTCCGGCCTTGCTTCTGCTCGTGCTGACGTGCTTAAAACGCGCATGTCGCAGCGGCCGGGTCCTCATTCACGGTGCTCTGGCGCGGGCACGGCGGGCGACCGGGGCCCTGACCGCGGCCGCGCGCGGGCAGGTGCGGGACCTCTACTGGACGGTGCGCAACTTCCGGCAGCGCGTGCTGGACTTCCTGCGGTACCGGCGCGTCACCGCCAACCTCGACGAGCGCTTTCAGGCGCGGCGGGGACCTAACCCTATACCCTAACATGTTCCAGGCGCGGCGCGCTGCCGCCGGCGGCCCTGCAGCCCGGGCAGAGGGCGACTGTGGTCCTGCTCCTGGTCAAAGAGGAAGCGCCGCACTGCACACGGTGTCCAGCGCAGCGTTTTCACTGAGGGAGACATCTCTTCTTCCTGCAGTAGAGAAGGCAATGTTTTGCTGCTCTTAGCTGTTACAAGTGAACGTATCCGCGGGGACACGCTATGACTAGTGCTCTTCACCGGGGAGGACGGGCGCACCGGTGAGGGAGACGTACCTGTCACCGTGATGGCTTTTGCTCAACAATCAGCCACTCTGCTCATGCGGTCGCGCAGAGCAGGCCGCCGCGTGACTCTGTCCTCCCGGCGCTGCGCAGGACGCGAGCGCGGAGGACCTGGCGCGCTGCGACGGCATCTGCATCGTCTGCCGCGAGGAGATGGCGCCGGCCGGGCGCAACAAGAAGCTGCCCTGCAGCCACGTATTCCACCTGCACTGCCTGCGGCGCGCGCGCGCGCCGGGGCCCCGCCCCGCGCTGGGCCTGCAATGGGTTCTCCTCGGGGCTTGCAAGTGGGCCCACAGCCCCCGCCCCCAAGCGTCCTGCCTCTTCCGCACTGCCTGCGGCGCGCGCGCCAGCGTCCTGCCTTGCGTGGGGCTTGCAGGAGGTGCGCAGCCCCGCCTCCCGGCTATTCTATCGCTTTCATGTTTGATACGGCCTCGTGTCCTGCATGCAGAGTCATGCAGGATGCCTGAGCCGTAAGCAATGCATGGTGCCGCCGCCCGCTAAGTGGTGCTGGGGGCAGGTCGTGGCTGGAGCGCCAGCAGAACTGCCCGATCTGCCGCACATCCGTGTTTGCGTCGCGCCCGGCCGATGCGGCAGCGGCGGCCGCCCCGCCGGTTCGCCCTTCTGCCCCTTGCTATTGCGCCTTCACAACACTCCTGCCAACCGTAGGAGCTGGGGTGCCCGCACTGCAGTGAGACCTGAAGCACTGCGTGCAATGCCCTGACGCCCTTACATGTTTGACCGCCAAGTACACATGCACTGCCAATGTGTTCATGGCCAAAGCACCACTCGCTGTGTCCAACGAAAGGGGAAGTCAGCTGAGAGGGGCGTGCGCGCAGGCGCGCCCGCAGGCCCCCGAGGCGCCCGCGCAGCCGCGCGCGCCGGACGCCGGCGCGCGCCCCGCGCCTGCGCCCGCAGGCCAGGCGCCGCCGGCCGCCGGCCTGGGCGGCCACGCCGCGCACGCGCATGCGCCGCACGCGCCGCCGGCGCCGCCCGGGCAGCAGTACCCCGCGCTCATGCAGCTGCTGCAGAGCGTGCACGCCGGGCAGGCCGAGCAGGTGCCTCCTCTCCTGGAACCATTTCGACACTTGCATTTATATTCATGACACGAGTGCAAGCTTGTCTAATCAGGTAATCTTGTCATGAAGATGTATGCGCCTCACAAGGCGTGGGGAGCTCGGTCGCGCTCCTCGGCCTGAAGCCACCTGCGGGCGGCGCACCAGGAATGGGGTCGGTACCCGAGTTGCAGGAGGCGCCACGGCAGGCGACACACCTGAGCCAACGCCTTTCTGTGGGGCCAGGCCGCGCGCGCCGGGCGGCCCGTGGAGCCGTTCAACGCCGCGCGCGCGGTGGAGGCGCTGCGCGCGGGCGCCGTCCCCTTCCCGCACCCCGCCGCGGGCCCGCCGCTGAGCTACCAGGCCGCGGTGGCGCAGCGCGCGCAGGCGCAGGCGCTGCAGGCGCTGCTCGCCGCGCAGGCGCGCTGCAATGGAGCCTCAGACCCTAACCCTGTCCTGAGAGCGGCTGGGCGTGCGGCGAGCTGGGGGCTATGAAGCTGGGGGGCTGGACGCTGAGACAGTGCTGCAGCGTGTCTGACGTGTTTGCAGACAGGCGGCGAGCGCCCCGGGCACCGAGCAGGCCTCCTGTACAGTATGTTTGAAATGTGTGTTTGTGTGCAGCACCTCGCTTGCAATGCCTTTACGTGGCAGGGCGCCTAGCGTGCGACATGGTTCCCACAGGGACACCAAGCCGCAATATCACCGGGGGGCGGGCCTCGCGCCTGCCGCCGCGCCTGGCCTGCGCGAGTGCGCTGCGCGCGCTGCAGGCAGCGCAGGAGGCGGCGCGCGGCGCAGCCGCGGGCGCCCGCTCGCGCTCGAGCGCCCCGACCTCGCAGCCCGCCTCGCAGCCCTCCGGGGCGACGGCGCCGCCTGCGGCGGCGGGGCGGCCGGGCGGCGCAGCAGCGCCGGCGGGGCCGTCCGCAAGCGCGGGCATGCCGGGGCACTCTGGCGGGGGGGCTCAGGCGGCCGCAGGCAGCAGTGCGGCGGGCGGGCCGCCGCGGCAGGCACGGCGCGGCGCCGCGGGGCAGCCGGTGTCGGGTGCGGCCTTCCGCTGGGTCTCCCTCGCTTGCGCGTTTCTGCAGTGCGCCAGGGGAAACACACTTGTCACATGCTCGGGCTTGGTCAACCACGACACTGGTCAGGGCCGCGTTAGGGGTTGCAACAGGGACTGCCCTGGAGGGGGCAGGTGCGCGCGTGCTTGCTCATGCTGGGGCATGCGTGGCGGCCAGCAGGCGGCATTGCCTCCGCCTCTCACCACACTCCTTGTGCAGTGATGGCAATGGTGCTGGTAGCCCGCGCGCGTGCTGACAGCGCCTGCACCTGCGGCCGCACCTGCGCGAGCAGTTCGCTCAGGTGTTGCTGCGCAACTGTCCACACTGCTCGTGTGTTGCCGCGGCAGCTGTTCGCACAAGTGCTGCCGCGCGCGGGGTTCCTGGGCGGGGCCTGCCGCTGCCTCGTGTCACGTCATGTGTGATGCCTCTTGTTGTGCCCGGCAGGCGCGCATTGGCCGGCGGCACAGGGAGCCATGCATCCGCAGCCGCCGCTCGACGGGCCGCTCGCTTGGAACGCCGCGCTGTCTGCAGGCGCGGCCGCTGGGCTCTTTCTTCTTTACTTTCTCCCTCAACCTATTGGGAGCCAGTGACGGCGGCTCCCTGGTGTAGTGCATGCAATTGATGCATAGCGAGCAGAATCGTCCAGCTGTGCGTAAATCCGTTCCTGCTCCTGCCGCTGCAGGCTTCCACCAGGGCGCGCCGGGCATGTACGCGTCGGTGCCCTTTCCGGTCGTCCCGGCGCCGTACGGCGGCGGCGGCGCGCCCGCGGGGCTCGTGCCGGGCGGCGTCTGGCCGGCGGCCAGCTACGGCTACCTGCCGCAGTGGGCGCCCGCGACGTCCATGGCGCTGTTCGTGCCGGCGTACCTGCCCATGCAGTACGCCGGGCAGCAGCTGCCCGACACCGCTGGCGGCCAGGGCAGCCAGGCGTGCCTGCAGCCTGGCCCCGCCCCAAGCAGTGGACAACTTGGGCTTTTTTTTTCCTGCTTATGGAATGCTTTGAAATGCTGTTGCTGTAGTCCTTTGTTGCTCAAGAGGCCTTGCTGTGCCGGCGACTCCAGTCGAGTAATGAGCTTGTAAATACACACCTCCACGCTAGTCTTTGCAGGCAAGCGGTTGCAAATAGCAGTGAGGCCACGCTGGCGTCCCACATGCTTGTCGTTGCCGTAGATGAGGGTGAGGAGACGTGTGCACATGGACGGCCGAGCGCGGTACGCGCTCACGCCGTTTGAGGCTGCCGGGCGCAGGGCCTGGCGCTGCCGGTGCTGCCGCTGGTGCTGCCGCCGGCGGTGCAGGCGCTGATGAGCGCGCCGCCCAACGCCACGCCGGAGCAGCACGTGCAGCATGCGGCCGCGGCGGCCGCGGCGGCCGCCGCCGCGGCCTCCGTCATGGCGCCGCTCAGCGGCGGCATGATGCTGCCGCCGTCCATGCCGCCCGGTGCGGTGACCGGCGAGCTGCAATGGAGTGTGCGCTGCTGCAGGGCGCGAACAGTGTTTCAGAAGCTGGCTGGGTGCCAGAAGCTCTGTAGAGATGTGCACGCTGCACAGACCTTGCCAGCGCTCGGTGCGCCTCAGGGGGTGTTTTGGTCCGTGCGCAGGCTTTGGCGCTGGGCCGCCCGGCCCGGGCCTGAGCCAGGAGGCCACCGCCGCCGCCGCGGCCAACGCTGCGGCCGCGGCCGCGGCGGCTGTCATGCAGAACGCCGGCACGCAGCCGACCGCGGAGGGCATGGAGCAGGTGGGTTTCTGTCAGGGCCTCCGACCTGGGCGCCAAATTAGGCGTGCTGTGCTTCTACTGCAGCTCTGTCTTATCAGAGCCCTGCCGTTGCCCCATGCGTTCCAAAAAAGTGGCGTGTTTGCCGAGCTCAAAAGTGCATGGCTCGGCGAGCTCTGCCGTGACCGCAACTAGCGCGGGGGCAAGAGTAAGCAGCCGCAGCTGCACCTGCGCGTCAAGCGGGTCTGCCGTCTGGGCCGGCTGCGCGCGCGCCGCGGCTGACGCGCGCGCGCGCGTCGCCGCGGCAGGCGCTGCGCACGCAGGTCGGCGCGCTGCAGGCCTCGCTGGACCGCCTGCAGCTGCACCGGCAGCACGAGGCCGCGGCCGCGGCAGCGTCCAGCGCGGGCGGCGGCGGCGGCGGCGCCGCGCCGGCGCCGGCGGGGCCCTCCGACCAGGGCCTGCCGGCGAGCGTGGGCGTGCCCGCGGCGCCCGCGCCCGCGGGCTCAGCGCGGCAGGAGGTCACATGGGGGTACCTCCATGCGCCCGGCGCTGCGGGGGCTGCGGCGGGCGCGGGAGGTGCCGCATCGGGTCAGGGCCAGGGGCAGGGCGAGGGCGAGGGCCAGGGTTGTGGCAGCCAATCCATCCCTCCAGGGTGGTTGGTACCATCCGAGATGATATCGGCCGAGGCTGGGGCCATCATCGCCAGGAGCCTGCAAGCGCGAGCGGAGGGCGCCGCAGGCGCGCCGCAGGGCGGCGGTCCGAGTGGCGCCGAGGGAGCGGCGCCAAGGGAGGAGCCCGGCGGCGAGGCTCAGAGGGCCGAGCAGCGGCCGCCGCAGGACAGTGGCGCGTCAGGCGCGCCGCGCGCGCGTCCGCGCGCCCCGGGCCCGCCCACGGAGCCGAGCGAAACGGGCGCGGTGTTCATGGAGCGGGAGGGGGACAACGCGCGCGCGGCCGCGGGCGACGACCAGGAGGAGCTGCGCCGGCTGCGCCTGGAGCGCTTCGGCATGGGGGGTGGCAGCGCGGCGCAGCCAGAGTAGCCTCGGCCGCCGCAGGACAGTGGCGCGTCAGGCGCGCCGCGCGCGCGTCCGCGCGCCCCGGGCCCGCCCACGGAGCCGAGCGAAACGGGCGCGGTGTTCGTGGAGCGGGAGGGGGACAACGCGCGCGCGGCCGCTGGCGACGACCAGGAGGAGCTGCGCCGGCTGCGCCTGGAGCGCTTCGGCATGGGGGCCGGCGGCGCGGCGCAGCCAGAGTAGCCTCGGCCGCGCGGAGTGGCGCAGCCGAAAATGGCGCATCCGCTGGCAGCGCGAGCAGGGCCAGGACGCTGTGCCAGCTGCACGGGGAGCTCGCTGGCATGTGCCTTGGCGGAAAGGAGCCTCTCAGGAGCAGGCAACGCATGACAGCCTGCCTGCCCATTAGCAGCAGGCTCGTCTCACAAGGGAGCTTCCTGGCCTTGAAACATGGGGCTGTCACTATGCTGCACAGCTCAGTTGGAGCGCTGCATAAGGACACTTGCAAGCTGGCCCAGGGTAAAGGGTGGTGCCTGGCAGCAAGGCTGCTGACGTGTCCTGGGTGCAGACTGCAGCTGCGGGCATGGCCGGGAGGCGCGGCATCGTGTGGGAGTGACGGGTCAGCAAGGGATGCGTCGCGTGTGCACCCCGATGTGGACATTTGCGCTCATGCTGGTTTTTATGTCCCACAGCGGTCTTCCTGCTGCTGGGTGCAGCAGCTTTGTGAGTAGACGAGTGCACGTTCTTATCATGCTATGTGACTATGCGGTGCCCTGGGTGTGCGTGACATCCCTATCGCCCTGTTGCTCTCTGCTCCTCCCAGTTTGTCACAGGCATGCACATGACAGACCATTCAATGCAAAGAGCAGAGCAAAGGTTGCACTTGGTGCACGTGCACTGCGACAGAGAGTGCACATGCAAAGCTGAGGCGACAGACACCAAGCAGGCAAGGTGTGCATGGCTCACAGCAGGTCGTGCAGTCACTCTCACACTCACGCTCTCACAAGCTGGGAGTCACAACGGCGCTCAGCAGAGCTGCCACATTCCTTTTTGGCGTTGCTTGCAGGTCTGCCAGCCCGGTCAGTCTCTGCTCGCAGTGTCGCCAGAGCTGAACAACCCGCCAATTCCCCACACATCTCTCAGCCCGTGTTCACATCAGTTAAAGGGCAGTTGCTCATTGTTCAGTCGCTCGACAAAATCACTTGCACACTTGCCAAGCACACCCTGAAACAGAGCAGCCACAAATTTGCGCATGCAACAGCCATGGGCACATGCCGCCCAGAAGTCCCAAACCGCACCGCCAGCATGGCTGCAAGACTCGCAGCACAGGCCAGCAGCCGCGCGCCCGTCACCCTGCGTCATCGTCGTGCGGCAGCGCTTCCTGCGACGCGGCGCGCACGGCTCACATGCAGCTAGCGGCCATGGACAATGGCCTCCACGCCTAAAGGGCTGCTTGACCGAATACCATTAACGCAACGCTCCTATCTTGCATTTACAATCGTCACACTGGCATGGAGGGCCGACCAGGGAATTTATACCCGCAGCGGATGCGCGCGCACCGTCCCAACCAGCACAGCACTCTGCCGCCCGCCGGCCGGGCGCGCCCGCGCTGCATGCGGCTCCAGCGCGCATGGCGCGGCCAGCGCGCACGGCGCGGTCGTCGCGGCGCGCCGGGCGGGGGCTTCGCACCTGCAGGTTGCGCAGCTTGGCGACGATGATGTCCATGGCGGTCGCGACGATGTCCTCGGCCGGCAGCACGCCCGTGCCCTCCACGCGAAAGATGAACGTGTCCTGCCGCGCGCTCTGCCCGCCCTCAGCGGGTAGGGTACAGGCACCCTAGCCCCGGCGCGCGCTGAAAGTGTCATGGGGGACAGTGTCGACAGTGGCATGTCTCTGTAGTGGTCGCGCGCTGTCCTCCGCAATGTCCTCCGCATGGAGCGCGCCTGCGCCGTTCAGGCCTGAAGGTGCGCCCCGCCGTGCACCAGGCCAGGCTGCTTCAGCTGGACACGCGGCCTGCGCCAGAGCTGCAGAGACAGCAGTGACAGTTTAGTGCCGTCACCGTGCGAGAGGCAGCCGCTCGACAGGGATGCCAGTCTCGAGCGCCCAGGCGAGCCGCAAGCCCCACTCATTGGCCTCCTGTGCACCTGGCGCCTGTGCAGCTGGGCGCCCAAGAAACACACCAGGCGCGGCGGCGCCCCGCGCCCGCCCGGCGGCCGCGCACGGCATCACGCCGGGTCCGCCTGGCGCTGCGCACACCCCGGCCCGCGGCGCGCCTGCAGCTGCCGTATGGTGAGCGCGCCGGCCTTGCCGAACTCCGCGGCCTTGGCCAGGCACTCGCCGTCGTAGTGGTACGCCTCCACGTTGTGCACCTCCACCTATGCGCCCGCGCGACCCCGGTCAGACTTGCCCCCGCCGCTGCAGCGAGCGCCTCATGTGCATCGCGCACGCCCAGGCGCGCGCGCTCAGGCCGTGCACCCGCTTTCCCGGGGGCACGCCGGCACCTCGTGCGCCCCGGCGCGCCCAGCGCTGCCCGCGTCTGTGGTCTAGGGCGCCAGCGCTGCCCGCGTTTGCGGTCCCGCGCGCCCGGCGCCGCCCGCGGCTGGACACACCCGTGCTGCAGGACGACACCTCCGCCACGTCAAAGACCGCCTCCTCACAGCGCAGAGCCAGCGGTGGTGGCGCTGCTGCTCCGCCTCAGCCGGTGGTGCAGACGCAGGCGTGCAGTGGGGGACAGCAAGCGGGCCTGGCCATCTCTTTTGGGAACCTCCACACGTGCACGGAAGCTCTGCATGTGCCAAAAAAAAAAACAGTGCCACAGGCGCCGCGCCTGCTGCGTGACGCTGTTGTACTTCAGAATCTGCGAGGGGTCGCTGACGACGAGCTCCAGCTTTTGCGCCTCGCTCAGCGCATCCATGAGCGCGCGGTTTACCGTGACCTCCGGCATGTATTGGAATGCCGCGGTCGCGACCGGCGACCACTTTGCATGGTCCTTGCCGATGCCCTTGCGCGCGACCGCGCGCAGCGCCAGCTCCTGCCCGCGGCGCATCTTGACGATCAGGATGCCGCGCTCCTGCGTCGGGTCCAGCTGCCCGCCCGCCACGTAGCCTGCCGCGCCCGGGCGCCTTAGCAGGTCAGGCGCGCCGGACAGGCTGTACTCCTCGCACAGCGCTAGCTAGCCTAGCATTACTGCTGCTGCCGGTTGCGACGTCGAGGGAGACGTTACTGCTTCCCAGACCGATGCACTCTCACACCACGGGGACGCGCCGGGCGGCGAGCGGGGCAAGCGGCGGGGGCGGCGCGCACCGACCGGGCAGACCTCCGGGTGCGCGGCGTCTAGCACAAAGTCGTTGCTGGTGACGTCCAGCGTGCCCTCGGTCGTGCACCGGATGCTGAGCGACAGCTCCAGCTCCATAAAGTCGTCCTCGTCGGCGCCCTCGAAGACGCTCTTCATGCCGGCGACCGCGTGCGAGACGAGCGGGATGAGGCCCAGGCGGTGCGCAATGAACTCGTCGTTCAGCACGGTCGTGTTGATCTCGATCTCCACCAGGTCGATCGCGATGGTCGGCACCTCCGCAATCATGATGCGCCGCAGCGCGTTCGCCACGGACGCGTCCGTCTCGCTGAGCACGAACTCGCAGTAGTTTGCGTCCAGCTTGCGCACGTCCACCTTGGGCGCGCGCCGGTTGCCGCGCTGCATCCCGCAGCCCGCCGAGCGAGCGCGGGCCGCCGGCCCCCGACCGCACGCGCTGGTGGCACGCCGGGCGCAGCGGCGCCCAGGGCGCTACCCAGGCCGGCGGCCAGAGCAGGTCGAGTCTGCCAGAGCGGGGGGCGGCGCTTCAGCTTGTCCGCACAGCGCACACCAGCACACCAGCACAGGACCAGCTGGAGTAAGCGCCCGGGTCGGCAGCTGGATAGGTGCTCCGGAACTCTGGCTTGATTACAACACACGAGGTTGGTGTCTGCTCTGGAAGTGCGCACCTGCGCAGGGACCACTCTGTACTATGCCTAGGGTCTGCGACACCAGTTGCACTCCAACCGTCTACCGGGACAAACAAAGAGAACACAGGCAGTGCTAGGCTCCAAGTCGCGTGAAAGGCCAGCGCGCGTGCACGCTGCGCGCGCAGCCCAGCGGTCTGCGGGCTGCCTCAAGGAGACTCGCTCGTGCAGCAGCCAGCTTCCTGGCGTGCCTGCACTGACCACCGCGGACTGAGCAAGGCTTTGATCCGCGGGCACTGCCGCGTTTCTGTTCAAACCTGGCAGCTGCGTTGCGCGCCTGCGCGTGTCAGCGAGCGCTGCAGGCTCGGCCGGCAGGCACGTGTCGGGAACCTTGAAGAGACCCACAGGCTGAGCCACGTGACAGCATGCGGCTGGCGTAGATCGAGGCACGCCGTCCAGAAAGCGCTTCAAGCGCGCGGGCGCTCGGCGATGCCGGGGAGCTGCTAGCGGGGGCCGCGGGGATGCGGCGCGCCAGCTGGGGGCGCCTGGCCGCCGCGCTCCTGCTGGCGGCGGCGGCCGGCGTGCGGCGCTGCGCGTGCAAGAATGAGGAGGCGCACTGGATGGCCGGCGAGTGGGCGCAGGTCGACTACTCCATCTACCACACCAAGTGCGCACGCGCTCCGGCGCACGCTCTAACGCACATTGCGCGCGCACGCCAGCAAGGGGGAGGCTGCACTGCTGTCCCCGCGTGAGGCGCACGGCGAGCGCCGCACCAGGGCGGCGGTCCTGAGCCGCGCCCGCCTGCGCGCCTGCGCAGGGACCAGGTGTTCGAGGAGGTGGAGCGGCTCGTGGCGGCGCACCCGGCCACGATGCGGGTGCGCGGCCGGCCGGCCGCCCAGCGCGCCGTATGCCCTGTGCTGGAGGGCTGCCAGGGCGCATGGCTGCGACTTGGCGCTTCCGCTGGCCTGTGCGCACGCTGCCTGCTTCATCGTGACCGGCCGCAGCCGGGACTTACACGGGTGCAATTTGTTTCAGTTCAGTCTGAGGCGGGCGGCCAGCACAGACAGGCCCCCTTCCAGGCCTGCTCCATGCGGACATGCAGGAGCTCCACGGCGCAGGCGCGCGCGGTGCGTCTGCCGCGGCCTGAGCAGGCGGCGCGGCGCGCAGATAGAGGAGGTCGTGGCGCCCGACGAGCACCCCTCCACGCCCGCATATGCGAGCCCCCTGAAGGCGAGCGGCCCCGCCCCGCCTGGCACCCAGCGTGGCCCGGAGCGCCGGCCTGCACCAGGAGCTCCGGCAGAGCGCCGCTGCTGTTGGCTGGCACCCAGTCACATTGCGCACTTGTCCAAGGCATGAACCTTCCCCCTTGTGCCAACTTGGGCACAAGGGGGGGGGGAGCGGGTGCAACAGTGAGGTACCCATGTGGCAGCCGCGTGCTGTGCATGCTCTCCGGGTGTAGGTGGCTGCGCCAGACATTGCCGTGTCGTACACTCGGTACACCCCACACCCTGCCCTGGTGCGAGCATGCAGAGGGCGGCGCGGTCGCGTGCAGGTGGTGACCGTGGAGCCCGCGGGCCTGTCAACCAGCCACGCAAAGAAGCTGCGGCTGCTGCTGGCGCGCCCCTCGCAAGCTCCTGCCAATGCATTCGGGCAAAGACGCGGCTAACATGTGACTGGCTGCAGCCGTTGGTCGCTAGTGGGGCGCTTGCATTTACGCACCCCCTGGCAAGGAAAGTTGCCAGACACTGCTGCGCAGCTCACTGAATCGCGCGAAGAGCTACGGGGATGAGCAGCTCCCGCCGGTGCAGCATTCTGCTGTGGTGCATCGTTGCCCAGCAGGGCTGCGCGGTGCGGGCGCGCGCTCAAGCGGGCGAGCGCGCGCGGCAGAACTACGGGGAGCACGGCCGCGAGCTGATCACGGTCGAGGTTGCGCTGCGGCTGCTGGCCGCGCTGGCCGACCCGAGCGCGGCGATTGCGCGCTCGGTCGCGCGCGGGCAGCCGGCGCACCTGCTCAAGCACCTGCTGCACAGCGCGGTGTTCAAGGTGCGTAAGAATGGGTTTTACCCTACGGTTAGGGATGGGGTACGAGAGCAGCAGCGAATCGGCGCTGGTGGCGGCAGTGCGCCGCGCCTGCTCGCGCCCCTCCTGCGCGGCTCCGCATCCCAGGCGGGCAGCAAGAGGTGTGACTGGCGATGTTGCAGCAGCAGCAGGGCGCAGCCACGTCCGCTTGACATGAGAGTGGCTTGCTTGATGCCCTGTGAGGGTTACTTAGGGTTGACAAGGTGCACAGGGGTTGCGAGCGCGCGCCGCGCGCGCGCCAACAGATCGTGCCGATGGAGAACGAGGTGGGCCGCGCGACGGTGGAGCGCGGGCAGCTGTGCGAGCGCAAGAACGGCCGCGGCGTGGACACCAACCGCAACTGGGAGGTGCACTGGGGCTTCAAGGAGAAGGACTACGACCCCAAGGAGGAGTTCCCGGGCACGCGGCCCTTCAGGCGCGCAGCCCCCGCCGCCCCGCCTGCCCCCTCGGCCTGCATGACGGGACTGATCACAGCCCTGCCAGCCTCATGCCACTGTTTGCACACTCGGCCAAGGGCTGAGCGGAGGGACCGGCAAGGAGTTGATAGCGCATAGGTGCCATGATGTGAGTGGCCCTGATCCTTTTCCGCATGCAGCGCAATCAGCGCACCCGGCAGCGCTGAGTGCGCCTTTGCCAGCGCTGGGTGCCTGGCCAAGCACTGGGAGGATGCTGCCATGGAAAGCAACCTTGTGAACAAGTGTGCTTTGACATGTGGCCTGCGCGCGCGCGCAGCGAGCCGGAGACCTCTGCGATGCTGCAGGTGGCGCAGCGCTTCAAGCCGCATGTGTGGATGAATGCGCACTCCGGCATGGAGGCCCTGTTCATGCCGTGCGCGCCCCCCCCGGTGCTGCATGCCAAGCCCCTTGCTTGCGTGTTACGCAGGGTGAATCAAGACGTTGGGGCGGGTATGACAGCCAGTGTGTAGAGCGGAGGGTGATCAGCGGGTTTCATTGGGGCCAACTTACAATGCGTTGTGCTTTCTTGAGAGACAAATGACAGTGCACAAGTGGTGGCTTTTTGGGATCTCTTTCTATCCCAACTGTGCAGCCTGGCTGATATAAAGGTGGCGAGCAAGCGTTGTCGGGCCAGACCCCCTTGAGGTCATGACACATCCATGCAAAATAGAGGAAGATGCGTGAGAGCATACCAGATGGTGGCCCCAACCCTACGGCTCTAACCCTGTCTGAGGAGCGCGCGCGCAGGTACGACCACCTGGCGCACATCCCTGAGGGCACCGCGGCGCTGGCCACGCAGGACATCCTGCAGCAGCTGAACAACATCTCGTGCGGCGGGCGCTGCGCGGTCGGGTCCGGCGGCAAGTCGGTCGGTGCGCGCTCCGCGCCCGGGGGCGCTGCCTGCAGGCGTGCGGGGCTGCGACGCATGTGCCAGCCAGGGTGTCTTGCAGCGTGACGGCGCGACGGGAGCCGGCAGCCTGCTGGTAAGGGCGCAGAGCGCTGAGGGTTCCGTCCCGCACGTCTGCACGACATGCCGAGAACCCGAGTACGTCCAGAAGCGAGCCTGTGCAGCAGACACAGGGCGAGCGCAGTCGTAAAAGCGTGCACGACAGCTGCTGGCAAGCCATGCGGGCTCCGAGCCCATTTGTTATCCCCTACCCTAACCCCATCTGCATGCGCAGGGTACCTGGCGCACGGCACTGCGACCGACTACATGTACGAGCGCCTGGGCGTGCCGCTGTCATACACGTGGGAGATCTACGGCGACACGAACGCGCACTTCAACGACTGCTTCCGCATGTTCAACCCTGTAACGCAGACGCAGTTTGACGAGGCGCGATACATCTGAGCTGACTTGCTGCTGTGGTCGAGTCGCATTGAGGCGACGTGCTACGTGCCTGTGTCACGTGCACATGGCGCGACGTGCTCGTGTATGGGTGCGTCAGACGGCGCATCTTAAGCACTGCTGTGACTCCCGTAGGCGGGTGCAGTTATTGCCCCTGCGCTTCCTGCCCAAGCGCCACTCTGCATGAGTAGGCCGTAATGGTGTTGAGAAAGCGCCAGAGTCTGTGCCAGCAGCAGCAGGCCGGGCCGATGCGCCGTGAGCACAACGCGTGAGCGCGCGGCGCGCAGGTGGTCGGCAACTGGACCGACGCGGTGTTTGCGCTGCTGGAGCTGCTGCCGGGGCACCCCAGCCTGCCGCAGCTGAAGGCGCACGCGGCGCTGGGCGGCCGGCGCGTCAACCCCGGTGGCTCGCGCACACTGGAGCACAGGGTGGGGTCCGGCGGCCGCTCGCCGCTCGCGCCGGCTGGCAAGGACGCGGGCGGCAGCGGCGCCGGCGGCGGTGGCGGCGCCGTCGGGGCCGGCGGGACTGCCAGCAGGGCAGCGGGCTCGCTGCTGGGCTTTGAGAGCGGCCACCCGGGCATGCCACTCGCGATGGGCGGCCTGGCGGTCGTCTCGTTCGTGGCCGGCGCCGTGCTGAGCCAGTCGCGCGTGTGCGCCGTGCTGCGCGTCGGCCGCAGCCCGAGGCGGCGGCTGCCGGGCTAGGTTTACGCATGGGGGGTTCAGGATGGACGCGTGCAGGGGGCTGACAGCTTGTCTGGCTGGAGCGTTGTGCCTGGGACGAGCCGTGACGCTGTGTCTGGGGCAGCGTGCAGGGTCTGGCACTCAAGAGGCAGCTGTGGTCTGCCTGCAGTAGTGAAACGCCAGTTGGCACGCACTGCAGGATGCATTCAATTGCAGGCTGCTGACTGCGGGCTTGTGCGGCACGCACTGCTTGACGCGCACTGAGAGAGGGCTGCTCTGGTGTCACATTGGCCACTCTCGAGGTAGCAGTACTGCATACCATGTCAGCCTAGGAAGCGCCCTCACATGCGCGTGGCCTTGCGCGAGGCTTCCTCACCTTGCCTGACTGGGTCATCATGTGCGGTCAATGATGTGAGGTTTGCACCGCCACGAGGCAACATGTAGAGCCCTGGACTGGCCGAGCGCGCACGCCGGGCAGCAGTGAACATGGTTGGGGTGGTTTGAGCAGGCGCCCAACTGATGCAGGGACTGCGCTGTAGGAATGCGTTCTGTCTTCTGTGTGTGTCTGTCTGCGGTGAATGCGAGAACTTCTGAAGAATTATAAACCTGCTAGTCCTGTCAGGTTTGGCTGACCAGACTCCTGCTTCTGCTTCGGCCAGCCTGGGTCTCTGATCAGGAGTCTGGTCGGCATATGCGCTGGGCTTAGGGAGATAGCAGCACACATATTGCTAGAAGACTGCAAAGTAATCATGATCTACTTTGCACTCTCACAACTGCAATTGCAGGAAACTCCCTTGCTGACGTGCTGCACACAAACAAATACAAGACCTGGTGCAGCAATTCACTTGTGAGTCCCCAAACAATGTTTGTAAACTGTCAAGAGCTTGTTCCCCCTACAGCTCCCTCGCACGCGCATATGCATCGGCACTCCACTTCGAATGACAAGGCGATAATGACAAGGCGAACCAGGCCTTGCGGCAGGCCCATGCGCAGCACTTGCAAAATCCGCAGCCGGGATACCCAGCACGCCGATCAACGCCCGGTTTGCAGTCTAGCAGTCTGCTAAACATGTCAGCCTATGTGACCATCACAATAAGAGATTGAACTGGACCACCATGCGTTTATGTCTTCAACCTATCCCCATGCATTGCGAGCAGCAGATACCTGTCGCCCTGCCATATGATCACGCAGCGTTTCAGGGCGTTTGCCATACAGTGATGCCAATGAAACTAGTGCCGTTGCGGCAACTTGTGCATCCTGCACACAAGATAACTCATGCCCCCAAGGGCTGCCCTCCCTGCATGCCCATGGCCGCAAGCGACAGAGCAGCTTCTGAGACTACACCAATCCAAAGTGAAGCTGCGGCAGCAGGCACAAATAATCCGTCTCCTATTACACAGAGCCAGGTGCCTGTGTCGGCGGTAAGACTTCACGAGCGCCACATCATCAAGTCTGCGCCACAAGGCTCGCACACACCTCAATAGGCCGCTGTGCAACGCCGGGCGCAAAATCCATCGACCAGCACTGCGCTGAGCATCCCTTATCTCATCAAAGCGCGGTGCACATGCGAGGCCCACACAATCTCTCGACAACCCTGCGCCTGCTGCATGGGTCGGCCCCGGACGGCATTTCAAAACCACACCATGCGGATCTGCCGCGCATGGCCTGCCCGCGCCAGAAGCAGCTGAGCGTCGCGGGGTGCATGCAGCGCGCAGGGCAGTCACTTGCGAAGCTATACCGTCACCGGCCGGCTTATCACGAGGAAAGCACTCGCTCGGACCAGCCAATCATGGCCTGGCGCGAGAGCGCGGGCAGCGCGGCGAGCGAGTCCGTCAGGATGCGCTGCGGGTCGACGCCGCCGCGCATCATGCCCGCCACGCGCGCCACCTCCTGCACACGCCAGAGACGGCCCGCCATGAGCGCACGGCGCCCACGAGCCCGAGCAAGCGTGCGAGTGACGAGCATGCGATATTCAGCCATGGTCTCTACAGACAGTCTCCTGAAAACCGCATCTGCTGCGAGGCGGAGAGACGCAAAACATCAAGTCGCAACACGGCTTCAGTCGTCTCTTCAGTGCTGTGCGGAGCAGAGACCTCGCCAGGCCGTGCAGCGAGGCCATGAGCGCGGCGCAGGCCGTAGGACAGGTGAATGGTGGCACTACAGGCGCGCGCGCACGTCAAAGTGCAGCCGGTTGTCTTCGGTGAGCGCGAGCAGCAGCTGCGTGCGCAGGCGGTCGTCGGCGAGCACTACGCGCGCGCCGCTGGCGACCGTGTCGCTCAGGTCCAGGCCGCCGCCGCCGCCGCCGCCCTGCTGCGCCAGGCTGAGCAGGTTCTCCAGGCGGCGCCACTGGAAGCGGCCGTCCTGGAAAAGCACCTGCGCCGCGCGTTGGGGGGGCGGTTTTTTCCTCCAGGCTCAGGCGCCCTCTGCCTTACAGCGCTGGCGGTGCGAGCGGGCTGTTCACCGCATCCCACCCCCGCCCGGGGCGGGAGGACGCACTGCCAGCCTCTCACAGCTTCTCACAGCTTTCTCACAGCTTCGCACAGCGTCCTGGTCCGCCAAAAGCGAGGGGGCGCGCGCCACGCCAGGCGCGCCTCGGCAGCAGCAGCATTGCGGCTGGGGTCGCCGTGCTTGCATCAAGGGCCAGCAGGGCCTGCATGTGAAGCAACAGCACGCGCACGCAGGCGCCGCGGCGCGTCAGTGCGCGCACACTCATGCAGCGCGCCTGCAGCACTGCGAGCATGCTCCTCGCACACAGGCAGCACTTTCACACAGGACGGCCGCGCAGCAGAGACAGGACGGCCGCGCGGCAGGGCCTGGACCGCCGCGCCGCGCAACGGGGGCAGCCGCGCCGCAGAAACGGGGCAGCCGCGCTGCAGGGGCGCCGCGAGGCGCGCGCCTGGAAGAGGCGCTCGCGCAGGGCGGGGTCCTCGTCGGTCAGCAGGCGGCGCGCGACGTACGGGTAGGCCACCTCCAGGAAGCGGAAGTCCGGCTGCAGCGTCAGGCAGATGCCCTCCTGCGTCAGCAGCGACCTGCCGCGCGCGGCGCGCCTCAGGCGCGCGTACTCGGGTGGAGCGCCCTGCCAGCCCTCTCAGCCACGACATCTCCTGCCTGTCGGCCTCGCTGACATGCTCCGGCGCGGCGCCGCGCGCACCGGATGACGATAGCAAATTGCTCGGGAATGCGGACAGGGTGAGGCGCTCCCGGACCTCCCAGCCATGACATGCCCTACCTCTCAACCTCACTAAGATGCACAGGCGCGGCGCCGCGCGCACCAGATGACGAGCGCAAAGCGCACCAGATGACGAGCGCGAAGCGCTCCGGGATACGGATAGGGTACTGGAAACACCAGCTCGTTGAACCTGCTGGTCACCGAGCAGCCCTTCCAGCCAAAACATCTCCTGCCTGTCACCCTGACTAACATGCTCCGGCGCGGCGAGCGCACCGGATGACGAGCGCGAAGCGCTCCGGGATGCGGATGGGGTACTGGAACACCAGCTCGTTGAACTTGCTGGTGACCGAGCGGAAGTTGAAGTCGGCCATGCCCTTGCCCAGGCTGTCGGCCCAGATCTTCTCCAGCGCCGGCACGATCGGCCGGATGTCCGTGCCCGGCGCCAGGAAGCCCTGCGCGCGCGCGCCGGGCGTCGGCGGCATGCGCGCACGCGTGCACAGCCCTGAACAGCAACCGGGAGCCCTTGACGCCGAGCCTGCGCACATGGGTGCGCACATACATGCATGAACCCTGTAGTGGCACGTCCAAACCCATCATGAAAACAGTCCCAGAACAGTACCAGCATTGCCATCAAGCTCTTCATGCAAACGATAGACTGCGCAGTTAGAACTTCTAAACTCCGCCAAACATTCAGACAAGCCTCTTACGAGACCGAAGCACACTTGCAGTGACAGACCAGGCGGCGCATGATCGCACCAGCTTGATGAAGTCAGTCGCCATCTCGTAGTAGTCCTCATTGACGGCGTGCACGACCGCATCGATCAACGTCTGCTTGTTGCTCTGGCTGAGCTCTGCCACGTTGCCGAAGTCGACGTACGCAATGCGGCCGTCGCGCAGCGCAAAGATGTTGCCTGCGAGCCGGAGGCATGCTCAACTGCATACCGGCCGCGCGCCTGCCAGACGCTGATTAGCACACCAAACTGGCTGTGTAGATATGTCTGCACAACATCAGGAGGTTAGGCAGACTCATGAACACAGAACCAAAGCCATAACTCCTGTCAGACGCTTTGCAAGGGGCACCAAGGTTCACAGGGCAAGAAACTGCGTGCATGTAGTGCTATAAAGGACAGCAAGAGGGCAGCATACCCGGGTGGGGGTCGCCGTGGAACAGCCCGTACTGCGCAAGCCCAGCACAAGACAAGTAAGCAAACGAGCACAGCAACCAGGCTTGCACGCAGCGATGCAGAACAGGAACACACAAACAATAACCGCTTTTCCTACCACCACAGACCAAGCCGTCTGGTCACGCTATACACAGCCTGCTTGTCCTTGCTGCAGTGCACTCTTGTTATGCTTGTTGCATGTGCTTGTAAATCATACTTGACCGATGTGGCAAACCAGAACACCACAGTACTTGCCCAGCCTGCACCACATGCAAGCTGCAAATCCAACCGCGGAAAGAAGAGCGGCAATAGCCTCTGTGCAGCAGCAGTTGCAGCAGGAGCAGAGACTGGCCAGTCTCATGGACAGGCGTGGCCATGCAGCGCGCCTCCAGCAGCTGGCGCAGCCCGGACACGACGCCGCAGCGGATGAACTGCGAGAGGTCCAGGCCGGATGCGCGGATGCCGGCCGGGTCCGTGCAGCGCAGGCCGTCGATCCACTCCATCACCAGGACGCGCGGCCCGCACAGGTCCGGCCGCACCCACGGGATCTTCACAGTCGCGTCGTTCGCAAAGTTGCGACCGAAATCCTGTGAGGCATCGCACTACGGTGAGAGAGAGGCACCGCAAGCGCGTTGGGACTCTCTCTCACCACGGTTTCTCCTGCACAGCTACATAGCAGTTCATGCCACACGACGGAGCAGAACACTTGGCCACTTGTGTTAAGACACATTTAAGGGACAGCAGACACAAAGTCATCACCGCAAGCTTAGCATGACATGCAGGGCATGGCAGACATATGAGTTGCACAAGCTCCGGGCGCGCCTCAATGTTACGCGCTTCCTGCTGGTAGTCCAGCTCCTCCAGCAGCTTCTCGCCAAACTCATCCAGGATCAGCTCCGAGTTGCAGCCCAGCCGCGCCTGCGTGACCGCCCCGCCGATCGGCACAGTCAGACGTATTCTCTGCACATGCAACGAACAATAGCTGCCAGGTTTTAAAAAAAGGCAAAAGCCGTGCACCAGTCATGTGTGATTAAGAGCGCAGCAAGTATCCCGCACAACAGGCCATACGCAAGCAGGCAGCACAGTGCTTCATCACATGACAGACAGAGCAGACACCCTACCTTTGGAACAAGCTTGATGCAGCGCACCACATGCCCTTTGCCAACACTAGAAAGAAGAACCCATGCCTCCTCCAGAGTTCATGGAAAAGTCGTGAGCACACCTTGGAGATGGGGTTGATGAAGCGCGCCATGGACCGGAAGATGAACAGGTCGCGCAGGATGACCGGGCGCACGCCCGGCCGCTGCACCTTGATCGCCACGTCCTCGCCCGTGTCCCGCAGCACCGCCTTGTACACCTGGCGCGCGGCGCGGGAACAATCGCTGGCGCACCACGCCGGCCAAGCCACATCGGCAGGCGCACTCCCTGGCAGAGCCACCCTCATATCAGCATCCCTCATACGAGGAGGACGCGCATGGGTTGCAGGATATTTCTTTGCACCTGCAATGGGCCATAGTTTGATATTGCAACCTCTGCATGCCCGCTGCTCGTAGACCCCCCGCAAACGCCCACCCGCCGGGCTGTTGCAAAACTCGGCTCAAAGCAAAAGCACAACAGAGCACCAGGCAGTGCACCCTGCTCCCTGTCCTTTCAAGCACTGCTTCCCGCGACCACTGCACATGACACAGAGGAGCGGGCGGGCGCGCCTGCCCCAGCGACGCGGCAGCGATGGGGCGCTCCGAGATGGAGCTGAACACCTCCGCGATGGGGCAGCCCAGCTCCTCCTCCATGATCTGGAACGCCTGCTGGCGCAGCGCCCTGGGTCACCATGGCAAACACTGCGCCTGCTAGCGCAGCGCCCTGGGTCACCATGGCAAACACCGCGCCTGCTGGCGAGGCACCCACGGTCAGCACTGCAACCACCACGCCTGCTGGCGAGGACCCCAGGGTCAGCACTGCAAACACCACGCCTCGCCATGCCCTTAGCCAGAAGCACTTCGGCGCGCTCAGGGCAGGTCGCGCGCTGGCAGGGCACTGTTCCAACACAGCACGTCGCAGATGACACGCTGTGTGCAGCTCGCCACGGCGCAGGTCATCACAGCTAGCAAATTGGACCGCGCAACAGAGCATGCATCACGATGCATCACAAACGCTCTCGCAGCTCGGCTATCCCCGGCGTACACGGCCACCAGGCGCATCCAACCAACACCGTGCGGCGCCGGTGGCACCCCCGCAGCAGCGCGCCTCGGCGTCGGGGAAGCAGGGCACGTCGTCCTGCAGCGTGCACAGCTCGTTCATGTAGTCCTCGCGCACGATGTCCGGCCGGCTGGCCAGCACCTGGCCGGCCTTGATGAACGAGGGGCCCAGCGCGGTTAGCATCGCCCTGGCGCCGCCCGCGACAGCCGTGCTCAAATCGGGACCAGGACCTGCCTGGACGGCTGCGGGACTGCCCTGGCATGGCGGCGCCGGCAGCGCTTGCTTGACGCTGCGAGGCTCTGGACTGTCCAGGAGGACAGAGACGCAGCCTGTTGGCATCCGCACCCGGCACGCCGCACCCGGGCAGCACAGGCAACAATGCAGGGGGACAGTCTCCTCGTGCTTGTGCGGGAGCACCACACTCTCCCCTCCGCATGCTGTTCCAGACGTCTCGACTCACTCCTGGAATACCTGAAACACAACCCGCCTGACTGTGCACCACAGCAGCGCGCACAGACCGCCGCGCTGGAAAGCCCAGACCAGCGCACCGCAGCTGCTGCGCGCGCAGGCGCACGCGGCCCAGCTCCTCCGAGCGCCCCGACGCGTTGTCGGCCAGCAGGCTGAACGCGAAGACGCCGACGCGCCACAGCATCTCCGCGCCGCGCGCCACCACGCGCCCCGCGGCGCCCGGGCTCTCCGTCGCCGTCCGCTGCACCAGCTCCGGGCTGTACTTCTCCGCGCCGCCCAGCGAGCAGAAGCCGCGCTCCATCTCCAGCTGCGCATACGCCTGGTTCCACTCCCTGCCGTCGACCAGGCACGGCGCGCTCAGCATCCGCACCACTGCCCAGGCAAGCAAATACCACAGCTCAGCTCGGCGTCGGAAGTTGTGCGAGGACACTGTCGTGAGGAGCAAAGTGGCAGGGAACTCTCTCGTGCGAGCCCAGCACGCTTGCCAGACCGGGCGGCCCGCCTGGGCCAGCACACTCGCAGCGACAGCTGCCGCTGTGCGCTTGTGAGTTGCCGGGACACACACACAACAACACCAGGGACCACTCCTGCACTCCAGGGAGCGCCCCACAGACGTCGGGAGCCTGACTGTGCCAGGACTCGGGTCCCCACCCGGCCGCCACGCTGGCTGCGTTGACAACAGGACTACGGCTGGCGGACGCGGCGCAGTGCGTGGCCAGCCGCGCGCGCTTCACCGCGCACACATGGCTGAGTTTCGCCGGCGTTGCCGCAAGTGCGGTGCGCCATGCGGCCGAGCGGCCGCACTTGCACAGGGGCGCAGAGCCCTGCATACAAGCCACGCTTGACCGTGTCCCAAGACTGCTGTTTGGCCTTGCGGCACCAACCAAATATAGACAGATTTTGATTACGCAGTGGTTGGCAGCGCAGTGGCCTTGCGTGTCTCAGTTCCACAAAGTCAAGGTATCGTTTACTCCTCCACTCAGTTAGCCTACAGCGCAAGCTCATGCTTCGAGCAGCCTCAGAAAAAGAGGGCCTAAGTAGGCCCGGCCCTGGCTCCTTGTCAGCGCTGGCCAGGAGTGGAGTATGCGGCGCACTGTATGCCTGTCCAAAGGTGTTGGAGCTGGGGGCGCTGCAGTGGGAAGAGCATATCACAGAAGTTGTTCTGGCAGGCTAGGCTACAGGCAACTAAGGCCGAGGAGGAGGCAGGAGGCGGGCAGTGTTGCGCTGCCTGCTTGTGCAGGCCGCTTGGCCCGCGACACCCCTCAGCCACTGCGCGGGCTGGGGGGGGGAGTTGTCCTCAGCGTGCGACCAGCGAGACCGCATCTGTCAGCCTGTAGACTGATAGCTCCATGCCACCCACGTCTGGTGAGCAGGCATTCTGTGTCCTCCCAAGTGTTGCTATAACATTTGTTCCTTAACGCTTTGTGTGGGGGCCGCTGGGCTCCGCAAGTTGTATGCAATGACATGAGTGCGGCAATGTGCCAAGCACAAGCAACACCTGTTGGCTCTGAACACCCGTGTGCAATGAACAGGTCCTGAGCCACCAGCAGAGCGCTTGGGTGGCAGTGCAGTTCCTGCGCCGCCGCCAGATGCACGGGCCCCATGCGCGGCGCTGGACCAGCTCAGCCGGAGGCACTCCCCGGGCAACGTGCTGCATGAGTTTGCGCGCGGGGGGGTCTTGGCCAACCTGCCGGCGATGATTTCCGAGGCAGGCGAGGGCGTGGAGGGCCCGAGTAGCAACGGGCGGCCTGCGAATGGCGCGGGCGACGGGCCAATCGGGAGCGGGCGTGAGGTCTTGCTGCAGGTGGGGGTCCCAGTCTGGCGCCTCGAGCAGTGGCAGGAGCTCCTCATTGCGCTACTGCACTCAATGCTGCACTCGTTCAACTTGGTAACTCTGCACTGCCGCTGCTGTGCAGAGGTGCCGGCGCACTGCCCTGGCTTTTCAGTAGAGCTCATGGGTGCAAGCCCGCTGCTGTTGGTAGCGAGACATTACAAAAGATTCATTGCAGTGCTCCAGCCTTGCTGTGCCTGTGGACAGAGACCAGCACGCCAGAGCACCCCTTGCTTCCCCCTTTTGTTGGGATGCACACAGCCTTGTACTGAGACACCTTCCGGCGACAGCGCGTTCTGTGTGTGTATGCGGCAAGTGAAAGCCTGTGGCGCTGAGTGTATGCCTTTAAGCAAGGCTCGACTCATTTCCTCTCAAAGGAGACACTCTGTCAGTGTTACAGACTCTTGAGACGCTTTGTTGTGTTCATCGTCTTTGTGTTGTAGTTTCCTCATTGCAACCCGCGTGAGTGTGGCTGCGTAACCAACACATTACGGCTGGGGGCACAGGGCTTCAACTGGGAGTGCGCGCAGCGGCCGCTGCCGCCCTGGTACGCTGTCCTGGCGGGACGAGCGGCAGAGATTGCAGCCGCAGGGATCACTGCCGTGTGGCTGCCGCCCCCCAGCGCTTCTGTCACTGCAGAGGTCCGCCGCCTTGCCACACTGGCCTGCACATAATTACGCTGAGAGGATACATGTGACCATATGACCAAGACTCGCCACCAAAAATTGCAGTCATCAGCTGTACAGCATTGCAAGCCAAGCACATTGCTGCAAGAAGCACGAGGCACTCTGTACCAAGTGCTTAGTTTGGCAGGGCTACCTGCCGCGCGACTACGAAGTGCTCACCTCGGCGTATGGCAGCGAGGCGGAGCTGCGCGCGTGCATCGCCGCGCTGCACCAGCACGGCGTCATGGCGGTTGCGGATGTTGTGCTGAACCACCGCTGTGCGGGAAGGCAGGCGCGCGGGCGCAAGGCTCTCCTCCTTGGTCCAACGTGTATTCAAATCACCTGTGTGTGCAACCTCACTGGGCAGAGAGCTCGAGAGTGCTTGCGTCTTACAAAGAGCTACCTCAAGGAAACTGGCATGCTTGCGGTGGTTCCACACAGGCAAGGTCTGTGGAGTCCCACATGTGCTCACTGACCACTCTGACCCTGTCTTGCGGTGTTTTACTGCACCTCGTGTCAGAGACTGGTGCACGCGAAAACGCCTGATGACTGCACCCCAAGACCATGCGCTTGGAAAGCGGCGCCGAGCGCGCCTCCCATGTGCAGTCGCAGAGCATGCGGTTGTCCACATCGCCGTCCTGCCCCGCGCGCACAGGACAGCTCCGGGAAGTGGAACCAGTTTAGCGGGAGGTACGCATGGGACCAGACGTGCATCTGCAGCGGCAACCCTGCTTTCGGCGGCCAGGGCGCCGGCAAGCAGGGCGCCAGCTTTGACGCCGCGCCCAACGTGGACCACACCTCTGCGCGCGTGCGGCAGGCGCGCCAGGCTCGTTGTGCTGCGTAAGGTTCTAGCCAGTGAAGCTCGTCATGCAAATTGCGCTGACTGGCTGGCCGCCTCGATGAGACGCAGCAGCGACCTGGGACCGCCGATGTGGTCTCAGATGTAGGGAGCTGCTGAAGCGCGCCTCATGCGGGTGTGCAGGACCTGAAGGAGTGGCTGACTTGGCTGCGGCGCGACGTGGGCTTTGACGGCTGGCGCTTTGACTTTGTCAAGGGCTACCGCGGCGAGCGCGTGCACGAGTACGTGGAGGCGACGCAGCCGGCCGTGGCGTTCGGCGAGTTCTGGGACGCCTGCGCGTACGAGGGCAAGCACGGCGATCAGCTGTGCGCCAACCAGGTGCGTGGAATTGAGGCGTATGTTGGCCTGCTGAGCCTTGGGTGAAGGACATTTGCACACACACAGCTTCCATGCTGAGCAGCACTACAAAGTGCTCTCACTATGATCTCACAACAAATCGGGAGGTTAGCTTCGTGCTAGTGGTCGACATGCAGTGCATGCATCCATGCTGACTAGGCCATGTCCAGCTCGTATGCGTGTTCTTTTTGCGCTTCCTTGAGACGAGCAAGCCGCTCAGAGCCAGTAGACACAGGGCGGTGCCTGCAGGACGCGCACCGGCAGCGGACGATTGACTGGATCGACGCAACCGACGGACGCGCGGCGGCCATAGACTTCACAACAAAGGCGTGCCGCCTGCCATCCTTGCACCAGTTATGCCATCTCTGTGCCTCTCCGTACCAGCTTCACCGCTTATGCCTGCAGTATTGGCTGCGGCGCACACAGTCAGTTCAGCTGCTGACCTCAAGAGGCACCCCTGCAGGGCATCCTACAGGAGGCCGTCGCGCACAATCACTACTGGCGCCTTCGCGACGCTGCCGGCAAGCCGCCCGGCGTCATCGGCTGGTGGCCGTCGCATGCGGTCACCTTTGTGGAGGTGCAAGCATGGCCTGACATGGTTTGATAAAAGGGCTGCGAGTCTGCCACAAGCATGCCAGGCTTGATTGTGCATAGCGCGAGAGACAGCCGTAACTGAACTCAGGCTGCGCTCGTGCGCTCAGGCTCGTCCTGACTGCATGCAGGTCACACGCACGTGCTGTAGCAGCCTGCAAATTTAGGACGTTGATGCCTGTCAGCCTGCGTAACATGTGGCTTATGTGGTGCATGCGGCGCGCAGAATCATGACACTGGGTCGACGCAGAACCACTGGCCCTTCCCGTCGCAGTACTTGCACCAGGTGCTCACCCCTCCACCTGCACAAGGTGCACAAGCTCAGCCTCATGAGTCTGATTGTAGTGTGGTTGGTGATACCCAGCCTGCCGTGTTTCTTTGGAAGCATTGTTCAATGGGCCGCAGGGCGATTGTGCTCTGACTGGCGTCACGTGCGGCTGGCGCAGGGTTACTGCTATATTCTGACGCACCCTGGCACACCCTGCCTGTTCTACGACCACCTGTGGACCGATGGCATCCTGCGGCCCAGCCTGTGGCGGCGCCTGCGCTCGTTGCTCACGGTAGCAGCCCTGCGCCTGCCACTTCGCTATGCGCCTCGCGTGATGCCTGAGCAGCACAGTGCAGAGTTGTGTGCATGCACTGGCCTGGACTTAATGCCAGTGTGCCGCCTTTTGCCAAGACTTCGTTGCACCACACAGGGAAGCAGCGAAAGCTTTGAATCAAAATGCAACTGCACAGTAACGGCATGCCACGCAGTGGTGTCTGCAGCCACTGCATGTCGTCATTAAAGCCGAACCACATGCGACGCTGTACGGGCTGCACTTTGGCTTCTACATCAGTTTCCCATGGTAGTTTGTAACCCTGTTGTCCACAAAGAGATTATGGTAAATCACATAATGTGTTGTGCCCTGGCTGCAAAGGTGCGCCAGCGCGAGAGCGGCCATGGCGCGGGCTCAGTGTCAGCCTTGCGGCCGCTACGCGCTGCCATCTTGGAACTGCTCCAGCTCCGCCGCCGGGCCGGCCTGCATGCGCTGTCGCAGGTGCCCACACCTGCTCCCTCTCTGTAGCCTGAAGCCATAACACTAGTCCTGGATGTGATTCACAGTTCAAGATTATCCTGCAGGCCATGGCTGTCGCACTTAGCATAGGTCTCATCTGATTTTAAATGATGGTTAACGTCAAGAATTGCAGCAGGTAAAGCACAGAGTGGAGGAGGCCTGTGGTCTGTTCAAGCTGGCATGCTGCCTCATCTATTTCCCACACGTGTATTCAACGTAGGTCAAGATTTTGGAGGCCAGCGAGAAGCTGTACGCGGCCACCATTGACGGTAAGGTAGCCATGAAGATCGGGCCGGCCGCATGGGACCCCACGCGAGCGCGCGTGGATGTCGGCCAGAAGGCCTGGCTGCTTGCGGTGGCGGGCTATGGCTTCTCTGTGTGGGAGGCAATGTTTTGAGGCTGCGGTGTGTGTATTCCGGTCAAATGTGCACCCCCATTCTTTGCATCAGCTCAGGCTGCTTCGCTGCTTTTGTCATCGAGCGGGACGCATGCACGAGCCCTTCTGGCCTGTATCCGCCAGTCCATGGTCTGTTGCTGGTGGGAGTGATTTCCGCAGCGCGCCCTATTGCATGTATAAAAGCGTCTGCGCGGGCAGGAGCGGTGTATCGATAGTGTGGCGCAGATGCAGCGCGCGCAAAAACTGCATGGCTGTCGAGGTACAACATCACGTGAGAGGCAACGCTTTCACAGAGGGTGCGTGGAAATTCCTATCAGCACGGCATCCATGCCGCAGCAATAACAACACCGTTGCCATACTCTGTCAAACAGTTTGCACATGATGGAGGTGCTGCCTTCATGTCCTTGCTGTACAATACATCCCTGCTGTGAGCACCCTGGAGCCTGGATGCTCACTGCAGACAATTAATCTTATTCCACACAAGACTCCATCGCGGAATAAACACGCTGCTTCTGTACACTGGCTTGACGCTTGTTGCCTTGGTGCCATTTTGAAGCGTTCCTCAAACATGTAGACTGTAGTTTACTGTGTAAGCCAAAGGCTCACATGAACACGCTTTGAGTCCGATCAAGGTTGAATAACACTGTGGGGCACCCTAGCAGGCTGGCAGCAGAAAGCGGTCTGGGTAACCTCGGATCACCCGAGCGGGGGGGCCCCGCAGTCCGAAGCTTGCAGACCTGCCAAAGCCGCCACACAAAGCCTGCTGTCACAGGAAACCAAGTTGCCGCAATGAGCCCATGAAGCGAGCGAAGGCGATGGCGTCCATGATAGCTCAGTTCCTTGCTCCCCGCGCTGCAGGGCCAGCCTCCCGCTCGACGCGTCACGCGCCAGCGGCTTGCCATGCAGCATGCCACGCCGGGCAGGCTTCACTGCCCCGCGCGCCTATGTCTGCCAGCAGGGTGGGTTGCAGGCACACTGCCTGCAGCCGCTCGCTGGTGAGTATGAGCGCGGCCAACACAAGCGAGGCCGCCACCGCGGAGGCTGACGTGCCTGGCGTGCCTGGCGCGGCGCTCGAGGCGGACCCGTCGGAGGACATTGCAGCTGTGGCAGACTCCGCGCTGCCGCATGACGAGGAGGATGACGACGACAGCGGCGCGCATGACACGAGCGGCCAGCCGTCCAGCCGCTACCCCGAGTTTGAGGAGACGTGGGCCACGTACGTGAAGGTTTGCTGCCCGCACTTCCTGTGTGCCATGCATCCAGCGCTGAGCGGGCCTGGTTGTCCAGCCCGCCTACCTCTCAAGCATTCTGACCTTGTCTATGCTGACCTTCTCTCACAGCAGCTTGGGTGTGGTGACCCAAGGTGTCTGCAACTGCAGGGAGAACAGTGTTTTTTACCCTTGTTGCACTGTCTGCGCTCATGCCTGTTTTGCTGCGCCTTATCCGGCCCGCTCCTGCATATCACACTCCTTCAATAGTCTCACCCCATGAGGTGCCATGGGCGCTCAACGTGTGCGTGGGCTGCAAACCTGTGGCCGAGCACTTTGAGAGCCTCACCTGGTAGACGCCTTTGCTTGGTGTGTGCAAGCGTGCAACCTGTGCATTCTGCAGGAGCTGGAGCAGCGCGGCTTCTTCTCCGACGAGGGCGACGACGCGACGCCGGTGCCGATGGCGGACAAGACGGAGCTGGGCGCGCTGAAGCGCGCGCAGCTGCGCATGGCGCGCTCGCGCCCCGACCTCGTCTACGGCCTGCCGGAGGCGCAGGTGGCGGCGCTCGCGAGCGCCACGCTGCCCTACCCCGAGCGCAAGGCGCGCCTCTGCTCCTCCTTGCACACGCCCTGCTTTCCATGTCTGCCTGCACGCACGCTCCCGGTGCGGAGGGCCTCCCTGCACTCGCCTTGCTTTTACGTCTGCCTGCACGCTCGCTCCCTGCGGAGGGCCGGCTGAGAGAAGCGGGGGACGGGCTGCCTCAGCTCGCGCTTGCCACACACACCTGCAAGCTGCATTGTGTCGAGCGGGGTGGCTCTGAGGAACGACAAGGTTGACACCTCTCATTCGCACGTGCGCTTGCAACATCTACTGCTGAATGCTTGTCAGTGTCGGGTCGGCAGGCAGGAACATGCATCCCTCAAGGTCGTAGTGTCATTGTGTGGTTGCAACCATGCCCGTCACGTCCCTGTTGTACCCAGTGTAGTGCTTGGAGACTGAGGGCGCTTGCGGCTGGCGGCAGACGTCAAACTCCCTGAGGCGCCTCAAGGGCACCTTCGTGGACAAGGTGGACGCTGACAACGGCGTGGGCGGCGCCGCCAACTCGACAGACCTGGTGTGCACGTGCACGCTGACCCTGCACTTGCCAAGGACGAGGTGTTGCAGCTTGATGCACTTGGCTAGGCATGTGCTGGGCCTCAGTATTTGGCACGTAGCTGCTCTCTGAGTCTGCTGGGTGATTTGCTTGCCACTTCTTCAGCTGAGCCGCCGTGAGCACCGCCAAGTGATGAGTTCGCAAGTGATGAGCGAACGGCGAGGTTGCGAGCCGCTCTGCACAGTCCCGGCCGCGCGGGCAGCCTGTCGGGGAGCGCGCGTCAGCGCCACGCAACTGCGGCAGCGCATGGTCTGCGGCACTGCCTGTGCGGCACTGCCGGGGGCGGTGCGCAGCGCAACATGGCCGCCGACGTGGCAGGTGCCAGACTGTATGTGGTTCTTTAGATTAGGATACCCTACCCTAACCATACCCTATTCCGGGGGCCAGGTGCGCATCATTGCGGCCGCGCGCATCAGCACCTGGCAGGACGCCAAGCACGAGGCGGACCTGTATGGCGAGGAGGCCGGCCCCGGGGCGCCCTCTGAGGGCCCCGCGCGGAAAGGCGCGCCGCCGCCCACCTAACCTTAACCCTATCATCGGACCAAGGACTGGCTGTCCAGCCGTGCTGCCGGCTTGGCGCAGCCGCGTTAGACCGTGAGGACGCAAAGCTTTTCATACATGTTGGAGGCAGTGGCATGCCGTTTGGGCCTCAAGACTTTATGAGCCAGCAGGTTGAGCAGAAGATCCTAGAGGTGATGGAGTGCTCAAGTGCAGGATGATCGCAGCGCAGTGCTCAGCCTTGCGGGGGCGCGGGTTGACACGTAGGCAAGCAAGAGCTGTTGCCTCTGCGCAGGCCATCAGCACTGTCATAGCGCTGGTCAATACTGACCAAAGGGCAGCCACACAGTTGGCAGCCTGGTTCATGAGTGATTGCATGCGCCTGCAGAGTTTGTGGATGCGGTGACGGCGGTCATCCCGGCCGTGCTGGAGCTGCTGCAGCAGGACCCGGACCCCGCCGCAGCTGAGCGCGCAGGCACGCTCACCCAGCGGTGCGAGTTAAGCGCAACCGCGTAGGGCTTTCGAGTGGTGCTGGTTGTGCGGCCGCGTGCGCAGCTCGGCGCGTTGCTGCAGGCGGGTGTGCTGGGGACAGCAGTGTTGCATGACAGAGAGGTGTGCGGGACAGCGCTTCTATGAGCCCGTAAGTGATAGGCTGCCGCATCAAGGCAAGCAGGGACAATCCATGGCCAGCGCCGAACAGGCAGGGCTCGCTGACCTGTTGGTTGTGCGCGCGCGCAGCCAATGCTCAGGAGCGCCGCGACGCTGAGGGCCTTGGGCAGCCGAGGGACGACCGCGTCGCACACAATGACTGGCGCGAGAGCGGCGTCGGCGCGCGCCCTAACAGCGCGCGCGACTTTGGCGAGCGCGGCGGGCGCGACTTCGGCGACCGCGGCGCGTCGCGGGGACGCGCACCGCGCGGCGACAGGGATGCGCGCGGCGCGGACAGTGTGAAGCCGGGTGCGTCGGGTGGCTGGCTGACTAGTGTCTTTGGCCCTGCTGCGCATGCTCTGCAGGTGCACGGCCATACAAACGATAAGCATGAAGGGGCGGCTGCAACGCTGGTTTTAAGCAGTCGCACGCTGGTTTTAAGCAGTCGCATGGCGTGTTGCTTGGCCTTGCTAAGGCTTGCTTGCGGCTACCATTGCGATACCCGTCAGTATGTACAAGCGTGGTGGGTGCACGTGTCGGAGCAGCGCCGGCTGGAGTGGTGGACTTATCTGTTTGCGCTGTTTCAGCCCGGTGCTCTGGCGCTTTATGATCGGAGCGTGAGACCTTGCATAGCCTGGTTCTCTCGCGCTTTCTGATCGGCGCGCTGGAGCTCACAGCGCGTGTGACGATGCAGGCGACTGGACGTGCCCAGACTGCACCTCCAACAACTTTGCGCGGCGGCAGGAGTGCTTCCGCTGCGGCGCACCCAGGCGCGCGCTGCCGCAGTTGTTCCCTGCCACTTGGTGTGGCCTTCATGTGGCCTGGTGTGATCATGCTTCACATGCTGCCCTATGTCTATTGGATGTCGCATGGCAGCACAACACGGCGCATGTCGTTTACGGGCAAGCCTGGCACATGAGAGAGAGTGGCAGTGCCATGTTGTACTAGGGTGCAGAGGCCGTGCGGCGGTCCCGCAGCTCTTACTTGCATGAAATGCGTGCACTGGGGTGCATGCCGCATGTGTGTCGCTGTGGACATAGCATGAAGGGGCTGGCAGCCAGTCGCATTGCACATGTGGCAGCTGTGCACACGGTGATGTCGATCCGCGGGCTGCATCGGAGTGCTGAGAACCGAGGAATGTGTGCACCAGGCCGGAGAGCCTGGGCGGCGGCCAGGGCGCCCGCGAGACGCGGTCGTATGAGGCGCGCGAGGGTGAGCGGCCCGCCGCTGTGCCTGAAGCAGCCGCGACAGCCAGTTGTTCTGCAGCGCGCGCTGCATGCGTGCGATCGGCGTGGGGTGTGCCTGGCCATGGCCTGGCACCCCACAAGTGTGTGAGGCACGAGGATAGCGCCTGAAGGCCTACACTATGCTCACTTATGTAGAGAGCAGCCTATGAACTTGGCTGCCAATGGATTGCTCAGCCATGCTCCGCGTGCGCGCAGGCGACTGGATGTGCGGCTGCGGCGCCAACAATTTCTCGTTCCGGACAGAGTGCTTCCGCTGCGACGCCCCCAGGTTGCCCGGCATCTCCACGCGCTCATGACCGCACGCTCGCGCGTCTGCAAGCTGCTGTAATGCGTCTGCGCTGCACTGCGCGCACTGCGCGCACAACATATATGATGCACCCAGGCATTGCGGGCTGTTTGCCCATGCAGTGGCACTGCGCATGCGTGTTGCATCACATCACGCTCAGGAGGTCCTCGAGTGCCTGCTGTGTGAAGCTCGTGAGCGTGTGTGCAGGCCAGCGAGCGCGGGCCCGGTGCCGCAGTCGCGCGGCAGCAGCTCGCGGCCGCCCCGCGCCGCGCAGCGCCAGCAGCCAGGTGCGCGGCCAGCGCTTTTCTGACCGGCACTAATATCTGTGCAATGTGGTCGAGCACCAACACTACAATGCTGCTGTCTGGGCGTGGGCCGCTGCGCACAGCGGCAGCCCAGGTTCGGATGTGTGGGCATCGCGTTTGGTTGGTCGATGCGTATCTATGAGCAGGGCTGGTCGCCTGAAAGGAGCGCGCGCGCTGTGCAGGCGACTGGCTGTGCGGGTCGTGCGGCCAGCACAACTTCCGCTCCCGCTACGAGTGCTACAAATGCGCCGCCCCCAAGTGCGTGCTGCGCACACGCAACGAGACACCCAATGTGGCAGCTGGCCTGCATGCGTGACAACCAATGGCTCTGTGTCCTGCTAACAAACACCTGGATTACATATTTAGCTGTAACATGTCAAATTTTTGGCAGAGATACGGCGCACTACACAGGCGTTAACCAGCTTTTCGTGCGTCCCACAGGTCTGAAGGCACCGTCATCGGCGACGAGGCCGGCGGCGGCAACGAGCAGTGGTACGGCAACGGCGGCGGAGGGCGCGGCGGCGGCGGTGGCGGCCGCGGCGGTGACTATGGCGGCGGCGGCGGCGGCCGCGGCAGTGACTATGGCGGCGGCGGCGGCGGCGGCGGCGGCGGGGACCTGAACTGGTGAGGCAGTGGCGTCGCATTGCCTGGCTGGAGTGGACGCTTGGGGCAGCAGCGCGGAGTCCCAAGCTGTCAGGCGCCTGCGGTGTGCGTGAAGGAGGCTGGTGCAGCGCACCAGGAGATGAGTCCTGAGCGGGACAAGCATCAAAGAACACAGGCAGCGAGGGGACCTGAGGCGATGGGCTGCGCCTCCGCTAAGCAGGCCGAGAGCTGTGCATTGAAGTCTGGCGAGAATGCAGACCCAAGCTTGTAATGCAACAGATGGGGCCTGCCTGGGATGTGTGCAGAGGGAGGCTGGCCAGGCGCTCTCTACCAGCACGTGCACCGATGCCATGTGGCACAACAGGCGGAGTTGCAGTCCTCTTGATCTGCCTCAGCAGGAGCGCAGAGTGGCAGTGCCGCGGGTGGCTGACGAAGGGATTCTGTGTACTTTGGCTGCGCTGACGAGAGACTGCAGCCTGCTTCAGATGGCGGCCGCTGCAATCAGGCATCTGCATGCTGGCAGGCGATGCGGCAGCTTGGATGCGTGTCCTCTGGCCTACTCTGTCAGGCTGGAATGCACACATCACAGCTGGCTGCAGCTGATGCATTGTGCTGCATGCAAGAAAGACTCTAAACAAGCATTGCTCTTGCCAGGCAGCCTAGCGGCACGTAAAGTTAAGCTGTCACTGCAACTTCGGGAGTGTAATGTTGCGGATGTGCAGGCCTTGGTGCTGATGGCCAAACATGCATTTCATCTGCCTACTCTTTGTGCTCAGCCGCAGAGGCTTGCACCCAAGTATGCACTATGTCTGTTGTCTTTGTGCGGCACTTCCTAGACGCACCTGTCTGTTGAGCAGTGCCATTGGCCATGCTGCTTGCCTTGGATATCGCATCAGCCTCACTGGTGGTGCTCATCAAGCAAAGCTATTGCAAGCTAGCAGACATTCTGTGTGAAGCGGGTGCTGACACGCACAGTAAAGTACATTTCGACAATACCGCCATGCCATGCGGGAACTGCTTGCGTACTTTGCATTCTAACCTCGACTGGCATGCGGCGTGCGGCATGCACAGCAAACAAACAGGGTTAGGTCGTGACATGCCACCAGTAAGAAGAGAGGCAGGCCGCCGCGCCCAGTCCGATTGTGCCAGCGAACACTACTTTGCACTGTGTCATTTCGTATTGGAAGGCAGCTTGAAAAGTTGCGCACGCCGGTCGCACTGCTGCACACTCTCTAGACGTAGAGCCTGTTCCAACTGCTATTTGAGAGTGCCGTACACCAGCTCGGCTGGTTGTCATACTAGGGAGCTGAGCTACATCTTTATCGTACTGTCAAGGGCGAGGTTACTTTGAGTGGTCCACGCTGCTGCTAGCGACACCCCGCCGGCCAGAAGCAGAGCAGAGGATGTAGGTCGGCAGCGTCCCTCCTGCGCCGCCAGGCAGCCTTGAGCAGGAGCGCTGTAGCAGGCCCGCGTGCGCCATTTTCTGCGCGTGTGCGCGAGGGTCGCTGCCAGCATGGGCGCCGCGTTCGTCTTTGAGCGCCGGGGGAGGCGACACTACTGGGATGACCCGGAGGTGAGGGGCATCATCTCTGGGCAATGCCTTTCCCTCTGGTTCCAAGAGGGCTGGCCGCTGCCAGCCTCCGCACGAGCACATGTGGAGCGGCCACTACTACTGGTGGTGCTAGCTGAAGCGGCGGGCTAGCTCCCACAGTAGAGCCTGCTACACGCTGCGGTGCTCGTGCGGCGCTAAGCACCACAATAGCTTTGTCTGACAGACAACAGGGCCTATGCTAGGACAGGCAGGCCAGAAGACCATGCACGTCACCAGCAAACGCGCCCTCTGTCTGGACCGGGATTGTGCTGCTAGGCGAGGCTATATGCGCGCGGCCTGGTGCAGGGCGGTGCTGTGGCGGACCCATACGCGGCCTGCTGGTAGCCGAGGGCGGTGTACGGGCACGGGGCAGGGAGTCAGCGTGGTGGCAGGCACCTGCCGGGGCCAAACAGCGGGCGAGAGCGCTGTGTGTGTGTGGCGCACCAAAGGCGGCCAGCGGGGTGGCGGGCGGCGGGCGGGGCTGAGCACAGCGGCTGACGTGTGTTGCGCCAGGCAGGTGGTGAGGCGTGGCGGCGAACGGGCGCACAGAGGTAGCAGCCAGAAATTAATGACACGGTGCCCCAGAAAGCGTGGCATGGTGCAGGTGGTCAGCGCGGTCGCGGGCGGGCTCGCGAATTTTCAATCAGTAGCCCAAGACAAGGACCCAAAATGGAGACTTGGAGGCCCCAAGGGCCCCCTGGCGTGGTGCGGGTGGTGAGCATGGTGGCGGACGGGCTGGCGGGTCCCACCCAGTAGCCATAAATTACGGCCAAAGATAGAGATGCGGTGCACCCAGAGCTCTCTGCATGGCGCAGGTGGTGAGCGTGCTGGCAGGCGGGCTGGCGGGCGCGCTGACGGCCACCTTTGTGTGCCCGCTGGACGTGCTGAAGACGCGCATGCAGGTGCAGCGCCGCGTGCCGGGCGTCAAGTATGCCGGCATTGGCGGTGCGCGCGCGGCGCCCGCCCGCCGCAACCCCCTCCGCGGCGCCCGGCAGCGCTGGCAGCTGGCCTGACGGGCCTGCGCGGCGCGCCGGGCCCTGGCGGCTGCTGCGCACGGCGCGCGGGGTGCCGGGCAGTGCGCTGGCGGGTCGGGGGCGCCCCGCCGCCGCCGTGCCGGGCGCTGGCAGCTGCCACGCCGCACAGGTTGTTGGGAGGGGCATGCACTGGCCCGGAAAGTGTGCCTGGACTGCTTGGCGAGGTATGCTGTTTTATGTTCCGCCAGGGCCTTGTGGGCGCAGGCAGCCTCGTGAACATCTGTGCCGAGGAGGGCACTACTGCATGTCTCAGCGGGGCCCTGTGGGCGCAGGCAGCCTGGGGAAGATCTTTGCCGAGGAGGGCATGAAGGGCCTGTACCGGGGCCTGACGCCGACGCTCTTCGCGCTGCTGCCCAACTGGGCCGTCTACTTCACCGTGTACGAGGGCCTGAAGAACAAGATCGCGGCCAAAGCCCAGGGCGCGCGCAGCCTGTTGGCGGTGACCGGTGATTGCGTGTTGGGGTCGCGATGCGCAATGAATGCGCTATCGCTGTGCGACGAGCAGGCAAATGCTTTGATCAGGTGTACAATCAAGTCAACAGAACATGGATAACATGTATCAGGCCAGGCTCTGTGCTAATACTGGTTACGCACAAATCGTCCGCTCAACAGGCAAGTCGTCCGCCGGGTAAGGCTACCTGTGCTTCCCAAGCGTAGGGCACTTGTCATAATGATGCCCATGATGCACGTCGCGGCGGCGACGGGCGCTTGCTGAGGCCGCCCGTGGCTCCCGAGCGCAGGGCACGCGTGGGTCAAGATGCCCATGGTGCACGTCGCGGCGGCGACCGGCGCGGGCGTGGCGACCATGCTGGTGACCAACCCGCTGTGGGTGGTCAAGACGCGCCTGCAGACGCAGCACATGGGCCTGCGCATGGGCCGCGCGGTCGGCGGCGCGGCGCCGCTGTACACCGGCACGTTTGACGCGCTGCGCCGCATCGCGCGCGAGGAGGGCCTCGCCGGCATGTACAGGCGCGGCCCCGGGGCTACACCCTCTATTATTTGACACGAAATGTGAAGTAAGCGATGGGGCCTGCGCATCGCGCACGGGCGCCTAGACAAGTCCATGATGAATGTGCATAAACTAGAGGCTGACGAACTTATCTTTATTGCATACTTTGAGTGGCACAAATGCAGACTGCGCTGGCAGCGCCTGCCGGTGGAGCGCCTGTCGAACCATGGGCCACCGTGCGCAAGGCTTGCGGGGTGCGCGTGGGTGCCTCTGAGGCCGTGCGCGCGGCCGCGCAGTGGGCTGCTGCCGTCGCTGATCGGCGTCTGCCATGTGGCCATCCAGTTTCCGCTGTACGAGTACGCCAAGGAGCAGCTGGCGCAGCGCAGCGGCTGCTCGCCCGACGAGCTGCCGCCCGGGCAGCTCGTGCGCCCCTCACCCGCCATGTCGATTTACCCAAGAGTGGAGGGCAGCGCCATGCAATATGAGTCCGCGGCAAGCAAAGCGGTGCATGGGCGGACAAGGCGTGGCGGGCGCGCACACTTGCTCTCGATGTGCATGCAGGTAGACTCTGCGCGCAATATTGTGGATTATCGGATGTAAACCTTAAGGAAGACCATAGTGATGAGCAGCGCGCGCTGCGCGGCGCAGGTGGTGGCGAGCGCGGCGTCGAAGATGGTGGCCTCCACGCTGACGTACCCGCACGAGGTCGTGCGCTCGCACATGCACGTGGCGGGCACCGGGCCCTTCCGCGGCTTCCTAAACACCTGCCGCCAGGCGCGCGCGCGCCCGCTCCCACATGGCGGCCCACGCAGGCAGGCAGTGAAGCTTAGTCAGACGTCACATCATCATGCAGACAGGCGCTCGGCGCCGTGGCACGCGGCGCGGCGTGCAAGCTGGCGCATGTGTGCAAGCGCGGCTTGGGGCTTATGTAGGGCTGTCGAGCAGCTGGTCACAGGTGGTTGCCGCATGTGAGTGACAGCCGCCTGACAGGATAGGGCGTATACCTTAAACCTATCCTGACGATGCGCAGGTGTATGCGGAGGAGGGCGTCGCGGGGTTCTACAAGGGCTGCCTGACCAACCTGGTGCGCACGACGCCGGCCGCAGCGCTGACGTTCACGTCCTTTGAGCTCATCGCGCGGCGGCTCAAGGCCATGGGCCAGCGCCAGCGCGACCGCGAGGCGGGGCTGGTGCGCCCTACCCTAAGTCTATCCTGAAAGCTGCACTCAATGGTTGTGCGTGCCGCCCCACTTTGCGCGTCTCCCGTTGGCTCCTTGCAGACGGCCAGTGTGCTCGTTTGCTCCTCCTGCGCGTCGTTAGCGGTGTGCGAGCCGGGGCGGCCGCGCGCAGGATGTGGAGGAGCGGCGGGGGGCGCCGGCTCGGGGGTTTGCGCAGGGCGCGGGCCAGCTGAGCGGCGGCAACGTGCCGCCGCCGACCGGGCATGGGGACAAGCCTTTGGATGACGGGGCCGAGCTGGGCTCGCGGTGAGCCTTGCTTGCGCGGTCAACATTCTTTTGGGTGCACGAGATCGGGCCTCCGCACCAGAATCCTGTGCAGCGGCTGCCAGTGCAGCGAGGCTCAGGTGGCTCGGACATCAGGCCCCTTTGCCAGGGCCAGGGCGTGCTCATGATGTGCGCACTGCCACGCCATGATTGGTGTATATGGGGTGTTTCCAGTGAGTGTGTCTCTGATGGCCCTTTGGCGGCCGGCACTGACGCTGGTCTCATTGCCATGAGCTTGGCGACTCGGCGCGTCCAGCCTGGGCTGGCTGTACCAGCCTCCCGCCATGCACATGCATGCTGCTGCTCCAGCAGGACAGGGCAGGGCCTGGCACCAGGCTGTGTTGCGTGCATGCGTGGCTGCACCGCCTGTGATGCAGAGGGCCGGCTGTGGCACGCGCATGCACTGGGCCGGCAGTCAGGGCGGTGCGCAAGGCAGCTGCGGCCCGCTCAGGCTCCGGGGCGCAGCCCGGCTTCCCATGCGTAGCGAGTGCCTTGGCCGGAGGCTGGTGCGGAGCAGCTCGGAGCCCCTTGTGTGGCAGTTGAGGGCTGCTCAGCCTTGATGAGTTGCACTGGTCGGTGTGCTCATCATTTTCATCGCAGGTTCTGCCCTCTCCAGCAGGCGCATGTGCCAGGGTCCTGCCTCTGGAGCTTGTGCTCGTGTACTGTCTGCGCTCGTTTTGTATCATGGTCATGTTGACCAAACCTTGCATAACTCAAGGTGCATGTGGCCATCATCTTGGCACTGCCTGTAACCGTGACTTGCGCATGGGATTTCTTAAACCGGGAATGTCAGCCCGTTGCCTGCCCACACAGCTAGCGCTGCTGCGTGCCACTGGAACCGCTGCGAGGAAGCCGTGCAGCAGGCGCCTGACTGGTCCAGCAGCCTGCTGAGCAGCGTATAAAAGCACGCCGCCAATGCGGTTGCGGAATCGCAGACGTTCGCTCCTCAGCGACAGCGATGAAAACGGTGAGGACGACGCGCCGGCGCCCAAGCGGGGCCGCCGCTCACGGGGCGGTGGTGAGGACGAAGGCGCGTTTGAACACGGACCTGATGACACCGCCTCGCTGGGCCTGACGTGCACATGAGTGTACTGAAGGCGCTGCGTGCCGCGCAGCGGGCCCGTCTGGCAGGCAGCGCACGCCCGGGCCGGCCAACGGGCGTGCGGGGAACGCCGCGGAGCTGTGTGAGGTTGACGTAGAGGAAACGGAGCACATCGAGGACCTGGTGCGCCAACGCTCGTGCTCCTGCACGGATTACCTGCCCGCGTCGCCTGTTGAAGGCCTGTGTTCACAGGGCAGATGTTGCGCGGCACGCTGAGCAAAGTGTGCGCGCCAGACCGAGAACTACAGACAGAAAGCAGACGCGACGCGGGAGAAGCTGCAAGTCAGCGAGCAGGTGCGTCGTCCTGTCCTCCATCAAGCCCGGTGCTCAGCAAGCAGTCCCAGCTTATGCGCGGGCGGGGGCGCGTCCGGCAACCTCGGGGCTGACACCATGGTCAGAAGGGGACTGTCGACTCACCAGAAAGTCCTGGGCTTTTATGGCAGGGCCCCTCCTCAAGCGGCCGTGCTCCTCATCCTGCCACTGCCAAACCTGCCAAGCGCTGCCTTGTATAGCACTGCTCTGAGCACTGGTTGTCAGCGACCATCTGGGGCACCCGTGTGATAATATAGTGTGACAAGTGGTGGTCAGGAGGGACCGCTGCAGTCTGGGCAGTGATGGCCCAGCAAGGCGTGCCAGTGTCGGGTGGGAACCAGGTGGGAAGCTTGTGAAGCATCCCTCACTTGCTACATGAGAGCACGCCTGGGGCAGGTTAAGCCGGGCGCGCAGCAGAGCAGCGGAGCAGAGCAGCGGAGCAGCGGGCTGCTGGGGCCGTGCACGCGCCAGGGCAGCTGACCCGGACCGGCTCACAATTTCAATCGGGGCCGTGGACCGGCTTGCCACCAGACACTCGATGCTCCTCGGGCGGCAGGATGTGCTGCGTGTGCTGCTCTGAGCAGCAAGCTGAGCAGCAAGCGCCCGCCGGCCTGACGGCGGCTGGCCGGCGCAGGAGGCGGACCAGCTGGTCGCGCGCGTCATGCGCTTCATGCTGTTCCGCCAGGGCCAGCGGCCGGACCAGCCGGTGCGGCGCGACGAGATCGCCAAGTTCGCGCTGGGCACGCACGCGGCGGCGCACCTGCGCTACCAGGCGCTGCCCATCATCCAGCTCGCGCAGGTGCGCGCGCCCCGCGCCCGCCACGCGAGCATGCCGCGCAGCCAGGGTCTTGCAGGGCCCTCTCTCCACTTTCGTCTTGGAGCGCGCCGCGCCCCTGCAGCCTGCATGCCGAGCGCGCACGGCGAGAGCATGCCTGAGTCGTACCCTCGCATCCCCGCCTTGGCAGTTGTCTGAAGATGAGAACCCTCGACATGGTTCATCACCATGCTGTCTGCGTCATGGCAACGCCTCTGCCGATTCCAGCCACTAGGTAGGGTCCAAGCCGTGCCCTGGTCACCCCTGCACATCTACGAAGAGAGGCGCAGCCGCGGCCGCCCGGCGAGGAGCGGCTGCTACCCTACCCTGCCCTGACCCTACCCTGCAACACGCCGCCCGCGGCAGGCAAAGTTCCCAGAGGTCCTCGGCCTGGAGATGAAGGAGCTGGACCTGCACCCGGCCGGGTCCCGGAAGGGTAACATTAAGGGTGCCCGCCCGCCCGCCTCCTTCCCGCCCCACCCCCCGTACCAGCGCCTTCTGTTTAGCCCTCCCTGTTAGCGGCGGTCTGCTGGGTCGACGCGCGTGTTGCGCGTTAGCGCGGCGCGTGCCTGCGCACGCCCTGCGGCGCAGGTCCGCGCGCGCTGCAGGTTGCTGAGTCGGCGGTACGCCCGCAGGCAGCTTCAACGTGCAGGCGGGCTACATCCTGCGCGCGCTGCTGCCGGGCGCGCTGCGCCGCCGCGCGTGCCCGGAGCCGGCGCCGCTGTGCGCGCTGGCCATGGTGGCGCTCGCGGTCATCCACCTCAGCGGCGGCGCCGTCGGCGAGGGTGCGCGCGGGTTTTTCTTGCGGCCCTTAGGGTTTAGGGCGCTTGGTGTTGGGGGCGGCCAGGCTCGCGGTCACCCACCTCGGCGGCGGCGCCGTCGGCGAGGGTGCGCGCGCGGGGTTTTCATGGCAGGCCGCGCTCAGCGCCGGGGGCGGTCCGGCTTGCGCGGGAGTGTGTCCTGGGGGCCGCGCACCGAGCCCGGGAAGCCCAGGAAGGACAGCGCTTGGCAGCTCGGCCAGGGAGGCTGCACGGCCGGGGGGAAGGCCTCCAGCTCTCTGCCCACACGGGGTCGCGCTGCGCCCTGGCTCCGGCCGCGGTAAGCGCGCTTCGCTCCGCAGCTCGTTCGTGTATGGCTCCTGCTAAGCCGCTGAAGGGCGCGCCGCGGCCGGCAGAGGCGCTGTGGCAGCACCTGGCGGGCCTGGGCCTGCGGCGCGGCGAGCAGCACGAGGCCTTCGCCGCCAAGCCGCAGGACCAGCTGGAGCTGCTCATCAAACAGCGGTGCGGGCTGTACTTTTAGAATTAGGCTTGGGCCATCACCAGGTGAAGCTGGTAAGGGTTTAGCAAAAGTCTATGCCTCCAGTGGCCGCCGCGCGCGCCCCCCCTGCTGCTCTAAGCAGGCGGCGCGCGTGCGTTGCGCCGAGGCGGCATTCGTGGGCACCTGGCGGCGGCCGGCGCGGAGCGCGTCGCGGCTGCAATGCATGCGTGCACAACAGTTTAAGCGCTTATTTCCAGGTCTCATACAGGCAAAGAGTCAGGCCTTTTGCATGTTGGTCCCTTTGGTCTTGCGGCACACTTGGTCATGCGTTGCACTGCATCCTGGCAGCAAAGCAACGCAGCATAATGCGCTTCTTCCTGCTCCAGCATGTGTGCATGTTCGCCACTGACGTGCGCACACGCAGGTACCTGGCGGAGGCGCGGCGTGGCCAGGGCGTGGAGGCCGAGCGCACGTTTGTGCGCGGCGACAACGCCGCCAGCGAGCTGTCCGACGAGCAGCTGGCAGAGTTCATCAAGCAGGCGCGTCTCTGCCTGCTGAGCATGATCCCGCTCCCCACCTGACAGGGCCTGGCATGCATCTGCCCTGGAGGCACGCCGTCAGGAAAGCGGCAGCCATATCATATACTGCCTGGACGGCTCGTAGGCTGTCAACTCTCAGGAGTCAGGGACAGAGCGCTCGCTGTGCAAAAGGAAGTGCGCAGGGACGAGGCTTGCGCGCCAGCCAGCATGGCACAGCGTGAGCGCATGCAGCACAGGGCGGTCCCGCCAGCTCACAGGCGCTGCGGGCGCCTGCAGGTGTTCGAGGCGCCGCAGCAGCCGCTGGTCACCTAGCCCGTCTGCGGGCTGCGAGTGGGCGGGAGGCTCGGCCCTCCTGCAGGCAGCATGAGGGCCGAGAGGGGGCAGGGCAGAGCTGCAGCTACCGCCATGGCCGAGCAGGGCAGCAGCCTCAGTCCTCCTCCTCGCCGCCCTCCTCCTCGTCGCCCAAGTGCGCCAGCGCAACCCTGGGGCGCTTGCGCGGCAGCGGCGACGCCTCTGCGGCCGCGGCGCCGGCCGCTGCGCCCGCGCCGGCGACTGCCGCAGCCGCTCCACTGCCGGGCGCCGCGGCGCCGCCCGGCGCGCGCGCGGGCGCCTCCTGCGGCCCAATGAGCGCGCTGGCGCCCCCCGGCGCGCCAGGCTCCGCGCGCTCTGCGGCCTGGGCGTCCGCGCCAGGGGTTGAAGCAGGGTCGGCCGCGGCGGCCGTGAGTACGGGGCCGCTAGCGCCAGCCTTGCGCGGCGCGTCAGGGCGTGCAGGCGCAGGGTCGGGCGCCGGCGCGGCCGCCGCGCGCTCTGCGGCCAGCAGCTGCTCGAACTGGGGCGGGCGCCAGGGCTCAAAGCCGTACTCGTCCGGCCCATCGCCGCCGCGGCGCTTGCGGTGGCGCGGCCGGTCGCGCCGCGGCTTGGCGCCGCCCGCGCCGCGCGGCGCATCGCCGCCGTCGGCCGGCGCCGCTGCGCCACTGCCTGCATCGGGCGGCTCCCCGTCTGCGGCGCGCGCTGCGGCGCTGGCTGCTGCCTCAGGCTCGGCGCGTGGCCCCACCGCGGCGGGCTCCGCGTCAGGCGCATCCGCCTCGGCCCCCGGGGTGGGGTCGGCGTCCGGGTCGGCGTCGGGGTCGGGGTGCGCGGCGCGCGCGTCGAGCGCCTGCTGCAGCAGCGCGGCCACGGCCGCGCTGGTGGTCAGGGACAGTGGCGTCTGCTCGTTGCGGTTGGTCGCGCCCGCATTGGCCTTGCGCGCCAGCAGCAGCTCCACCGTCTCCTGGTGCCCTGCGCTGGCGAGCGTACGTGTAAGTGTGTGCGCATGTGACTGCTTGGCGTATGTGTAACTGTGTTCGTGAGAGCCCTTTGCAGCGGGGTCGAGTGGTGACAGCACCAGAGCGGCGACAGCACCAGTGCGGTGTGATGCGCATACAGGTGCAGGGCCGGCGCGCGCACCGCCCTTGGCTGCAAAGTGCAGGGGCGTGAAGCCGCGCCGCGTGCGCGCGTTCACCTTCAGGCCTGCGCCCCGCAGGCCACAGGGCGCAGCCTCAGCGCCTCCTTGCACACACCAAGCTGTTGGCATGCTGTGTAACAGGGCGTGCGCGGCTCCAGGGCCCGCACCAGCCTTCAACATCAGACGGCAGACTTCTGTGCGCCCGGTCTGCGCCGCAAAGTGCAGCGCGCTGGTCTCGTCCTGCGCTGTGGCCTTGACATCACAGCCTGCGCCGATGAGCTCCTGCACACACTCGGCCTGCGCACCGTCAGGCGGCTTACACCCCACGAAGAGGAGCAAAAACAACTACCCGTGATGCAACCACACACTGAGCACTGTCATTGTTTTTTTAGTTAGCATGCACTTCACAGCGCATCCGGAGCAGTGTTGAGAAGAATAGTGGGAGGCTAGAGATGGCCTGTTCATTTGGCATGCTTCAGAAATTACAATCAGCATGTCTTGCTGTGTACAGCTTGTGCTGCGCACCTTGCCGGCCCAGGCTGCGAGGTGCAGCGGCGTGCGCTGGTGCTTGTCACGCCGGTTCAGGTTGCCGCCGCTTGAGATGAAGGCCCGCAGCGCCTCCAAGTTGCCCTCTCGCGCGGCAGCGTGCGCATCTGCCATTGCTGCAAGTTGGGACCAGCCAAGCTCTCAGCAGCAACAGAACGAAAGCAAGAGTAGGGAATAAACAGTCCTATTCAGCTGCCTTTCAATCTAGCTAGGCAACTAGTAGGCCAGTCCCTTGCTGCACTTTTTTTAACTGCAGCCTTGGCTGAAGCGCATTGAGTTCGGACACCGGATTGGTTGCAAGCAGAGCGCTTGACCACTTGGTTGACGGCGCCCAGCGCAAGCCTTGCAAACGGACACCTCCGAGTGGCTCGCCCGGGCGTAGCCGTGTGCCACGCAAGCGCCCCTGCATGGCGCTGCGGACGTATGCAGTGCGCCACGTGCTGTGTCATGCAGCTTGTCATGGTCGGGCCTTGCCTCAGGGACAACGGCTCTTGTTGCTGGTTGCGGCAGCACCTGCAACAGAGCACAGTGCATAGGAGTGTGTGAATCCCAGCACCGCCTTGAGGCAGTGGACCGCCAACAGCGGCGCTGGCTGACAGAGGGAGCACCGCCTGCGCGGCGCAGCGGAGGCTGCTGATTGGCGCGGGCGCGCTCGGCGTCAGCGCGGTCACCGCATACAGCGACGACCTGACAGACCTGCAGTTCGATGCCGCGTCCGCGGCCGGCCACCTGCTCAAGCTGGCGGACGCGGAGAGCGCGCACGGCTGGGGCATCTGGGCCGCTAAGCACGGCCTGGTGCCGCGCGAGCGGCGACCCGACCCGCTGAGCCTGCGCACCGCGGTCTGGGGGCGCGAGTTCCGCAACCCCATCGGTGCGGTCACACGCACCTGTAGAGGAGGGGCGCAGCCATTCCTGTGGCCCTGGCCCTCAAGCACAGGCGCTACCAGCTGGCTCTGAGCAGACAGCCCCGGGCGCCGCCGTGCCGGTCTGCACACTTGGCACCTGTCTCACTGCCTGTCTCAGGTCCGCGCACCAGACAATTGGAAGTATGCTTCATGTTGCCTGCTTTGATGCATCTTTGCATGGAGTATGAGCTGCTGGCAGCCACCCTCATGGTGTAAAGCTGTCCGGGGTGGCAGGGCTGGCGGCGGGGTTTGACAAGGATGCGGAGGGCGTCGAGGGGCTGCTCGGCATGGGGTTTGGCTTCGTGGAGGTCGGTGCGTTGGCCTCTGTGGTTCTGGTGTGCACATGCTCACTCCCTATATGCAGTACTGGCTCCTCAGGCAGTGCTAAGCAGTCGTGGCTCATGTTCGCCTGGCTTTCATCAAGGTCTCTGCGCTTGGCTGGCCTGTGCAGCCTGTGCACAGCGCTGCTGGCCTCCGCCGAGCTTGACGCGGCCTTGGCGCCGTTCCAGGGTCGGTCACGCCGCTGCCGCAGCCGGGCAACCCCAAGCCGCGCGTCTTTCGGCTGCCCGAGCTCGAGTGCGGCGCAGCCCTGTGCCTCGCCCAGCATGCCTTCACGCGTGTCAAGTGACATGGTCGCGCCTGACTGTGCACACACGCGCTGCCTGACAGGGGCCCCGAGCTGTGTGTCAGGGTTACGTTAGGGTGACGCGCACTCCCTGACCTGCAACAGCCTGCCGCGTGCCGAGCTGGGTGACGCCGCTGTGTGCACATGCGCGGCAGCGCAGCCGAACCTCAGGCGGGTCTGGTCGGCAGCCGAGTGGGCGGGCAGCATGTGCGTGCATAGGCCGTCTGTGCGGCATGTGCTGACATGCAAATCGCGGCCGCAGCGCCGTCATAAACCGGTATGGGTTCAACCACCAAGGGCATTGACAGGCAGCATGTGCATGTGCTGGCCGTATGTGATGCAGCGCGCTGACATGCAGCGCGGGGACTGCAGCGCCGTCATAAACCGGTACGGCTTCAACAACAACGGCGTGGACGCGATGGCGGCGGAGCTCGCCGCGTTCCGGCGGCGCGAGGCGGCGGGCGGCGCGGAGGGGCTGGGTCCGTCGCAGGTGCCCGCCGCGCGCGGCGCCGCCGCCGCGCCGAGCGGCCGCGTGGGCGTCAACCTCGGCAAGAACAAGGTGCCGGGGGCGGGGGGGGGGGGGGGGGGGGGGGGGGTGGT
>JAABUU010000606.1_pt1 | contig 78163 bp, 77 predicted proteins | sample 5559301 | NCBI WGS metagenome assembly JAABUU01 (sample SAMN10711884, study PRJNA513360) | rock metagenome | isolation source: Antarctica rocks | place: Antarctica: Victoria Land, Richard Nunatak white
CAATCGGCAAGCTCAAGCGGTTCAAACGCGTCGCCATGCGGTGCGAGAAGACCGACATCAGCTACTCAGCCATCATCAGTTTTGCGTGCGGGCTGATGCTGGTTAAATCTGTCCACACGGCCTAGTGTCGAAGTCACATTGATACCGCTGCTGTTATGGACTTGGCGGCGCATCGGGATAGGGTGGGCTGTAGAATGGAGCATTCGGTATGGTCACGGGGGCTGCGAGTGCGTTGCCGGTCGATTTGACCGGGTTGCGGGTCGCCATCAGCGCCGGGGCGAACGGCATCGGCCGGGTGCTGGCCGATAGCTTTGCCAAGCGTGGCGGGCGGGTGTTCGTGTCCGACATCGACGCGGCGGCACTGGCGACGTGCGGCCATGCCGGGATGCGCGCCCATGCCGGCGACGCGGCGGCGATGGCCGGCTTCGTGGATGCGGCGGTGGCGGCGCTCGGTGGGCTGGACGTGCTGGTCAACAACGCCGGCATCGCTGGACCCACGGCGAAGGTCGAGGACATCGACCCCGAGGCGCTCGACGCCACGTTGCAAATCGACCTCGCCGCCATGTTCCACTGCGCCCGCCGCGCGGTGCCGGCGTTGCGGGCGGCGGGCGGCGGCAGCATCGTCAACATGAGCAGCGCGGCGGGCCGGTTCGGCTTCGCGCTGCGCAGTCCGTACGCGGCGGCGAAGTGGGGCGTCGTGGGTTTTACCAAGTCGCTGGCGATCGAACTCGGCGGCGACGCGATCCGGGTCAATGCGATCCTGCCCGGCTTGGTGGACGGCCCGCGCATCCGCGCCGTGTTCCGCGACAAGGCGGCGGCCAACGGCATCACCGAGGCCGAGCAGACCGCGCGTGCGCTGGCCTCGACCAGCCTGCGCTGCCTGGTGACGCAGCAAGACATCGCCAACATGGCGCTGTATCTCTGCAGCCCGTTCGGCGCCACCATCAGCGGACAGGCGCTGGCGGTCGATGGCGACATGCAGGCATTGACCTGAATGCAGGCACTGGCCTGATCCGCCAGGCCTTGCTGGCGGCGGTGCTGCTGCCGGGGCTGGGGCAGGGCGACACGCGGGGCCGCGTCGATGCCGCCGTGCCGCCCTGGTCGGCGCTGGCGCTGGTGCAGATGCCGGGGGTCTCGCGCTGTACCGGCTTCCTGATCGCGCCTCGCATGGTCGTCACCGCGGCGCATTGCCTGTATGCGCCGCGTGTGCGCCGGCTGTTGTGGCCGGGGGCGGTGCATGTGCTGTCCGGCTTTTCCGGCGGTGGCTACACCGGCCACAGTGTCGTTGCCTCCTACCGGGTCCCAGCCGGCTTCATCCCGACCAATGAGGGTGGCTCGCGCGGCGCCGACGTGGCGGTGCTCGCCTTGGCGCAACCGCTCGGAGCCGTTACGCTGCGGCTCGCGGCGGCACAGGCGGGCGAAGCGGCGATGCTGGGCGGCTACAACCAGGACCGCGCCCAGGTGTTGCTGGCCGACTCCGCCTGCCGGATCATGGGAGTGCTCGCCGATGCCGCCGCCCGCCCGTTGCGCCGGCATAGCTGCGCCGGCACCCGCGGCACCTCCGGCGCACCGTTGCTGGTGCGCGACCATGGCCAGTGGGTTGCGGCGGGCGTGCAGGTAGCGGCGGTCGAGGGCGGCATCGGCGGCTTGGCGGTGCCTTCCGAGACGATCCAGGCTTTGTTAAAGCAATAAGATGGAGGGTTGTCGTGGATCTCGGACTGTACCTGGCCTTCGTTGCCGCGACGGTGTTGCTGGCCGTGCTGCCGGGGCCGAACATGGCGTTGATCGTGTCCAACAGCATCGCTCACGGCACGAGGTTCGGCTTTCTGACGCTATTTGGCACCACCTTGGCGCTGGCGATCCAGTTGGCCTGCGTGGCGGTCGGCATGACGGCGGCGCTGGCCGGCCTCGGACACTGGTTCGCCTTGCTGCGTTGGGTCGGCGCCGCCTATCTCGTGGTGCTCGGCGTGCAGTTGTGGCGAGCGCCGGCGCCAACTCTCACGGTCGCCGCCAATCCGCGTTCGACCGCGGCCACGGTGCTGCGCGGCGTGCTGGTGTCGCTGACCAATCCCAAGGTGCTGCTGTTCTTCGGCGCCTTCTTCCCGCAGTTCGTCTCGCGCGGGCATCCGCTGGCGCCGCAGCTTGCGGTGATGTCGGTGACGTTCCTGGTCGTCGTCGCCGCACTCGACAGCGTGTGGGCAACGCTGGCGGGGCAGGCGAGGGGCTGGATCGTGGCGCGCGGACGGCTGCTCAACCGGCTTTCGGGCGGCCTGCTGACCGGGGCCGGAGTCGGCCTGGCGGTAAGCCGGTAACTACAGGTTGACCTTTTCCGCCTCCGGCAGCGGAGCGCCGGCCGGCACGTAGAAGCCGGCGCATTCGAGGGCGAGCACGCCGCCGGTCACCGAGAGGTCGTCGCGGTAGGCGTCGCAGATGAAATCTATGGTGTCGAGGTTGCGGTCCTCGAAATACATCTCGTGCACCTGCCCGCGCTTGGCGCCATAGACGACACGGCTGAGCTTGGCCCAAAGCAACGCCATCGTACACATCCCGCACGGCTGCAGGGTCGAATACAAGGTGGCGCCGCGCAGGTCGTCGGCGGCCAGTGCCTCGCAGGCGCGGCGGATCGCCACCATCTCGGCGTGCGCCGTGGGGTCGTGGCGGATGCCGCACTCGTTGTGGCTCTCGGCCAGCATCACGCCGTTGCGCACGATGACGCAGCCGATGCCGTTGGCGCCGGGTGTCGCGTCGCCGAGGCGCGCCAGTTCGAGCGCGCGGCGCATCCAATGCTCATCTTGTTCCATCCAACGAAAACGGCAGCCGCCGCAGCCGGTTGCTTTCAGCCGGCGAGAAACTCGGCGACGGCGAGCGCCACCACCTCGGTTGCCCGGTGCAGGTCGGCAAGCTCCACCCGCTCGTCGGCGCGATGCGCGTTGGCCTCCTCGATGGTGCGCGGGCCGGCGCCGTACAGCACGATGGGGATGCCGAACGCGGCGTAGTGGCGGGCATCGGTGTAGAGCGGCACCCCGACCGCCTCGACCGACTCCGCGAACACCGCCGAGGCGTGCCGGCAAAGCAGCTCGGCCAACGCCTGCGCGCCCGGCAGCGGCTTGAGCGGGACCGCCAGCATGATGCGGCGCACCGACACCTGCGCCGCGGGGAAAGCGGCGGCGGCGTCGTCGAAGATGCCGCGCAACTCCCGCTCGACCGCCTCCGGCTGCTCCTCCGGCACGATGCGGCGATCGAGGCGGAAGCTCACGCGGTCCGGCACCACGTTGGTGTTGGTGCCGCCCTCGATCAGCCCGATGGTGAGCTGCGGCGCGCCGATGCCGGCGATGGCGCTGGCGCGGGCGGCAAGCCGGCCGCGCGATTGGTACAGCTCGCCCAGGATATGCGTCGCGGCCTCCAGCGCGTCGATGCCGGCGGACGGCCGTGCCGCATGGGCGGAGCGACCCCGCACCGTGACCTCCAGGCGCAGCACGCCGTTGTGCGCGGTGGTGACGGCGTAGGAGAACCCGGCGCCGATCGCGGCATCGGGCCTGGTGAGGCCGTGCTCGAGCAAATATCGCGGCCCGATCTCGCCGCCCGCCTCCTCGTCGAACGTGACGTGCAACTCGACGCTGCCGTGCAGCAGGCCCGGTGCGGCGTCCAGCGCCAGCAGCGCGAAGGCGTAGGTGGCGATGTCGGATTTGGAGACCGCGGCGCCGCGTCCGTACATCCAGCCGTCACGGATCTCGGCGCCGAACGGGTCGCAGGTCCAGCCGGCTCCGGGCGGCACCACGTCGCCATGCGCGTTCAGCGCCAGTACCGGACCATCCCCGAAGCGGCGGCGGACGATCAGGTTGGTGCATGAGACCATGCCCGCCGCCCGCACCGCGTCGGCCGGCACCGGATGCCGCTCGACCACCATGCCGAGATGCTCCAGCAGCGTCGCAACCTGCTCCGCCACCGGGCCGCAGTCGCCCGGCGGGTTGTCCGCGGGAATGCGGATCAGGGCAGCCAGCAGCGCCGTCGCGGCATCGCGACGGTCGCGCAGGAAGTCGAGCACTCCCACTCAGACGAGTTCGGGCAGGCCTGCGGCCAGGCGCTCGGTGTACCAGGTGCAGAACTTGTCGACCATGTACTCGGGCTGCGAGTACGGCCCCGGCTCGTAGGCCAGCGACTCCGCCCCGGCATGGGCCCAGGAGACGAAGCTGCCGTCCTGCTTGTTGGTGGCGTTCCAGACCTCGGTGAGGTTGTCGATGTCGTAGTCCACCCCCTCGACGGCATCGCGGTCCACCAGCCAGGTGGTGCGCACCAGCGTGCGGTTCGCCGCTAGCGGCAAGGTGGAGAAGGTCACCGCGTGGTCGCCCAGGAAATGGAACCAGGCGTTCGGCTGGACGTGCATGTGCAGGGTGCCGAGGCGCGCGTTGGTGAAGCCGCCGACCAGCTTCTTGCAGGCCCGCCGCACGTCCATGGTGTAGCTCTCGCCCGGCCCTTCGAGCGCCAGGCGCTGGGTGCGGTAGCCGGTGGGCCGCCCCTCCAGCTTCTCGATGGCGCGGTGCGGCAGGCCGCTCTCCTCCCAGATGCCGATCATCTCGGCGGTGGTCGCCTCGTAGCGGGCGAGGTCGTCGAGCTGGCTGGCCGGCGTGTCGGCGGTGTCGCCGAAGAAGTGGAACAGGCTGCGCAGCAACTCGGGATGGCCGCCGCAGTGGTAGCACTCGCGGTTGTTCTCCAGCGTCAGCTTCCAGTTGCCCTCCTCGATAATCTCGTTCTGGTGGGCGACCTTGCAGCGGCCGATCTGGTGCGGCGCCAAATAGGGCGTGAGGTCGGCGGCCATCTCGTCGAAATCGGGCGGCGGGGTATCCGACAGGCTCACGTACAGCAAGCCGGCGAGGTTGCGCAGCGCCACCGGCTTGAGGCTATGGCGTCCCTCGGACACGCAATGCTGCATGTTCTCGGCGTGGATCAGCTTGCCGGTCAGGTTGTAGGTCCACTGGTGATACGGGCAGACCAAATTGCCGGTGACGCCCTTGGGGTCCTGCAGGATGCGGCTGCCACGATGGCGGCAGACGTTGTGGAAGGCGCGCACCTGCATGTCGTCGTCGCGCACCAGGATGACCGAGTTGCGGCCGATCTGCACGGTCACGTAGTCGCCCGGCTCCGGCACCTCCGGCTCGCTGGCCACGAACAGCCAACTCTTCTCGAAGATCAGCCGCAGGTCCACGTCGAACATCTGCGGGCTGACGTAAAACGGCGCTTCCAGGCTGTGACCGGGCCGGCGGCGGGCGATCATGGCTTCGAGCGAGGCGCGGGAGAGCGGGGTCATGCCGGGTCCTTGAGGGTTAGATGTCTTTGGCGAAGCGCAGGCCGTCGAAGATGGCGGCATGGATGTTGCGGCTGGCCACCGCGTCGCCCAAGCGCCACAGGCGGAACATGCCTTCCGGGTTGCGCGCCACGGTCTGCGGCTGCCCGGCCAGCAGAGCGGCATGGTCGACCTCGCCGAGGTTGACCGAGTGCGGCGTCAAGGCGTGGTACAACTCGTCGGCCGGCAAGGTGCCGTGCTCTATCACCACCTGATCCACGATACGCTCCGATGTTTCGGGACCGTAATCGCTGCCGATGGTGGCAACAAGATGGTTGCCCTCGCGGCGCACCGCCCGCAGGCGGCTGTTGATGGTGACGCGGACGCCGTGACGATGGAACGCGCGGGCATAGACGGCGTGGTTCAGGCCGCCGACCTCCGGGGCGAAGTTGCGCTCGGGCGTCACGATCTCCACGGCGCTGCCGGCCTCGGCCAGCATCTCGGCGGCCTGCATCCCCGGATGGTTGCCGTTGTCGTCGAACACCAGCACGCGCGGCGCCGGCGCCACCTGGCCGCCGACGATGTCCCAGGACGACACGGCAAGCTCGTTGCCGGCTTCCAGCACGTCGGTGTCCGGCAGGCCGCCGGTGGCGACGATCACCAGGTCGGGCCGCTCAGCCAGCACGTCGGCCACCTCGGCATAAAGGGAGAAACGCAGCTCGACGCCGAGCCGCCGCAGTTGCGCCAGCCGCCAATCGACGATGCCGATCAGCTCGCGGCGGCGGGGATTGCGCACCAGCAGGAGGATCTGGCCGCCGGCCCGCTCGGTCGCCTCGAACAGCACCACCGCGTGACCGCGCTCGGCGGCGACGCGGGCGGCTTCCAGCCCGGCCGGTCCGGCGCCGACCACCACGACGCGCCGCCTCGGGCCGTCGCCGCGCGCGATGGTCTGCGGCATGGTGGCCTCGCGCCCGGTGGCGGCGTTGTGGATGCACAACGCCTCGTTGCCCTCGTAGATGCGGTCGATGCAGTAGCTGGCGCCGACGCAGGGCCGGATCGAGTCCTCATCACGCTCGCGCACCTTGCGGGCGATGTGCGGGTCGGCGATCAGCGCGCGGGTCATGCCGACCATGTCGAGCTTGCCCTCGGCGATGGCGTGCCGGGCGGTGGCGACGTCGGCGATGCGCGCGGCATGGAACACCGCCATCCCGGACGCGGCACGGACCTCGCCGGCGAAGTCCAGATGCGGCGCGGACTTCATGCCGGAGATCGGGATCACGCCGACCAGCGCGGCATCGGTTTCGATATGGCCGCGGATCACGTTGAGGAAGTCGACCAGGCCGGATGCCTTGAGCCGGCGGGCGATCTCGATGCCGTCGGCGCGCTGCAGGCCGGTTTCCCAATCCTCGTCCGCCACCATGCGCATCCCCACGATGAACTCGGGGCCGCAGGCGTCGCGTACTGCGTGGAGCACCCGCATGGTGAAGGCGAGGCGGTTGGCGAGGCTGCCGCCAAGCGCGTCGGAGCGGTGGTTGGTGGCGGGGGACCAGAACTGGTCGGGCAGATGGCCGTAGGCGGTGATCTCCAGGCCGTCCAGCCCGGCCGCCTGCATACGCTGCGCGGCGGCGGCGTAGTCGGCCACGACCCGCTCCACGTCCCAGGCCTCGACCGCCTTGGGAAACGCGCGGTGCGCCGGCTCGCGGATCGGCGAGGGCGCCAGCACCGGCAGCCAATCGGCCTTGTTCCAGGCGGTGCGGCGGCCGAGGTGCGTGAGCTGGATCATCACGGCGCTGCCGTGCTCGTGGCACTCGTCGGCCAGGCGGCGCAGCCACGGCACGATCTCGTCCTTGTAGGCGAGCAGGTTGCCGAACACCGGCGGGCTGTCGGGCGAGACCACGGCCGAGCCGGCGGTCATCGTCAGCGCCACGCCGCCGCGCGCCTTCTCGGCGTGGTAGTGGCGGTAGCGGTCCTTGGGCATCCCGTCTTCGGAGTAGTTCGGCTCGTGCGCGGTGCTCATGACGCGGTTGCGCAACGTCAGGTGCTTCAGCCGGAACGGCTGCAACAACGGGTCGATGACGGTCGCCGGCGCGATGGCGTTCATGGCGGCATTCTGCATCGCAGCCGCCCCCGGTTCCAGCCTTTCGGCGACCTCGCATAGCCACTTCAGCTTTTCAGATGGCGCGTCATCCGAAACGGCATCTCGCCAGCGCGGCGTAGATCACTATGATGTGCGGATGCAGCGTTTTTCCGCCTTCTCCCTGGCCCGCCGCGCATTTGGCGGACACCGCTCCTGGCAGCCGCAATGGCGCAAGGCCGAGCCGCAGGCCGAGTACGACGCGGTCATCGTGGGCGGCGGCGGCCACGGTCTCGGCACCGCGTTCTATCTGGCGCGCGAGCATGGGATGCGGCGCATCGCGGTGCTGGAGCGCGGCTGGATCGGCGGCGGCAACACCGGGCGCAACACCACCATCATCCGCTCGAACTACCTGTTCGACGAGAGCGCCGCGCTGTACGACCACGCGGTCAAGCTGTGGGAGAGCCTGAGCCAGACGCTCAACTACAACGTCATGTTCAGCCCGCGCGGCGTGATGATGCTGGCGCACACCGTCCACGACGAGCAGGTGTTCAAGCGCCACGTCCACGCCAACCGGCTGAACGGCGTGGACAACGAGTGGCTCACGCCCGAGCAGGCCAAGGCCTACTGCCCGCCGCTGAACATCGCGCCGGGGATGCGCTACCCGGTGCTGGGCGCCGCCCTGCAACGGCGCGGCGGCACCGCGCGCCACGACGCGGTGGCCTGGGGCTACGCGCGCGGCGCCGACGCGATGGGCGTGGACATCATCGAGAACTGCGAGGTGACCGCCATCCGTCGCAACGCCGCCGGCGCGGTGCAGGCGGTGGAGACCTCGCGCGGCAGCATCCGCACGCCGAAGATCGGCGTCGCCGCCGCGGGCCACACCAGCGTGGTGATGGCGATGGCCGGCTTGCGGCTGCCGCTGGAGAGCTACCCGTTGCAGGCCCTGGTCAGCGAGCCGGTCAAGCCGGTGGTGCCGTGCGTGGTGATGAGCAACACCATCCACGCCTACATCAGCCAGTCCGACAAGGGCGAGCTGGTGATCGGCGCCGGCACCGACGCCTACACCTCGTACACCCAGCGCGGCGGCCTGCACATCACCACCCACACGCTCGACGCGATCTGCGAGCTGTTTCCCCAATTCCGCCGGATGCGGATGCTGCGCAACTGGGGCGGCATCGTCGATGTCACGCCGGACCGCTCGCCGATCATCGCCAAGACCTCGGTGCCAGGCCTGTACGTCAACTGCGGCTGGGGCACCGGCGGCTTCAAGGCGACGCCGGGCAGCGCCAACGTGTTCGCCCACACCATCGCCCGCGACGAGCCGCACCGCATCAACGCGCCGTTCACCATCGAGCGGTTCCGCGACGGCCACCTGATCGACGAGGCGGCGGCGGCGGCGGTGGCGCACTGATGCTGCTGATCGAATGCCCGTTCTGCGGGCCGCGCAACGAGCTGGAGTTCGCCTATGCGGGCGAGGCGCATCTGGCGCGCCAGCCGGATCGGGACGACACCGACGAGTGGGGCGCCTACCTCTACGCGCGGACCAACCCCAAGGGCCTCCACGCCGAGCGCTGGCGGCATGTGAACGGCTGCGAACGCTTCTTCAACGCCTTGCGCGACACCACGACCGACCACTTCGTCGCCATCTACAAGGCCGGTGAGCCGCGCCCGGAGGCCGCATGACCCGTCTCGCTTCCGGCGGCCGCGTCGACCGCGCCCGCCCGCTGCGCTTTACCTTCGACGGCCGGCCCTATGGCGGGTTCGCCGGCGACACGCTGGCCTCGGCGCTGCTCGCCAATGGCGTCCATCTGTTCGGCCGCAGCTTCAAGTACCACCGCCCGCGCGGCGTGATGGCGGCCGGCGCCGAGGAGCCGAATGCGCTGGTGACGGTGCGCGAGACGCCGAACCTGCGCGCCTCCACCGTGGAGCTGTACGACGGCCTGGCCGCCATCAGCCAGAACCGCTCGCCGTCGTTGCGCTTCGACGTGGGCGCGGCGGCCGGGCTGCTGTCGCCGCTGCTGCCCGCCGGGTTCTACTACAAGACGTTCATGTGGCCGCGGAGCTGGTGGCACAAGGTCTACGAGCCGGCCATCCGCAAGGCCGCCGGCCTCGGCCGCGCGCCGGTCCACGCCGACCCGGACCACTACGCCACCTGCTTCGCGCATTGCGAGACGCTCGTCGTGGGCGCCGGTCCCGCCGGTCTCGCCGCGGCGTTGGCGGCGGCCGAGAGCGGTGAGCGGGTGATGCTGTGCGACGAGCAGAACGAGATGGGCGGCACCCTGCTGGCGCCGGGCGATGCCGCGATCGAGGGCTGCCCCGCCGCGACCTGGCTCGCCGAGACCCTGGCTGCGTTGGCGAAGGCCGGCGTCACGCTGCTGCCCCGCACCACCGCGTTCGGCTACTTCCCGCACAACATGCTGGGCCTGGTGGAGCGCCGCACCGACCACCTCGCCGACACCGGCGACGGGCCGCGCGAGCGCCTGTGGCAGGTGCGCGCCAGGACCGTGGTGCTGGCGACCGGCGGCATCGAGCGTCCGCTGGTGTTCCCCGGCAACGACCGTCCCGGCGTGATGCTGGCCGACAGCGCGCGGACCTATCTCGACCGTTACGCGATCCGATGCGGCGACCATGTGCTGGTCGCGGCAGCCCATGATAGCGCCTATGCGGCGGCGCTGGCGTTGCAGGCAGCCGGTGCGAGGGCCGTCACTATCGCCGACACCCGCGCCAGTGCCGATGGCGCGTTGCCCGCGCAGGCGCGGGCGGCCGGCATCGCGGTCTACACCGGCACCACCATCGCCGGCACCGAAGGCCGGTTGCGTGTCGCTTCGGCAAAGCTGTCGAACGGCCAGAGCATCGCCTGCGACCTGCTGCTGATGGGGGCCGGCTTCGTGCCCAGCGTCCATCTGTTCAGCCAGTCGCGCGGCAAGCTGGTCCACGACGCCGCTTCCGGCGTCTTCCTGCCCGGCGCGGCAGCGGAGGATACAAGATGCGTGGGCGCCTGCGCCGGGGTGTTCGACCTGGCCGCCGTGCTCAACAACGGCTATGCGGAAGGCGAGGGCACCAGCCGCCGCTTCGCCGCCACCGGCCATGCGCCGATGACGCCGACCGCGCCGGGGCCGCACGCGCCGCACGGCAAGGCGTTCGTGGACTTCCAGAACGACGTGACCGCCAAGGACCTGCTGCTGGCGGCGCGCGAGGGCTTCCGCTCGGTCGAGCACATCAAGCGCTACACCACCACCGGAATGGCGACCGACCAGGGCAAGACCTCCAACCTGAACGCGCTCGGCATCGTCGCCGGCGCGCTGGGCGTGGAGCCGCCCACGGTCGGCCACACCACCTTCCGGATGCCGTACACGCCGGTCAGCTTCGGCGTGCTGGCCGGCGCCTCGCGCGGCGCGCTGTTTGATCCCGTGCGGACCACGGCGATCCACGAGCGCGCGGCGGCCCTGGGCGCGGTGTTCGAGGATGTGGGCCAATGGAAGCGCGCGCGCTTCTTCCCCGCCGGCCAGGAGGACATGCACGCGGCGGTGCGGCGCGAGTGCAAGGCGACCCGCGCCGGCGCCGGCGTGTTCGACGCTTCCACGCTGGGCAAGATCGAGGTTGTGGGGCCGGATGCCGCCGCGTTCCTCGACCGCGTCTATGTCAACAGCTTCGCCAAGCTCGGCATCGGCCGCGCCCGCTACGCGGTGATGCTGCGCGAGGACGGGTTCGTGATGGACGACGGCATCGTCGCCCGCATCGGCCCCGAGCGCTTCCATGTCACCACCACGACCGGCGGGGCCGCGCATGTCATGGCGGTCATGGAGGACTATCTGCAGACCGAGTTCCCGGAGCTGCGCTGCTGGCTGACCTCGATCACCGAGCAGTTCTCGACCATCGCCGTCCAGGGGCCGCGCGCCCGCGACATCGTGGCCGGCCTGACCGACGCCGACCTGTCGATGCCGCACATGAGCGTGCGGGTTGCGGATGTGCTGGGCGTGCCGGGACGGGTGTTCCGGGTGAGTTTCACCGGCGAGACGGGCTTTGAGCTGAACGTGCCGGCGCCGCACGGCCCGGCGGTGTGGGACGCTGCGGTGGCCGCCGGCGCGATCCCGTACGGTACCGAGGCGATGCACGTCATGCGCGCCGAGAAGGGCTACATCATCGTCGGTCAGGAAACCGACGGCACCGCCACGCCCGACGATGTCGGCCTGGCCTGGGCGGTCGGCAAGGCCAAGCCCGATTTCGTCGGCAAGCGTTCCCTGTCGCGGCCCTCGATGTCCGATCCCGGGCGCAAGCAGCTGGTCGGGCTGCTGACCGAGAACCCGGCGGAGGTGCTGGAGGAGGGCGCGCAGATCGTCGCCGATCCGGCGCAGGCGATCCCGATGACCATGTTGGGCCATGTCACCTCGTCGTACATGAGCCCGGCGCTCGACCGCTCGATTGCGTTGGCGGTGGTGCGCGGCGGCCGGGCGAGGATCGGCGGCACGCTGCACATCCCCATGCCGGGCCGCAGCATCGCCGCCCGCGTGGTGGCGCCGGTGTTCGTCGATCCGGAAGGGGCGCTGCTCAATGGCTGAACTCGCGATGCTGCCGTCAATGGCGCGGTTCAGCCTGCGCGGCGCCGCCGATGCGCTGGCCGCCGGCTGCGCGGCGTTCGGCGCCCCGGCCCCCGGCGTGCTGCGGGCGGTGGCGCAGGGCGAGCGGGCGGCGCTGTGGCTCGGCCCCGACGAGGTGCTGCTGCTGGGACCGGCCGGGACGAAGATGCCCGAGATCGAGCATCTGCCGCACGCGCTGGTCGATATCGGCGCGCGGCAGGTCGGGATGACGCTGATCGGGCAGGGCGGCGATGCGATGCTGGCGGCCGGCTGCCCGCTCGACCTGCAGCGGTTCGGCGTCGGCGCCTGCACCCGCACGATGCTGGGCAAGACGCAGGTCGTGCTGTGGCGGACCGCTCCGCTCGCCTGGCACATCGAGGTCTGGCGCAGTTTCTCCGCCTACGCCGTAGGATTGCTGCGGCAGGCGGGAAAGGATTGGGCGTGAGCGTTCCGAACTGGGACCCCGAGCAGGATGACGCGCTGGTCTGCGTGGCCGTGCGCGACGAGACGCCCGACGTGAAGACGTTCGTGTTCGCCGCCGACCCGCCGCGCCGGTTCGGGTTCCAGCCGGGCCAGTTCCTGACCTTCACCTTCCCGGTCGACGGCGTGGACGTGCCGCGCTGCTACACCATCGCCAGCCCGCCGACCCGGCCGGACCGGCTGGCGATCACCGTGAAGCGCACTGTCGGCGGCGTCGTGTCGCCCTGGCTGCACGCCAGCATGACGCCGGGCGTGCGCGTGCCGGTGGCCGGGCCGCTGGGCGACTTCACCTTCGCCCTGCATCCGGAGCCGAAGTACCTGCTGCTGTCCGGCGGCTCCGGCGTCACCCCGCTGATGAGCATGGCGCGCACCATCCACGATTTGGGCGAGGGGCCGGACGTGCTGTTCGTCCACAGCGCCCGCAGCCCGGCCGACATCATCTTCCGCCGCGAACTTGATCTGCTGGCGCAGCGGCCGGGCTTCCGCGCCGTCTCGGTATGCGAAACCGACAGTCCGCACGAGCAATGGGGCGGCCATCGTGGCCGGCTGTCGCTGCCGATGCTGCGGCTGATCGCGCCCGACCTGCTGGAGCGGCGGGTGTTCTGCTGCGGCCCCGCGCCGTACATGGCGGCGGTGCGGGCGATGCTGGACGAGGCCGGGTTGGACCGCGCGCGCTACCACGAGGAGAGCTTCGACTTCGCCACGCTATCGGCCGAGGAGCCGGAGGTCGCCGCCGAGGCGGCGGTGCCGGCCGGGTTCAGCGTGCAGTTCAACAAGAGCGGCCGCAGCGTCGATTGCGGCCCGGCGACCTTCGTGCTCGACGCGGCCAAGGCGGCGGGGATGCGGCTGCCGAGTTCCTGCACCAAGGGCATGTGCGGCACCTGCAAGAGCAAGCTGGTGTCGGGCAAGGTCGACATGCAGCACGCCGGCGGCATCCGCCAGCGCGAGATCGACGCCGGAATGATCCTGATCTGCTGCTCGCGCCCGCTCAGTGACCTCGTGATCGAGCGGTGACGACCGGCGCCGGCACGATGCTGCAACAGCTTCGTACCGCGACTCGGCCCGCGCACGACGCCCTCGAAGGATCGCTGGGTCTGCTGGACGAACAACTCGACCGGGACAGCTACGGCCGGGTGCTGCAGCGGCTCTATGGCTTCTGGCAGGGGTGGGAGCCGCATGTGGCAGTACTGCTGCGAGGCGAGATGCTGGCGGGGCAGCGGCGGTTGCATCTGCTGGCCGCCGACCTGGCCACGCTCGGCTTCTCCGCGTCCGCCGTGGCGCTGTTGCCGGCCTGCCCGTTACCGGTGTTGCGCGACGCCGCCGAGGCGCTCGGCTCGCTGTATGTGATGGAAGGCTCGACGCTCGGCGGCCGCGTGATCCTGCGCAACGTGGAGCGTTGCCTGGGCTTGGACGCCAACGCCGGCGGCAGCTATTTCGCCGGCTACGGCGCGGCGACGGGCAGCATGTGGCGGGCGTTCCTGATCCGTCTGGATGCGGTTCCGGCGGGCGATGCCGCGCGGGTGGCCACCGGCGCCACGGCAACGTTCGAGCGCCTCGGATGGTGGCTCGCCCAGTAGCCGATCGGTTTGGAGAACGTCACGGCGAAAGCGTGTCGGGGCCGAACGCGCCGCCGTTGCTGTTGAAATTCTGCGGACCAAGGCCCCAGCCGCCCGCCGCCGTGCTGTGGTTGTTGTAGACGTTATCCGCCGCGCCGGGATTGGAACCGGTATAGGCACAGCCGCCAAGCAACAGCATCCCGAGCAAGGCGACCATGCCAGCCGCCATGGGTTTGGACATCGGAAACTCCTTTGGAATAGCGTAGGCCTCGCCGTCATATGGCCTTGATGGCCGGCGCTGCCGGGGAGCGCGCGATCAAGTATCGGTGCGGCGCGCGTCCCCGATCTCGTTGCGCGGCGTTCGCTCCGGGAACCCGAACACCGGAATGAACGCCGTGTTACCTCGCGAGGGCCGCGGCCACCGAAGTCTTGGCCTCGACCGGCGGCAGGTCCAACTCGGGAAGGTCCAGCGTATGCCGAAGCCGCACGCCGGCGAGCGTCAACCTGCACCATTCCCGCAGCCCCATGACATCGCCGCGGCGCGTCACCAGGAAGAACCAGGCATAGCGTAGCGCATCGGCCGCCAGATGCAGCCATAGGCCATAGCGGGCGAAGATGTAGCCACGATTGCGGAAGGTGTACCTGCGCTTGAGCTGGTTGAGCGGCAGCACGGCGTAGTACTTTCCCAGCAGCATGGGCTGCAGTTCGGCACTGGAGCCCGGATGCTGAAAATGTGCCTGCTGGTCGAGGATGATCCGTGCGCCGTGCCGACGCGCACGGTATAGGAACTCCACTTCGTCGCCGCGCATCATCAGCGTTGGGTTGGGCAGGCCGATGGCGCGGAACAACTCGGCGCGTATCAAAGTGCCGTTGAACAGATGGGCAAATCCGAGCAGCGGGCCGTCGGCGCTCACGTCATCGACCCTGTGCAACATCTTGCCGCCGCGGCGGAGCGGGAAGGCGAGACGGTTGGGGTTTTCGATGTCGATGATGAGCGGGCCTGCGACATCCGCCTGCGTCCGCACGGCCGATTGTATCAACCGCTCCAGGCACATCCCGTCGGCTGCCATGCCGTCGTCGTCCATGGTCCAGATGAAATCGAAATCGTTCGCCAAGGCGGCGGAAATGCCGGCGCGGAAGCCGAATGCGCCCCCCAGGTTGATGGGCAGCCTGACATGGGCCGCAAAGGCGAACCGCTCGATGACCGACCGGGTGGCGCGTCCGCTGCCGTTGTCGAGCACGATGACGCTGTCCGGTTGCCTGGACTGCGCCCCGATCGCGTCGAGGCAGCGCCAAAGCAGGCTTGGCCGGTCATGCGTCACCACAACGGCAACCACCCGCACCGTTGCCGTGTTTAGGTGCGGTTGCGGCTCGATCAGAGCGCGCTCCACGGCCCATCTCTCTCGCGATGCCGCATTCGCCTATCCATAACACGGAGTGATAAAGGCGTGAGCACCGCAGCGGCGACCGGGTCCAGAACCAGCGTGCTGGTGTACAACTTCGTCAAACCAAGTGACCCCGCGGACCGTCAGGGAGGCGGCGTCGCCGTCTACCAACGCAACCTCATGGCCGCCTTGCGAAAGTCCGGGCATCGCGTGATCTGCCTGAGTTCGGGCGACCGCTACGATCTGCTCCGGCGTGAACCGCGGCTGCGGTTCGAGCGCGGCGGCCATGAGACGGCGGTGGTCCTCAACTCCCCGGTGTTCGCCCCGTCGCACAGCAATTTCTACCGGATCGGCACCTACGCCAACGAGCCCGGCCTGGATTTCGTGCCCGCCGCGCTGCGCCGCCGGTATGGCGATATCGAGGTGTTTCACTTCCAGAATGTGGAAGGCCTGACCGCCGGCTTTTTCCGTGCGTTGCGGGCGGAGTTTCCAAGTTCGCGGATCGTCGTCACCGCGCACAACTACAATCTCATCTGCCCGCAGGTGAACCTGTGGTTCCGCGAGCATCGTGTCTGCAACGACTACCGCCAGGGCCGCGCCTGCGTGAACTGCCTGCCGACGCCGGACCGCTCCAGTTACGAGGTCAACATCCGACGGATGCGCATGTTGCTCGAATGGGTGGGCGTGCGTCGTCACGGGGTTGCCATGACCACGCTGCGGACGCTGCTGCGCTCGCCGTTCATGCTGCGTCGCGGCCTGCGCCGTAAGCCGCCGGCCATGCCGCCGCAACGACAGGAACTCGTCAGCCCGGAGCGCGCCGCGCACTACGCCGGCTACCGGCAGGCCAACGTCGCGCTGGCAACATCCGTGTTCGACGTCGTCCTGGCGGTGTCGCGGCGCACCCGCGATGTCCTGGTGTCGCACGAGGTGCCGGCCGAACGCATCCGGGTCAGCTACATCGGCACCGCCCATCAGGCAGCCTTCAAGACCGCGCGGCGGATCACCGACGTGGGCGACGGGCTGCACCTCTGCTACCTCGGCTACATGCGGCCGGACAAAGGATTCTACTTCTGGCTGGAGACGCTCGAGCGGATGCCGGAGCGGATATCGAAGCGCATGTCGGTGACTTTCGCCGCGCCGATCAGGGACGGTTGGGCGATCGAGCGCCTGCGTGGCCAGGCGCACCGCTACCACGCCATCCACATCTACGACGGCTACACACACGCCAACCTGAAGGCCATCCTGACCGGCCCCAACCTCGGCATCGTCCCGGTGCTCTGGGAGGACAGCCTGCCCCAGGTGGCGCTCGAGATGGTGACGCACGGCATCCCGATCCTGACCTCCGACCGTGGTGGGGCGCGTGAGATCGCCGGCAACGACGCCTTCGTCTTCCCGGCGGGCAATCACCGCGCCCTGATCCGCAAGCTGGAGACGATCGTGGACGGCGGCCTGCCGCTCGGCCGGTTCTGGGACCATGAGCCGCTGATGCTGTCCATGGATGAGCACCTGGCCGAGTTGCACTGCCATTACGGCATAGCTTCCGAGCCAGTCGCCGTCACCGGAAACCGCATTCTTGAGCGGCGCGCGGGAGCGATGTCGACATGAACTTCATCCAGATGCCGATGGCGGGGTCCTGACCTGAAAACAACCGGGTACGACAGAGCGCCGCAGCCAGCCTGGGGTTTCCGCTGACGGAAACGTACTGACCCGAAGCATCGTCGGGCGTGTTCGTCGCCGGTGCGAAGCAGGCGTTGGCTGATGGGCGGGCGTCCAGTAGGTTGTCTGCACAGCCAACGTGTCGCGGGTGCAAACTTGATGGACCAGATACTGCCGTCGGACCCGATCGCTGGCCCCGCAACCTGTGACCTGCGGCGGGTGGGCGCGCATCCCGATCACTGGTATCCGCTGGCCTGGTCGCGCGAGGTAGGGCGTGGCCAGACCTTTGCCGCGCGGTTTGCCGGCCAGCCGATCGTGCTGGCGCGCGCGCAGGACGGCGGCGTGTTCGCGCTGGAGGATCGTTGCGCGCATCGCCAGGTGCCGCTGAGCAAAGGCAGCGTGCAGGGCGCCACCATCCGTTGCTGCTACCATGGCTGGAGCTATGACGGGACCGGGCGCTGCGTGGACGTGCCGTATCTCGGCAAAGGCAAGCTGCCGAACGGCGTCCGCTCGTACCCCTGCCGCGAAGTGCAAGGACTGATCCTGGTGTTTCCGGGCAACGCCTCGCTTGCCGATACGGTGCCGCTGCCGGCGCTGGGGTCGGTCGCCGACGCCCGCTACAAGACACGCCGGTTCGGCCGCGAGATCGGCTGCCACTACAGCTTCATGCACGAGAACCTGATGGACATGAACCATCAGTTCCTGCACCGCAAGCAGATGGGGCAGATCCGCCCGCGCTTCCTGGGGCAGAGCGCCGGGGAGGACTGGATCGAGGCGAAATACAGCTTTGCCCGGACCGGCGGCAAGCAGCCGCTCGGCGAGGCCGCCATCTTCGGGCAGCGGCGCGCCACCGGCAGCGGGACCGGCGTCGCCGAGCGCGACGTGATGACGATCCGCACCGAGTACCCGTATCAGACGCTGCGCATCCGCACCGACGACGAGACGCCGGTGATGGATCTGTGGATCGTCTACGTCCCGCTCGACGCGGAGCAGCGCAGCATCCGCACCTTCGGCCTGCTGTCGGTCAAGCGCCCGAAAATCCCCGGCATCCTCGAACTCGCCTGGCCGCTGCTGGTGCTGTTCACCGAGCGCATCTTCAAGGAAGACCAGGACATCGTGGAGCTGGAGCAGGCCGCGCACGACGCCCAGGGCTGCGACCGCAACCAGGAAGTCTTCCCGGTGATCCACAACCTGCGCGCGTTGCTGGCGTCACGCGGCAGGGTCGCGGCGCTGCCGTAAGTCGGATGATCCTCGGCCTACAATCGCAGCGCCGCGCCTTCGCGCAGGATGGCTTCGGCCGCCGGCGTGAAGCGGCCGTCCGGCTCATGCAGCACCAATCCGGGGAGCAGCCGGCTGGGGCCGCGGCCAGTCTTCACGGCGCGCAGCAGCACAAGCTTGGCTGCCACTTCCGTTTTGGGCCAGAGCGGGAAGACGCTGACGCTGCCGAGGCCGCCGCGCTCGAATGCGGCGAATGTCGCGCTCAGCGCGCCGGCCGTGGTCACCACAGATAGACTGCCTCGCGGGCGCAGGCATCCGGCCAGTGCCGTCACCCAGCGCTCGATCAGGCCGGGTTCCGCCCGGCGCGCGCCTTCGTGCGCGGCGTCGGCGGAGGGCGTGCCGGCGGCGTCGTGCCAGGGCGGGTTGACCATGGCATGATCGAACGACGCGGCCGGCGAGAACCGCACGATGTCGCCAGCCACGGCGGACAGCAGGTCGAAGCCGTTCGCGCCCATGTTGCGGCCGGCCAGCGCCGCCAGTTCGGGGTCCCGCTCGACCCCCACGCCAACGATGCCCGGCACCCGGAAGGCGAGGCACAGCAGGGCCGCGCCGGAGCCGGTCCCAGCCTCCAGCACGCGGTCGCCGGAGCGGGCCGGAACACTGGCGGCAAGCAGCACCGGCTCGATCCCGGTGCGATGGCCGGTCGCCATCTGGCGATGCGCCACCCGGCCGCCAAGCAGGAACCCAGCTGTCTCCAACGGGTTACGCCTCGCCCGCCTCGCGCAGCACCCGGCGCGCCTGTCCGGCGTCCTTGGCTGCTACCGCGAGGCGGCGGGGGATCGCGCCGATGCTGCCTTCCACCGCACTCATCTGGCCGTCGAGCAGCAACGGCTCGATGCCGGCATCCCGCAGCAACGCCACCAGGAAACTAAGCCGAACCGGGTCGTTGGTGGCGAGCAACACATCCATGGCGCCATATCCGGGCTTTGCCGATTCCACGCAAGCGGCGCGGCTTCAGCAGTCGGGCAGCTTGCCTTGACCCGCCTTTAAGGCCGCCGATATGGTGCGCTGTGACTTGGCGCCCGTGCCGGTGGGCCATTCTCTTTTGGGGGGCTTGTTGGGCATCGTGACTGATACGGCCGGAGGCGCCCATGTCGCCACATCGGCAACACTGATCGAGCTCGGAGAAAGCGAAGACGCGCTGAGCGCGCTGGTCGGATTGGTCGGCGGCGACCTCAAGGCGTGCAATGTCGAGATCGTGGTGCGCATGGACAGCCCGGTGGTGCTGATACCGCAACTGGCCGCGCACATCGTGGCCGCTGGAGGCAAGCGGCTGCGGCCATTGCTGACGCTCGCGACCGCCCGGCTATGCGGCTATTCCGGCAGCCGCCACGTGAAGCTGGCGGCCTGCGTCGAGTTCATCCACACCGCGACCCTGCTGCATGACGACGTGGTGGACGAGAGCCTGTTGCGCCGCGGCCTCGCCAGCGCCAACGCGGTGTTCGGCAACAAGGCGTCGGTGCTGGTCGGCGACTTCCTGTTCGCCCGCGCCTTCCAGTTGATGGTGGAAGACGGCTCGCTGATGGTGCTTGCCATCCTGTCGAACGCCGCCGCGACCATCGCCGAGGGCGAGGTGCTGCAGCTTGCCACGCAGAACGACCTTTCCACCAACGAGTCGCAGTATTTCGACGTGGTGCGCGGCAAGACGGCGGCGCTGTTCGCGGCGGCCTGCGAGGTCGGCGCCGTGGTGGCGGACCGGCCCGCCGGGGACCGGCTGGCGTTGCAGGAGTTCGGCATGAACCTCGGCATGGCGTTCCAACTGGTCGACGACGCGCTCGACTATGCCGCCGACCAGGCGACGCTCGGCAAGACCGTCGGCGACGATTTCCGCGAGGGCAAGATCACGCTCCCGGTGCTGGCGGCCTATGCGGCGGGCGACCGGGAGGAGCGGGCGTTCTGGCAGCGCACGATCGAGTCGAGCGAGCAGACCGACGCCGACCTCGACTATGCCTTCGACCTCATCAAGCGGCACCACGCCATCGCCACGACAATCGACCGGGCGACCCGCTTCTCCGTCGCCGCGAAGGGCAGCCTGGAACGGTTCTCCGACTCGCCGTTGCGCCGCAGCCTGATGGCGGTCTGCGACTACACGGTGAGCCGGGCGAGGTAGCCGCTCACTCGGCCGCGGCGACCGCCGTCATCGCCTCGCGCCGCAGTTGCACCGCGGTCTCGTCCAGCGCCGCCATGAAGCCGTCCAGCACGATGTCGATCTCGGCCTTGGTGATGATGAGCGGCGGGCTGAACACCAGCGAGTCGTTGACCGAGGCGCGGCCGATGACGCCGCGTCCCTCGGCCAGCTTCACCGTGCGCGCGCCGATTTTACGGGCCGGATCGAAGTTGCGCCGCATGGCCTTGTCCTCGACCAGTTCGACGGCGCCGATCAGGCCGATGCCGCGCACCTCGCCGACCAGCGGATGCCCGCCGAAGCGGCCGCGCAAGCCGGCCTGGAAATGCTCGCCGACCTCCGCCACGTGCTCGCCGATGCCGGTTTCATCGTAGATCTTGAGCGTCTCGATGGCGACGGCGGCCGGCACCGGGTGACCGGAATAGGTGAAGCCGTGGCCGAACGTGCCGATCACGTGGCTCTCGTCGGCCAACCCCTGGAACACGCGGTCGTTCACCATCACCGCGCTGATCGGCAGGTAGGCCGAACTCAGAGCCTTGGCGCAGACCACGATGTCGGGCTGCATCCCGAAGGTCTGGCTGCCCCAGTAGTTGCCGGTCCGCCAGAAGCCGCAGATCACCTCGTCGGCCACCAGCAGCACGTCGTATTTGCGCAGCACGGCCTGGATTTTCTCAAAATAGGTCCGTGGCGGCACGATCACGCCGCCCGCGCCCATGACCGGCTCGGCCCACATCGCCGCCACGGTGTCGGGACCCTCGGCCAGGATGAGCCGTTCGAGATCGGCGGCGCAGCGGTCGGCGAACATCTCCTCGGTCTCGTCGTCAGCGCCGCCGTGGTAGAAATGCGGCGTGTCGGTGTGCACGAAGCCGGCCAGCGGCAGGTCGAAGCTGCGGTGGTTGGCGGCAAGCCCGGTCAGGCTGCCGGCGGCTATGGTGATGCCGTGATAGCCCTTGACGCGCCCGATCAGCTTCTTCTTCCGCGGTCGGCCAATCGAGTTGTTGAAGTACCAGATCATCTTGATGGAGGTGTCGTTGGCCTCGGAGCCGGAGTTGGCGAAGAACACCTTGCTCATCGGCACCGGCGCCCGCGCGATCAGCATCTCGGCGAGGTCGATGGCCGGTTCGTGCGACTTGGCGGTGAACGAGTGGTAGAACGGCAGCTTGCGCATCTGCGCCGCCGCCGCCTGCACCAGCCGCTCGTTGCTGAAGCCCAGGCTCGCGCACCACAGGCCGGCGACCGAGTCGATGTAGCCCTTGCCGGTGTCGTCGAACACCCGCACGCCCTCGCCTCGGGTGATGACCAGCGGCCCCGTAGTCAGATGCGCGCGCAGATCCGTGTAGGGATGCAGGACGTTGGCGATGTCGCGCGCCGCGGCGGAGTTGGCGCGCGGGGCGGCCGGCGGGGGAGGGGTCATGCTGTCAGCCTCGGGTCTGATGAGTGAGCTTGTGCGCCAGCCTACGTCCGAACGTCAGCTTTCCGCCACAGCGTTGACGCCGCCGACGCTGGAAACGCGCCGTGCCGCGGCCTCCTCGGCGCTGGCGACGCCGCCGTGCGCCGCCGACCAGGCAACCGGGTTTTCCAGGAACCGCCGCACCTCGGCCAGCGCCGGCTCGCCGAAATACGGCCGGTCGCGGCAGGCGTCGAGCACGTCCCACCAGGTGCAGAGGTGGTGCAGCGTGATGTCCATCTTCGCCAGCGTCTCGAAGCTGCCGGGGAAGACGCCGTAGAAGAACACCACGAAGGCGTGGTTGCAGATCGCCCCGGCATCGCGCAACGCGGTTGCGAAGCGGATTTTCGATTGCCCGTCGGTGGTGAGGTCCTCGACCAGCAGCGTGCGCTTGCCCAGCGGCACGTCGCCTTCGATCAACGCATTGCGACCGAACCCTTTCGGCTGCTTGCGCACATAGGCCATCGGGGCCAGCATACGGTCAGCGATCCAGGCGGCGAACGGTATTCCGGCTGTCTCGCCGCCCGCCACGGCCTCTATGCTTTCGTAGCCCACGTGCCGCCCGATCTTCTCGACGGCGAGCTCGCAGATCTTGGCGCGGGCGCGGGGGAAGTAGATGATCCGGCGGCAGTCGATGTAGACGGGCGACTTCCAGCCCGATGTGAAAGTATAAGGTTCTTCGGGGCGGAAATTGACAGCCTTGATCTCCAGCAGGATGCGCGCGGCAGTCAGCGCGGCATCGCGATCCCAGTCCGTCATGTGCAGCTTGGTCATGGCGTTCATTCCCGTGTTCACGCGGGCCGTCGTCCGCGCGTGGCTTTCCGTCGAGGACGCGGCGCTGGTCAGTGCCATCCCGGCTATCATCCCTAGCTGCGGTGGAGCCGCGAATCCATGGCCGATCGCGAGCGTATGACCTCACGTTCCGTGCCCAAGGCGGTCGCCGGCGCGGTCAACGCGCGGATATGGGTGCTGGACGACCCGCGCACCGGCACCTCGGCGCAGGCCATCGGCATTGCCGAGCGGCTGGGGGTGGCATTCCGCAGGGTGCCGCTGAGCTGGAACTGGATGGCCCACGTCGCGGCACTGGCGCCGAACGGCTCGCTGCTCGGCCTGGCACCGTCCGATGCCGCGCAGATCGGCATGGACCTGCCGGCCGGCATCGCGCCGCCGTTGCTGGTCATCTCGTCGGGCCGGCGGTCGGCCGCGGTGGCGCTGTGGCTGAAAGCGAGGTTCGGCGCCAAGCTGGTGCATTGCATGAGTCCCGGCATCGGCGGCCTGCTGCGGCGGGCCGAGTACGACTTGCTGGTGACGCCCGAGCACGATCTGCCAGCCGCCGCCCCGAACGTCTTCCCAGTGCTGGGCACGCTGCACCGCGTCTCCCCCAACGTGCTGCGGCAGGCGGCGCTGCAGTGGTCGGAGCGTCTCGACCATCTGCCGCATCCGAAGGTGGCGCTGCTGGTCGGCGGCCCCACGCGCGGCCGCAACCTCGAACCCGCCCGCGCCCACACGCTGGGCCGCACCGTGGCGAGGCTGGTTGCCGGCCGCAGCGGTTCGGTGCTGGCCAGCACCAGCCGGCGCACCGGCGCCGAGGCTGGCGACGCGCTGGCCGCCGGGCTGGGGCAGGTGATGCACCTGCTCTACCGCTGGAGCGAGCCGGGCGAGAACCCCTACCTGGGCTACCTCGTCGGCGCCGATGCGATCATCGTGACCGCCGACTCGGTGTCGATGATCAGCGAGGCCTGCGCCACCTCCGCCGGGGTGTTCATCGCCCTGCCCGAACTGGCGGGCACGCGGCACCGGCATTTCATCGGCAAGCTGACGCAAGCCGGCCAGGTGCGGCCGCTGGGTCGCGATCTCGCGAGCTGGAGCCGCACGCCGCTCGACGAAGCCGGGCGCGTCGCCGCCGAAATCCGCCGCCGCTTCCGGCTAGATGACAGTGCCTCGTCGGCGCGGTAATGTGACACGGTAGTGGGGTTGGACCAGCCATGGGCCGCGAGTTCGTCTACATAGCGCGACGTTGCGAACGGGCGGTGGTCACCGCTTACGGCGAGCTGCGCGCGCGCGGCACCGGCGACATGGCGGCGTTCGGCGCCTGCACCACCCTGTACCGCATCCATCATCCCGAGGCATCGCTGAACGAGGCCAGGCGGCTGGTGGCGGAGTGGATCGACCATCATCTTGTGCGTGGCGAGAAAGGTCCGACGCCGGGCTGCGAATGCCCCGACGAGAGCGTCGCCGCCACCACGCACTAGGTCCGCCATCACTTGCGGATATTGTTGCCGCAGCCGATGTTGCGGCGCATGGACAACCATCGTTTCGACGCCATCATCGTCGGCGCCGGCATCGCCGGAGCGACCGTCGCCGCCCATTTGTCAGCCGACCACCGAGTTGCCCTGGTGGAGGCCGAGGAGGCGGCCGGCTACCATAGCACAGGGCGCTCGGCGGCGATCTGGATCCTGAACTACGGGCCGCCCGACGTGCAGGTGCTGACCGGCCGGTCGCGCGCGTTCTTCGAGTCGCCGCCGGCAGGCTTTACCCAGACGCCGATCATGAACCAACGCCCGGTGCTGTTCCTGGCCCCCACCGACCAGCTCGACGCGCTGGATCGGCTGTTGTCCTCGGGCAGCGGCCTGCGCCCGCTTTCGCCCGAGGCGGCGCGCGAGATCGTGCCCGCGCTGCGTCCCGGCTATGCGGCCGCGGCGGCGATCGAGGACGACGCCTTCGACATGGACGTGGCGACGCTGCACCAGGGTTTCCTGCGGATGCTGCGCACCAACGGCGGCCAGTTGGCGTTGCGCAGCCGCACCGGGCGCATCGAGCGCGTCGCCGGCGAGTGGCAGGTCGACGTGACCGGCGGCGAACGGTTCGTGGCGCCGGTCGTGGTCAATGCGGCGGGCGCCTGGGGCGACGTCGTGGCAAAGCAGGCAGGCATCTCGCCGCTCGGCCTGGTGCCGAAGCGGCGTACCGGGGTGGTGATCGACCCCGGACAATGGATGGTGCCGTCGTGGCCGATGATAAACGACGTGTCTCATACTTGGTACACCCGTCCCGAGGCGCGGACCAAGCTGATGGTGTCGCCGGCCGACGAGACGGACATGGAGCCGCACGACGTGCAACCCGACGAGCTGGACATCGCCATCGCCATCGACCGGATGCAGCAGGCGCTCGACATCGAGGTGCGGCGCACCGAACATAGCTGGGCCGGCCTGCGCACCTTCACGCCCGACCGCAACCTGGCGTTTGGCTGGGCGGGCGACGCGGAGGGATTCTTCTGGTGCGTGGGACAGGGCGGCTACGGCATCCAGACCTCGCCGGCGGCTGGCCAGTTGATCGCCGACGTGATCTCCGGCCGCGATCCGGGGTCGGCGGGCAGCATCCTCGCCGCCATCGATCCGCGTCGCTTCGCGGCGGCCTGAGCCATGCCGATCTTCATTGATTTGGAGCCAATCTAGCCACGCAACTACCGGCTGTTTCTGGCATTGCTGCCGGATAGCAGTGGAGCGGGCGGATGGCAGCGCACGAAAGCAAGGCTCAGAAAGAAACTATCGCTCGCGTGATGCACGAGGCGAAACAAGGCGAGCTGAAAAGCTCGTCCGGCGATCCCGTGCGCAACCCGAAGCAGGCCATCGCCATCGCGTTGCACGAAGCCGGAGCTTCGAAGAATGAGACCCCGGCGAAGAACCGCCGCAACCTGAAGCGGACCAAGGCGAAGGAAAAGTAGCTTACGCCGCCAGCACCCGCTGGTACTCGGCCTGGACGGCGCGCTCGCCGTGGCTGCGCTCCAGCCGGCGGACGATGAAATGGCCGCGCGCCTTGTCGCGGAAGTGTTCGGCGAAGGCCACGTTGATGAGCGCGCCGCTCGCGGCGCCGATCGCCGGGATCGCCTGTCCCGCGAACTTCCATGACGCCGGCACGCCGAAACGCGCCGCCACGGTGGCGGTAAGCCGGGGCAATGCGTCCGACACGCTCTTGCCGGCTGCCTGCTTCAGCAGCTCGGCCATGCCCATCCGCACGACATAGTAGCCGCTCTCGCCGGCGATTAGCGCCTCGCTCGGGCCGCCCAGCGCAAACACCTGCAGGCAGGCCAGCCGTGCCTCGGGCGAGGCCAGGTCTTCGCCCTCCTCGCGGGCGATCTGCAGGATGGTCCGCATCATCAGCGTGGTGGTGAGCGGAAATTCGACCAGCGTTCCCGCCAGGCCGCCGGCGCCGCCGCCGGCTCCGGTCACGGCGACCGAGGCGGAGGCGAACCAGCGTGAGGCAAGTTGCCGGTCGAGCCAGTCCCAGCGCGGGCCAGGGCGGTGTTCCATGCTGAACAGCGCCACACGGACCGCCTGCCGCATCGCCTGCGACACGACCCCATGGAAGCCGGCGCGCAACGGGCCGGGCAGGAAGCGGGTGGCGAACCCGGCGCTGGCGTCGAAGCCTCGGCCGAAGAACGAGGTCATCCGCACCACCAGGCGGTTGTTTTCCAGCAATCGGACCGCGCGGCGCAGGTCGGCCAGTTCCGACGCGCTAAATCCCCGGCCGACGCCGCCGTCCTTCGCCACCATCAACTCGCCCATGCCATCCCCGCGCGTTAGTGCGGAGGCATAACGCCCAGCGACGCAGCCGTTGCCACGATGCTGTTCCAGGTGTCGGTTTGCAGCGGCACGCCATGCTCCAGGCGCTGCGCCCGGGTGCGCGCTTCCGGCTCGCCGGGCACCAGCACCTCGCCGCCGGCGGCGACGGGGCGGGAGGTCTTGACGTATTCGGCGTAGGCGCGGGCCTGTGCGGCAAAGCCGGTCGCGCCGAAGTGCTTGGGATCGAGGTAGATCGACAGCATCCCGTTGCTGATCTGGCCACGCTTGCCGCCCTCGATCGGGCCTGAGGTATCGCCGCCGGTCAGCACGCCGGCCAGGATTTCGCACATGAACGCCAGGCCGGAACCCTTGTGGTCGCCAAAGGCCACCAACGCGCCGTCGCCGACCGATGGGTCGCGCGGGCCGCCCGGCAGCAACGGCCCATACAACGCCTCCGGATTGTTGGTAAAGCGGCCGTCGGATTGCACCAAGGCGGCGGGTGGGACCGGTTTGCCGCCGCGCGAGGCGACCATGACCTTGCCCTCAGCCACGATGCTGGTGGCGAAGTCGAGCAGCAACGGCGGGGCGCCATCCTCGGCCGGGATGCCGATGCAGACCGGGTTGGTGCTGAACCGCCGGTTGACGCCGCCGAACGGCGCCACCAGTTCGCCCTGCGCCACGTTGACGAAATGGATCGACACCAGGCCAGCCTCCCCGGCGCGCTCGGCCCAGTCGCCGATGCGGCCGATGTGGCCGCTGCGGCGAAGTGCGATGACCGACATCCCGGCGGCGTGGGCCTTGGCGATGCCGAGGTCGACGGCCTGCGGGCCGATCGTCTGCCCAAACCCGTAGCCACCGTCCACCGTCGCGTGGGTGGCGCTCTCGTTCACCACCTCGATGCTTCTGCCGGGAACCACGTGCCCCGCCTGCAGCGTGCGCACGTAGTTGGGTGCGCGGATCACGCCGTGGCTGTCGTGGCCGGCAAGGTTTGCGGACACCAAGAAACGCCCGATCCGCTCGCCCTCGTCCGCCGCACAGCCCGCCGCGGTGAAGATGTCGGCGATGAAACGGCGCAGCGCGCCGGCCGCGATGGTGTGGGTCGGCAGCGCGTCGTCCGCCATCGCCGCCGCCCTCAGACCACGCGCCCGCTCTCGGTGTCGATCAGGTGCATCTGGTTCATGTTCGCCGCCAGCGGCAGGACGATGTTCGGCGAGGCCGGGGTGGCCGGATCGACGCGGGCGGTGGCGGCGTCGGCGCCCATGAAGAAATGCACCAGCGTCTCCATGCCCATCGGCTCCACCACATCGACATTGACGTTCATCGGCACCACGCCGGGCTTCTCCAAATCATGCTGCTCGGTGATGTGCTCGGGCCGCAAGCCCAGCGTCATCGGCCGGTCCTTGTAGGCGGCGTAGCGGTTGAAGCGCTGCGGCGGCACCGCGAGGATCTGTCCGTCCGACAACTGCACCTTGAGGCCGTTGTCGTCGAACAGCCGGCCCGACAGGAAGTTCATCGACGGGCTACCGATGAAACCGGCGACGAAGCGGGTCAGCGGGTTGTGGTACAGCTCCTGCGGTGGCCCGACCTGCTCGATGCGGCCCTGGTTCATCACCACCACCCGGTCGGCCAGCGTCATCGCCTCGACCTGGTCGTGGGTGACGTAGATGGTCGTGGTGCGGACGGTTTGGTGAACCTTCTTGATCTCGGTGCGCATCTGCACGCGCAGCTTGGCGTCGAGGTTGGACAGCGGCTCGTCGAACAGGAACACGCGGGGGTTGCGCACGATGGCGCGGCCCATCGCCACGCGCTGACGCTGGCCGCCCGAGAGCGCCTTGGGCCGGCGCAACAGCAGCGGCTCGATGTCGAGCACCTTGGCGGCGTCGTTGACCCGCTGCTTGATCTCGGCCTTGGGGAACTTCCGCAGCTTCAGGCCGAACGCCATGTTGTCGTAGACGGTCATGTGCGGGTAGAGCGCGTAGTTCTGGAACACCATCGCGATGTCGCGGTCGCGCGGCGGCATGTCGTTGACCATATCGCCGCCGATCCAGATCTCGCCCGAGGTGATATCCTCCAGGCCGGCGATCATCCGCAGCGTGGTGGACTTGCCGCAGCCGGACGGCCCGACCAGCACCACGAACTCCTCGTCCGCGATATCGAGGTCGATGCCATGCACAGCCTGATAGGTCTCGTAAGACTTGACCACCTTGCGGACCGAAACTTGCGCCATCTTGTTGTCTCTCCCTAGGGCTGGAAGCTTAGGCACACCTGCGCGCGCAGGGCAACGCGGCTACAGGCGGCCCAGGCTACAGGCGGCCCAGGCTACAGGCGGCCCAGGCTACAGGCGGCCCAGGCTACAGGCGGCGCAGCATGTAGCGGACAGTTCTGCCGCCGCCGCCCAGCACCGCGCTGCCGACCGGCTCGAAGCCGAGCGCCGCGTGGAAGGCGTCGCTGGCGGCATTGGGCGGCTCGGCGTTGATCTCGCAGCCGACCAGCGTGTGTCCGGAGGCAACCGCGACGCCGAACAAATCGTCGTACAGGGCCCGGGCTAAGCCGCGGTTCCGGTGATCGGGATCGACGACGACGCGGTCGACGTACATGAAGCGTGGGTAGCGGGCGCGGAACCATGCGAAGTTCAGGCCCGAGTAGGCGCTGTCCTGGTCGAAGGCGATGAGCGCCGCCGCGGCTCGCCCGACTCCGCGGGCATAGGCCGCCTGGGCGAGCAGGGTGTCCAATCGCTCCGCCTCCAGCCACGACAACTCGATGGCGTGAGCGTTGTTGAGCGCCAGGAGAGCGTTGCGATCCATCGCCGCGAGCGGGCGGATCGCGGCGCCGGCGGCGCTCAATTTCGGCGCGGCGGAAGTGCGGCCATCAGCCGGGCGGCCTTGTCGCCGACCATCTGCGGCGTGTCTCCCGGTCGGAAGATCGAGCCGCCGATGCCGAACCCGGCCGCTCCGGCGTCCAGCCAGGGCCGCATGTTGCCCGGCTCGATGCCGCCGACCGGCATGGTCAGCGTGCCCGGCGGCAGCACCGCGCGGATGGCGCGCAGCACCGTCGGGCTCGAAGCCTCGGCCGGGAACAGCTTCAGGCCGTCGGCCCCAGCCTCCAGCATGGCGAACGCCTCGGTAGGCGTGGCGATGCCGGGGCAGGCGATCATGCCATGCCGCTTGGCGGCGCGGACCACCGTTCCGGCGGCATGGGGCGTCACCACCAGTTGCCCCCCGGCGGCGGCGAGCTGGTCCACCTGCGCCTCGGTCATCACCGTGCCGGCGCCGATGAGCAGCCGGGCGCCGAACTCCTGCGCCAGTCGCCGGATGCTCTCGAACGGGTCGGGCGAGTTGAGCGGGACTTCGACGATCGCGACCCCGTGCCGCTCCAGCGCGTGCGTGACGGCCACCACCTCGTCGGGCCTGACCCCGCGCAGGATGGCGATCAGCGGCGACCGCCCGAGCCAAGTCTTCAGATCGAGGGTCATAGCCATGCAGCGCTCCTGCCGATCGATGCCAGGCCAAAGGCGGCGGCATCTTCGTGTGCGACCTCGGCTGTCCCGCCGCAGGCCACGATGGCACTGGCGTATAACGCGCACAACGCGGGTGCGCCGATCAGGTACACGGTAGCAGGGCCGGTCATCGCCGCCCGAACCTCGGCGCCGATCAGCAGGCCGGATAGATAGGAGACGCTGGCAGTCTCGGCCAGCTCCCCGAACAGGCCGAGCGTGCGCACGCCGAACAACTGGTGCAGCAGATGCCCGCCTTGCCCGGAGCGGTCCACGCCGCGCGCGAACGCGGCGGGATCGTGCGGCGCGTCGCGCATCATGCGGCCCAGGATGGTGTGGCCGCGAATCGCCGCGAACGCCTCGCCGCTCAGGAAGGTGGTGAAGCCCGCGATCCCGCCGCCGTCGATGCGCGCCCATTTGGAATGGCTGCCCGGCAGGCACGCGAGGCCGCCCGAAGTCATCGCGGAGAGCGTCCCAACGAGCTGCGTCTCCTCGCCGCGCATGACCTCCGGCACCCCGGCGGGGTCGCGGCCCGACAGGCCGGGGACGAGCAGCACTTCCGCGCCGTCGAATGCCACTCGGCTTAGCGTCGCGGCGATGTTTTGCGCGCTGGCGGGGCAGGGGAGGTAGGCCGCCTCCTGCCAGCCCTGACGGCTGCCGACCATGCCGCACATGAGCACCCGCCGCTCGCCGTCGTCGAGCCAGGCGCCAATCTGCCCGCGCAGCACGACGGGGAACTCGCCGGCGGCCACGGTCATGATCCCGCGCGCCGCCTCGACCCGCGCGACGATCCGGCCGGCTGGGTCGAAGCGGTAGGCGCGGAAGCTGCTGGTGCCCCAGTCAACGCCGATCACGCCGCCGCTCCCGGCCACTCGAACTCGCCCGGCCACTCGAACTCGAAGGACGACACATGCGCGGCGACCACGCGCCAGCCCGCCGGCGTCCGTATCCAGGTTTGCATCTGCCGCCCGGTGCGTCCGGTCGAGCGGCGGCGGGTCAGCGTGCTGGCGGTCGCGGCGTCGCGGCCGAAGGTCGTGATGACGGTGCGTGCCAACTCGCGTTCCATTCCCTCTGCCGGACGCGCGCCACGGAAGGCGCGGATGGCGTCGATGCCATACAGGTTCTCCGCCAGACCGTAGCGGACGGTGTGCCGGCTGTCCCAGAAAAGTTCATCCAATACAGCAATGTCGTTGGCCACCAGCGCGGCTTCGTAGCGCTCGAATGCGGCCCGCACCTCGGCGACGATCTCCGGGAGGTCGATCTCCATTTACGCTTCCTTCAGGTGAACGCCGGCGCCACGGGAGCGGCGCAGATCCCGGCCCACTCCAGCGTTGCGGCGGCGCGGAACAGCAGGTCCTCGCGCCATGGGGCGGCGATCAGCTGCACGCCCACCGGCAGGCCGCCGGGCGCCTGGGACTGCAAGGGGGCGGCGATCACCGGCAGGCCGATGAAACTGATCGGCTGGGTGTAGACGCCAAGCGAGGCCCGCAACGGCACGGCGACGCCATCGATCTCCAGCATGTCCTGACCGATCAGGCCGGCGGGCGAGGGGGTTGCCGGAGCCACGAGGATGTCCCAGTCCTGGAACACCGCCGCGAGCTGCGCGCGGAACATCGTGCGGATGCGCTGGGCGTGCAGCAGCCACTGCGCCGGGATCATGGCGCCGGCCAGCAGGCGGTCGCGGGTCAGCGGCTCGAAATCCTGCGCCATCGCGCGCAGGTCGGCCAAGTGCATCTGCGCGCCCTCGGCGGCGGTGATGATGAAGGCCGCCGCCCGCGCCGCCGCGGCATCCGGCAACTCGACCACCGATGTGGCCCCGAGGGCGGTGGCCACGCGGTCGGCGGCGGACTGCACGAGCGGCAGTCCGTGGCGGGCGAAGTGGCCGCCGAGCCGGGCCACGCGCAGGCCGGTGACGCCCTCGCGCAGCAGCGCCGTCACCGGCTGCGCAGGCCGGCGGCCTTGCGCGGGATCGTCGGGGTCGTCGCCCTGCAGCGCATCGTAGGCGCAGGCGAGGTCGGCCACGCCGCGCGCCAGCGGCCCGATGTGGTCGAGGCTGGGCACGAACGCCACCGACCCGGCCCGCGAAAGGCGCCCGAACGTCGGCTTCAGCCCCCACAGCCCGGTCACGCTGGCCGGCACGCGGATCGAGCCGTTGGTGTCGGTGCCGAGCGTCAGCGGCGCCAGCCCCGCCGCGACCGCCGCCGCCGAGCCGCCCGACGAGCCGCCGGCGCTGCGGGCGGTGTCGTGCGGGTTGCGGGTGGCGCCGTAGTGGCTGTTCTCGGTGGTGAAGCCGTAGGCGTACTCGTCCATGTTGAGGCAGCCGACGCACACGGCGCCGGCAGCCTCCAGCCTGGCGACCGCGAAGGCGTCGGCGGAGGCGGGCGCCCGGCGGCGTTCGATGACGCTGCCGGCCAGCGTCGCCACGCCGGCCACGTCGAACAGGTTCTTCACGGCGAACGGCACGCCGGCCAAGGTTCCGGGGTCCTGCCCGCGCGCCACCGCCGCGTCCACCGTACGGGCGCGGGCCAGGGCGCGCTCCGGGGTGGTCGCGGTGAAGGCGTTGATGTCGGCGTTGCGGGCGTCGATGCGCTCCAGCGCGGCCTGCATCACGCTCTCGGCGGACACTCGCCCGGAGCGTACCGATGCGGCGATCTCGACCGCGCCCGCGAGGTGCGGCGGCGTCATGGCGCGAACACCGGCGCCGGCTCGATGTCCGCGGCCACCGTCAGGGCCAGCGCCGGGGCGGCCACCCGCGCCACGAGGGCAAACGCCGCGGCGATCTCGGCCAGGCGCTCCGGCGGGAACTGCAGGCCGAACGCCGGGGCGGCGGCGGTGACGTAGGCCAGGGCGTCGAAGCGGTCCGGGTCGATCATGCATGGCCTTTAGCAAAGGCCAGGCCCGGCCGCATCAGCCATCATCGGCCGCGAGCAGCGCCGCGTTGCCACCGGCGGCGGCGGTGTTCACGCTGACCACCCGCTCCTCGGCGAAGCGGTACAGGGTGATCGGGCCGCCCGCCTTGGGGCCGGTGCCGGACAGGCCCCGTCCGCCGAACGGCTGCACGCCCACCACCGCGCCGACCTGGTTGCGGTTGACGTAGGCGTTGCCGACCCGCATCCGCTCCACCACCCGCTGCTGCACGCTCTCGATGCGCGAGTGGACGCCGAGCGTGAGGCCGAACCCGGTTGTCTCGATGGCGTCGAGCACCGGGTCGAGCCGGCTGGCGGCGTAGCGCACGACATGCAGCACCGGCCCGAACACCTCGCGCGTCAACGCGGCGACGCTGCCCAGCTCGTAGGCGCGCGGGGCGAAGAAACAGCCGTTCGCCGTGCTCTCCGGCAGGCGCAGTTCGAACAGCGGGCGGCCCATCCCGGCGCAGTAGCGTGCCAGCCCGTCGCGCGCCGCCGGGTCGATGACCGGCCCGATGTCGGTGGCGGGGTCGAGCGGGTCGCCGATGGCCAAGGTCTCGGCCGCGCCCCGCAGCATGGCCAGCACCCGGTCGGCCGCCGAGTCCTGCACGCACAGCAGCCGCAGCGCCGAGCAACGCTGCCCGGCCGAGCCGAACGCGCCCGAGAGCACGTCGGCCACCACCTGTTCCGGCAAGGCGGAGCTGTCGACCAGCATCGCGTTGATGCCGCCGGTCTCGGCGATCAGCGGGATCATGGCCCCGTCACGCGCCGCCAGCGCGCGGGCAATCGAGCGCCCGGTGTCGGTGCCGCCGGTGAACGCCACCCCGGCCACCCTCGGATGCGCCACCAGCGCCGCCCCCAGTTCGCCGCCGCCGAGCACCAGCCGCAACACGTCGGCCGGCACCCCGGCGCAGTGCAGCAGCGCGACCGCGTGCGCCGCGACCAACGGAGTCTGTTCGGCCGGCTTGGCGACGACCGCGTTGCCCGCCGCCAGCGCCGCCGCGACCTGCCCCACGAAGATCGCCAATGGGAAGTTCCACGGCGAGATCGCGGCGAACACGCCACGCCCGCCCAGCGCCCAGGTGTTGCGCTCCCCGGTCGGCCCCGCCAGCTCGCGCGGCGCGGCAAAGTCGGCACGGGCGCGGGCGGCGTACCAGCGGCAGAAATCGGCCGCCTCGCGCACCTCGGCGATGCCGTCCGCCAGGGTGCGCCCGGCTTCCCGCGCCAGCAGGAACAGCAGCGCCGGGCGGTCGGCCTCGATCAGGTCGGCGGCCCGCTCCAGCACCGCGGCGCGATGGCCGCCGCCGGCCCGGTCCCAGCCGCGCCAGCCGCGACCGAGTGCCGCCAGCGCCGCCTCCATCTCACTGGGAGAGGTGTCCGAGGCGACGCCCACCACCCACCGCAAGTCGGCGGGGTCACGGATCTCGCGCCGTTCGCTGCCGCCCGGCATGACCTTGGACCCCGGCGTGACCTTGGACAAGGTGGTGGCGCGGATGGCGGCCAGCGTGGCGGGCGCGCTCGCCCGGTCCGCCAGGTCGAGCCCGCCGGCGTTGCGGCGGTCGGGGTAGAGGTCGCCCGGCAGCGGGATGCGCGGGTTGCGATAGGCGCCGACCTGGCGCAGCCGGACCGCGGGATCGGCGATGATCGCCTCCTCCGGCACCGTCGGATCGACCAGGCGATGCACGAAGCTGGTGTTGGCGCCGTTCTCCAGCAGCCGACGCACCAGGTAGGCCAACAGATCCTCGTGCGAGCCGACCGGGGCATAGACGCGGACCGGGCAGGCGGGTCCGACCAGCCGGTCGTACAATGCCTCGCCCATGCCGTGCAGCCGCTGCATCTCGAACTCGCGGCCGTCGGCCAGCTCCAGGATGGTCGCCAGCGAATGCGCGTTGTGGGTCGCGAAGGCCGGGCGGATCGCGTCGCCGTGGTCCAGCATCCGCCGCGCGCAGGCGATCCACGACACGTCGGTGGCGAGCTTGCGGGTGAACACCGGATAGTCGGCGTAGCCCTGCACCTGCGCGTGCTTGATCTCAGTGTCCCAGTAGGCGCCTTTCACCAGCCGGGTCGGGATGCGGTGGCCGGTGCGGCGGCCGAGGTCGGCCACCCAGTCCACCAGCGGCAAGGTGCGCTTCTGGTAGCCCTGGATCGCCAGGCCCAGGCCGTCCCAGCCGGCTAGCCGAGGGTCGGCCATGACGGCTGCGAAGATGTCGAGGCTGATCTCCAGGCGGTCGGCTTCCTCGGCGTCCATCGTGAGCCCGATGTCGGCCTCGCGCGCCCCCACCGCGAGGTCGGTCAGCGCCGCGATCAGCGCCGGGGCGCAGGTTGCCGCCTGCAGCGGCTCGTAGCGTGGGTGCAGCGCCGACAGCTTGACCGACACGCCGGGGCCGGCGACCGGGCCGCCGCCCGCTGCCCCGACCGAGGCGATGGCGTCGCGGTAGGCGGCGAAGTAGCGTTCGGCGTCGGCCACGGTGCGCGCCGACTCGCCCAGCATGTCGAAGCTGTGCCGCCAGCGCCGGCCATCGCTGCCGGCGGCCCGCGCCAAGGCCTCGGTGATGGTGCGCCCCATGACGAACTGGCGGGCCAGAACCCGCATCCCACGGCGCAGCGCGGTGCGGATGACCGGCTCGCCGAGGCGGTGGAACACGCGCCCGATGGCGCCCGGCACGCCGCGCCGCTCCGGATCGTCGAGCGCCAGCACCCGGCCGGTCAGCATGAACGCCCAAGCCGAGGCATTGACCGCAAGGCTGTCGGCCTGTCCCAGATGCGACTGCCAGTCGGACGGCGTGATGCGGTCGTCGATCAGTGCGTCGGCGGTGGCGGCGTCAGGAATGCGCAGCAGCGCCTCGGCCAGGCACAGCAGCGCCACGCCCTCCGGCGTGCCGAGGCCGAACTCCTTGAGGAAGTCGGTGACGTCGGCGCCCGGCCGATGCGCCGCCCGCGCCGCCCGTACGAGGTCGCGGGCGCGGGCATCGACGCGGGTGGCGATGTCGGACGGCAGCGTCGCCAGTTGCAGCAGCGGTCCCAGCACCTCGTCTTCCGGCGCGCGGTAGAGTTGCCGCAGCATGGCGCGGTCGTCGATGAGCGGCATTGTCGAGGGCAACGAATCCGGCATTGGCTTGGCCCCGAGGCGTTACAGTCCAGCGTTATAGCCTGATGTCGGCGTCGGGCCGTGCTCCGGCAAGACCGACCGCGATGCCGCCGCAGCACGTCGCAGCCTTCAGGCACGCCGGCAGCCCCGACCCTGCCACCCAGGCCGCGAGGAACCCGGCGGTGAAGGCGTCGCCGGCGCCTGCGGTGTCGCGCACGGCGGCTTTGGCGGCCGGCGCGCTGGCGTGCTCGGGGCCTTGCCACGCCGAGGCTCCGGCGGCCCCGCGGGTCACGACCCGGCAGCCGTAGTCGGCGTCGGTCGCGGCCAGGACCGGGGCCTCTTCGGCATTGGCGAGGCAGATGTCGGCGCCGCGCGTCCAGGAGCGGAATGCTTTGGGATCAACGTCTTGCAAGAACGCGCTCGATCCCGCGTCGATGCTGAGCGCGATGCCGCGTCGGCGGGCCGCGTCGATCAGCGCACGCACGGCCTCGCGCGGGCCTGGGGCGAACAGCGCGTAGCCGGACACATGCAGCAGCCGCACGCCATCGAGCAACGCATCGGGGAGGTCGGCGCGGCACAGGGCCAGGTTGGCGCCGCGGTCGGTGTAGAAGCTGCGCTCGCCGTCGGCGCCGATCAGCGCCACGATCATCCCGGTGGCGCGTCCCTCGTCGCGCCCGAGCCACGCCTCGACGCCGTGGCGCGCGAAGGCGGCGGTCTGTGCCGCGTGGTCACCGGCGCTGACGCGGCCGGCAAAACGCACCGGCACGCCAAGCCGCCCCAGCCAGCAGGCGACGTTGGCGCCCGATCCTCCCGCCGCCGGCGAAATCTCGGCCGGGCAGTCGGTGCCGAGGCGCAGCGGCCCGGACGGACGCACCAGGATATCGGTCATCACGTCGCCGACGACGAGGATCACCCGATGCGGGCCAGCGCCACCGCGATCTCGGCGGCCAGGCGGGCGTTGTGCCGGATAAGCGCGATGTTGGCGATCAGGCTGCGGCCCTCGGTCAGCTCCACGATCCGCGCCAGCAGGAACGGCGTCAGCGCCTTGCCGCCGATCCTGGCCGCGACCGACTCCGCCACCGCCTGCGCGATCGCCGCCTCGGCCGCCGCCCCGGCCAAAGCGTGCTCCTCGGGGATCGGGTTGCCCACCAGGAGGCCGCCGGGCAACCCGAGCGCGCGATGGGCGGCGATCAGCCGCGCCACGGCCTCGGGCGAGTCGCGGCGCAGGTCGACCGGCTCGCCGCTGCTGCGCGCGAAGAAGGCCGGGAAGTGGTCGGTGCCGTAGCCCACCACCGGCACGCCATGCGTCTCCAGCACCTCCAGCGTCTTGGGGATGTCGAGCAGCGACTTGGCGCCGGCGCAGACCACGCATACCGGCGAGGCGGCCAGTTCGAGCAGGTCGGCGGAAATGTCGAAGCTGTGCTCGGCGCCGCGGTGCACGCCGCCGATGCCGCCGGTGGCGAACACCGCGATGCCAGCGCGGGCGGCCAGGAACATGGTGGCGGCAACCGTCGTGCCGGCGCTGAGGCCGCGCGCGACGACTCCGGCGAGGTCGCGCCGGGATGCCTTCAGCGCGCCATGCCCGGCCGCCAGCGCATCCAGCGTCGCGGCGTCGAGGCCGATGCGGCAGCGCCCGTCGATCACCGCGATGGTGGCCGGAACCGCGCCGGCATCGCGCACCACCTGCTCCACCCCCAGCGCGGTCGTGGCGTTCTGCGAGTACGGCATCCCGTGCGTGACGATGGTGGATTCGAGCGCCACCACCGGGCGACCCGCCGCCAGCGCCGCCACCACTTCGGGCGCAACGTCGAGGCCGGTCTCGCGGGTTTGGGTCGTCGTCATGATTCCAAGCGGCGTGGGTTCCTGCATGACGGCAGCACTGCACCGAAATGTCGCGAGGCGGCAAGCCCGAATTGCTGGTGTGAATTATGCCCGTTTGTCGCGTCGGTATTTACTGCCTGGCAATGGTTTGCGCGCACTTTCGGTAAAACCCCCGGTGAGGTCGCCCCATGTTCCTGCAAGCATCCGTTCGCGCGCGAGACCTGCGATGATAGGCTGGCGATGATAGGCTGGGTGCCGAAGGTCCTGGTCGGATTCCTCGACCAGATCGCCGGCGAAAACATCCGCCGGATTATCCTGGAGGACGCCGGGCTTGATCCGGAGGCCACGGAGTTCCGGCTCGACAGGGACGTGCCGGACCCGGCCTGCCGCAAGGTGATCGAGGCCGCCTGTGCCCGGCTCGGCGTCACCGAGGCGCAAGCGTTCACCCTGTTCGCGCCGTATTTCCTGGCCGCTGCGCGCGCGGCGTTCCCCGGTTTTTTCCGCAACGTCGCTGGCACGCGGGCATTCCTGCTGAGCCAGCCGGCCATCCACAACTGCCTCGCGGCCGGCCTGCGCGACCCGCAGCGCCGCGCCATCGCCGACAAGTTCCGCGTCGAGGCCACGCCGGGCGGGGTTCGCGTATTCTACAATTCGCCGAACCGGCTCGCCGCCCTCTATGTCGCCGTGGCGCACGAACTGGCCAAGAGCTACGGCGAAACGGTCGAGATCGGCTTCGAGGCAGGCGATCCCGAAAGCGAGAAATGCACGATGTCGGTCGAGTTGGCGCCAGTGGCCGCGACGACGCCGGAACCGGCGGCCATCGTCGCATGAACGTGGTCTTGCCCGCCTCGGCGATGGCGGCTGCGCCGACGGATGCGGCCACGGAACTGCGCGCGGGCGCGGAGGAGATTTGCGATCAGCTTTGCGCCGTCGTGACCGGCGACTTCGGATTCCGGGTGGAAACCACGAGCCGGGACGGAACCGCGCAGAAACTGGCGATGCTGTCCAACTTCGTACTCGATGCGGCGCGCCGGGCGGTCGAGGCCACCCGTGTGGCGCGCATCGGCACTTGGTGGCAGAATCTCGGCGGCGGCCCGCTGACGATCTCGGACGAGATGCACAACCTGCTCGGCACCGACCCGTTCACGTTTCACCCGACATTGGCCGGTCTCCTGGCGCTGGTCCACCCCGGCGACCGCGACGCGGCCACCGCGGCGTTTGCGCGCGACGGCGCCAGCGTGGGAGTGGTCGAGCACGAATGGCGGGTGCTGCGCGCCGGCGGCGACCCCGCCTGGTTCTGGGCCGAGACCCGCATCGAGACCGACGTTGCCGGCGTCGCCGTCGCGGTGCGCGGCGTCTGCCAGGACGTGACCGAGCGCCGCGTCACGGCGGAGCGCATCTACAAGCTCGCCCACCACGACGCGCTGACCGATTTGGCCAACCGGGTGCTGCTGCAAGAACGGCTGTCGGAGGCGGTCGCCCACGCCCGGCGCTCGGGCGGCACGCTCGCGGTGCTCTGCCTCGACCTCGACGGGTTCAAGGCGGTCAACGACCTGCACGGGCATGGCGTCGGCGACAGGGTGCCCTGCGAGGTGGCACGGCGGCTTGGCCGCAACGTGCGTGAGAACGATGTCGTCGCAAGGCTCGGCGGCGACGAGTTCGTCGTCCTGCAAGCTGGCCCGGCCATGCCCGACGCCACGCGGATGCTGGCCGATCGGCTGGTGTCGGTGTTGGCCGAGCCGTACGAACTCGGCGCCGGCGCGCAGGGTTGCATCACGGCCTCCGTGGGCGTGGCGCTGTTCCCCGATGACGGCGACAGTCCCGAGACGCTGCTGCACAATGCCGACACCGCCCTGTACCGGGCCAAATGGGCTGGCAAGAACGGTTCGGCGTTTTTCCGGCCCGAGATGGACTGCGAACTGCGGCAGCGCCGGGAGCTGGAGCATGACCTGCGGCACGCCGCGGCGCGCGGCGAGTTTACGCTCGCCTGGCAACCGCTCGCGGCGACGGCCGGCGACTGCCGCATCAACGGCTTCGAGGTCCTGCTGCGCTGGCGCCACCCGGAGCGCGGGCTGGTGCCGCCGGACGTGTTCATTCCGGTGGCCGAGGCGAGCGGCTCCATCGCCGGCATCGGCGCCTGGGTGCTGCGCCAGGCGTGCTTCGAGGCCGCGCGCTGGGCGGCGCCGCTGCGGGTCGCGGTCAACGTCTCGCCGTTGCAGGTCCAGCAGGGCGCCGCCTTTTCCGAAATGGTCGAGGAGACGCTGGCGGCGTCGGGCCTGGCCGCGTCGCGTCTGGAGCTGGAGGTCACGGAAGGGGTGCTGGTGCGCGAGGTCGACCGGGTGCTGCTGGCGCTGCGCCGGCTGAAGCTGCTTGGCGTCCGCGTCGCCCTGGACGATTTCGGCACCGGCTACTCGTCGCTTGCCACCTTGCGCGCGTTTCCGTTCGACAAGATGAAGATCGACCGAAGCTTCATCGCCGGCATCGCCACCGGCAGCCAGGACGCGGCCATCGTACGCGCGGTGATCGGGCTTGCGCGCGGCCTTGGGCTGCCCGTCGTGGCCGAGGGGGTGGAAACCGAGGCGCAGCTCAGCGTCCTGCGTGTCGAAGGGTGTGAGGAGGTGCAGGGCTGGCTGACCGGCCGCCCCGCTCCCATCGAGAGCTTCGCCCACCTCACCAGCGCCGCTGCCTAGACCATTGTTGTCCGGTGGCGATCAACCAGCCGCACCTGCCGCCTGGCTCGAACGCCGTGACGGTCACGCGAAGGCCGAGGCGTCGAAGTCGTTGGCGAGCACGCCGCACGGGCGGATCATGTCGTACGGTCCCCTGGCCAGATATTGCCCGCTGCCGGGCCGCGCCTGCACGCGGCCGTCGCGCATCGCGACCTGTCCGCGCAGCACCGTCGCCACCGGCCAGCCGGTGACTTCGAGGCCCTCGTACGGCGTGTAGTCGATGGCGTGCTGCATCAGCTCCTGCGTCAGCGTGACCTTCCGGGCGGGGTCCCACAGCACCAGGTCGGCGTCGAAGCCCACCGCGATGCTGCCCTTGCGCGGGTAGAGGCCGAACAGCTTGGCGGGGTTGGTCGCCACCAGGCGGACGAAGTGGTTGAGGTCGATGCGGCCCTTCGAGACGCCCTCGCTGAAGATGATCGGCAGCCGCGCCGCCAGGCCTGGTATCCCGTTGGGGATGTCGCGGAACACCGCGTCGCCGCCGTGGACGCGCTTGCCGTGCTCGCCCTCGTAGCGCCAGCCGCTGTGGTCGGAGCTGATGACGTCCAGCGTGCCGGCGCGGACGACCTGCCACATCGCCGCATGGTCGGCGGCCTCGCGCGGGGCCGGGCTGCACATGAACTTGGCGCCCTCGAAGCCCGGCTTGTCCATGTCGCCGGCGGTCAGCGTGAAGTATTGCGGGCAGCTCTCGCCCCACACCTTGAGCCCGCGCGCCTGTGCCGCGGCGATCTCGGCGGCGACCTCGGCGCAGCTGACGTGGAACACCTGGATCGGCTGGTCCACCAGCTCCGCCAACGCGATGGCGCGGTGCGTCGCCTCGCGCTCGATCATGCGCGGGCGGCTCCACGAGTGATATTTCGGCGCGGTGCGGCCGTCCGCCAGCAACGCCTCGGTGCGCCAGCGGATGGCCTCGTAGTTCTCGCAATGCACCGTCACCAGCGCGCCTGCCCGCCGCGCCGCCGCCAGCACGCGCAGATAGGCGCGGTCGTCGAGCTGCAGCGGATCGTAGGTCAGGAACACCTTGAGGCTGCGCACGCCCGACGCCACGACCTCGGGGATCTGCTTCCAGATCACCTCGTCGCTGGCGTCGGTGATGATCTGGTGGAAGCCGTAGTCGACCATCGACCGCTGCGCCCGGCGGCGGTATTCGGCCAGCGGCTCCAGGATGCCGCCGCCCTTGAACTGGGTCGAGAAGGTCACGACCGAGGTGGTGCCGCCGATCAGGCAGGACCGGCTGCCGCTCTCCCAGGTCTCCTCGTCGGCGGCGCCGCTGGCCGATTGCAGTTGCTCGATGTGGCAATGCGTGTCGACACCGCCGGGCAGCACCAGCAGGCCGCCGGCATCCAGCGTGGCGTCGCCTTCGAGCTGGTCGGCGATGGCGGCGATGCGGCCGCCGCGGATGCCGATGTCGGCGCGCACCGTATCGGTGCCGGTTACCACCGTGCCGCCGCGCACCACCAGGTCGAACGCCATACCGAGCTCCCTCATTGCCATCGCGCGATCTTGTTGCGCGCGTTCGCGGCGTGCAAGGTCGCGGCCATGCGCCTGACCCACAAGACCATCCGCCCGACCGACGCCACGCTGAGCTTCACCTTCGACGGAGCGGAGATCGCGGCGCTGGCCGGGGAGACAGTGGCGGCGGCGCTGGCGGCGGCCGACATCGTGACTCTGCGCCATACGCCGTCCGGTGTGCCGCGCGGCGTATTCTGCGGCATGGGCGCCTGCTTCGACTGCGTCGTCACCATCGACGGCCGGATCGGCCAGCGCGCCTGCCTCGCCCAGGTCGAGGACGGGATGCGGGTCATCTCCGCCGCACCCGACGAACCCGCCCCGTTGGCCGGTGAGCCGCGGGCGGAGACCAGGGAGTGCGACGTGCTTGTGGTGGGCGCGGGCGCGGCCGGGCTGTCGGCGGCGATTGCGGTGGCCGAGGCAGGGGCGCGGGTGGTCGTGCTGGACGAGCGTTCGGCTGCCGGTGGCCAGTACCACAAACCGCTGGCAGCCAGCCACGCCAACCTGTCACCCGACCGCCAGCATCGGGAAGGCGACGAACTGCGCGCCCGTGCCGCCGCCGCTGGAGCCGCAATCGAGACTGGTGCGACCGCCTGGGGCGGCTTCGCGGCGGACGAGATCGCCGCCGTCATCGCTGGCCGGGCGGTCACCTTCCGGCCACGCCGTTTGGTTCTTGCGGCGGGCGCGCATGAGGCGCCGGCGCCGCTGCCGGGGTGGACGCTGCCCGGCGTCACGACCACCGGCGGGTTGCAGACGCTGGCCCGGGCGCAGCGCGTCAGTCCCGGGTCGCGGGTGCTGATCGCCGGCAACGGCCCGCTCAACCTGCAGCTTGCGGCGGAATTGGTGGCCGGCGGGGTCGGCGTCGTGGCGGTGGTCGAGGCGGCGCCGCGGTTTGGCCCGACCCGGCTGCGCGCCGCCGCCGCCATGCTGCGCCACGACCGGATGCTGACGCTGAGCGGCCTTCGCACGCTGGCCGTGCTGCGCCGCGCCGGGGTGCCGGTGCTGTGGGGCAGCCGCGTGCTGGCGTGCGAGGGCGAGGGACGGGTGAGCCGCGTGCGGGTCGCGACGCCGCGCGGCGAGCGGGTGCTGGCGGTGGATGCCGTGGCACTGAACGAGGGGTTCCAGCCGGAGACCGCGCTGGCCCGCGCGCTCGACGTGCCGCATCGTTTCGTCGATCGCGGCGCCGGCTACCTCGCCACCGAGGCGGACGACGAGGGGCGCACCGCCGTCGCCGGGGTGTTCGCGGTCGGCGACGGGGCCAACCTCGGCGGCTCACGCGTCGCCATGGCGCGGGGCCGGCTGGCCGGGCTGGCGGCGGCTCGCGACCTTGGGTTCACCGCCGCCGACGAGCCGGGCGCCCGCGCCGCGCTGGCGCACGCGGAGGCGTTCCAGCAGGCGCTGTGGACGCTGTTCGCGCCGATCCCCGCCGCCGGGATCGCCGACACCACGATCGTCTGCCGTTGCGAGGAGGTGACCGCCGGCCGGCTGCGGGCGGAGGTCGAGGGCGGGCTGGTTTCGCTGGCGGCGCTGAAGAAGGCGACGCGGGCCGGGATGGGCCGCTGCCAGGGCCGCTTCTGCGCCGCCACTATCGCCCGCCTGTGCCCCGATGCTCCGAATGAGACCGCCTTTGCCGCGCCGCGCGCGCCGGTTCGCCCGGTGCCGGCCGGGGCGCTGATGTTCGAGGCCACCGAGTTCGAGGCGCCGGTGTTCAGCGCGCCTTCGCTGCCGAAGCGCCGCATCCCGGTCGCATTGTCCCCGGCGCAGGAGCGGCGTTGCGACATCGCGGTGATCGGCGGCGGCGCGGTCGGGCTGTCCACCGCCTATTACCTCGCCCGCGAAGGCGCCGACGTGCTGGTGATCGAGCGTGACGAGGCCGGTCTGGCCGCCAGCACCGCCAACGCCGGCAGCCTGCACGTGCAGTTGCTGGCCTACGACCTCGACGCGGCCGAGGCGGCGGATGACGGCGGACCCGGCTGCCACGTGCTGCCGCTGGGTCCGCGCAGCATCGCGCTGTGGGGCGAGATCGCGCGGGCTGCGGGCGAGGGCCTGGGCCTGTCCACCACCGGCGGCCTGATGCTGGCCGACACCGATGCGGCATTCGAACGGCTGCGGCGCAAGGTGGCGATGGAGGCGCGCTGGGGCATCGAGACGCATGTGGTGGGCGCCAACGAGTTGCGCGCCATGGCGCCGGCGCTGTCCGACCGCATGGTCGGCGGCGTGTTCTGTCCGGGCGAGGGCCGCATCGACCCGCTGCGCGGCACCATGGCGCTGCTGCGGCTGGCGCAGGAGCATGGCGCGCGGCTGCTGCGCGGGGCCGAGGTCGCCTCGATTGCCCAGGCTGGTGCGAGCGGGGCGGGCGCGGGCTGGCGGATCGAGACCGGCCGGGGCGCCGTGCTGGCCGGGCGGGTGGTGAACTGCGCCGGTCCCTGGGGCGGGCGCATCGCCGCCATGGTCGGGCTCGACCTGCCGATCACCGGCACCGTGCAGCAGGTGATCGTGACCGAGCCGGCGCCGCGCCTGGTGGAGCATCTGGTCGCCTACGCCAACCGGCACCTGTCGCTGAAGCAGCAGGACAGCGGCGGCCTGCTGATCGGCGGCGGCTGGTTCGGCGGCTACGACGCCGGGGAGGGTCGCACCCGCAACCTGCGCCGCAACATCGAGGGCAACCTGTGGGTGGCCGGGCAGGTGCTGCCGGCGTTGCGCGGGCTGTGCATCGTCCGCGCCTGGACCGGCATCAACACCGCCATCGACCGCGCGCCGATCCTGGGCGAGGCGCCCGGCCGGCCCGGCTTCTTCAACGCCATCACCGCGAACGGCTACACGCTGGGGCCGGTCGTGGGGCGGCTGACGGCCGAGGCGATGCTGCACGGCGATGCGCCCGACGCGCATTTCCGCGTCGAGCGGTTCGCCTGACGATGCTGGCCTTCACGCCCCCGCCGCATCAGGCCGCGCACTGGCAGGTCGGCAAGCCGGCGGCGCGCGGGCGGCTTGGCGTCGTCGTGGCGCAGGCCCATGCGGCGGCGGAGGCCGGGCTGGCGATGCTCGACGCCGGCGGCAACGCGGTGGATGCGGCGGTCGCGACGGCGTTCGCGCTGGCCGTGGTCGAGCCGTGGAACTCCGGGCTTGGCGGCGTCGGCTTTGCGGTCGTGCATCCCGCCGGCCAGCCGCGCGCCGAGGTGGTGGATTTCGGCCCGCTGTCGCCATCGCGGCTCGACCCCGCCGCGTTCCGCCTGACCGGCCGCAAGGGTGCCGATCTGTTCGGCTGGCCAGAGGTGGAGGGCGACGCCAACGTGCATGGCCCGCTCAGCTTCTGCGTGCCGAGCGCGGTCGCCGGCTATCATGCCATGCACGCGCGCTGGGGCCGGCTGCCGGTCGCCGACGTGCTGGAACCCGCCATCGCGCTGGCGCGGCGCGGATTGCCCGCCGACTGGTTCACGCTGTTGAAGGTAGCCCAGTCGGCGGCGACGCTGAAGCTGTACCCGGAAACCCAGCGCATCTATCTGCCTGGTGGCCTGCCGCGCCCGGCGGAGAACCCGGCGGCGTTCATCCGGCTGGGCCGCCTCGCCGACACGCTGGAGCGGCTGGCGCACGCCGGGTTGCATGACTTCTACAACGGCAACATCGCCAATGCGGTCGCCAGCGACTGCGCCTCGCGCGATGGCGTGTTGGCTGCGGCCGACCTCCGCCACTACCGGGTCGGCGTCGGGCCGGCGGTCGAGCTGCCGTGGCGCGGCCACACGCTGCAACTGGCCACCGCCCGCACCGCCGCTCCGGCGTTGGCACAGGTGCTGGAGCGGATGGCGGACGTGCTGCACGGCCCGCAGCCCGGTCCCGGCTGGTACGTGGCGCTGTCGCGGGCGTTGCAGGCGGCGCAGGCGCGGCGGCGGGGCGCCGAGGGCAGCACCACACACGTCAGCGTCTGCGACGCGGAGGGCGGCATGGTGGCGCTGACCACGACGCTGCTGTCGTCGTTCGGCAGCCGGGTCGTGTTGCCGCAGAGCGGCGTGCTGATGAACAACGGCGTGATGTGGTTCGACCCGCGGCCGGGACGGGCCAACTCCGTGCTGCCCGACGCGCGCCCGCTGACCAACATGTGCCCGCTGGTGATGCGCTCGGAGGATCGCCCGGTGCTGGCGCTGGGCGCCTCGGGCGGGCGGCGCATCCTGCCGGCGGTGTTGCAGGTGCTGGCCTATGTCGTCGAGTTTGGCGTCGATGCCGCGGACGCCGTGGGGTTGCCGCGCATCGACGTGTCGGAGCCGGGCGTGGTCACCGCCGACCACCGCCTGCCGCCCGACGTGCTGCGTGCCGACGGCGCGGTGCAGGTGGTGGAGCCGACGCTGCTGCCCGGCTCGTTCGCCGCGCCGAACATCGTGGTCAGCGGCGATGACGGCACCCGGGTCGGCGCCGCGGACGCCGCGTCGCCCTGGTCGGCGGCGTTGGCGCAGGTGTGAGGCGGGCAACCCGGTACTGTCGGTGCTCGTTGCCTGACCCATGGGCAAATCCGGATTGATTGAGGCCACCCCAACCGGCTGGCGCGACATCGTGTTGATCTGCCGCAAATGCGGCGACAAGATAGGCGGAGGGTACGGCCGCAAGGGCAAGCAGACGCTGGGTGACGAGGTACGGCGCACCCTGCGCGCTGCCGGTGTCCGCACGGCGGCGCGGGTGGTCGAGGCCAGGTGCCTCAGCCTGTGCCCGAAACGCGCCGTGAGCGTCGTGCTGGCGAGTCGTCCGCAGGTCGTCCTGGCGGTGCCGAAGGGCGCCGACGCTGCCGACCTGCTGGCGGATCTAGGTCTGCTCGAGCTTTAGGTCTGTTCAAGCTTCCGGGCCAGCTTGCGCGCCATGATCCAGCCGATGCTGGCGCTGGCCGGAGCCGCCGGGACGATCAGCAGCAGGCCGATGTTGGCGCCCTGGCCGACCAGCGCGAGGCCGATCCCAAGTAGCAGCCCGCCGATGATGCCGCCGGTCACGCCGGCGGAGATGCCGAGCATCAGGATGTCGCTGCGATTTATCATCTGCCGCACCTACGGAGTGGCGGCGGAATTGACAAGTATGCCCGACCCGACTATCCGCCGCAGCATTGCTGGGAACGTGGACAGGCAGACGGTGCCTGCGCCCGCCCGCGCCGCGAGGCACGGGACTACCGGCGCAACCTGTCGCAAAGCTCCATCAAGGGTCGCGGCACGCAGTGAAGGACCACGCGCATGACGAAGCGCGCCGAAAGCAAGTACAAGATCAACCGCCGGTTGGGCGTCAACCTTTGGGGCCGCCCGAAGTCGCCGCTGGCCAAGCGTGAATACGGTCCCGGCCAGCACGGCCAGCGCCGCAAGCAGAAGCCGACCGACTTCGGCATCCAGTTGATGGCCAAGCAGAAGCTCAAGGGCTACTACGGCAACATCGGCGAGAAGCAGTTCCAGAAGTATTACGTGGAAGCCGTGCGCCGCAAGGGCGACACCAGCGAGAACCTGATCGAACTGCTGGAGCGCCGGCTCGATGCGGTGGTCTACCGCATGAAGTTCGCCATCACCCCGTTCGCCTCGCGCCAGTTCATCAACCACGGCCATGTGCTGGTCAACGGCCGCCGCCTCAACATCCCCAGCTACTCGGTGAAGGACAACGACATCATCGAGGTGAAGGAGAAGTCGAAGCAGCTCGCGGTCGTGCTCGACGCGGCGCAGAGCGGCGAGCGTGACACGCCAGAGTATATCGAGATCGACCATCGCATCATGAAGGGCCGCTTCCTGCGCGCGCCCAAGCTGACCGACGTGCCATACCCGGTGCAGATGGAGCCGAACCTGGTGGTCGAGTTCTACTCGCGCTGATCCCGGCTTGGCTCGGTCACGCGGCCCGCTCCATATGGGGCGGGCCGTTGGCATTTCTGGAGACTGCCCCGCTTTCTGGAGACTGCCCGCTTTCTGGAGACTGCCCGCATGGACCCTGTCCTGGTTGAAGCCACCCGTGGCGCGCGCGTCGAGAGCCGGCATCGCGGCGCCGCCATCGTGCTCGACGCGGCGGGAGGCGAGGTGTTCGTGGCGGGCGACGCGGACCAGGCGGTGTATCCGCGCTCGGCGGTGAAGGCGTTGCTGGCGCTGCCGTTGGTGGAGAGCGGCGCCGCCGACCGGCTCGGCCTGACGGACGCCGAAGTGGCGCTCGCCTGCGCGTCCCATGCCGGCGAGCCGGTGCATGTGGCGGCGGCGGCCAGCATGTTGCGCAAGGCCGGGCGCGACGTGGGCGCGTTGGAATGCGGCACGCATTGGCCACGGGATCGCGCGGCGCGGGCATTGGCGGCCAGCGGCGGGCAACCCAGCGCGCTGCACAACAACTGCTCGGGCAAGCACGCCGGCTTCATCTGCCTGGCCTGCGACCGCGGCGACGATCCGGCGGGCTACGTCCAGCCGGACCATCCCACGATGCGCGCGGTCACGCAGGCCATGGCCGAGATGACCGATACCGTGCTCGACGAGCGCAACCGCGCCGTCGACGGCTGCTCGATCCCGACCTTCGCGATGCCGCTGCGGGCGCTGGCGCTGGGCTTCGCACGCTTCGCAAGCGGGCAGGGCATGAGTGCCGACCGCGCCGCCGCCATACGCCGCATCCGCGCCGCCGTCGCGGCCAACCCGGTCATGGTGGGCGGCACCGACTCGTTCGACACGCAACTGATGACGGCGATGGGGGCAAGGGTGTTCAGCAAGACCGGCGCCGAGGGCGTGTTCTGCGCCGCCATTCCCGAACTCGGCCTCGGCATGGCGGTGAAATGCGATGACGGCGCGGGACGGGCGGCGGAGATCGCCACCGGTGCGTTGCTGCATCGCCTGCTCGGCGGCGAGGCGCTGGCGGGTTTCGCGCGCAAGACGCTGACCAACTGGAACGGCATCGCCGTGGGCGAACTGCGGCCGGCGGAGGCGCTCGCGTGACCGACGCCGCCGCCGAGATCGCGCGCCGGCGCACGTTCGCCATCATCTCGCACCCCGACGCCGGCAAGACCACATTGACCGAACGCCTGCTGCGGGCCGGCGGCGCCATCCAACTGGCCGGCAACGTGCGCGCCAAGGGCGAGCGGCGGCGCACGCGGTCGGACTGGATGGGCATCGAGCGGGAGCGCGGCATCTCCGTGGTGACCTCGGTGATGACCTTCGAGTACGGCGGCTGCGTGTTCAACCTGCTCGACACGCCCGGCCACGAGGACTTCTCCGAGGACACCTACCGCACGCTGACCGCCGTCGATGCCGCCGTCATGGTGATCGACGCCGCCAAGGGCATCGAGGCGCGGACCCGCAAGCTGTTTGAGATCTGCCGCCTGCGCGACATCCCAATCCTGACCTTCATCAACAAGATGGACCGCGAGGCGCAGGACCCGTTCGCCCTGCTCGACGAGGTGTCGCAGGCGCTGGCGCTGGACACCGCGCCGGTGACCTGGCCGATCGGCCGCGCCTCCGACTTCATTGGCACCTACGACCTGCTGGCGCGCGAGGTGCACACGCTGCAGCCGCTCGGCCAGTCCGACCCGCGCATGATCGCGATGGGCGAAGAAATCGACCTGGTGCGCGCGGCCTTGCCCGAGTTCGAACTGGAGGCGTTCGCGCAGGGCCATTTGACGCCAGTGTTCTTCGGCAGCGCGATCCGCGAGATCGGCGTGGCGGACCTGCTCGACGGCTTGGCCGCGTATGGGCCACGGCCGCGGGCGCAGCCGGCCGACACGCGCGTGGTGGAGGCCACCGAGGAGAATCTCACCGCGCTGGTGTTCAAGATCCAGGCGAACATGGACCCCAACCACCGCGACCGCATCGCCTTCGCCCGCGTCTGTTCCGGGCGGCTGGTGCGCGGGATGCGGCTGAAGCAGGTGCGCACCGGCAAGCTGATCCCGCTGCACGCGCCGCAGTTCTTCTTCGCCCGCGACCGCGCGCTGGCCGAGGAGGCGTTTGCCGGCGACGTGGTGGGCATTCCCAACCACGGCACGCTGCGGATCGGCGACACTTTGAGCGAGAACGAGGACATCAACTTCGTCGGCGTGCCGTATTTCGCGCCCGAAATCCTGCGCCGGGTGCGGCTCGAAGACGCCATGAAGGCGAAGAAGCTGCGCCAGGCGCTGCAGGAACTGGCCGAGGAGGGGGTGGTGCAGTTGTTCCGCCCGCAGGACGGCAGCCCGCCGATGGTCGGCGTGATCGGCACCTTGCAGCTGGACGTGCTGCAGGCGCGGCTGATGGGCGAGTACGGCGTGCAGATCGGCTTCGAGACGCCGCCGTTCCAACTGGCCCGCTGGGTCAGCGGCGAGAAGCTGGCGCTGGCGAAGTTCGTGACCGAGCAGCGCAACGCGATGGCCGACGACGTCGACGGCGACCCGGTGTTCCTGGCCAGCAGCGCATTCATGATGCGACGCACGACCGAACTGCACCCGGCGCTCACCTTCCGCGACATCAAGGACTTCCGCGCCGTCAAGACCGCCGCATGACCTCTCGGAGACGGTGGGCGGACACTGGCCCTGCCGCCGCCCGGCCAGTGCCGCCGGTGCGATGCCGGTGTGGAGAAGCCTACTTTTCCGCCGCCTTTGCTTCGTGCTTGGCAGCCCGCGCAGACTCCTCGTTCGCCAATTCGGCCTTGTGTTCGGCGACCTCCTCCGCGTGATGGCGGTAGAGGTCGACCGCTTCCAGGGCGTGCCGGTTGGCGAGAGTATCGGCTTCGGCCGCGGACGTGGCCAGGCTCATCGCCTTCTCATAGTTGCCGGCCGCGCACTGCTTGGCGGCATTGCGGTGCATAGTGGCCGCAAGCTCAAGGTGATGTGCCGCTTCGTCGTGGTGCCCGGCCGCGTTGGCTTTCATGTCGTCCATGCACGTCTTCCTCGTTAATGCCAGGAATCAGTCGTCAGATTCGCCATAGTAGCCGGGAGGCGCCGCATAGTAGCCCGGCCTCACCGCGTAATAGCCTGGAGGCGAGGCGTAAACAACCCGTGGGGGTGCGTAGTAGACCGGCGGCGGCGAGTAGTAGACGGGGGGCGGGGAATAGTACGGCCGCGTCGCCAGGGCGCCCAGGCCGAGGCCTAGCAAAGCGCCGGCGCCCACGCCCAGACCGAATCCGCGATAGCCGCGTCCGCCATAGCCATGTCCACCATAGCCATGTCCGTAACCGCGGTCATGGTCCCATGCGAGGGCCGGAGTGGGAGCCGCCGCAGTGATCGCGGCAGCCGCGACACATGCGGCGATGGTGACTTTCGACAACCTGTTCACGTGATCTTCTCCCGATTGGGTCTGCCGCGGCTTAGGTCAGGAACGCGGCATATGAGTTACGTCCTATAAAGATGGCGAAACCATGGTCGGTCCTTGTCGGTGTCAGGGGCCCGCGTCGGGTCGTCCAGCTCTATGCCAAGACCGTGGTCCAGCGCATCGGCTCGGCGATGACGGCGGCGACGTCGCCCTGCACCTCCAGCAGCAGGGATGGACAGCGCCTGATGCAGGAACACCTCCGCATCGGCATCCAGCAGCGCTTGCGTGCCGGCATCGATATGCGCGGCGGTCCAGGCGGCGCGGGCGGGCGAAAGGTTGATGTCGCCTTCGCTGCGGTCGCCGTCGCTGCGTTTGGCGGTCATGTGCGGCCCCGATGTGGTCAGGGCGCGATTGTGGCCCGCCAGCCGACACGTTACGAGGGGCGCATGGTTGCTTCTGCTTACGATCTGGTCGTGGTCGGGCGCGGTATCGTGGGGCTGGCGCACGCCCTGGCCGGAGCGCGCGCCGGGTTGCGGGTGGCGGTGATCGACCGCGAAACCCGGTGCGTAGGCGCCTCGGTGCGCAACTTCGGCTTCGTCACCGTCACCGGGCAACAGGCGGGCATCACCTGGCGCCGCGCCCGCCGCGCCCGCGACGTATGGGCCGAGATAGCGCCCGCCGCCGGGATCGCCGTGCTTCAACGCGGCCTGCTTATGTGCGTCCGCCGTCCGGAGGCGGTGACGGTCATCCGGGAATTCGCGGCAAGCGGGATGGGGCAGGGCTGCCGGGTGCTGACCGGCCGCGCGTTGCCGCCGGGACTGCACGCCAACATCCTCGCCGCCCTGCACAGCCCGCACGAACTGCGGGTCGAGAGCCGTGACGCCATCCCGCTGCTGGCCGAACACCTGGCCGCCGCGCATGGCGTGGCCTTCCTGCCGCGCGCCACCGTGCTGTCGGTCGAGAGCGGCCGCGTCCACACCGCACGCGGCGAGATCGCCGGCGAGCACGTCGTGGCCTGCCCCGGCGCCGACCTCACCGGCCTGTTCCCGGAGGTCATCGCGGCGCGCGGAGTCACCCTGAGCAAGCTGCACATGCTGCGCGTCGCCGCCCCTCCGGTGGCATTGCCGTCGCCGGTGATGAGCGACCTCGGGCTGCTGCGTTATCTCGGCTACGCGGTCGCCGCCTCGCTGCCGGCTTTGCGCGCGCGGCTGCGGGAAGAACAGGCGGCGTGGCTGACCGACGGCATCCACCTGATCGCGGTGCGGTCGGGGGACGGCTCAATGGTGGTCGGAGACAGCCACCACTACGACGACAGCCCCGACCCGTTCCAGCCGCGCGCGGTGGACGACCGCATCCTGGCCGAACTCTCCGCGGTGCTCGACCTGCCGCATCCCGACGTGCTGGAGCGCTGGACCGGCGTCTACCCCTCCGGCCCGGAGGCGGCGTTCATCGAGACGGTGGCGCCGGGCGTGCGTCTGGTCATGGTGACCAGCGGCACCGGCGCCAGCACCGCCTTCGCCTTGGCCGAGGAAACCATCGCCGACCTGCTTGGCTCGGCCGCCCCGTTGCACGCCCAGGAGATTGCATGACCGAAGCCTCTCGCATCCAGGCCGTCATCCTCGACTGGGCCGGCACCGTCGTGGACCACGGCAGCCGCGCGCCGATGGGGGCGTTCATCCATGCCTTCGCCGAACTCGGGGTCACCATCGGCATCGCCGACGCGCGCGGCCCGATGGGCATGGCCAAGCGCGACCACATCCGCGCCGTGGGCCAAAGCCCCGAGGTCGCGGCGGCATGGCAGGCCAGGCACGGCCGCGCCTTCGACGAGGCCGACATCGAGCGCGTGTTCGCGGTGTTCGAGCCGTTGAACGTCGCCAGCGTGGTCGAGCACGCCGACTTCATCCCTGGCGCGCTGGACGCCCTTGCGGAACTGCGCGCGCGCGGCATCCGCATCGGCAGCACCACCGGCTACACCCGCCCGATCATGCAGCGCCTGCTGCCAATCGCCGCCGCCGCCGGCTACGCGCCGGAAGTGCTGGTGTGCGCCGGCGACCTTCCGGCGGGACGGCCGAGCCCGCTGATGATGTGGCACGCCATGGCGCAGATGGGCGTCTGGCCGGCCTCCACGGTGGTGAAGGTCGACGACACCCCGGTGGGCGTCGCCGAGGGCCGCGCCGCCGGCGCCTGGAGCATCGGGCTGGCGCTGACCGGGAACATCGCCGGCGTCTCCGCCGAGGAGCTTGCCGCGTTGTCGGAGGCCGAACGCAGCACGCTGCGCGCCCGCGCCACCGGCGAGATGGTGGCGGCGGGCGCGGATCTGGTGATCGACAGCATCGCGCAACTGCCCGACGCGATCAGCGTGATCGAGGCGCGGATGCAAAAAGGCGAGTACCCGCAGCCGGCCGGGTAACTCACCCGGCGGGCGAGGTGGCGGCGCGGGTGCGCAGCTTCTGCGCGTAGACGTTGACGATCAGCGCCAGCAGCAGGATCAACCCGCGGATCAGGATCTTCAGGAAGCTGTCGATGCGGACATGGTCCAGGCCGTTGTTCAGCACGCCGAGCACGAACAGGCCGACCAGCGTGTTGCCGATGCCGCCCTGGCCGCCGAACAGGCTGGTGCCGCCGACCACCACCGCCGAGATGCTGTCGAGCAGGTAGTTGTCGAACTCCTCCTGCTGCGCGCTGCCGAAGTGCGCCACGCCGAGCATCCCGCCGAGGCCGGCGCAGACCGCCGAGATCACCATGACGGAGGCGATGATAACCTTCGTGTTGATGCCGGAATACTCCGCCGCCTCGCGGTTGCCGCCGGTCATGTAGACGTAGCGGCCGAACCGCGTGTAGGTCAGCACGATGTGCCCGATGAGCAGCACCGCCGCCGCTACGATGACGATCCACGGCACAGGCCCCAGCGACCCCGCGCCCAATGTCTGGATCAGCCCCGGCACGTTGTAGGCGATCTGGCCGCGCACCAGCATCGCGCACACCCCGGAGCCGATCTGCAGCATTGCCAAGGTCATGATGAAGCTGGGGATGCCGATGACGGTGACGCCGAACGCCGTCGCGGCGCCGAGCGCCGCACTGGCCAACACGCCCAGCAGGATCGCCACCCCGCCCGGCAATGGAAAGTTGGCGATGTTCACGCTGGCGTCCTGCAGGGTGAAATAGGCCACCACGATGCCGACCGCGTTGGCGACGCTGGCCACGCTGAGGTCGATCTCGGCGCACAGGATCACGAAGGTCAGGCCGACCGCGATGATGCCGGTGACCGAGATCTGCTGCAGGATGTTGGCGAGGTTGCCCCAGGTCGCGAACGACGGGCTGGCGACCGAGAACAGCGCCACCAGCACCAGCAACGTCGCGAACGGCGCGATGTTGCGGAGCTGGTGGCGCAACCAGTTGGTCAGGCGCATCCGGATACCTCTTTCATGCGGCGGCGAGCAGCCGGTCCTTGCTGACCGTCTCGCCGGCGAACTCGCGCGTGATGACGCCGCGCTTCATCACCAGGATGCGGTCGGCCAGCGACAGCACCGTCTCCGGCTCGGCCGACACCACGACGATGCCGATGCCCTGGTCGCGCAGGGCCTTCACGATCTTCAGCACGTCGTCCTTGGCGCCGACATCCATGCCGCGCGTCGGTTCGCTCAGCACCAGCACCTTCGGGGCGTGGGTCAGCCATTTCGCCAGCGCCACCTTCTGCTGGTTGCCGCCCGACAGCGTGCCGAGCGGCCGGTTCACCAGCGGCGGGCGGATTTGCAGCGACTTGACGTGGCCCTCGGCAATGCCGCGCTCCTGGTTCGGCCGCAGCCATAGCCGCGAGATCCGCTCGAGGACGGCGATCGAGATGTTCTTGTACACCGGCTCCAGCGCGAACAGCATGGCGCGCCGGCTTTCCGGCACGAAGGCGATGCCGGCGCGCTTGGCGGACGCGGTGCTCGACAGCCGCGCGCGGAAACCGCCGACGCTGACCTGCCCGTGGTCGAGCTGGAGCTTGCCGAACAGCGCCCGCGCCAGGTCGAGCTGCCCGGAGCCGAGGAAGCCGTAGATGCCCAGCACCTCGCCGGCCCGCACGTCGAGCGTCACGTCCTGGAACACGCCGGCGCTGCTCAGACCGCGCGCGGTCATCACCACCGGGGCCGCCGGCTTGCTGTGCAGCGCGATCTCGCCGGTGTAGCTCTCCTCCAGCTGTTCGTGGCCGGCGCCGATCATGCGCGTGATAATCCAGCCCTTGTCGATGCCCGCCGCCACCGCCGCCGTCTCGATCCGCCGCCCGTTGCGAAAGATCGTGATGGTGTCGCTGATCGCCAGGATGTCGTCGAGGAAGTGGCTGATGAACACCAGCGAGGTGCCGCCGTCGCGCACCCGCCGCAGCATCCCGAACAGCCGCTCCACCTCCGGCGGCGACAATGCCGAGGTCGGCTCGTCCAGGATGATGATGCGCGCGCCGGACGACAGCACGCGCGCCAGTTCCACCAGTTGCTGCAGACCGAGCGGCAGCGAGCTGATGGCGGCGGCGGGATCGACGTCGATGCCGAGGCGTTGCAGATGGGCGCTGGCTTCGCGCCGCATCCGCCGCCAGTCGACCAGCCCGGCGCGGTTGAGCGGCTGCGTCCCGAGCATGACGTTCTCGGCCACCGACAGCTCCGGCACGATGCTCAGTTCCTGATGCACCATGCCGATGCCCGCGTCGCGCGCGTCGCGGGCGGAGCGTAGATGCACGACCTTGCCGTCGAGGCGCATCTCGCCTTCGTAGCTGCTGTGGACGCCGGCGATGATCTTCATCAGCGTGCTCTTGCCGGCGCCGTTCTCGCCGACGAGGCCGTGGATCTCACCCCGGCGCAGGGTGAAATCCACGCCGCTCAGCGCCGCGACGCCGCCGAACGACTTCCTGATGTCACGCAGTTCCAGCAAGGCGTCGGACGACATCCCCGACAACGACATCGCCGGCTCAGATCAGGAAATGCGCTTCCATCCACGCCAGGCCGGGGGCGTTCTCCTTGGTGACCACCGGGCCGTCGGCGACGATGTTCTTGGGGATGCCGCCGCCGGTCTTCTCGCCGCCCGTCACCGCGGCCACCCCGGCCACGATGGCGCCGCCATGGATGCGCCCGGACGGGTTGCGTACGCTGGCCAGCATCCGGCCGTCGCTAATCGCCGCCAGCGCCGGCGGCATCGCGTCGCAGCCGCCGATCTTGATCTCGGTGCGGCCGTGCTGCTTCATCACGTTGTAGGCCGCCAGCGCCATGTCGTCGTTGTGGAAGTAGGCGGCGTCGATCTTGGGATACTTGGTCAGCAGCGTCTCCCAGATGCGCGCCGTCTTGGACACGTCCCAATCGCCCGGCTGACGGTCGACCACCTGGATGTCGGGATACTTCTTCATGATGCTGTCGAAGCCGCGCGCGCGGCCCTGGGCGCCGGTATGGCCGAGGGCGCCCTGGGTCATGGTCATGATGCCCTTGCCGCCGATGGCGTCGACCAGCGCCTGCGTCACCGCGGAACCCATGAACTCGTTGTTGGGCGCGATGAAGCTGTGCACGTCGATGCTGTCGAGCGGGGCGATCAGCGTGTCCATGTCGATCACCGGCACGCCGGCGGCGATCATCTTCTTCACCGGCGCGGTCAGCGTGCCGATGCCGAACGCCTGGATGGCCACGAAGTCCCACTGCTGGCTGGCCATGTCGTCGATCGCCGCGCGCTGCTTGGTGGCGTTCAGCTCGCCGTCGAACCAGGTGACGTCGACGTTGAACAGGCGGCCCCAGCTCTCCGCCGCCTGCTTGCCCTGCGCGCACCAGGTCGCCTGTAGGCCGGCGTTGGAAAACGCCGCCTTCAGCGGCTTGGCGGAGCGCCCGGTGTCCTTGGCCATCTGCTGCGCCATGGCGGGCGTGATGCCCAGGCCGAGCAGGGCCGCGGCGCCCAGGCCGGCGGTGGCGGTCCGAAAGAAGTCGCGGCGGTTGCCGGCGTCGGTCATGGCGTTTCCCCTATCGCGCGTCCCGTTTCGGGTACGTCTTCACAACCGATAGCTTGCCCTGGCCATGGGAGGTTTTGCAAGACGCGGAAACGCTGCCAACGATGACGCAACGACCCGCGCGGTCAGGCCAGGGGGTTGCCGTGGCCACCGCTTCGTGAACCACGCGATTTGCAATTCGGCTCCGTCCACGTTCATGCGAGTGTTGCGAGAGACGCCCAGGTTCGGCACTGCGGGGAATAGCCCACCATGAACTCCTCCAATTCCACCGGCAACTCCACCGGCAATCTCACCGGCCGGACCGCGCTGGTCACCGGCGCCACCGGCGGCATCGGCCTGTGGACCGCGGTCGGGCTGGCTCGGATGGGCGCCGAGGTGACCATCGTCGGCCGCTCACGCGAGCGGGCGGAGGCGGCGGCCCGCTTCGTCGCCGAGCGCGCGTCGAGCCCGCCGCCGGCGATCGAGCTGGCCGACTTCGCCTCGCTCGCGGCGGTCCGCCAACTCGCGGCGAGGGTGCGCGAGCGGCATCCGGTGCTGCATCTGCTGGTCAACAACGCGGGCTCCATGGTGCCCAGGCGGCAGGTCACGGTGGACGGCTACGAGTCGACGTTCGCGGTCAACCACCTGGCGCCGTTCCTGCTGACCAACCTGCTGCTGTCGTCGCTGCGGGCGGGGGCGCCGTCGCGCATCGTGACGGTGGCCTCCACCGCGCACCAGCGCGGCCGCATCGACTTCGACGACCTGATGGCCACGCGGCGCTACGGCGCGATGGGCGCCTACTCGAACTCCAAGCTCGCCAACATCCTGTTCACGCTGGAGCTGTCGCGGCGGCTGGCCGGCACCGGCGTGGTGGCCAACAGCGTGCATCCCGGCGTCGTGGCAACCGGCTTCGGCGCCGTGGGCGGCGCGTGGGGACTGGCCTGGCGGCTGGCGAGGCCGTTCCTGCTGACGGCGGAGCAAGGCGCCGCCACCACGCTGCACGTCGCAACGGCGCCGGACCTCGCGGCCGTCAGCGGCCAGTACTTTGCGCGCAGCCGTCCCGTGACGCCGACGCGGGCGGCCCGCGACGCGGCGGTGGCGGCGCGGCTCTGGCGGGAGAGCGAGGCCTTGGTCGCGACGGCGCCTTAGCGACCAAGCCCGCTGCTCGCCGCGTAGGCGCTGGCCGCCTGCGCCGAGGTGCCGGACGCGCCGCTGCCGCCGCCGCCGCCCAACAATCCGCTCAGCGTGCTCAGCAAGCTGCTGCCGAGCTGCGACACGCTGCCGCTCACGCCCTGGGCGCTGCCGGCGGCGCTGGTGCCGCCCGGCGTCGTGCCGCCAGGCGTCGAGGTCGCCGACTTCAGTTGTGCGGTGATCTGGTCGAGGATGCCGTCGCCGCTGGTGGCAGCCGCGTCGGATGGCTTGGCGTGATGGTGGTGGATGGCCTTGCCGGCCGCCTGGGTGGCCTGGGACGTCATGGAGGCAATGCTGCTGATCGACATCGCGGGTGCTTTCGGAAAGAGGGTGACACCTACATCGCAACCGCCGTGCCAGCCCACATTCCTGGTATTCCGCCGCCGATGCCCGCCGGGCGGCACAAATTGCCGGTCCCGACATGGCGTCATCGGCAGACTCTGCAGCCTGTCGGCGGCTACTTCCCAGCGTCCTTGCGCCGCAGCCGCAGCCGCGCCGCGATGCCGGCGAAATCCCGCGCCAGCCTGTCGCTGCCGCGGAAGTACCAGAACATGGACCCGCCCCACAGGGCCGCGGCAATCGCCGCCAGGATGAGGTTGGTCACGTGACGCCGGCTTTCGCCTGCCGCCGCCGCGCCGTGAGGATGAACTCGGTGTAGCCGTTCGGCTGCGCGGCGCCCTCGAACACCAGGTCGCAGGCGGCCTTGAACGCCACGCCGTCGAACCCCGGCGCCATCGGTCGGTACAGCGGGTCGCCGGCGTTCTGCCGGTCCACCACCTCCGCCATCCGCCGCAGCGTCGCCATCACCTGCTCGCGCGTCACCACGCCGTGCAGCAGCCAGTTGGCGATGTGCTGGCTGGAGATGCGCAGCGTGGCGCGGTCCTCCATCAGGCCCACGTCATGCACGTCCGGCACCTTCGAGCAGCCAACGCCCTGGTCGATCCAGCGCACCACGTAGCCCAGGATGCCCTGCGTGTTGTTCTCCAGCTCCTGCCGCACCTCGTCCTCCGACCAGTTGGTGCCGGGGGCCAGCGGGATGGTCAGGATCGCCGCGCGCTTGGCCGCCTGACGCTCCGCCAGTTCGGCCTGCCGCGCCGCCACGTCGACTTGGTGGTAGTGCAGCGCGTGCAGCGTGGCGGCGGTGGGCGAGGGGACCCAGGCGGTGGTGGCGCCGGCGCGCGGATGCCCCACCTTGGCCGCCAGCATGTCGGCCATGCGGTCCGGCGCCGCCCACATGCCCTTGCCGATCTGCGCCCGCCCGCGCAGCCCCATCGACAGTCCCACATCGACGTTGTTGTCCTCATAGGCGGCGAGCCAGGCGGTGCCGCGCATCGCCTCCTTGCGCACCATCGGGCCGGCCTGCATCGAGGTGTGGATCTCGTCGCCGGTGCGGTCGAGGAAGCCGGTGTTGATGAACACCACCCGCTCGCGCGCCTCGGCGATGCAGGCGCGCAGGTTGAGCGTGGTCCGCCGCTCCTCGTCCATGATGCCCATCTTCAGCGTGTTGCGGGGCAGGCCCAGCATGTCCTCGACCGCCGCGAACAGGTCGCGCGCGAACGCCACCTCGTCGGGGCCGTGCATCTTCGGCTTCACGATGTAGACCGACCCGGCGCGGCTGTTGCGCACCGGCGAGCGGCCCTGCAGGTCGTGCATCGCGATCAGCGACGTCACCGCCGCATCGAGGATGGTCTCCGGCGTCTCGGCCCCTCGGGCATCGCGCACCGCGTCGGTGGTCATGTGGTGGCCGACGTTGCGCACCAGCATCAGGCTGCGGCCGGGCAGCGTCAGCGTGCCGCCATCGGGCGCGGTGTAGGCGCGGTCGGGGTTGAGCCGGCGCTCCTGCGTGCGCCCGTCCTTCTCGAAGCTGGCCGAAAGCGTGCCCTGCATCAGGCCGAGCCAGTTGCGGTAGATGTCCACCTTGTCGGCGGCATCCACCGCGGCGACGCTGTCCTCCAGGTCGACGATGGTGCTGACCGCCGCCTCCAGCACGATGTCGGCCAGGCCGGCCGGATCGGTGCCGCCGATCGGGTTGGCGCGGTCGATGAGCAGTTCGAGATGCAGGCCGTTGTGGCGCAGCACGATTGCGGTGGGAGCGTCGGCAGCGCCGGTGTAGCCGACGAACTGACCGGGGTCGGCGAGTTGCGTGGTCCCGCCGGGGAGGCTGACGACAAGGGCGTGGCCGGCGACGCGGTATCCGGTGGCGTCGGCGTGGCTGCCCCCGCGCAACGGCGCCGCCTCGTCGAGCAGCCGCTTGCCGCGCGCTACTACCTTGGCCCCGCGCGCCGGGTTGAACCCGCGCCCGCGCTCGGCGCCATCGGCGTCGGCGATGGCGTCGGTGCCATAGAGGGCGTCGTACAGGCTGCCCCAGCGCGCGTTGCCGGCGTTGAGCGCATAGCGCGCGTTGCTGGCGGGAACCACCAGTTGCGGCCCGGCGATGCGGGCGATCTCGTCGTCGGCGCCCTCGGTGCCGACGGTGACGCCCGCGGCCGTGGCTTCGGGCAGCAGGTAGCCGATTTCGCTCAGGAACGCCTGGTAGGCGGCGGGATCGGGGGTGCCGCGATGCGCCTCGTGCCAGGCGTCGATCTGCTGCTGCAACTCGTCGCGGCGCGTCAGCAGCGCCGCGTTGCGGGCGGTGAACCGCTCCAGCAAGCCGGCGAAACCGCGCCAGAAGGTGTCGGCGGAGATCTCGGTCCCGGGCAGCGCCTCGGTGTCGATGAAGTCCTTCAGCACCGGCGCGATGGTCAGGTCGAGGTCAGCCATGCGTGATTATCCTCGTTTGGTTCAAGGGGACGGTTTAGTTCGTGCGGGTGCGGCGCACGGCGTCTTGCCAGGCGGCATAGCGGGCATCGCGCGTCGGCGCATCCATCTCGGGTTTAAATCGTCGTTCCAGCTTCCAGCCCTGCGCGTATTCGGCGGGCGGCGGGCAGACTCCGGCGGCGAGGCCGGCAAGGTAGGCGGCGCCGCGCGCGGTGGTCTCGGTGACGTCCGGGCGGTCCACCGGCGCGCCCAGCATGTCGGCCACGCGCTGCATCGCCCAGTCGCTCGCCGCCATGCCGCCATCCACCCGCAGCACGATGTCACTGCGCGCCGGCTCATCGGCGTCGCTGCTGCGCGCCGACCTATCGGCGTCGCTGCTGCGCGCCGGCCAGTCGGCGTGCATCGCCTCGACCAGGTCGCGCGACTGGAACGCCACCGCCTCCAGCGCCGCGCGGGCCAACTCGCGCGGTCCGGTACTGCGGGTCAGTCCGAACAGCGCGCCGCGCGCGTCGGGGTCCCAGTGCGGCGCGCCCAGGCCGGTGAACGCCGGCACCAGCAGCACGTCCTGCGCCGGATCGGCCTCCGCCGCCAGCCGCCCGGCATCGACCGAGTGCCGGATCAGCCCCATCGCGTCGCGCAGCCATTGCACCGCAGCCCCGGCGACGAAGATGGCGCCCTCCAGCGCGTACGTCCGGTGGCCCTCCAACTGGCAGGCGATGGTGGTCAACAGCCGGTTCTTCGAGGCGACCGGGGCGTGGCCGGTGTGCAGCAGCAGGAAGCCGCCGGTGCCGTAGGTCGATTTCACCATGCCGGGCGACAGGCAGGCCTGCCCCAGCATCGCAGCCTGCTGGTCGCCGGCAATGCCCAGGATCGGCAGCGCCGCGCCAAGCGCCGAGGTGTGGCCGAACAGCCCGGAGCAGTCGCAGACCTCCGGCAGGAGGGCCGCGGGAATGCGGAACAGCTCCAGCAGTTCGGGGTCCCAGGCGCCGGCGGCGATGTCGAACAGCATGGTGCGGCTGGCGTTGGTGGCGTCGGTGGCGTGGACGTGCCCGCCGGTCAGGTGCCACAGCAGCCAGCTATCGACGGTGCCGAACGCCAGCCGCCCGGCCTGCGCCGCCGCCCGCGCGCCGTCCACGTGGTCGAGTAGCCAGGCGAGCTTGGTGGCGCAGAAATAGGGGTCGAGCAGCAGGCCGGTGCGTGCGGTGACCAGCGGCTCGTGCCCGGCTTCGCGCAGCTGCACGCAATGCGCGGCGGTGCGCCGGTCCTGCCAGACGATGGCCGGATGGATCGCCCGCCCGGTGGCGCGGTCCCACACCACCACCGTCTCGCGCTGGTTGGTGATGCCGATGCCGGCGACGTCGGCCGCCTCGCGCCCGCTCCTGGCCAGCGCCTCGCGCAGCGTGGCGAGGCTGTCGCGCAGCAGGTCGTCCGGGTCGTGCTCCACCTGGCCCGACGCCGGATAATGCTGCTCCAGGGCGATCTGCGACTGGGCGAGCGGTTGCAGGTCGGGCGTCGAGAACGCGATGGCCCGCGTGGAGGTGGTGCCCTGGTCGAGCGCCAGCAGGATTGGGTTGTTCACGCCTACCGCCCGATCAGGCCCAGCAGGCGCACGTGGCTGCGCATTCCGTGGCGGAAGCAGCGCACCTCGAACTTCTCGTTGGGGCTGTGGATCTGGTCGTCGTTCAGCCCGAAGCCCATCAGCACCGTGTCCATCCCGAGCAGGCGGCGGAACGTCTCGACCACCGGGATCGACCCGCCGCTGCCCACCAGCACCGCCGGGCGGCCATACTCGTCGGCCAGCGCCTGGCGGGCGGCCGAGATGGTGGGCGAGTCGATCGCCACCGCCATTCCGGGCGCGGCGCCGAACGACTGGAAGGCGAGCCTGGCATCGGCCGGCACCCGGGCCTGCATGAAGCGGCGGAAGGCGTCGGCGATGGCGGCGGGGTCCTGGCCCGGAACCAGCCGGAAACTCACCTTGGCGCCGGCCTTGGCGGCGATCACCGTCTTGCTGCCGTCGCCCTGGTAGCCGCCCCAGATGCCGTTGATGTCGGCGGTGGGACGCGCCCACAGGCGCTCCAGGCCGCCCCGCCCGGCCTCGCCCGCCGGCACCGACAGGCCGATGCCGCCCAGGAACGCCGCCTCGTCGAACCCCAGCGAGGCCCATTGCGCGGCCTGCTCGGCGCCCACCTCCCGCACGCCGTCGTAGAAGCCTTCGAGCTGCACCCGCCCCTGCGCGTCGTGCAACTGGCCCAGCGCTCGGGTCAGCGCGTTGATCGGATTTAGCGCCGAGCCGCCGAACATGCCGGAATGCAGGTCGCGCTCCGCCGCCTGCAGATCCACCTGCATGTAGACCAGGCCGCGCAGGCTGGTGCAGATGGCCGGCGTGTCGATGTCCCACATGTCGGTGTCGCTGACGATCGCCACGTCGGCGCGCAGCTCGTCGGCGTTGGCGGCCAGGAAGGCTTCGAGGTGGGCGCTGCCGATCTCCTCCTCGCCCTCGATCACCACGGTGATGCGCACCGGCATGGCCCCGGTCTGCTCGTGCCAGGCGCGGAAGGCGGCGAGCCACATCGCCACCTGGCCCTTGTCGTCCACCGCGCCGCGCGCCACCACGCGCGGGCCATGCGGACCCTCGGCGACCACCGGATCGAACGGCGGGCTGCTCCAGAGTTCCATGGGATCAGCCGGTTGCACGTCGTAATGGCCGTAATACAGGACGTGCGGCGCGTCGCCGCCGGGGCCGGGATGATGCGCCACCACCACCGGATGGCCCTGCGTCTCGCGCAAGTTGGCGATGAAGCCGACGCTGTTCAGCTCGTCACACGCGAACTTCGCGGCGCGGCGGCAGTCGGCGGCGTGGGCCGGCTGGGCGCTGACGCTGGGGATGCGCAGCCAGTCGAGCCAGCGCGCCTGCGCCGCCTCGGTGGTCGCATCCAGCCTTGCCAGCACATCGCTGATGACCGTCATGTCATGTCCCTTTGTTGTCGTGGCTTGCGGTCCATGGCAGATCACGTCACTCGTGAACAGGTGACCGGCCCTAGCGCCAGCCCGGCCTTGGCGCAGCAATGACAAGGAGGTTGAGCGTTGGGCAAGTCTGAAATCGCGTGCCGCGCCGCAGCGGGCGTGCTGCTGCTGGCCGTGGCCGGCTGCACGGTCGGGCCGGACTTCGAGCGCCCGGCGTCGTTCTGGTCGCCCGCCTCCTGGTTCGGCACCCGCCAGCCGAAGGTTCTCAAGGACGCGCTCGTCAGCGCGCTGACGCCGGGGCCGATCGATGCCAACTGGTGGTCGGTGTTCCATGACCCGGAGCTGACGTCGCTGGAACAGCGCGTTGCCGGCGGCAACTTCGACGTGCGCACCGCGGTGGTCCGGCTGGCCGAGAGCCGCTCGTCGCTCGGCGTCACCAGCGCCGGCCTGTTCCCGACGCTCAACGCCAACTCCTCGTACACGCGCGAGAAGCAGAGCAAGAACGGCGTCATCGGCTTGTTCGGCGGCGGCGGTAGCGGCGGCGGCTCGCCCGGCACCGCTTCGAACGGCCTGGGCGGCACCGTCGGCGGGCTGCCCAACACCAGTGGCGGAGCGGCCAGCGCGCCGTTCGACCTGTACCAGGTCGGCTTCGACGCATCGTGGGAGGTCGATTTCTGGGGCCGCGTGAAACGCGAGGTCGAGAGCGCCCGCGCCACGTTGCAGGCCAGCGCGGAAGCCCAGCGCGACACCCTGCTGACGTCGCTCGCCGAGCTCGCGCGCGACTACATCCAGTTGCGCGGCGTGCAGGAGAACATCAGGATCACGACCAACAACCTGAACACCGCCCGGCAGAGCGAGCGGCTTACGCGGGAGCGCGCCCAGGGCGGTCTCGGCACCGACCTCGACGTGGCCAACGCGGCGGCGCAGGTGGCGAACACGCAGAGCCAGTTGCCCGACCTGCAGGCCCAGGAGATCACCCTCACCAACGCCATCGCGCTGCTGCTGGGCGAGCCGCCCGACGCGCTGACCGCCGAGCTGCGGCAGCCGAAGCCGATCCCGATGGTGCCGCCCCATGTGCCGATCGGGTTGCCCGGCGAGCTGGCGCGGCGTCGCCCCGACATCCGTCAGGCGGAAGCGCAGTTGCACGCCGCGATCGCCAACATCGGCGTGGCGATCGGCGACTTCTACCCGAAGGTCACGCTGTCGGGCAGCGTCGCGCTGCAGGCGCTCAGCTTCAACCGGGCGTTCAACACCGGCTCCAACACCTATTCGCTCGGCCCCAGCGTCACGCTGCCGATCTTCCAGGGCGGCCGCCTGAGCCGCACGCTGGAACTGCGCCAGGGCGCGCAGCAGGAGTCGGCACTCAGCTACCAGCGTACCGTGCTCGGCGCGCTGCACGACGTGAACAACGCGATGACCAACTACATGTCGGAACAGAACAAGCGCCGCGCGTTGCAGGCCGTGGTCAAGCAGAACCAGATCGCGCTCAATCTCTCACGCGACCGCTACTCGCAAGGCATCGACACCTTTCTCAACGTGCTCGACGCCGAACGCTCGCTGCTTGCGGCCCAGCAGCAACTGACCAACAGCAACACGGCGTTGGGCACGGATCTGGTGCAGCTCTACAAGGCGTTGGGCGGCGGCTGGGAGCAGCAATACCCGGATCGGCCGGAGCCTTCGCTCGTGCATTGATCCGGCTTGACCGCGCGGCGGCCTGCTGGTGTGCTCGCGGCGTATTGGCAAGGATCTATGCACATGGCCAGGATGCTTGCTGTGGTCGCCGTGCTGGCCACGGGGCTGGCCACTGGGCTGGCCACGGGGCTGGTCGCCGGAGCGGCCCACGCGAAGGACACTCTGGTCGTCGGGATGCAACTGGAGCCGCCGAATCTCGATCCCACGGCGGGAGCTGCTTCGGCGATTCGTGAAGTCACCTACGCCAATATTTTCCAAGGGCTGACCCGGATCGACGCGCAGGGTCAGGTGCAGCCGGCGCTGGCGTCGCGCTGGACCGTCTCGCCCGACGGATTGGTCTATACCTTCACGCTGGCGCCGAACGCGCGGTTCCATGACGGCGCCGCGTTCGATTGCGGCGTGGTCAAGTTCTCCTACGACCGCGCGCTCGCGCCCGACAGCACCAACGCGCAGAAGGGCCTGTTCGAACCGATCGCCAAGACCGAATGCCCCGACCCGCACACCGCGGTCGTGACACTGAAGCATCCCAGCGCGCTGTTCCTGTTCGACATGGGGTGGGGCGACGCGGTGATGATCTCGCCGGCAACCGCCGCCGGCAACAAGACCCACCCGGTCGGCACCGGGCCGTTCCGCTTCAAGCGCTGGGTGCAGGGAGACCGGGTCGAGCTGGAGCGCAACCCGGATTACTGGGGAGCAGCTCCGAAGCTGTCCGCCGTGACCTTCAAGTTCGTGGCCGATCCGGCGGCGGCCACCGCGGCGATGCTGGCCGGCGACATCGATGACTTCAGCAACTTCCCCGCGCCCGAGGCACTGGACCAGTTCCGCGCCGATGCGCGGTTCGCGGTGCATGTCGGCACCACCGAGGGCAAGACCATCCTGGCACTCAACGAGGCGCACAAGCCGTTCGGCGACGCGCGGGTGCGCCGGGCGCTGGCCTATGCCATCGACCGCAATGCGCTGATCGAGGCGACCGAGAACGGCTACGGCGCGCCGATCGGCTCGCATTACGTGCCGACCGATCCCGGCTACGTGGACCTCACCGGCGCCTACCCGTACGATCCGACCAAGGCCCGCGCGTTGCTGGCCGAGGCCGGGGTGACGCCGGGGACCACGCTCACCATCATGCTCCCGCCGCCGTCCTATGCGCGCAAGGGCGGCGAGGTGATCGCGGCGATGCTGCAGCAGGTTGGGCTGAACGTGAAGCTGGTCCCGATCGAGTGGGCGCAGTGGATCGACCAAGTGTTCCTGCACGCCGACTACGACGCCACCATCATCTCGCACACCGAGCCGCGCGACCTCGATATCTACGCGCGCGACAAATACTACTTCAACTACGACAGCCCGGAGTACAAGGCGCTCTACCAGAAGTACACCGCCGCCATCGACCCGCAGGCGCAGGCCGCCGTGCTGGGCGAGTTGCAGCGCAAGCTCAGCGCCGACGAGGCCAACGTGTTCCTGTTCGCGCTGCCGAAGATCGGCGTGGCGGCGGCCAAGCTGCATGGTCTCTGGGAAAACGACCCGGTGCCGGCCAACGACGTCGGCGGCGTGAGTTGGGGCGACTAGCGGCAAGGCCAGGGCGCTGCCCTGGACCCGCTGGGGCCGGGAGGCCCCAGACCCCTTGTATTGAGGATTTCAAAGGCGAGCCTTTGACGGGGCGCAGGGGCAGAGCCCCTGGCCTTTTCCTGATCCGCCGCCTGGCGATCCTGCTGGCAACCCTTCTGGTAGCATCCATGGTGGTGTTCGTGGCGCTGCAGGTGCTGCCGGGCGATCCGGCGGCGATCATGCTCGGCACCGGCGCGCGCGCCGACACGCTGGCCGCCCTGCGCCACCAGCTCGGCCTCGACCGGCCGCTGGCGTGGCGCTACCTGGGCTGGCTGTGGCAGCTCGCCCGGGGCCAGCTTGGCGACAGCGTCACCTACCACGTGCCGGTGGCGCAGTTGATCTCGCAGCGCCTGCCGGTCAGCCTGCCGCTGGCTGCGGCGGCCATCGCGCTCTCGACCGCCGCCGGCCTGCCGCTCGGTGTCTGGGCGGCGGCGCAACGCGGGCGGGCCAGCGATGCCGCGACCATGGCGGTGGCGCAGTTGGGCGTCGCGGTGCCGAACTTCTGGCTTGGCCTGCTGCTGATCCTGCTGTTCGCGGTGCGCCTGGCCTGGCTGCCGGCCAGCGGCTTTCCCGGCTGGGACGACCCGGCGCTGGCGGTCCGGGCGTTGCTGCTGCCGACTGTGGCCCTGGCGCTGCCGCAGGCGGCGGTGCTGGCGCGGGTGACGCGCGGCGCGGTGCTGGAGACGCTCGGCGAGGATTTCGTGCGCACCGCCCGCGCGCGCGGCCTGTCGCGGCGCGCGGCGCTGTGGCGTCACGCGGTGCCGAACGCGATGATCCCGGTGGTCACCATCATCGGCTTGCAGTTCTCGTTCCTGCTGGCCGGGGCGGTGATCGTGGAGACGGTGTTCACGCTGCCCGGCGTCGGCCGGCTGCTGTTCCAGGCCATCGCGCAGCGCGACCTGGTGGTGGTGCAGGACATCGTCGTGCTGCTGGTGGCCAGCGTCGTCGTGGTCAACTTCGCCGTCGACCTGATCTGCGCCGCCATCGACCCACGGCTGCGGGCTTGAGCGCGCGCAACCCGTCCTTCACGCGCAGCCCGTCGCTGATCGCCGGCGGCGTCATCGCGGCGGCGCTGGTGGCGGTGGCAGGGGTCGCCTGCGTCTGGACGCCGTACCCGCCGACCGCCATCGACATCCTGCACCGCCTGGCTGCCGTGTCGCCCGCGCATCCGCTCGGCACCGACCCGTTCGGGCGCGACCTGCTGTCGATGCTGATGCGGGGCGCGCGCGGCACGCTGGGCGTGGCCGTGGTCGCGGTGGCCGCCGGGGCGCTCGCGGGAGTGCCGCTGGGGGTGCTGGCGGCGGCGCGCGGCGGCTGGCTCGACGAGTTGGTGATGCGCGCCGCCGACCTGGTGTTCGCCTTTCCCGCCCTGCTGACCGCCGTGATGCTGACCGCGGTCGCCGGGCCGGGCGCGTTCAACGCCATGGTCGCCATCGGCATCTTCAACGTGCCGGTGTTCGCCCGCGTGGCGCGCGCGGCGGCCGGCGGCGTGTGGCCGCGCGACTACGTGCTGGCGGCCCGCGTCGCCGGCCGGGGTGAGGCCGCCATCGCGCTGACCCACGTCCTGCCCAACATCGCCGCCGCCCTGGTGGTGCAGCTCTCGTTGCAACTGGCGCTGGCCATCGTCGCCGACGCCGGCCTGGCCTATGTCGGCCTCGGCACCCAGCCGCCGCAGCCGAGCTGGGGGCGGATGCTGAACGACGCGCAGACCTATGTGTGGCGGGCGCCGATGCTGGCGGTGATTCCGGGGCTGGCGATCTCGGTGTCGGTGCTGGGCCTGAACCTGTTGGGCGACGGCCTGCGCGACCTGCTCGACCCCCGGTTGCGGCGGCGCTGATGCTGGCGGTGCGCGACCTGTCGGTGGCGGTCGGCGGCGCCGAGGTGCTGTCCGGCGTCAGCTTCGACATTGCCGCCGGCGAGGCTGTGGGGCTGGTTGGCGAAAGCGGCAGCGGCAAGTCGATGACGGCGCTGGCGGTCATGGGCCTGCTGCCGCCCGCCGCCCGCGCCACCGGCCGCATCCTGCTCGACGGGCGCGACCTGCTGACGGCGGACGAGGCGGCGCTGTGCCGGGTCCGAGGTGCTGCGATCGGCATGGTGTTCCAGGAGCCGATGACCGCGCTCGACCCGCTAGTGCGCGCCATCGACCAGGTCCGCGAGCCGCTGCGCCAGCACCGCGGCCGGATCGGGCAGGCGGCTGCCCTGCTGCGGCGGGTCGGGATCGCGCGCGCGCGCGCCTATCCGCACCAGCTCTCGGGCGGCCAGCGGCAGCGGGTGATGATCGCCGCCGCACTCGCCTGCGACCCGGCCCTGCTGATCGCCGACGAGCCGACCACCGCCCTGGACGTCACCGTGCAGGCGCAGATCCTCGATCTGCTGGCCGATTTGCAGCGGGAGCGGCGGATGGCGCTGCTGCTGGTCAGCCACGACCTCGGCATCGTCGGGCAGGCGACGACGCGGATCATGGTGATGTATGCCGGGCGGGTGGTCGAGCAGGGGCTGACCGAGACGGTGTTCGCCCGGCTGGCGCATCCCTACACGCGCGGGCTGTTCGCAGCCTCCCCGCACGCCGCGCGCGACGGACGGCTGGCGCCGATGCCGGGGCAGGCGCCGGCTCCCGGAGCGCGCCCGCGAGGCTGTCCGTTCGCGCCCCGCTGCCCGCGCGCCGAGGACGACTGCCGCGCCCTGCCGCCGCCGCTGGCAGGCCCGCCGGAGCACCAGGCGGCGTGCTGGCACCCGTTCGCATGAGCGAAGCGCTGCTGCAGGTAGAAGGCATCGTGCGCGAGTACCATGGCCGGCGCGTGCTGCACGGCATCGACCTCGCGGTGCCGCGCGGCGGCTCGCTCGGCATCGTCGGCGAGAGCGGCAGCGGCAAATCGACGCTGGCCCGCACCACCCTGGCGCTGGACCGGCCACAGGCGGGCACCGTGCGGCTGCTGGGCCAGGATCTGTTCGCGCTGCCCGCGTCCCGGTTGCGCGCGGCGCGGCGGCACATGCAGGCGGTGTTCCAGGACCCGTACGGCTCGCTCGACCCGCGCATGAGCGTGGGCCGCATCGTGGCCGAGCCGCTGCTGATGCTGCGTGACGTGTCGCCTGCCGAGCGGGCGCGCCGGGTCGCCGCGGCACTCGATGCGGTGGGGCTGCCGGCGGCGTCGCGGCAGCGTACCCCGCACGAGTTCTCCGGCGGCCAGCGCCAGCGCATCGCCATCGCCCGCGCGCTGGTGACACGCCCGGCCCTGGTCGTTGCCGACGAGCCGGTGTCCGCGCTCGACGTGTCGGTGCAGGCGCAGGTGCTGAACCTGATGCTCGACCTGCAGGCGCAACTCGGCCTGGCCTGGGTGTTCATCAGCCACGACCTCGCGGTGGTGCGCTGCATCGCGCGTGAGGTGGCCGTGCTGTACCAGGGCCGCATCGTCGAGCAGGGACCGACCGCCGAGGTGTTCGACGCGCCGCGCCACCCGTACACGGCGGCCCTGGTGGCGGCGGTGCCGCGGCCGGGCGTGGCCCGCGTGCGCCCCGCGCCACCCGCCGGCCTCGACGCGCCCGGCGGCTGTCCCTATGCCGCGCTGTGCCCGCGCGCGTTCTCGCGGTGCGTCGAGCCGCCGGAGCTACGCATTTTGGGCAACCGCCGCGTCGCCTGCCACGCGGCCGAGCTTTAGAGCGTGATCGCGTCACACCGCACGACGATCTTCGACCGGATGCAGCGCGCGCCAGCCAGCCAGCAACGCCGGCCGGTCGGCGGGGTAGAACTCATCCAGCACCGTCAGCGCGCTGACCCGGTCGGTGCGGAAATGTCGGTAGTCGCACCGCGTCTCGCACCAGGCGCCAATCAGCGTCGCCTCCATGAAGTAGGCCACCGCGATCGGCCATACGGTGCGGCTGCTCCGCTGCCCCTGCAAATCCAGGTAGTCGATGCGCAGCTTGCGCGCGGCGCGGATGGCGTCGCGGACCTCGCTCATGCAGACCAGGGCCGGAACACTTGCCCCGTAGGCCGACACGTAGAACGGAGCCGGCGGGATGGTCCGCGAGGCCGGCGGCAGGATCGCGGCAATTTTCGACCGCACCCGGTCGGCCGCTTCCTGCAGTCCCCGGTCGCCGGTGCGGCGCACTAGGTCCAGCGCCACCGCGATCGTCTGGGCCTCCTCGGGCGTGAACATCAGCGGCGGCAGGTCGAAACCCTTGCCGAGCACGTAGCCCAGCCCCGCGGCGCCCTCGATCGGCACGCCGCTGCCTTGCAGCGCCGCGATGTCCCGGTAGACGGTGCGGACCGCCACCTCCAGCCGCTCCGCCAAGGCGCTCGCCGTCATCGGCCGGGTGTTGCCGCGCAGTAGCTGGATGATGTCGAACAGGCGCTCGGCGCGTTGCATTCTGGCCTCCGGCTTGTTTTTACCCACGACGGCAATCGCTGCTGACACCACGCTGTCAGTGGACACCCTCTATACCTGAGCGGAACGGAGTTGGGTGCGGGTGATGCGGCGTCTGGTTGGCCTCGGTCTGGTTGCGGGTTCGGCGGTGGCCTACAGCCTCGCGGGATTCTTCACGCGACTGATCCCGCTCGACGTGATGACCTTGCTGTTCTGGCGCGGCATATTCGCCGGCGGCATGATCGCGGCGCTGATCGTGCTCCGGCATCGGCGCGGGGCCTGGGCGGCGACGCGCGCGGTGGGCGTCGAGGGCTTGATCGTCGCGGCGCTCTCGGTGCTCGCCTCCTACCTGTACCTCGCGGCGTTCCGACACACCACGGTGGCGGATGTCTCGGTCATCTATGCGACGCTGCCGTTGGTGGCGTCCGGGCTGGCATGGCTGCTGCTGCGCGAGCGCGAAGGCTGGCGCGCCATGGCGGCGAGCATGGCGGCGTTGGCCGGGGTGGCGCTCATGACCGGCGGGACGGTCGGCGCCGGGCGGCTGACGGGCGACCTGCTGGCGTTCGGGATGACCGTGACGTTCGCGTTGATGATGGTGCTGATCCGGCGCGGCAGGGCGGTGTCGATGCTGCCGGCGGTCGCGGTGTCTTGCTTCCTGACGTCGCTGCTGGCCTGGCCGTTCGCGCAAATCAGCGGGATTTCGGGACGCGCGATGTTCCAACTCGGCTTGTTCGGCGTGACGCAGCTCGGCTTCGGCCTGGTCCTGCTGACGCTGGGGATGCGCCGCGTCTCGGCGGCCCAGGCGGCGCTGGTCGCACTGCTGGACACGCCGCTGGCGCCGGTCTGGGTGTGGCTCGCCTTTGACGAAGCGCCGCCCGCGCTGACGCTGGTCGGCGGCGCGATCATACTGGCGGCAGTGGTGTGGAACATGGTCGGCGCGGACCGCCAGGCCGCCGAAGCGCCGGCCTGAGAAGGCTCAGCCGAACAGGTCGCGCCACGCCGGTTGCGCGCCGGCATGGGGCAGGGCGGCCGCCTCGAACACGCCCCGCGCGATGGCACGCGCCATGACCTGCGCGGCGCGATGCCCCAGCTCCAGCAACTCGAACGCCGCGTCGCCGAGCGGGCGGCGTTCGGTGCTGGCGGCGAACATGGTGTCGCCGTCCATCGGGGCGTGCGCCGGCTGCACCGCCCGCGCCAGTCCGTCATGCGCCATCACCGCGAGGCGATGCGCCTGCGCCTTGGTCAGCACGGCATCGGTGACGACCAGGCCGATGGTGGTGGCAGGGGCGTTGCCCAGCTTCGAGCGCAATGCCAGGTCGGCGACGCTGAACGCGGGCGGCAGGCCAAGGCCGCCGAACTCGCCGGCGACCTCGAACGGCGCCGCCCAGAAGCAGGGGCCGTCGCCGACCGTCGCCGACCCCAGGGCGTTCACCGCCACGATGGCGGCGATGGTGTGGCCGGCCGAGGTCACCGCGTTGGCGCTGCCTAGCCCACCCTTGCAGGCGGCCGTCGTGGCGCCCGCGCCGGCCCCGACCGAGCCTAGCCGCACAGCCCCGCTGCCCGCGTCCGCCGCCGCCCAGCCCAGCTCGCGGTAGGGCGAGAACCGGCCCCAGTCCTTGTCGCCGCCGTTGGCGAGGTCGAACAGGATCGCCTGCGGCACCAGCGGCACCCGCTGTCCCGCGAACATCGTGCCTCTCCCGGCCGCCCGCAGCCAAGCCTGCACGCCGCCGGCCGCATCGAGCCCGTACGCGGAGCCGCCGGAGAGCACGATGGCGTCAACCCGCTCGATGCTGCGCGCGGGATCGAGCATGTCGGTGTCGCGGCCGCCCGGCGCGCCGCCCAGCACGCACACCGACGCCATCGCCGGCCGGTCGAACAGGATCGCCGTGACGCCCGAGCCGAGCGCCGGATCGGTCGCATGGCCCACCGTCAACCCGGCGATGTCGGTCAGTGCATTATCCATGTCACCTGCATAGCCGACGCAACCACCCGCCGGTAAGATGCCTTACATGTCCAAGGAGACCGATGTGGCAGAACGACCGTTCGAGGCGGCTTTGATCGTGGGGGCCGGGCCGGGCCTCAGTGCCTCGCTGGCGCGGCTGTTCGCGCGTGAGCGGATGCAGTTGGCGCTGGCTGGCCGCAGCACGGCGAAACTCGGCGCGTTGGCGAAAGAGACCGGCGCCGTGCTGTTCGACTGCGACGCCTCCGACCCGGCGCAGGTGGCCAAACTGTTCACCGAGGTCGATGCCGCCATCGGCGCGCCCGACGTGGTGGTCTACAACCCGAGCTACCGGGTGCGCGGCAAGCTGGTCGACCTCGATCCCGAGGAGGTGCGGCGCACGCTCGACGTGACCGCGTACGGCGCATTCCTGGTCAGCCAGCAGGCGGCGCTGCGGATGTTGCCGCACAACCGTGGGGCGATCATGCTCACCGGCGCCTCAGCCGGGGTGAAGGGCTACCCGCAGTCCGCCCCCTTCGCGATGGGCAAGTTCGCGTTGCGCGGCCTGGCGCAGAGCATGGCGCGCGAGCTGTCGCCGCAGGGCATCCATGTCATGCACATGGTCATCGACGGCGGCGTGCGCAGCGCCGCCCGGCCCGAGGACGCGAGCCACCCCGACGCGATGCTCGACCCCGACGCGATCGCCGCCTCCTACCTGCACATGCTGCACCAGCCGCGCAACGCCTGGAGCTGGGAGATGGAGGTGCGGCCCTGGGTGGAGACCTTCTAAGCGCCGCGCCGGCATGGCAATCACCCTGATCGCACTCGATGCCGACGATACGCTGTGGCACCACGAGACGTTCTTCCGGCTGACCCACGCCAGCTTCAGCGCGCTGCTGGCGCAGTACGCCGAGCCGGCCGCGCTGTCTGCGTTGCTGGAGGCGACCGAGCAGCGGAACCTCGGCGTCTACGGCTACGGCGCCAAGGGCTTCACGCTGTCGATGCTGGAGACCGCGCTGGCAATCAGCGACGACCGGGTGTCCGGCCCGGTGCTGGCGGAGATCCTCGGCCTCGGCAAGGAGCTGATGCGCCACCCGGTCGAGCCGCTGCCCGGCGTGCGCGCGGCGCTGGAGGAACTGGCCGGTCTGGCGCGGCTGGTGCTGGTGACCAAGGGCGAGCTGTTCCACCAGGAGGCCAAGCTGGCTGCCTCGGGCTTGGGCGCGCTGTTCTCGGCGGTCGAGGTCGTCAGCGACAAGACCCCCGCCACCTACCGCCGCATCTTCGACCGCCACGGCACCGGGCCGGCCGCCGCCGTGATGGCGGGGAACTCGGTGCGGTCGGACGTGCTGCCGGTGCTGGAGGTGGGCGGGTATGCGGCGCTGGTGCCGTATCCGTTGGTCTGGGCGCATGAGGCGGCGGAGGTGCCGCATGGCCATGCGCGGTTTCGGGTTTTGGAGGGGTTGGGAGAGTTGGCGGGGTGGGTGGAAGCTTTGGGAGGGCTTAGTTGAGATTATGCGGCCTTCTCAACCAGCCTTGGCGACGATCATACAAATCTTGTATCTACAATGACGATACATTATCGTCGTTTGCCGTGGTGGAGGGCGTCGTGAAAGTTCTGGTCAAGAAGTGGGGCAACAGTGCCGCCGTCCGTATCCCCGCCACTGTGCTTGCCGCCGCAGGGCTTCGAGTGGATCAGCCGGTGGATGTGCGGGAGGAGCAAGGCAGGATCATCGTCGAGCCGATCCTCGCCGAGACACTCGATCTTGCCGTGCTGGTTGCCGGAATTACCAACGAGAACCGGCATGACGTGATCGAGATGGGGTCGGCTGCCGGGCAGGAGGTTTGGTGACGGCACCCGGCGACGTACCCGACGCCGGTGACATCGTCTGGCTGCAATTCGACCCGCAAGCCGGCCACGAGCAGGCAGGCCACCGGCCAGCCGTCGTCCTGAGCCCTGCCAGCTACAACGGCCGCGCCGGCATGATCGTCTGCTGTCCCACAACCACGCGGATCAAAGGCTACCCATTCGAAGTGGCGCTCGCCGGCGAGCCACCCAGCGTCGTGCTCGCGGATCAGGTCAGGAGCCAGGACTGGCGCGCCCGCAAAGCGACACGGAAAGGCCGGGTCACCCCTGCCGAACTGGCCGAGGTGCGGGCCAAGCTGAAGGCATTGATCGGGTAAGAGGCGCGACGCGAGTGATGCTGTTGCATCGCGTAAGCCGACCCATAAGGAACCGCGTCCATGAGCGACAACATCGTACTCGACCCTCTTCGGGCTATCCGCGGCAACATCGCCGACATCAAGGTCGATCTAATCGAAATCAAGGAGCGCATCGGGCTGGTGGAGGCGGGTTACTCGTTGCTGTCGCGCTGCGTGGACCGGATGGGCGGCGATGTCGAGCGCATCAAGCGGCGGCTGGAGATCGCGGACACTCGGTAGTGTCTCAGTTGGAAATTGAGAGGTAAACTCTTCGATATAGCATTATTTGTGCATTTTTTATATATGCTTAATAGAAAGCATGTGAAGTATGGATGTTAAAACTGGCGCTACCTTATGGCTCGACCCTTCGCTCGGTTTCTGAAACCATGACGGAGGAGTATGTACGCAGGGTCTTGGTCAATGTCGCTGCTTGTGATCGAGAGATGGGAGATGCAGTTGTAGCCCTGAGTCTAACAGGGGATGAATATTCTCCTAACTATAGCGTCAGCGCCATTATGGACACAGAGACGGGACAGACATCACCCTGGCAAAGCTTTAGTGGCCAAACGCACAAGCCGCTCCGGTCCTCTGAGGAAATGCGGTCCGTTTGGTCCAACGAACGAATGACACTGCGGGAAGTGTCTGCACTGATCGGAGAAATCAGAGGGTTCAAAGCGGGAAGACGAAATGCTCAAGGGGCTTAATGCTCAAGGGGCTTAAAGGCGAAACCCGTCCTGCCGACGTGATCGACACGGCGGCGGAAGCTTCCAAAGCGCGCGGTCCCTACAAGGCTCGGGCGGTAGTGATTTCAAGCTGAGACACTACCGGACACTTCGGTGGCTTGACGCTTTATCCCACCCGCCCCGGCATCCGGTGCCGGAACGCCAACGCCTCCGCCACATCCTGCCGTCTCACCGACGCGACACCCGCCAGATCGGCAATGCTCCGCGCCACCCGCAACGTCCGCGCATAGCCACGCGGCGACAGGCGCAGCTTCTCCGCCGCCTGTTCCGCCAGCAGCCGCGCCTCGGGCAGCAACGCCAGCGCGCCCACGTCCGCCTCGCAGTTGTTGAACTCGCCCGGCCGCTCCCGCTGCAGCGCCCGCGCGCCTGCCACCCGCGCGGCGATGACGGCGCTGGTGTCGCCGGTGGGCGCGCGAGACAGCTCGGCGGGGGCGACCGGCTGCACCACCACGGTCATGTCGATGCGGTCGAGCAGCGGGCCGGAGATGCGGCCCTGGTAGTCCTCGCCGCAGCGGGGCGCGCGGGCGCACTCGCGCGAGCCGTCGCCGAGGTGGCCGCAGCGGCACGGGTTCATCGCGGCGATCAACTGGAACCGCGCCGGGTAGGTGATGTGCGCCGCCGCCCGCGCCACCGTGGTGCGCCCGCTCTCCATCGGCTGCCGCAGCGCCTCCAGCGCCACGCGCGGGAACTCCGGCAACTCGTCGAGGAACAGCACGCCGCGATGCGCCAGCGACACCTCGCCCGGCCGCGCCCGCTGGCCGCCGCCGGTGAGCGCCGCCTGGCTGGCGCTATGGTGCGGCTCGCGGTACGGCGGGCGCTGCACCAAGCGGCCGCCGTCGAGCATTCCGGCGACGCTGTGGATCATGCTGACCTCCAGCGCCTCCGGTATTAGGTAGCAAGCACACCTTATCGTTGACGCCAACGGAAAGCAAGGATGTTATACTCTGACCCTCACGAACGAGGGTGCCATGACAGACTACGTGCTGACCGGCCTGGTCAAGCGCCGCGCCACGGTAACGGGCGAGATCGAGGCCATCCATGAGCGGCTGAAGCAACTTTTGACGGATTTGGAAAGCCTGGATGCCACTATCCTCCAGTTCGACCCAGCGCACCGTGTCGAGGCAATCCGGCCTCGCTCCCTGCGCCCGCCCGCTGACTGGTCGAATAAGGGTCAGATGTCGCGGATCGTGCTGTCCATCCTGCGCCAAGCCGCCGAGCCGTTGACCACGCGGGATATTGCCTTGGAGCTACTGATCGCCAGAGCTATGGACAAGCGGGATTTGAAGCTGCTGCGGCTGATGACCAAGCGGGTTGGGGTAGCGTTGCAGACCCAACGGGCTAACGGCACCGTGCGGTCGGAACAGGGGCCGGGGCAGTTCGTACTTTGGAAAATAGAAAAGTAGCAGAGAAGGCGCTGCAGGAATGAATCAGTTCGTGTTACTTGCAGTCTTCTGCTCAGGATTGGGCATCATCGCCGTAATCCTTCTACTAATTACCATTTTTGTAGCTGCTCAACCCCCCTTGCGAGTTGCCGTGTGCGAGGCTGTGCGTAAAGCGGCTTGACGTGCCGGTGGCGGCTGGGATTCAAGGCTGGGATGACCGTGCTTCCTGAC
>JAABUU010000609.1_pt1 | contig 77834 bp, 95 predicted proteins | sample 5559301 | NCBI WGS metagenome assembly JAABUU01 (sample SAMN10711884, study PRJNA513360) | rock metagenome | isolation source: Antarctica rocks | place: Antarctica: Victoria Land, Richard Nunatak white
AACCAGGAAGTCGGGCGTGGCCACGATCTCGACGGTGCCGCAGCACAGCTCCGGGCGCGCCGCGCGGCCGTTGGGCCCGGTCGCGCCGACGTAGTGGTGCGGCGTGTCGCTCAGGCCGCCGCACAGGTTGCAGCGGAAGCGCGCGCCGTCCGCCTCGAACTGCATGAACGGGTTCATGTACGCCTTGCAGCGGCCGCAGCGCACCGGCCCGGCCGGCCCGAAGTCCACCACCTGCGCGGGGGGCGCCCGCGGGCCCTGAGTCCACCACCTGCACGGAGGGGAGCCGCGGGCCCCACGTCCACTACCTGCACCATGGGGACGCCGCAGGCCTGAGTCGCAACAGCGCCACTGGCGCGCCCCGGGCGCGCCGCCCAGGCGCTGCGCGGACACGCGCTTTGTCTGCCTCGGCTCATTGGAGCCTTTTTTGTCAAGTGTGTCTTATCAGGAGGGGGGCAGGTGCGCACCGGCACCGGGTCGTCATCCGGCTCGGGCGTGGCCAGCGGTGTGATGCACAGCGCGAGCGGCATCGCGCCCTGCCGCAGCATCTCGCGCGACGACGGCAGGATGCCAAGCGTGGAGCGCATCGCGCGCGGCGTGCAGTTGCCGCGGTCGCGCACCTGCGGCGCGGCCGCATGCTCGCGGGCGGGTCTGTGTGGCGTGCGCGCCAGTGACGGGAAGCAGAGCGCCCCTCGGCTCACATGACGCAGGAGCAGCAAGAGCACTATGCCTGGGTCAATCGCGCAGCAACTAATTAGCAACACTTGCTGGCTGTCAGTAGCCTGCTTGCCAAGCGTCTGGCCGCAGCACGCATCACAGCGCATGGCCGTGAAGGCCGTTGCAGGGAGGTGGCGTGGCTGAGCAAGCGGGCGGCGCCGCACCACAAAGTGGCTGGCGGCCGGCGGCGGCAGCCCGGTCGTGTTCGTCTCGGGGTCGCCGCGCGTGTAGAACACCTGGCGCCCGCCCCGCTCTGTGTCGAGACCGGCGCCGCATACCAGCTGTCGTCAGTTGAAGCGTAAGCAGCGTGCCTTGCCCGTCCATGTCACACCTGTTCATCAAGCTCGTGCTTCTCAACAAGGCGACGGCACAACGGGCCGCGCGTGGGGGGCCGCTCGCACATTAGTCTCGCCGTCGCCGCTGCCGGCGGGCCGCGGCATCTGCGCGGGGTCGATGCGCTGCGCGGGCCGCTCGGCCGGCGTCGGCGCGCGCATCGTGGGCCCGCCGCCGAAGCTGGGCGGCGCGCCGAGCACGCCTGCCGGCGAAGGAGCAAGCCTCAGATTTTCTGAATGGTTTCGTGCGTGCGTCTACGCTGTGCGGGCGCTTCAGCCTCGGCCGCCCAACTTGCGAGGCCAGGGGGGCCGTGCAAATGTGCCAGTCGGGACGCCCCTCACACCCCATTTACCGCGAATCACGCAGGTCTCGTGGGCGACCTCAGCGCGCCGTGCACTTGCAAAGCCGGCCCCAAGCTGGCTGGGGTCACAGCATGCCCTCTGCATGTGCTGGAGTGGCGCTCGCGGGCCTCGAGCGGGCGCAAACGCGCCTGGCGGCGGGAGCGGCCGCTGCGCGCCCGGCGGCGGCGGCACAGCGCGTGCTGGCCCCGGCAGCGGCGGTGGCGGCAGCGCGGCGCCGCCGGGGAGGGGAGGCGGCAGCGCACGTGCGCCAGGCATGCCGGGCGGGGCGCCGGGCGGGGTCATCCCCGGCCTGGCAGCCGCGCCCGGGGGCGCGGGCGGCCCTGGCCGGCGCGGGTACGGGGGCGCGGCGCCCGGGTACCGGGGCGCGGCGCCCGGATACGGCGGCGCAGCGCCCGCTGACGACCGCAGCGGCCCCAGCGTGGGCCCCGCGCCCGCATAGGCCGCCGCGCTGCCCAGCCCTGGGGGCTGCTCCGACCCATGGCCTGCGCAACGAGAACCGCGCATAGAGCTTGAGAGCGCTGCCGTGCAGCCTCGCTGTCAGCATACCACTCAAGGAAGCTTTCACGCTGCTGCCCCGTGGTCACACGGCTGCCCCAAGCCCACCATGCAGTGCGTGCATCTGTCTCATGTGGCGCATGAGCCTGCTCTGAGCACGGTCGTGTCACAGCAACGCCATGCCTTACCTCGTGCCCCTAGGTGAGACCCAGCGTTGTGGAGGGAACGCAAAACCCCAGAAGACGCGACGGGTCGCCGCACCTGCTGGCCGGCCCGCAGACACAGCGCGCGCGGGCGCGGCAGGCTTGCTTGGCGAGGCTGCAACCGGAATGGCGTGCGGCAGCGGGGACGCCACGCCGCCAGGCTGCGGTGCCGGCGAGCCGCGCGCGGGCGGCTGCGCGTTTGCCCCACCAGACAGCAACGCCGCTGGCCCCGGCGGAGGCCCCGGCCCGCGCCCGTACGCCCCCGCCGCATGCCCGTTTGCCAGCGGCGGCGGCGCCGCTCCGAGCAAGCGTGCGCCCGGAGGGCCCTGGCTCGGCCCGAGGGGCCCCTGCGCTGCGCGGGGACCGCCGGGGGGCGCCGGTGACAGCGGCCCTGCCGGCGGGCCGCCCAGGGCACGCGGCCCGTCTGCGCCGAGGGGTGCGGCCGGCCGCCCGGCGCCGTACGCAGGCCCAGCGGGGCCCGCCGCTGCCTGCGCGCCCATGCCCTGCGCCGTTGCAGCCGCCCGAGGTGGCTCTGCCTGGCAATGAGAGCAGCTGTGCAGCACCTGCAGGGTGCACCGGGGCCAGCGCGCCCCTGTGTCCAGCCGCCAGAGCGTGCACGCCGGTGTTCTGTGCAGCTCCAGAAGGGCCCCGGCGCAGCTGTGCGTCCGGACCCTCGAAGGACGGGCGCCTTACTGCCAAGTGCTGGGCGCAGAGGCTGGGAGGCAGGGCCCTTTGCCGCCCAGCAGCATATCATCCACACACTCCACAGCTGAAGCAAGGGAGAGAGGTCCGCTCACCCGCTGCGGCAGCGCGGGGCCGTTGCTCAGGCTGGACCGCGCCGCTGGCGCGCCAGAGCTCCAGTCCGTAACCCCCGCAGCTGTGCCGCCCGGGCCCAAGGCGCCGCGCTGGGGCGCTGCGCCCGCTCGCGGCCCCAGCTCCGCGCCCTGCCTGGGCGCTCCGGCCCTGAGGCCTGCCGGTGCGCTGCCGGGCGCCTGAGCAGGCGGCCCGGGCGCTCCCGCCGCGCCGCGCGCACCCGGCGGGCCGCCTGGCGGGCCGCGGCTGCCTGCGCCAGACCGCCTTGGGCAGCAGCCACGGACAGGCTGCGCTGCCGTATGCCGGTGGTCGCTGTATGTGTGCGGAGCTCAGGCTGGAACCTGGTGCCGTCAGGGCCGGACAGCGCCTCTGGTTCTGTTGTCTTGCAGAGCGTGGGGAGCAGGACAGTGAGCTCGCACCTGGCGGCAGCTGCGCCGGCCGCGGGCCACCACTGTGCGCTGCGCCCGGCGCCCCGGGAGCGCCCGCCAGCTGAGGCTGCGATCCCTGGTCCTGTGCAAGTGGCCGCGGCTGGCTGCGCGCAGGCCACTGCGGCGCCTGCATCCGCAGGTATGCGAAGCGCCGAGTCGCCCCAACACACTCGTAAACTGCTGCACTTGAAGAGCCGCTCCGGGCTGGCCTTGTGAGGTCTCAGTGGCGCGCGGCACGCCACTGGCGAAGCAGAAGCACAGGCCTGCTACAGGAGGATAAAAGCGTTTGTTCCATTGCCGGTCATGCCGCGGCTTCTGCGGCACACGCAGGCCCTCTGCGGCCTTCCGTGCACCTCCAACACGTCAACCTAAGCTAACCTTATGCTGACAAGCAGCACAGCAGCTGCGCTTTTGCCTTTTGGCTAAAGTTTTAGCACACCCCTCCCACATGGCACCTGCATGCTTCCGTACTACGGCTCTACCTGGGGTACGGTACCCCTTGGAGTTCACAAGGTTCAGCAGGAGCGGAAGCAGCAGGAGGCGCTGCTGACTTCGTGACTGGTTGCTGCATGTTTCGGCGCAGTGGGAGACAGCGGCTGCGTGTCTGACTTACGCGCAAGCATTCAACTCTGCGGCACTTCAGCCCGTCAGCCTCTGCGCAACGGCGGACGCGCAGCGTTTGAGGTGCTTGCAGTCACAGGCTGTTTACCGGGGCGCTGTTCTGACTTGCAACATTGCAAAGCGTTGCAATGTAGCATGTCATGCCATTCCATGGCAGGCAACTGGCAATGCTGGTCGTTGTGCAAGATAAGCTTTTGGCATGGCCTAGCTGCCGCATGTGCTGCAGTTGCTGCTGAAGCACAAAATAGGAGTCTGTGTCAGGCTGCCCGCCAAGCTGAGTGCTCACAGCTGTGCGGCGGCCAGGACACGGCTGAGGAGTGGGGGACACCGCTGAAGCGCGGCAAGACGGGAGGCGTAGACAGAGGGCCTGGCTCGCTGCACAGCTGCCATGCTTTGTAATGCGCAGCTCTGGAGCGCCTTCCTTGTGCTGGCGCTCCTTGCACAGGTTGGCGGCAGCCCCGCCTGCGCTTCACGTGCGCGTTGCGTGTTTGCGTATGTGTATTTCTGCGCCGCGCACTGTGCTAACACACCCACCTTGCCGCGTGCGAGCTTCTCCTCTGGTCTCAAACCGCAACCCCGTTTTGCTGTGGCGCCTGCACCTGGGCTGACCGCGCTGGAGTCTGCTCACGCGCACTAGCCGTGACCATCCCCGCGTCTGCAAGCGCTGGTAGTCGCCACGGCAGCTGACACCTGGCGGCGCGCCCTCTCCACAGACGCCGTACGCCTTGCCAGCCGCAGCGCCAGCGCCCGCGGCCTCGCTGGCGGTGCCCGCGCAGCCCGCGGAGGCGCCGGGCGGCCCTGCCGCAGCGCCGGCCGCTGGGGGCAGCGGCCCGGGCTGCACGCTGAGCCTGGGCCAGCGTCTGGCGCCGGTGCGCTCGCCGAGGCGCACGTCTGCAAACCACTGCGCACCACCTGTCCTGCCGTACGCTCTGTGCCGCGTGCGGCGCTCGCGTGTCAGACGGGCCGCAGCAGTGCGTTTCACGACGGGGTATCTGAGGAGCGGCCGGCCTCTGCGCGCGCGCTCACGGTGCAGCGGGGTGGCAGGTGCGGCCGTACCCGGCGGCGCTGGGCGGGCGCGGCGGCGTGCTGTCCAGCGACGGCAACGTGGCGGTGCTGAGCGGCGACCCCGCGCGGCGCGGCCTGGCGGCCACCGCCTACGTGTTTGCCTACTCCACCACCACCGGCAACTACAGCCTCTGCCCGCAGGCGCGCCCCGCCCCCCCATGGGGGCCGCGGCGCCGCGCCCCGCGCGCTGTGCGGCGCAGGACTGTCGGCTGCTCCCCATGCTGATCCGAGGTGCCTACGGCCATTTGGCGCCTGTGGACTTACCCTGAACCTAAACCAGTACCCTACCCCTAGACCGCAGGGCGCTGCGCTGGCGGCGCGCAGGTGCTGCTGGACCCCAAGCCGCAGGCGGGCCTGGACTTTGGGTCCGCGCTGGCGATCGCGGCCGACGCGTCCAGCATCGCCGTGGGCGCGGGCGGCCGCGTGCTGCTGAACGCTGCGGCCGGCGGCTCGGACGGCGCCGCGGACGGCGCGGTGCGGCCCCGCCGGCCCGGGCTTGAATGACGCACCGCCGGCAGATATAGGAAAGTAGATAACAACGTAGAACAATGATGGCGAGGCGTCACAGGCCACTGTGCCAGAGGTCCAGTGCCAGGGCCAGCGCGCATGTGTATGCTCTACAGGCCAGCCAACGTCGGGGTGCAGGGCATGTTGGCTGTCTTGTTGCGGCTTGTTGCCTCCTGACTAGAGTTTACCTGGGAGACCGCAGGTGCACGTGTACCGGCTGCCCGACCTGCCGACGCCCGGCGCGCACGGGTACAGCGGCACGCCGGTGACGCTGCAGCCGTCCTCGGGCGCGGGGCACAGCCCGGGCTTCGGGTCGGCCGGCCTGGCGCTGTCTGGCAGCGGCGACACCATCTTTGTCGGCGCGCCCGCGGCGCCGCAGGCGCGCCGCCCATGAATGTTGTGCGATTTGGATCAACCTCCTATACGTCATATAGGGCTGTCTATGAAACTGTGTATACCCCACCCTAACCCTAAGCACGCCTGCTTCTTTGGCATGCCTGAGAGAGTTTGCCGGCCCTGGTCGTAACCTCGAACCAGGCAATGCCGCTCAGCTTTGACACGCGGGCTACCTAAACAGCAGCCAGGGCGCGGAGCTCGCCACCCTGCATTGCATGGCAGGGTCATGGGGGTGAGCCCGCAGGGCTGACACCGCTGGGCGCGCGCACGGCAGGCGACGTCGGGCCTGGCCAACCTGTACGGCAATGCGACCGTGTACGTGTTCAAGCGCGACAGCAACAGCAGCGGCAGCAGCAGCGGCAGCTTCAGCCAGGCGGCCGTGCTGCCCTCGCCCGACGGCGCGCGTAACATCGACTTTGGGCGCCAGGCGCGCGCACGCGCAGGGGCGCAAGCTGTTGTTGGTGGTGGTGGCACGCTGGTGGTGGTGGCACGCTGCAGGCGTGCCATCAGAGGGGCACGAGTACCAGGGGCGCCAACGCGCGCGGCGCCGAGCCTGGACACCTGGCAAGACAGCGAATGGCCATGCAAGGCCTTCGGCAGTCGGCGCAGTTTGTTGCAATCTTCTGGCGTCCCGGTCCACGCGTGCGGCGCGGTCTGCAGTGCCATGCGGGGCCGGCCGGCAGGCTCCGTGGCCGCTCACCATAGCGCATGCATCACACCATCATGCGGGCGCTCGTGCGACAACCGGCCGGCCGCGCACGCGCAGATCGCGGTGACGTCCGGCGGTGAGCTGCTGGCCGTCAGCGACCCGCTATACATCTCCGACTCGCTCACGTGCTCCGCGAGCGGCAGTGGCCAGGCGCGGCGGCTGCACTCTGCCCCGCCATCGAACCTGTGCCCTGAAGTCATGTATTGCAGTGCGCTCAGATTGTCTGTCAGGGTTGAGCGGGCATGCGCCGTGTGCCGCGTGTGCGGCATCGTGCATGTCACGCATGGCGGCGGTCGGACGGCGCCCCAGCGTGCCCGTAAAGCGCGGGCCAGACTGCGCACGCATGAGCTCGCCATGCTGGCAGTGATTGGTAAGAGGCGTCAGCTGTCGGGGGTGTTGACAGCCCCAGTCTGGGAATTGCGCACTGCGCCAGCGGCCCACACTCATCATCGGCATGTCTCCCTTGGCGGGCGCCGTCCCTGCCACGTGATCCCTGCCGGGCCTCTTGGCAAACGGTGTGCCTTGCTGCGGCGTGAACGATTTGCGGCCTGCGCATCATCGCAGCCTGCCTGCCGTGGCTGGCTCTGCAGCCGCCGCCGCGCCCAAAGCGGACGAGCACACTCTCGCCATGGGAGGGTCAGGGATAGGCTAACCCTATCACACACCTGCATTCCTATCAGTTGCCGCCGCGCGCAGGGCCTGTCTACGGGCGTGGTCTACCTGTACCGCCGCGGCACCGGCCCCGGCAGCTATGTGCTGTCGCAGCGCCTCACCGCCAACGCGTCCGCCGTGACCGGCTTCGCCGCCGCGATTGCGCTGGCCGCCGACGGCTCCGTGCTGCTCGCGAGCCAGGCGGACGACGCAGCCGATGGCAGCGGCGCGGCCTACCCGACGCTGACGTTCGTGGACGTGGGCAACCGCACCATGCAGCCCGGCGGGCCGCTGCCGGTGCCAGGCGGCCTGCCGCCCGGCGCGCGCTTCGGGCAGGCGCTGGCGCTCGCGGGCGATGGCTCGCAGGTGCTGCCCGGGGACTGCCGCCCCGGGCAGCCGCGGGTGGGGCAGTGGGGGGCGGGGAGGTGCCAGCCGCGCACGCGCCCTGCATGAGGCCCCGCCCGCCCGCCCGCCCCGCGCCGCGCATCTCGCCCGGCCAGCCACTTGCCAGGCGCCTGCTCTGCCAGTGCACTGACGGCGCATGGAGCCTTCTGCAGGCGGATCCACATCAGGGGAGAGGCGCGCGGGCGCCTCCGGGCGCCGCTTGATGCGCCCTGGCATCAATTCCAAGCGCGCCTTCAAGGCCCGGCAACCTGACGCCCTGCGGGTTTCTGGGGGACGACCGTGCCTGGGCGGGCGCGCGCGTGCCTGCTTGCGGGCGGGGCTGACGGCGCCGGGCTCGCAGGCGCTGATCGCGGCCGCGAGCGGTCCCGGTGCGGGCGCCGCCAGCGCAGCGAACGCCGAGGGCGTCATCTACGGCTACCGCCTGGGCCGCACGGGCACCGCGGGCGCCGCGGTGGCCGCGACGCAGCAGCTGTACGTCAACCGCAGCCCCGACGCGCGCCAGTGCGCCCCGCGGCCCGCGCCCGCGCGGCCACGCGCTGCGCCAGGACGACGTGCCACCGACTGTGCAGCACTGTTGGAGCTGTGCTGCTGTGCCGCCGCTGGTCGCTGTGCGGCCGCAGCCGCTCGGACAGCCGGCGCCCAGTGGATCTGGGGCGCTCTCGGGAGGCGCTTGCAGATCGGCACAGAGATGCTGCCGCGCCGGGTTGGTCCTCCAGGCGGCAATGTCTCTGGGGAGCTTAGGCTGCCGGCGCCGCGGCCCCTGTCACTCCCTCGCCAGTGCAGGCATGCTCTCCGCCAAGCCCTGCTCCCCCGTGACAGCGCCCGCGGGCCGCAGGAACCCCGTGTTTGCGCGGACGCTAGCGCTGTCGGCCGATGGCGTGCGGCTGCTGGCGGCGGGCGGCGCGCCCGGTGGGGCCCTGGGCGCGCCCCCGGGCACCGGCCCCGCCGGCAGTGCGCCCTCGCGCGCATACATCTTCCGCCTGCAGAGCTGCGGCACGCGCGCGCAAGCCGCCGACCCTGTGGGCGCCTGATGCGTCGGGCGCCGCTTGGGGTTGGGGCGGGGGTCGTCCGTGCCAGCGCGCGGCAGGGGCGCGGGCGGGCGTGCTGCCCCTGCCGCGCCCGCCCCCACTGGGCCAGTCGTTCCATGCGTGTTCAATTAGGAGCCCAAGTCATGTCCTCTGCTGCCTCGTTCTTCATCTCCTGTCCCCCTGCCGTCCCTGCAGGATGCCTCCTTCCAGCCTCGCCATCGATATCAGTGACCTGCGTTCAGCTTGGACGCGACTAGCTGCCGCATGGCTGCGCCCTTTTTGCAGCCTCATGACGGAATGCCCCACCCGAGCGTGTCTCAGTGCGTCCTGCACGGGGCACTGGGTGTGCTGCTGTGCCTGTGCAAGCACTGAGGAGCTCCGCGCAAAGCTATGGCACACGTTGGTGCATGGGGTTGCCGCGGTGCAGGCTGCACAGGCACAGGTGGCGGCAGGCCTGACTCGTATCTTGCAGCCACGCCAACAGGGCTGCAAGTGAACAGGATGCAGCAGTCCAGCAGGACCGTAGGCCGTGCGTATTTATGAGGGACGAAGTGGGCGCAACTCACACGCATGTAGCTGTCATGTTGGGTCCCGAATTGTTAGGTGCAGCTAGCGCATGTTTTGGCGGGCGCAGGTGCTAACACACAGTTGCAAATCGCGGGGTGAATAAAGCAGGTGCTTGCAGCTTCTTGAAGAGCCTCTCCGCGTATCTATTGTGAGCCTGCTTTTATGGTCATGGGCTGGTGGTCGAGTGTCCTGGACGAGCGGGCGCATGTCTGGTCGTGCCGCTCTTGCCTTTGCCTGATGATGTCTTAGTCACGAGTGCGCCTTGCGCCTTGTCAGGATGACTAGTGCTTATTTTGCAGCATGCGCCGGTATATAATATAAGCAGACAGCTCTGCACATGGCGCACCTCAAGCTCCATGTGATGTGCCGACACTGTGTGTGCGGCAAACACCACCAGTTCATAGCATGTTATTACATGTCATCACTTGCGAGTGTGCGACTTCTGAGCGCGGCCATAATGCCCCACTCACTCACAGCTTCCATCACTCACAGTGCACGGCAGTGAGTGCTGCCACCGGCCTAGTGCTGCGCCTGCCAGCTCGTCCCTGGGCAGAAGCTGCGACCCCGCACGCGGTCGCGCGCGCGCACGCGGCAGCGCCTCAGCCGCCGCCGCCAGGCGGCCAGCGCGGTGCGCAGACCGGGCAGCGGCGACCAGGCTTCTGCGGCTACTCTCCTGACGCGCGCCGCCACAGGTCCCGGTCGCACGCCGGCAGCGCGCCGACGTCCACGCGCCCCAGCGCGTCGTGCGGCAGCTCCGGGTACAGAAGCCGGCCGGGGTCCAGCGGCGGCAGCAGCACGCGCTGCAGCACAAGGCCCTTGGCCTCCGCGGCGTTCCAGCCGCGGTTGACTGCGCGCGCGGCCACCCCGGGTGGGCGAGCGGGGGCAGGCTCCCTGCACTCTGCTGGATGCAACTGTCACTCGGTTCTCGACACCTTGAGCATCGCGCGAGCTCGGAACAGGCAAGCCGGGGTCCTGGCGGGCGGCGAACGAGCGCGCAGGACTGGGGCGGCGCGGCACCAGGCCGGACGCTGGAGCCGGTCGCCAGCAGCTCGGCGATGCGCGCCGGCGGCAGCGTGCCGCGGCCCACCATCAGCAGCGCGCCCACCTGCCGCGTCCCAGCAGGCCTGAGCACCGCTCGGGCCGGGTCAGCACCTTTCGGGCAGGGTTGCAGACTCCTTGGCCTACTAGCGCGCTCGGCAAGCGCGCGCGCTGCAAGGTCAATAAGGGTAGGGTGGTTCCAATTTAGAAGCAGCGCGCGCGCGCACCATGTGCCGCACCATCCGCCACAGGAAGCCGTCGCCGGCGACCTCAATGCGCAGCGCGGGCCCCGGCCCGGCTACCAGCGCGCAGCGCGCCACGCGGCGCACGGGGTCGGCGTCGCGCTCCGGCAGGTTGGCAAACTGCGCAAAGTCGTGCTCGCCCTCGAACGCGGCCGCGGCCTGCCTGCCGCGGCGCGCGCGGCGGCGCCCTCCAGCGCGGATGGTATGCATTGATGGCCGCGGACGCATCAGTCGCAAGCTGTTGGTGCGTCGCGAAACTGACAGCCCTCTGACGATTGGGTGCCACAAATACCCATCAACCAGCCGTGATGTGGTACGCACGCCGCTGCTTGCCACACAGCCTAAGCCCAAGTCTCAGGCCGCAGCAAGGCGCGCAGACGCCCAGCAGTGGCCAGGACCGTTGGTCATGCCGCTGCCGCACGCACCCTGCTGGGGAGCGGGGGTGCTGCAGACAGGCCCCTGGGTATTGGAGGAAGGGGAGGGTAGTGTAGGGTAGGGGCGCGCCGCATGAGGCCGAGGTCCAGGCGCTGGTGGACGTGCTGCGAGTAGCGCCGCGTGAGCGGGTCGTGCATGATCGCGTTGTGGATGCAGAAGTGATACTCCTGCGCTCGCGCGCGGCGCTGCATGGTGTGCCGCGGCGAGCATGCGTGGCCGCACTGTGGAGTGCGGGAGTGGCACTGCACTGCGTGCGGCACACTGCACGACGAGCCGCAGCTCTTTGTCGCTTCTAACGCGCGCCGTGTCAGGTAACGCAAAGCCCAGTGGCCGCACACATGTCGCCAATGAGCCTGTGACGGCGTGTGCACCCGCGGCGGTCGTAGCCTCAGGCGGCGTTGGCTGCGCTGCAGCCCGCGCACAGGCGCGCACCTTGCCCACGTTGCTGAAGCGTGCAATGAAGTCGGGCGGCGCGGCCGCCAGGCGCATGACGCGGATGTCATGCGGCAGCAGGCTGTTGGCCTTCAGCAGCAGCCAGTTGTCATCGGCGGCGCCCGCCGCACGGCTGTAAAAGCTGACTACCTGCCGCGCAGCGCCCTCAGGATTCGCCTGTTGCTGCCCACCTCCCGCACAGCCCGGGGTACTGCGCTGACACAGAGTAAACGCTGTGTCGGCACGCCCTACCGGCATAGCCTGGTCAGGCGAATGATGACAATTTCTACATGACAGCGCTACGGGCGTAACTCTGGTTGAAAAGGAGCGGCGTGTGCGGCTGTGCCGGCAGCGCAGTGTGTGGTGTGCACTCGCCCAGGCACGGCGCAGCAGCTCGAAGGTGTGAGCGCGCCAGCGAACCATTGCTGCACCAGGCCGTCTTTGACCAGCAGGCACCGCATGCTCACCGTGGCAGCCCAGGCCTGACATTTGCGGTGAGCCACTGCGGTGTTCCAGCGGAGTTCAACAGGTGCTTGGTTCGTGGTGACGGGGGGCGGCCGCGTGCCCAGGGGGGCGCGAGCCTGGTCCGCAGCGTGCACGCCCGCATCGGTGCGCGCGGCGGCGCTCATGCGCAGCGTGCCGCGGTCCTCCTGCAGCGCGCAGCAGAACGCGCGCTCCAGCTCACCCTGCGCGCGTGTTGTCCCCGGCGCGAGTGCACACTGCTTCAACCGCCGTCAGTCATGCCTGACAGCTTGTTGACCTGTACATTCAGCGACCTTTGCCTCTTGAGGCAGGCACAAGAAGCAGCCCGCCACCAACTCAGAGGCCTCAGCTTAATCGCCACCGGCAGGTGAGGCCTGGCGCCTTGCTCCAGCGCCCACTGCCAGTCTGGCACCAGTGCAGTGACGTGCAGGGGGTTGGGGCCTACGAGAGGCCGCCAAGCACCTGCACGGTCGGCGGTGGCCCGGCCCTCCGCGCCCGGGCGCTGCCGCGCCGCGCACGTGCCGCCGCGTTGGCGGCCGCGCCGCGGCGGCCCACCGCCCCGCGCCGCAGCCCCGCAGCGCCGGCCGAGCCCGGCAGCAGGACTGCTGCGCCATCGCTCTCAGCTTCTTCCGCGGGGTTCTGGCTGTCAGGCGCCTCCGCCTGTCCGGCAGCGGCGTCCGGGGCATCACCAGCCGGCGGCGGCAGCTGCACCTGGAAGCCCTTGTACTCCGTCCCCTCGTAGGCCACCCACGCCACGTAGGTGTGCCGCGCCTCGTCAGCAGGCGCACGCGGCGCCGGCAAATGCACGTTTGGAGCGGCGGACGCGCTCCTGCAAACACGCGCCCGGCTCAGCACGGGCTCTCCGTGTCTCCTGCCAGGCTGACCTGCAGCAGCCGCACCTGGAGGTCAGGATGCGCGGGCAACTGCGAAGGAGCTGGGTGGCGAGAGCGAAGGGACGGCGCATGCAGAGCAGCGTGGCTGTCCAGAGCCGCGCTTGTATCAGCCGAGTAAAGTATGATCCGACTGCCTCTGCAAATCACCCAGTAAAGCCGAGCTGCTTCCTCCGGCCTGGAGAAACGAACTTGGAGCTGTTCATAAATAAAAGGTCACCCAGTAGGTCCCGAGTTTGAATGCCTGCCTCGGCGGGAACAAGCAGTCAAGGTTGGCACATGCTGCACCTGAAGTGCTGATCTGTACCACGGTGTGTATGCTGTTTGGTGAGCTGACAAAAGCCAGTCTCAAAGTTCCCTTGCGATGATATATTGTGTTGACCAGGAACACATGTTCGCCCTGTTGTGACTGCATGCCACAGCAAGACACTTCCAGACAAAATGCAGCTCACATCGGCAAGCAAGCTGCTGGTGTGGGCAAGATTTAAAGGAGATGCGTGGATAGCAATGTGTGCAAGCAGGTGTCCAGCATTCATGCAATTGAGCTGAGCACTGTGGATGCAGCATGCGCCTAACAGTCCTCACCAATCAAGTTTCCATGCAAGTGTCAGGCAATACGTATGCCTGGCTGCTTGCTTTCAACATGTCTCAGGCCAACTTGAGCACATTGGCACAGCCGATGATACGTTCAAATACAAGTTCAACAGCAGCATTGGCAATATCTGCACACGCTCGTTCCCACTTGCCTCTTCAGGCAAGCGCAACCGCCCAGCGACCATGAGGAGGTGTCGGGCAGTGCTGCAGACTTCGCAGCGTGTAAGCCAAAAGCAACCACCATCCACAGACCCGTCAGCAACTCACTGCTTCAGAACTCCCTTAGCAACGTCCATGCGCACGCCGCTGCTGCCAGCCGCCTCTGTCGCCGCGCGCCGCTGCAGCACCCTGCATGCAAAGCACGCCCAGATCAGATATTTTCATTGACATGTAAATGCAGGTCACACATTCCCACCGAGGTTATGCGCGATTTACAGCTCCACATGTCATGCTCTAATTTGCTCACAAGGACGGCCGCTGTAGTCTTATGTGCAGCAGGGCTGCCTGACGGCTGCATGTGCTGTGTGGTTCAGTGTGAGCAGTCTAGGGCCAAGAGGAGTTGCCAGCAGAGGAGAAAGGGAGAGGTGCACCGGGCTACTGCGGGCGTCAGCGCCAGCGTTATTGGCGCGCGGACGGGGAGCAGCGCTTTGGTGCACAGGAAGGCGATCGCCAGGTCGGAGCCCTTGCTCGTCAGCGCTTTCGCCAGCCACCCGCGCTCTTCCGCGTCCTCCCGCAGCTCCTCCTCTGTCCGGAGGGGCGGTGACAAGTTGACGAGAGAGCGGCTTTGCACCAAAACTGAGCCACATGTGTGGCAAAGCCGGAGAGGCAAGCACGTGTCAGCAAAGGGCACGCACGCACGCACCAGACAGCATGCCATACTTGACGAGCAAGCTCTCCAGCTTGACCTTCCTTCCTGCCGCAAAGTAGCATCCTGCCGCGCCAGACACCAGTCATCCACCGATAGAGCACTTGTGGAGCCTTCACAGGCATGCAGTTCGCTCAACGAGGACGCGCCTGTGAGCGTGGCAGCATAGACAGAGAGGTGCACGCCGATGGCAACCTTGCCATACTTCTTGAACAGCTCCTTTACTTTAGTGGTGTAAGACATGCTGCCATTAAGCTGAAGGGACAGGCGGACACTGCATCCTGGCCTCTATTTAGCGGGTGCTCTTGCTCCTTTGCTCTGGTTTCTATGACAAAGCTGCCATCACGCTTGAGGGGCGGCCGCTTGTTTACCAACAGCTTTGCTGGCACTCGTGTGTTACTCTGGTGCTCGAACTTGAAGCATGTACCAGCGCCGCTTCTTGATAGTGGCCAACTCTCACGCAGTCCTTGCCAAGGACTCCTTAGGCCTCATGTGCCCACCCACTCTCATTTAGTTTCACTCAGGGGCATTAACATAATGGCTTACATATTCAGCAGGAAGAGCTGCATCAAGGCACATTCCGCTGCTCTATTTACAGGTCAAACACACCTGCTGGCTTCCCAACACGCCAGATAAGCTCACAGTCTTGGCAGCTACACCATGCCTGAGTGGCAGGGACGGGCAAAACAGACACTCAGAAGCAGTACAAAGTCAACAGCCCGACTGGGTGCACAGGACCGACACGGAAAGTCACACAACACGGTCACAGAACCTGCGAGCCGCATCACTCATATGTTAGCTATTCGGACCCACCGGCAGAGCACCCTTGGCCAACGGCTTATATATTTTGTGCCCGCCCTGCGAAGCCAGCAGGGTGCACAGACCCGGCTCATGCAACCTGCAGGCCCTAAAGGGCCGCGGCCGCCGGCGGCAGCAGGGCGGCTTTGTGTCCACAAGTGGCCGTTCTGCAGATGCAACTGCATGGACACCCCAACCCGGCTGAGAAGCCCCAGGCACATGGTGAAGGCGAGCCGCCCTTGCCCAGCAGGCAACATGCCAAGCGCGGGCGCCCCTTGCCTAATGCCGCCAAGGGACGTCTGGGCACACACGGTCCCGCGCGCCGAGTCAGGCTGGCCCACGGCCAGGCAGACTGGGCAGGTGCCATACGGGAGTGCCTGCCAAGCAGGTGACCAAGCACGCAGTGCAAGGTGGTGGAGCGCATCTACAGCACAGCCCCGCGCACTACGTGTCTAGTTTCCGCCACCTCGCCGGCCAGAGCAATAGACGCCCACAGTTAGCTGCCGCCCGCGTCAGGGCTGAGGGTCTAAAAAGCCCCCTGCATGCGCTGTCGGGCCCGCCACCCCGAGGCTCAGCCAGACGTGGTCGCGCGCGCGGCGCTCAGGTCCAGGGGCGGCGGCGGCGCCGCCGGGCCGGACGCCGGCGGCGCCAGCTGCGCCACGACGGCGGCGGGCAGGCCGCAGCGGCTGTACGGCAGGCAGGCCGCCAGCACCTCCGGCTCCACGGCGTCGATGGGCGGCCGCTGCAGGTGGTACTGCGAGGCCGCCTGCCACGCCATGGCCAGCGCCAGCACCTGCGCGCCCGGCCGCCGCTCGGGCCCCGGCTGCAGCATGCGGTTGTAGGGTTAGGTCAGGGTTAGGGCTTGCGCCTGTTTGTACACCCAGGCTCCGCTGCAGCGGTCGCCGCGGCAAACGCCCTGCCGTGTCAGCGCAGGCGCCGGCGCCGGGCCACCCGTGCAGGGCGGCCCCTGCAACACTTGCGCATGTCGTCAAGCGGCGGGGCTGCATGGGCGCAGGCGTGAGGCGTCCCTGCTACAGCGGCTGAGCAGTCCACGAGGGCGACACCTGGGGCAACCTAATGTGGAACCATTAACTAATGTCTGCATCTCGGCTGCCGCGCACCACTGCGTCACCGTCCGGGGCCGCGAAGATGCCGGCGGATATGACTTGCCGGCGGGCACTGGTCGGCGCTTCAGGCAGCGCCTGCCGCACGCGCAGCAAATCAGCGCCGTGTCGGAAGATGCGCTATACAACGCCTTCTTGGCTTGACTCCTTGTATTAGTCTGCATGCTGAGGCATTCCAGGGCAATATGCTGGCGGGCATGCGCATGCACGCGATGCACCCGGACCGCCCGCCCAGCACACTCCAGCACTTCTCCAAGCCCGTGTCAGATACTGATGCACCTTGAGGAGCCGTGCGCACTGCTCGACCCTGAGAGACCTGTAACATACACGCCAGACATCAAGCGTGGTGTCCAGTGTGGTCAGATGCGGACCCCATGCATTTGGCACGCTACGCGACACTTCCCTTCCAGCCATCGCAGCAGCCACGCTGCTGCAGCCGAGCAGGGCGCGCACCGCCAGCGCAACGGGCGCCGCCATCGTCGGCAGGCCGGCCAGGTTGGCCATCGCGAGCTGCTCGCTGGCGTTGCCGACAAACGCGTCCACGCGCGCGGCCTCCATCGCGCCCACCACCTCGCGCGCCAGCACGCCGCGCGCTCGCTGGGCCTGCGCATCGATCCCCGGTGGGCCCAAGCCCGGGGGTGCTGCTGCGAGGCGCCGCGGGTGGCTCTCTGGAGTCGATCCGGACATGGGCTGGGTCTGCTCAGCGCATCGCTACGGACGAACACATATGCACAGGCGCAGTCATACTCTGGACACTGCGCACCTGACAGGCCCCTTGAAACCCGCAGGCAAGGTCTGCAGCATCACGGCCACCATAGAGAATGCAGGGCACGCACTGCCGCCTTGCATATGCATGGCATGCACTGCCACTCAACAAAAACACATATTGTGCACGAGGAGCAAAGAGGTCGGCCTCGGGCGGCGCGCGCCTGCACGTACTCCACACTGGGGATGAGGCGCGCCAGGCGCAGCAGCGGCGGCCAGAAGTCCTGCCGCCGGTTGGTCTCGGCCGCGCCGCTGCGCTGCCAGAAGTCGAAGTTGGCGGCCGCCTCGGTCAGCATCAGCGTGGTGATGATGTCCTGCGCGCGCAGACATGTTCAACCTCGGGCGCCTCTGTGTGCTGCAGCGCGCATGCGCTCATCCCATCTCCCCTGTCAGGGCGACTGACCTGGGTCTAACAAGCAAGGTCTCGGAGATCAGTTGTGAAAGACTGGTGCAACGATCCATAATGTCAAGTGCAATGCCATTGACGGCAAGCCTGCCTCCACGATACAAGCACACCGCAATGTGCATAGGAGATTGTGTGATGCTGGCGGGAGAGCGCCCTGACCTGCGCGGGGCTAGTGTAGTTGAGCTGGAAGGGCACCACTGTCACGCCGCGCGCCTGCAGCGCTGCCGTGAACTGCACGCGCAGAGCACGCGTCAGCGCAGAGCCCACCGCCTTGAGCGGTGCAGCGCGCACCGTCCTGGTATCAAGTGCATCAGCGCCATGCATCCGAGTGAGTAGAGCGCAATATCTCAGTGGGGAGGCAGCTGTGAAACGCAAACGCCATGAGCAGACCGGTCCATTCTAGGAGACACGCACGGCTGCTGTGCCTTCTGGCGCCGGCCCAGGCGGCGCCGCACCTCGGCGCCCCACTCCTGCGCGCTGGGCAGCATGCCGACGGTCAGGCCCGACACGTTGAGCGCGGCCGGGTCCGGCAGAGCCGCGTCGCGGCTGCCCGGGTCGTCCGCGTCGCGGCCGCGGATGACGTCGTACACCGCCGCGCAGTCGGCGGCCGCGCGGCAGAACGGGCCCACCTTGTCCTGCGCGCCGGCACCTCTTTATTTAGACCTCTTCAGACAGGAGGTAAATGGTAAATGAAGCGCGTTTGCCCACACAGCCCAGCTTCACGCCAGCCGCATGTCTCGTTTGACAGAACTCTCGAAAAGCGCACAGCGACATGCCACTCCTGTACAACACCCTCACACGCTGTTGTAAATACTCTCTGTAGCGTCGCGGCAAGCAACGGCGCAGGATGCGCACCAGCGAGTCCACCAGCGACATGACGCCCGAGCGCCCGACCGCGCCAAACGTCGGCCGCATTGCCGTTGCACCGCAGCGCTCCGCGGGCGCCATCAGGCTGCCCTCCGTCTCGGTGCCGACGGCAAACGGCAGCGCGCCGGCCGCGACTGCCGCCGCCGGCCCCGCCGACGACCCTGACGAGCCCTGCGCGTCGGGCAGCCGCCGCCCCTCAGCCTCACGTGCTCCTGGCGCGGTCCCAGGTGGCGCGAGCGCGAGCGTGCGCGGCTGCGGATTGCGAGCAATGGAGACCCACGGCCTCATGATGGTGCACCTCTTACTGGCACTGCTGGCCTCGCCAAGTCACCATGGCCACCCCCACCTTTATGCGTAAGACAGGCTCACATGCATCGCATGCGGTGCGTGGAGATACCATGCTGTCCATGGCGCGACCCTGTGCGCCTGCACGCGCCTGCAGCAGGCCTGCAGCCCGCAGGCTGTGGCGGGGGCGCGCCTGCGCGATGTTCCACGGGTTCTTGACCATGCCGCCCCACCACACGTCGTCAAAGGCCATCTCCCCGGTCGCCAGCTTGGCCACCAGCACCGCGCCCGCGCGCCGCAGCCTGCGCCGCGCGCGCGCCTGAGGCGCTGCAGCGCGCCGCCTGCGCCAAGAGCCCCAGCACGTGCTGCCCTGTACAAATACCTGCAGGTACCTACACTCTTCACAACCTACCTCTGATAAGATGTGCGTGCCCTGGGCCCAATGGTGCACTGACGCCCTAGCTCAGTGACAGCCGTCGCGGTCCAAAGCGTGATCGTGCGCGCCCAGCGTCGCTGCTGCCCTGGCTGCGCATACGCCGCAGCCGTACGATCCCCCAAAAAGTGACACTGTAAACAAGGGCTTACTTTGGGTCGTGAGGATGCGGCGGGCGGCGCACCGGCCGTACACAGATGCGCTGTCCGGCAACACCTGCGCGAGGTAGGCCGGGGCGCCCCAGGTCGTGCGGTAGCCCTCCACCGCGATCAGGTCCTTCAGGCCGTACGGGATGCCCTGCAGCGGGCCCAGGTCCACGCCCTGCGCGGCGCGGCGCACGCACGCGTCAGCGTGCGCCTGGGAGCCAGGTATACAGTGGATCGATCACGACTCAGGAGCGCTCGCGGCTCAGACGTTTGTTTGCCATCCTGCCGGCGACTCAGTGCCCTGAGCCGCGAGCTGCTGGTTCTCACTGCGGCCCTAACCCTACCATACACTAAGCACGCAAATGCAGTTCCAGCCCGAGCGACGAGCAGCGCGCTGCTGCAGCCGCCGGGCTCGCAGCTCTCCTCTTGCGACTGCACCCAGCGGCGGGGCCGCGCCTGCGCAAACATGAGGTCGGCCTGCGCGGCCTGCTGCTCCGCAAGCGCCTCGGTGTACGTCACCACATACTCCAGCACGCCGTCGTACCTGCGCCCGCACGGGGCGCACCGCTTGCAAGGAGAGCAAGCCAGGGCTTGTGACATGGCAAACTCGGGACGACAGTTGCTTAACATGGCCATCTGCTCCCGCTCACCCAATGCTGTGAGCTATGGCTACACCCAGCAAGGACCTCACGCGCGCCGCCGCGCTGCAGCAAGGCGAGCAACCGCGTGGAGGCCGGGGCAGCGGCGCGCGCACGCGCACCGCTTCAGCCGCTGCGTGAACACGGCCGTCAGCTCGCGCGACGTGACCTGCTTTGAGCGCAGCAGCGCCGCCAGCTGCAGCACCTGCCGCGCGCGGCATGCCGCCCTTTCGCGCTGGTCACACGATGCGCTCCCAAGCAGGTCGTGAGCAGGGCGCGCGAGGGTGGCGCGCCATGCACAGCGCCAAGCACAGCGCCAGCACTGTGTCCTGGCGTAGCAGGAGGTCGGATTATGCAGGTCCAGGTGCGCGGGTCACGCGGTCACCGCCAACAGCGCGCAGCAGGACAAATGTGTGCGGCTGGCAGCACAGCGGGCCGAGCGTGGGGCCGCGCGCCGGCATGAACGCCAGCGAGTCGTTGTCGGCGGGCCGCAGCACGCCCTGCGGCAGCGCCGCCGAGGCCGCCCACGCGCCCGGCGGCAGCGCAGGGCCCCCTTTTGGCGTCGCGCTGGTCACTCCAACGCCGCCGTCGCCGCCCACCGACGCGGCCGCGACCAGGCTCGCTGCGAGGGCCGTGCCGGCGGGCAGGGCGCTCGGGGGAGGGTGCAGGCCGGCGCGCGGCGCGCCGGCCGGCGCGGGCGCGGCCGCTGCCGCCGCAGCCGGCCCCGCGCTCGGCGCCAGCCCCAGCCCCGACCCCAGCACAACCCCTGTGCCAGCGGGCGCGCCCGCCCACGCCACGCCGCCGGCGCCGGCGCTGGTGCCGCTCGTCACGCCGCCTGGCTGGCCGGCCAGCGGGCGCGCCAGCGTGGCGAGTGGACGGTACTGCAACGGCGGCGGGTTGCGCACGCCACCGTCGGGCAGGCCGACCGCGGCGCGCACATTGCGGTAGCCGCGCACCAGGCTGGACGCGCTGGCCTGCAGGAACGCTGTGTCCAGCACGCCGAACATCTCCTCGCGCTGCGCGCGCAGGGTCGGTTTTGGGTAGGGTTACGGTGCCCAGCACGCCAAACATCGCCTTGCGCTGCGCACGTACGGCAGGTTTAGGGTACGCGCACCTGCGAGATGTTAAACGGCCCAAAGTCGCCGAGGCGCTCGGCAACGCCAATCGCGCTCGTGTTGACCGCCATGTCGCCCGCCAGCACGCCGTCCAGCACGTGCACGACGCCGTTTGCAGCGGGAATGTTCGCCGCGGTCAGGCGCGCCGTGCCAATGAACAGCTCGCCGTCGGCGGAGCGCGCCACCGGCTGCACCGCGCCGCTCGCCAGCTGCAGCGCCGCCGGCAGCGCCTCCGCGCGCAGCACGCCGTACGCCACTGCGCGCCGCGCGCGTGGCCTGAGCGGTGCCAGGCTGACGGCGAAAGCTCTGGTCGGCTGGTGGGTGCGGACTGGCGCCGAGACACATGGAAATGCACGAGGAGGCATGGTATGAATCTCAATGTGCAAGTCGGGTCAGGTAAGGCAGGCACTAACATGCAATGCAGCACCGGCACGTCAGTCACGGAGCTGTGACTGCGCGCCAGCAAAGTTCCGCCATTCAGCCGCACACGGCGCAGTCAGCCGGGGCCGCACCATAGCCCAGCACCGTGCGCCGCAGGCCAGTCGACGCGAGCAGGTCGCCGACCGTCTGGCAGGGCCCCGAGCGCATGAAGTCAACCGTGCACTGCACGCTCGCGCGACTGAATGCGTCCGCCCAGCCGCCGTCGGCCACCGCAAACACGGTGAACCGCGCGCCCGGGTCGGCCAGCATGACGCTCAGGTTGGCCGCCGCGAGCGCCGCCGACAGCACCGTCTGCGGCGCGCGCGCGCACAGGCCCTGTCAGGCCCACATGCTGACATCAGGCTCACAAGCTGAGTGCACTTGGGGGAGTAGGCACCCACACCCACTGGCATGTGCCCGGCAGCCGTGCGGCCTGGGGCGCGTCGCTGCACTCCGCGAGAGGCTGCGACATGCTGGAAGTGGGTGCATGATGCAGATGCCCTGTCTCACCAGAGCGCCGCTTCGCCAAAGAGCTTGGCGGGCCGCAAAATCATCGCCACGAGTGCCAGCGTTGTGGCAGCGGAGCTGGTGTGACTGCTACCGCGATGCATGTGTGGCACAGCGCATGGCACCCCCGCAGATCGCGCTGTGCGACACGCGAGCGGGGCATCAGGCCTGCTGCCGGCCTTGCACTGCTTCCCATGCGCTGACTGCACACAGTAGGTGCATGGGCACGTACGGAGCAATGCACAGCGCCCAGCGGTTTGCCACTTTGCATGCAGTCGCGACGCACCAAGTCCGGCCAGCCCTGCACGACGCCCACCACGCTCGACAGCCGCGGCGCCGGCGCCGCCGCTGCCACGGGCCCCGCCGCCGCGCCCGCGGCCGTGCCCGCGCCCGTACCACCCGCAGCCGCCCCCGCAGCGCTGCTTGCCCACCACGGGCTGCTGCCTGGCCCCCCCGCGGGCACTGTGGCGGCGGCCAGCGCCGCGCTCGGCGCCGCCGCTGCCAGGGCCTGCGCTGCGGGAGCCGCGGGAGGCACGGGGGAGGCAGGCGGCGCCAGCAGCGAGTACTGCCCCGCCGCGCGGCCGCTGCAGCAGAGCGCGAGCACTGCCAGGCGCAGCAGCGCCGCTCCGGCCGGCTCATAACCTCCGTGGGCTTGTGGCCCTCTCCGCTGGCGGGCGCCGCAGCAACCCTGCCGTGCCAGCGGGCAGGCACATTCAGCGCCGCGCCCATGGGCTGCAGAAGGGGCGCGGGCCAGCGCTGGTGCGGGTACTGACGGCGCCGAGCACATGCGTACCCCGCTGCGAAGCTACACAGAGCGTTGACCTGCGGTTGTGTGGGCTGTTCCACGCTCTAAACCCGCCCAATAGATGGCTGACTCAAGACGCTTGCGTCTTGCCTAACAGCACGCGGTGCACCCAGCATGTGTTGCAAGGTGGCACCCGCCCCGGCAACCAAGCTCTGCCTGTCGTCCAATGGGTCCGCCAGCGAGCAGACCCGCTGGCGGACGCTCAGCGAGCGCAGGCAGAGTGAGGCAGCGAGCGCCTCCGCTTCCTGGCATAGACACAGCCCAGGGCGCTGCGCAGAAGCTCGTTTGGGCTTACCCGGCCCTCCGAGCTGGGCCACGCTGCGCCTCAGCTACAGGCAGGGGAGGGGCAGCGAGACATGATGGCCTAGCCACAAGCCACAACTGCAACGTCAACAACCTAGCTCACTCCACCCAGTCCCCGGCAACACTTGCTGCCTGTGCGTTGCCCGATAGTGCGGGCTGGGCGACTTGACCGGGGCTGCATCGTCTGGCACGCTGCCCTACTACAACGCGGCCGTTGGCAAAGGCGCTTGCGAGGGGTTCAGCCAGCACTTGCCACTCTCGACAACGGCGAGTCGCCTTCAGCTTGCGTAAACCAGCACAAGTGCGATATGTTCCACGGAATCTGTGCCTTGCCGGGAGTGACGGTTCAACACCTTCTAACAATCAATATCGAAGTGTTGGTGGACCCACCTGCTGCAGCCCCGCCACAGCAGACGCCAGCATCGCTACATGCCTACCTCCCTGCCTGCAGCTCCAGGGCGCCCATGCGCACAAAGTGCAGCAACCGAAAAGTTTCTTGGAACCGGAAACGTGCTCGAGCAATCCTCCAGCTCCCCGCAAAACCACACCGTACACACTGCTCTCTGCCGGCTCTGTCTATCGCGCCGTGCACCCAAAACCCGTACAAACCCGGCAAAGCTACATTTCAATTGATCACCATGACAGCTCCCGCCAAATTCGGCAACGGCACAGCCTCAATCAGCCGAGCCTGGATGCCCAGGCGCCCGACCTCGATGCGGAGGCGGACCTGCCATTGCTGTCCTGGGCACAAGCTCCTGGGGCCAGCCAGAGTGCAGCGGGCAAGTCCGCAAGCGCTCACGGACGCAAGGTCACGCAGGTGTGCAGACGGTGCAGACACGCCGTACCAGACAAGCAGGGATGGCTGTGTGAAAATCATGGGGCAGACACTGCGGAACAGCAGGTCCGCGCAGGCACAGAGTACACATGGACTAGCCCCGCGCCCTCAGACAGCCTGCGGGATGAAGGTCAGCAGGCGCTTCTTGCGCGCATAGCCCAGCGCGCCCGCGCACAGCATGAAGCCGATGGCGCCGGAGAGGATCACGACAACGTAAAAGTGCGTCTGCAGAGCGCAGCAGGCCCGCGTCAGCATTGCAGCGCAGCACAGAAGTCTGCTGTCAAGCAGGGCGCACACGGTGCCAGAATAGCAGCACAAGGCGGGACCGGGGCGCACATAGTCGTCCTCGACGGGCAGCGGGCTCAGGTTCATGCCGAAGATGCCGGCGATCATGGCGACGAACGCAAACCCCATCGTCAGGATGGTCATCACCATGTCCAGCGCGACAAGCTCGTTCCGTCTGGCCGCAGCGCGCCAGCCGTCAGCGTTGCCTGGTGTCGCAGCGCGCGCTGCAACGTGCCGCCGCAATGCCCGGCGGCACGGCACAAAGCAGTCACGCCCTGCTCTGCGTCTTCCGAGCCCAACCGCGCCGCCACGGCCGAACGTAGGCGGTGGTCAGCACAACAGCCTCCTGCCGGGGAGCCAACACGGCAGCCAGAACATGCGGGTGCTGTCCGTCCGGGCCGCCCAGCTGGCGCCGGGCCGCGCGGCGCGCCGCACCGCTGGTCCAGCTCCAGGTTGAGCAGGTCCTCCACGTCGTCGATGCGCTCGTGCAGCTGGTTCAGGCGGCTCAGCAGGAACTCCGCCTGCGGCCGCCGCCCCGCGCCCGCGTGAGCCAGGGCTTCTCGGGGCTCCCCGCATGCGCGGGCGCACAGCCGTGCACTCGAGCACCCCGACCTGCGAGCAGGGCCGGGTCTTAACGCACGGCGCGCGGCCGCGCAGCCGCGCGGCGCGGTCCGAGACCAGTCGGGGTCCATGGTGCCGTGTCACGGGGCGCATGCCCGGCGCTGCTTGGTCGCAGGCGGCCCGGCCGGACATCCGGCGGCGCGGGCGCTCCCCCAGGGACACGGGGAGCCTCAGGCCTGCCGCTCGGTCAAGCCAAGCCCTACCCTATACCCTGCTTGCTCGGCTGGCACGTAGCAGTGCTTGCACGCGGGTGCAGTGCCCGCGCAGGGCCTGTGCAGCTGCCCCAGGCCGCGCCTGCATGAAGTAGTTCTCCAGCAGGTTCTCGCAGGCCTCGATGGAGTGCGGGTCCACGGGCGCGGCCGCGCGGCGCAGCGCCGCGCGCGCGCGCGGCGTCTGCGCGCCCTGCGGCGAGCCGCCGCCGAGCGCGCCGCCGCCCGCGGCGCCGTGCGACGCCGGAGGATACGTGCCGCCCCATGCGTCGATCGGCGGCGTCGCGCCGCCACCGGACGCCTGCCTGCGGCGGCACAAGATTGCCATGTTTATTGTATTTGGGCTGCCAGTGACGCATCTCATACAGAGCATGCTGTGCAGTCTCATTGACAGGGAAGACACGCGCATGACAAGCACATAACACCACACGTGGTGCCCACGAGCGACTGCCAAGGCAGGCCCGCATCCACTGTCGCCTCTCCCCAGCTCACACACCGCTCCGCCCAGACTGCTCCTGCCCTAGCGCACGCGGCAGCCAGCGTGTGCGCTGCGTTACATCCCACACAGCAGGGACGCCCGCACGGCTGGCATGGTCAGGGGCCATGCAGCAGAGCGGCGCCGGCTCCTGGACGAGGGCCAGGGTTAAGGTCAATCAGCCGCGCCTGGCCTGCTCATGGACCAGTGTGTACAGCGGCTCCATGCTGCCGGCCTCCGGCGGCTGGCCGCTGCGCTGCCGGCGCGCGGTCGTTAGCGCATCGGGCGGCCGGCCGGCGGCTGCCTCCGGCGCGCGCCGCTCCAGCGCGGCGTGCGCGCGCCTGGGCGCGTCCGCCTCGCCGCCGGGCGCCGAGCCTGGAGCGCACACAGCAGCTTCACTTTCAGCAGATTAGGCTCTGTCCCATGCAGTGCACCCCGCCGGCCCACACACCACCGGGCGATCGCTCGGGCACCCGTCGCTGCTGCTCGGATGACCCGCATGTCCTGCGGGACGAACTCCTCCGCTTCTGCGCCTCTTGCCGACAGTTTGCAGCTGCCTTTCCGAGCGTGCATGCAACTCACCGTCTGTAGCTGCCTCCCCGAGCGTGCGCGCGGCTCACCGTCCGTGGGGAACTGGGCGCCGCCCGGCGCCAGGTCGTCCGCCAGGGTCTCCGACTCGAGCGCGCTCTCGCGCGCCTCCTCGGCGCGGCGCGTCAGGTACATGTCGGCCATGTCGCCGTCGTCATCGAGAATCTCCTCCAGCTCCTAATACAAAGCGCGCACTGAGGCCAGGCTCTTGCCTGGACCCTGTGGCAGGGTGTGAGGCCCGCGGCGCCGGTGCCAACCACACACGCATCGCAGCGCGGCGCGCCTCAACACACCCAGGGCACACTCTGCGCCGTACAACGAGTCCCCTGTTTCTGCAACATGCACATCGCACAGCACACACAGGAGCAGAGACAGGAGAGGAACTACGCAAAGCCGTTCTGGAAAGCCCCTGCGTCGCAGAGCCTGCCGGCAGGGGCAGACCCTGCTCGCCGCAGCGCAGGCGTGGGAACACGGCGCAGGACGCAACAGTGCTCTGGTACGCAATGACGGCCGCCAACTGCAGGCCGAGCCCCGCTGCCCCGCACCTTGCGGATGCGCTCGACGCGCGCCATCAGGCGCGTCAGCGACGCCTTGACCTCGCGCACCGTCTCCAGCTCCTCGCGCGTGATCTGCGCGCCGTCACGCCTCCGCGCGTCGGCGCCGGCGCTGGCGCCTCACCGGCCTCCAGGTGAGAATGCGCCGCTTTGACGCCCCGCAGGCTCGGTTCAGGGCCACAAGTGCGCCCTGGTCGCGGGCTCGGCACCCCCGCTCACAGTGCTGTCTGCAAATCGCAGCGTATGCACAGACCTGCTGCGCCGCCCACACAGGTTCTCAGTGCCCCGCACACATGTGCAGCCGTATCAAGGAAGCGAGCGCCTGCCACGACCCGCGGCCGCTCAGACCACTGCTGGGCGCGCGCGGGGCCTGGCGGGGCGGGCGCCGGCGGGCGCCGGCCGGGCGCCGCACCCGCTGGACCAGGCTGTTCAGCGCGGGCTCCGCCGCTGCGCCCAGCTCCACCATCTCCCACGTCAGCTCCTGGGCGCCGGCAGCCATGGGGTTAGGGTTTGCGTTACTACTCACAGCCGGAGGCGGCGTCCCTGCATGGGCCAGAGCACGCCGCCGCGCAGGGCAGGGGCAGGGCGGCGCAGCGAGCCGCGTGCTGGATGCCGCGCCCGCGATGGCTGAGGTGAGGGTAGGGTACGCGCACCTGAACCGCCCCGTTCAGCGCGACCTCGACAGCGCGCAGCTCGAACGGCAGCATATGGTCGCCCTCCAGGCCGCGCCCCGCCCGCCTGCGTCCGCACCACGCGGGCGCTCGCTCGGTGCTGCGTGCGCCTTTGCCTCCGGGCCCCGCAGGGTGCCCCGCAGGATGCAACCGCGCGCGCCGCCGCCGCGGCGCCGGCGCGCCTGCACTGACAGTGTCCTAAGAGCCGCCTGGCGGACGCGCTTTGCGTAGCGGGGCGAGGCGGCGCCCGCAAGGCTTGGTGCAGGGCTGCAGTCGCTGCCGTCCCCGCACGTGCCAGGAGTCCCACAGCGCGCCGTGGCGGAGCGGTTCCGGTGGCCGCCCGCACGCGCAGGTCGCCTGTGTGGGCGCGCGGGCGGTGCAGCCTGCGCGGGGCACGTCGACCGGCCGCGCCGCAGGCCGCGCGACCCGAGCTGCACGGGCGGCGATCGGGAGCGGCGCGCTGCAGCGGCGCTCAACCTACTCTACCCTACCCTACCATACCCTACCCTACTCTGCATGATGGGAGCGCCAGGCGCGCACGCGACATGACTGCTGTCCACCTTGCCCGGCGCGACATGGTTGGCCAGGTCCAGGATGAGCGGGTGCGTGGCCGTGGGGAACACCCAGCCATCGTCCGCCTCGTCCGGCACGCTCAGCACGTACACCTGCGGCGGCGGCGCGTGCGCGCCGGCGTGGAGTCATTTTCCGCGCTGGGGCTCACAGAAGGCGGCCAGGCGGGCGCGCCGAGGCACCCACCAGTTTGAAGTGGGTGGTAGTCCATACCATACATGGGGCGGGAAAGCGCACTGCTGGCGCACACTGCCAAGAGCACGCTTGCACCTTGTTGAAGTACACGAAGTTCTATAACTATTCTCGACAGCGCCGCGCGCAGGCTCATGCACTGGGAGCGCTGCAGGAGGTCGGGCGCGTTCGCGCTCGCGCAAGCAGCCGCGCACCTCGTCCGTGCCCACCACCATGCGGATGTGCTCCAGGCTCACGCATATGGCCTTCTCCCGTATCAGGATAGCGCTCGGGTACGGGATGGGTACCTGCATCAGGCGAGCGTGAGGGGCTGCTGAGGGCAAGAGCGCCCACAGCAGCCATACAGCGCGGCACGAGCACTCGCAGGATGTGCGGGTGCACGCTGGTGTAGGCGGCGAACCAGAGGGTCAATGTATCGCAGGTCGCGGTGCGGCAGGTCCAACGTCTGCGCGAGCTTGGCTTTTTCAATCTGCGCCGCCAGCGCTCGGGCTCAGCAGCCGGGTGCAGCCACAGCCCTTGGTGAGCTGCTCCAGTGTCGGCGGAGCAGAGGTACGAAGCAGTTACAGCGGAGCAGAGGTGAGAAGCAGGTTGCACAGGGACTGCAGGCAGTGCCCTTGCCGCATGCACAGCGCACCAGCAAAAAGTCAATGTTGCCTGCGGCGTCGACCCTGACGCACTCCCGCGGCCCCGCGGGCACGGCAAAGTGCGCCGCCTTGGCCGCCGCCCGACTGGCTTCCATGTCTAGAGCTGCCAGCGCAGCGTAGCCTCTCTCCCTGTTCAGGTGCCCGCGCAGGCCCATGCACGGCCTGCCTGCGCGCACACGTGCAGCATTGCCGCAGCTCGACCTTTCTTATTTTCCGGAAGGAGCAGGCGGGCGTGCTGTCAGCATTACGCGATTAGGCAAGTCAAGTTCCCGCCATTGCGAGCCTGCACTTGGGACTCCAACTCAAATAGGCAGGCCTGGCGCCACCAGCCAGCTCTCCAGCTGAGGCTTGTAGTAAGCCTGATAAGTTTCACTGGCCGTGCACCCATGGTTGCCATTGGCTTGGCGCTGTGCACCCCTCCCTGCCCCACTGCGCAGCGCGGCTGCGCGCATGTCAGTGCGCTGCGGCCCACGCAGCATGCACAGCATGGGTGGGGGTGCAGCTCTGAGACGTGGCGGGCGCTGCCAGGACGGGCTCCGGTGCTCTGCCGGGCTGAGGTGTGAAAAGAAGCGGCGCATAGCTCTGCACTGAGCCTTTGCAGCGTATGAGTGGCGGGGGTATTGACGTTCGCATACCCGTAAAGCTGTGCTCTTGAATAGTGTTTGTCCAGTCCCTTGTCTGTCTTGCCGGGATGAGGCATGATGGCGCCACCTCTCCTTTCTGGCCTGCTCTGGCTGGTCCTGCAGTCGGGGTTGAGCACGTTCGCGCCGGGATGAGCAGCCTCTCAGCTCCTGTGTGCGCTCACTAGTGTGGTGCTTGAAGTCAAAGTGTGGCTGCACGTGCCGGCAGGTGCAGCAGGGCGTGGCGGATGACGTGCGCACAACCAAAGTCCGCGCGGAGGTCACGCGCAGGATCGTCGAGCTGGGCCGCGCTGGCAAGGCGCGCCGCGCGCCCAACAGTGTTGGGGGAGGCGCGGCACAGGCGCCGCTGCCTGCAGCCCTGTCAGGCGTTCGGAGCTCTAGCCTTCCGTCCACAGCATCTGGCTGCCAGACGTGCTGCACGCTATTTCCAGGAGGGTCCTTTTGAGTGGCGTGCTCATGCGCTAGCGTGGATGGGACCCGGGATCCTGTGGTAGCTCCCCACGCTGGCGCCTGGGCCTGCAGCAGCGCATCACGCGCGCCCTTCCCGAACCTCCACACTCCCATGCGCCCGGTTGAGCCCACTGCTCATAGAAGCTGAGGGAGTGGGCAGCTGTGCGCGCACTCCGGCGAGCTGACTCCCGCTCGTTGGCCCAGGCGCGCGAGGCTGTGAGCCAGCTCGCGTCCATGGCGCGCCTGGGCGTGCAGCCGGACACGCAGGCGGCCACGGCGCTCATCTACGCCTGCGCGCGCAACGGCAACATGGAGATGGCGCAGGCCGCCTTCGAGGAGCTGTTTGGTGCGCGGCCCGACCTAGGCAGCGACCCCGTCGTTAGGCTGGGATGGCAGGGCTGCAGGGGGTCAGGTCGAGCTCGGAGGGCGCAGGGGGTGGCCGCACGGCGCCGGGGGCAGTGGCAGCTTTGCAACGCTGCAGTGCGTGCGGGCGGCCGGCTTGCAAAGCACAGGCCCCACAGTAGGAGCGCGCTGGGCGGCGCCGCGCGGGCCGCCTGCTGGCCCTGGCGGCGGCGGCAGCAGCTGGCGCATGAGCGGTGCAGAACACAGGCGCGAGGGGTGGTGACGCTGCTGTGCGCCGCGTGCTCTTCGTGCCCTAGACGCAGGGCTGGGCGTCAAACATGGGCGCCGCGCAGGGGACCTGCTGACGCCGGACGACGTGACGTTCAGCGTGCTGGTGCGCGGCTACGGCGGGTGCGAGCCGGTGCAGTGGTCGGCCATCAGTGGGCTGCTGTCGCTGATGGAGCGCAAGTACGACCGGCCGCCGTCCATAAGTGCGCGCCCGCGCGCGCCCGCGCGTGCTGGCCCCGCTCCTGCTTCTGGCCAGCAGACCCGCGTGCGTGGCTTCACCGGCCCGCCGTCGGCGGGCCGCTGTGACAGGCGGAGCGGCAGCGCCGCCGACCCGCCCGTGCCCGTGTCTCGGGTGTCAGCACGGTCCGGCCGCTGGCAGACTGCGCCAGCGCCCGCAGCATGCTGCAGGGCCAGGACGATGGTGCGGAGGCCGCATGTGTTTGTCCTGCCGCACGGCGTGTGCTGCATGCGCGTGGCACCCCTGACCGGCGCGGCAGTCCGAGCCGGCGCGGCGAGGCCGCGCCACGAGATGCACCCGGGGCAGGCAGGGCTTTGCAGGGAGATGTGTGCAAGCGAGCCCGAGGACCGTGTGCTTGTGAAAATTCGTGTGCGAGTGGGAAATTGCATGCGAGTTGCGACGCCGCGGCCGTGCAGCGGTGTACAACTCGCTGCTGGAGATCTGCGCGCGTACGCGCGACATGGTGCGCGGCGAGGAGGTGGTCGGCCGCATGGCGCGCGCCGGCGTGCTGCCCGACGAGGACACCGCCGAGGCGCGCCCCCCGGCCGCCGCGCGCCGACGGGCACGCCTTGCAGGCGGTAGCTGCATGCGGGCGCCGCTGATGTGCGCCCTACAGCCGCTGCTAGGTCCTCTCACAGACCAGTGACGTGTTTACTGACGAGGACGTCGCCGAGGTGTGTGTGCCGTCAGACCTCCGCTAGGCAGTACGGTGCACGGGAAGGTGGCAGCAGGGGTCCGGGGAAGGTTGCGATCGCGCGTGCCCGAACCTGGTGCGCGCGCAGGGGCGGCTGCGCAGCCCCTGCGGCCGCCTGTGACGCAGCCGCCGCGCGCGCAGGTGATCCGGAACAGGAAAGCAATGCGCACGCTGCTGAAGCGCACCTTTGGCGCAGAGTAGCGGCGCGCGGGGACCCTGCCAGGGCTGCGCGCGCTTACTGCTGCGCTGGTTGCCAGGAGTCCTGGCCCAGGACTGTACTTGTTTTGTTGCATTGTTGCTCATAGGTATTCTTAGGTTCCTGCTGCTCATAAGTGCACAGTGGCAACGCCGTGACCGTGTGTGTTGCCTGAGTTGACATGTGACGGTGCAGGGGCAGAGCGGATGTGCAAGCCCATCCGAATTAAAGAAACCTCAATGAAATGGGCCTTACAGTCCGATCCGATCCTAAACAACCGCGCTGCACCAGGGCGGGCAGCCTCTACAAGGTCAGAGCAACAAAGACAGGCAACACAGGGAGCGGGGATACGCGACAGACTCTGGCACTGGCATCAGCGCCTGGCATTGCAGCGACGGATGCACCCGCGGTCACATGACGTCCCTGTTCTGCAATGGCACCTGCTTCGCTCTCGATGTACACATGATGTGCTGCATGCCTGCTGCTGCATAAGCACAAGATGCCCAAGCTGAGGCTGCGACGCCTGGCAGCAGCGCTGGCGCCAGCCCGGGCCTCTCTGGACGCTGAGGGTGACCAAAGCCCTGCTGTGGGTTCAGCTCACCTTCAGCGCCCAGGTCTCACAACCTGTGCCCATGGCCTGCGGTCGCCAGCACCACAGCCAGCTGTGTGCTGGCTTGCACTGCATGCACATGCGCTGCCCGAGATATTTATAAGCCCTGCATGCATCCGTGCGCAGCACAGTGTATGCGCACCATCCCAACGCGTGCGCGCAAGCCTGCAAAGAATGCTGCCAGTGGTGCTCGTGGGAGATGCGAGCTCGCAACCGCGAGCCACCCAGCGTTAGGCGCCCTCTGCTGTGCGCAGCCGCTCCGCCACCGCACTCAAGGGGGTGCCAGGCGGCACGTCAGCCGCGGATGCGCCGCTGCTGCCCGCCGCCGACGTGCCGCCGGGCGGCGCAGGCGCAGAGACGGCAGCGGGCGCCACGGGCGCGCCGCCCGCCCCGGCGGCGCGCAAGAGCGCGCCGCCAGCGCCCTCCGCTTGCCGGCCGCGGCGGCCAGCGTCCCCTGGCGCCCCCCTCTCCGGCGCCGAGCTCCCTGTGTGCGGCGCGCCGTTAGCCGACGCCGCGCGCCGGCCGCTCACGCCCTGCCGGCCGCCCGCGCCCGCGGCGGGCGGTGCGGCGGCAGCGGCGGCGGTGGCGGCGGCGGTGGCGGCGGCGGCCGCGCCCCGCCGTGGGCGCTCCTCCAGCAGCGGATGCCTGCACAGGGGGCCTGCACGCCCAGGTAGCATGCTGTCAGGGCAAGCTACCTCTGGCTTGCCGCAGCGCCCGCTGGCACAGTGGCGCCCGCTGGAGCCGCGAGCACGCCACACAGAGCGAGGCGTGGCAGCAGCACTGTGCCGCGCTCACACTACCTCAGCCGCTGACGTGTGGGCACATGCGCCTAACAGCGCAGCTTGAACGCCATCACGCAGCTGCACATGCTCGCTCTGCCTACTCAGGGCATGCAAAGCAGGCGCCGTCAGCAAGGCGCCGCGGCGGCGCTCGCATCACAGCGCCTGATCAGAGAGCAGCAGGCATGTGCACATAATAAGCTAGGAAGCACGGAACCTATAGCGGCGCACAGTTGGCGCCCGCGGGCGGCCCGCGCAGCAGCCGCGCGTAGCAGCCGCGGCAGACAATGTGCGCGCACGCGAACAGCACCAGCTCACTGTTCTTCGCCTCGTCGAAGCAGATAGGGCTGCGCGCGGCACGCTCCCTTCATAGGCGCTCCCTTCATGGGCGCTTAAGATCCCCTTCTCCAATACTGGCGCGACGCGCTTGCTGGTATGCACCCTTGGTGCAAGAATCGCGGCACCGCTGTCAAAGATTTGCGCATGCGATTTGCTCTAGATACACATGGTGCACACCAGAGATATCATGCTCCTGCGCTGCAGGCCGGCAGCACAGCCCTTATGCCACTGCTCGCGGACCCTGCACTCACAGCCCCGAGCATCAACAGCCCGCAGGCCTTGCCAAGCGCATGCCTGCCGCACATATGGCGCTGCTCTGCCTGGCCGGCCCCCTTGGCGCCGTGCAACCACGGGGCCGTCTGGCGCACCACTCATGCCGCGTGACGCTGGACGGCGGCCGCCTCACGCGCACGGGCTGCAGCTGCACCACGTTGCGCGCGGGCATGCCGTTCGCCTCTGCGCGCCGGGCGGCGGTCAGCAGGCTGTGCGGCAGCGGGTTGGCCAGCGGCGGACCAGCAGCCCTGGCACGACGCGCCGGAGCGGACATCCGCCACAAGGGCAACACTCAGCACGGCGCAACGGTGTACCGCCAACACCAACACCCGTTGCACCAGACCTCTGCGGCTTCTGGCCCGCCAACACCAAGCACACCGATTGCACCATACATTCGCAGCATTCCAGCCCGCCAGCACCATTGCAACCGCAGCTTTCCAGCCCACCAGCAGCCCTGTCTGCACACATGCTCCCAACCGCCTCACATGGCGTGCGAGCTGGGCGGGCGGGCGCGCGCCGTTCATCGCCTCCATGTCGTTCGCGTGGCGCATACGCATGGCGTGCGCGCGCAGGTAGTATGCGGCCGCGCCGCACACGGCAATGACGACGAACGCGACGAAGCACGTGCCCACGACCAGCGCGTGGCAGTTGATGCGCGCGCACAGCGCCGCGCTGCCGTCGCCCGCCGCTGCGCGCGCCCGCGCGCGGCGTCAGCCGGGGCGGCGCGCGACCTGCTGCAATACTGGCAGCACATCCAAGCGACGCGCCTGCCGGCATGTTGCCATAAGCGGAGCGCACGCGCCTCCCGCGCGCAGCACGCGCGCTGGCTGCACCACGGTCTGGCAGAACCGCAGGGCCGCTGCAGCAAACACCGCAGGTGCCGCAGCATCGGGCGCTATCTTGCAGCGCATGGTCCAGGAGCAGAGTACCCAGCAGGTAAGACCACCCGTGGCATGTGCAAGCGTGCGCGCGCGCGCGGCGCACGCTGCTGCTGCAGGACTGGGCTGCCGCAGCACGCGGCATAGGTGCCGCAGCAGCAGTTGACGGCCGGCGCGCCCGCGCCGGCGCCGGCCGGCGGGGCGCCGCCGGCCGGCGCGGCCGCGGCGCCCGGCGCGCCGGACTCCGGCGGCGGCCGCGGGTTGCAGCAGCAGTGCAGGTGCTCGCCGAGCGGGCCGACCTCCAGCCCATTGACCGCGCTGTCCGCGCCGCTACGCACGTCGTCGAAGATGCTGCGGTGCTCGCGCGAGCGCGACACCTGCGCGCCGCGGCCCCGGCGGCGCTCGCCGCGGCAGTGTCGCATCCGGACCCGCGCTGGGCCGCGTGCCGGGGAGGCTGTTGTGCAGCGACGGAGACACAGCCCTTTTCAGGTGACTAGCAGAGGGAAGCTGGTGCCCCACGAACATGTCTCCTGTGCATGCAAATTGGGCAACGCGGCGAGCTGCAGCATGCTCCATCTCATGCTGTGCTCAGCACCTTGCACCCTCAGCACTGGGACCCAGCTCGCCCGCACTGACGCACTGCGTCGCCAAAGCACAGCCCCCGCATCCGTGCTGCACTCGAGGAGCCGTACGCGCGGCAGGGCGGCCGCACCTCCAGCAGCACTTGCGTGGAGGTGTTGCAGCTGCTCTGCATGGTGACATACCCGTACTCGCGCTGCCCCACCAGCGGCGCCCCAAAGTTGTCCACGTCCGTGAACTGGCCGATCATCTGCCGCAGCCCGCCGGCACACCCAAGTCGAGCGCGGCTCCGTCGTGCCGGAACGTTGTGTCTGAGGTCTGCAACACCACTCCACTTGCCCAGTGCCGCGCAGGGGCGACTCCGCAGCGCAAATCTCTGGAAGGCGCGCACCTGGCACTGCTGCGCCTCAATCTGCGCCACCACGCCGTCCACAGGTCCATACGAGTCGTGCGCCATGGCCCTGGCCACACGGGTTTGCCGGACGTTATGCCTCGCTGTTCAGTTTACTACAGGAAAAGCGCCCCCACCCGCCCTTCTGTGTGAGACTGGAGTGGCCCGCATATATCTTCACCACGCTTTGCACAGAGCAGCCGCTCGGAAGGACATGCAAGCTCTGTACAAAGCGGCTACTTATTAATAGGTCCTCGCGCCGTCGCAAAGGTGCAGTGCCTAGGTCTCTGTCAGCGGACAGGTGCATGCGCAGCAGCGGCGCACCGCAGAGCTCCCAAGCCGCACTGGGACGTGGTGGACACGCCGATGGAGAGCAGGTATGTAATCAGCGGATGCGCAAGGTTCAGAAGCACAGCGCCGCACCCTGGCTCCACCTGCGGCAGCCCCGCCACAGTTGAGCACCTCCATATGAGCAGAGCGCCGGTCGCTCGACAAGTGGGTATTACTCGTAGCCAGGCACCACGGCGGACGCCTCGGCACGGGCAGATTTGTGACAGGGTGGTGCGCACGCAGCTTTAGGAGCGCGCCTGTATGGCCACTGCATACCGCCCAACCTCGGTCGGCGCCGTGCTGTTCGCGCCGGACGCGGGTCTGGATGCCAGCAGCAGCAGCGCAGCCCCGCAGGACGCAAGCAGCGTGCAAGTGCTCCATCTCATGGGCCACGCGGGGCCCAGCAGCACCAGCAGCACCACCGAGCGCACGCGTGCGCGGGCAGCAGAGCGGATGTAAGTGCCAGGTTCCAGGCAGCAGACCTTGGACATTTCCGTGGAACGGTCCCCCCCCGAATTGCGCTCTCTAGAGCTGCTAGATCTAGACCCGACTTAATGCATGCATCGCTGTTTGCTCTGTCGCGGTGACCTTCACAGTACTCTACAATACACTACGCGGTGACCCATACTGCACTTCACACTGTACACTACTCACTACACTGCACAGTACGACTGTGCGCTGGGTGTGCATGGTCCGTGTCCAGCAGAGCATTTTGCAATGTGCCACCAGCCTGCATACTAGCTCAGCATGCATTGCATGCATGCCTGATGCTGTGTGCTATGCCTCACGGAGCTCATCTGCTTTGTCAGCGTCAAAATTATGAGACCTAACATTTCCAGGTAGTACACTCTCTCCACAGACGCAAGTCCATTCAGGCTACGCGGCTTGCACAGTTCTGGACTGTCCTTCTTGGGTGTTGCCTTGCATTCTACTTCAACAGCCTTGAGATGGCGAAATGCCAGTGCAGGCAAGTGAATCATGTGCCAGGTCAAGCTAGCAGTGCATGACCACACACCACGGGCGCAAGCGGACAGAGCAGGGCCGCAGGTTGCCTGTGCACGCATGTGTGCCCTATGACAGCATGATGGCAGTGCCTACTTTTGCAGGACTGGCAAACAAAAGATCAAGGCAACAGGGCGTGCCGCAAGGTCACAATGCCCATTGTGTACGCAAAGCAAAGAGTGTCGGCGATGGTGTACTATGAAGCTGCAGGCCACTGCAGCTTTTGGTGTCTCATAAAATCTGGCGCTGCAGCGACAAACCCAGGCACAAGCGGGTCCTTGAAGGATGGGCGGGCTTGGCCGCGACGCACATGCTACGCGTGCCCAGCGCGTGCGTCGCGGCCAATCGCGCTCGCTGACGACAGCCCAAGGACGCCGCGACGCACCCTAGATGCAAGGGTCACTCCATGATGGAGGGCACCGAAGGGCGCCGCCGCGGACGCTCGGCCGCGTACACGCCGTCCTCGTTCTCCGTGGGCGCGGTGTTCAGGCGCACGCGGATGATAGGTCGCCGCACGCTGCCGCCGGCGGCGACCGCCTCGCGCGCGCTGGCCGCATGCCGCCACTGCCGCAGCTTCTTCTCCCAGGCCTGTCCGCCAGCACGCTCATGCAGCTGTTGCTGCAAGGACAGTCTTTGCCGCACGTGCTAGCATCTAACACGCATGCACTTCGGCACGCGGCACGCGGGCCTTCCCGCAGTCTGAATGTTCACCACTGCAAAGGCACCATGCTGGCATCCGTGCTGCGTGCAGGACGCAGAGCCCTGCAGCGTGCCAGCGGTCTGCCACGCAACCTGCTACAGGGCAGATCGCACGGTATGCGGACGCGTGAAGCCAGCGCTGCTTGCAAAGACTGTTTTTGCACCTGGGTGTCACCCAGCTGCCCGCGCATGCACGCCACACGGTGCGCACCTTGAAGTAGAAGTCATTTGCGCGCCCTGCGCCAAGGACGCGCTCCAGCAGCAGCGGCACCGCGGCAGCGGCCCGCGCGGCCTCATCCGCGAGCGCTGCCAGCCCGCCGCATGCGGCCCGCGCCTGTCGCGCATCGACATGCATGTCCGACAGCGGACGGCAGGCGGCCATACATACATGCAGGGCCCTGTCGCTCGACATCTCCGTACTAGGTGCTGGACGGGTCTAGTCATCACGCGGATCAGAGGTACCTTCACTCTCCTGAAATACATGACTGCCATGCGCATTCAGCGCCTCTGCGTCAAACCACACCTGCCCCCTTCTCCGCCGCCATGCACAACCGCGGGCATAAACCACACGGGCCGGCCGAGTCTCAGACCAGGGGCGCGCCAGGCGGTTCTGCAGCAGCCCCTGCGCCGCGCCCGCGCCCAGCGCGGCGGCCAGGCCGCCGAGCGCGTTGGTCGCCGCGCGCGCCGCCTTAGCTAGCAGCGCCTGCTGCTCGTCCTGCATGCCGGGCACACGGAGCGCATCGCTGGCAGCAGCATCTGCAGCGCATCGCGCCTGGTCAGGGCCCAGAGCAAGGCCTTGCGCGGCCCAGGGTGCCCAATCACTTGCACGACGGGTCCCTGATGTGCAGGCGTGCGGGCCCTTTGCTGCTAGCACCACGCTGGCAGAAAGCTCTGGCATCCTGGCATGAGGCTGGCCGGGACGCGAGTCAACACGCCACACTCTCAGTCGAGTCGTGCGCGCCGGGAGCGATATCCCCCCCACCGAGGAAGGCCAGGCCGGGCCGCCACGAGAGGAGATCCCCGCTGGCAGGGCCGCCCGCGCGCGCCTGCGCGGCGCTCCAGCGCGTGCCGGTCACGGCCAGGCTGGCGGCCTCCTGCAGCATCCATGTGGCCACAGCGCAGTGCAGCTCCAGGTCGGGCAGCCTGGCAGCCACGTCGGCCGCCAGGCCCGCCAGCGCGGCCGCCTGCACGGCCTCTGGCGCGGCGGCCGCCGCGCGCGCCACGCGCCGCCGCCGCCGCTCCGCCTCGCGCTCCTGCCACACCCGCTGCGCGGCGGCGGGGGTGTCACGTCAAGGGCGTGGGGCTCCTGCGTGACCTGCAGCCCCGGCAGGCCGGCGCCCAGGCGCGCCTCGGCGGCCGGGCAGAGGCTCAGCTGCCTGCGTCGGCAGTTCACCTGACGCGGCACGCAATGGCGCACGCACCTGCTGCAGCGCCCACTTGTCGGTCAGGGCCTCGTGGCCCGCAGGCAGGCCGCCGGCGCGCTCCAGCAGCGCGGCCAGCACGGCGTCGCCGGCCGCACGCGCGTCGCTCAGCGGCGTCGACCCGCGCCTGTCCAGCGGGCTTGCCTGCATGCGCTCACGCCACCGAGTGCATGCGGGCCACAGCCTCCGGACTGGTGCTGAAAGGGCTTGACCGTATAGGGCTGTTTGACGGGAGATGAGCAGCCACTCCAGCCCCCTATTTCCTGACGCAGGGGCATTGCAGGGAGCAGAAGCGCTCCGACTGTATCAGGTGCACTGCACCCCACATGAATTGCTAATGACAGCACGCAGGTGCATGCTGGTCTGCCCTATTTTCTATAAAGATATGCAGCACGTCATCCCGCAATGATTGGCGCCTCGCTTCATGTTTTCACCCCTCTTGTGCATTGCTTGCTCACATGGCCTGTCACACAGCAATGAGCAGTCAGCTGCGGTGACAGCAGCGCGGGGAAAGGCGCGGGCGCGCACGTCCGCGCCGGGCAGGCTCAGCAGCAGGCAGGCCGCCTCGGCGCGGCCGCATGCGGCCGCCAGATGCAGCGCGGTGCAGCCGTCGGCGTCGCAGACGCCCAGGTCCACTCCATACTCCGCCAGCACCTGCGCCGGCGGCACACGTCACACACCCTACCATAACCCAGCCCTGAGCCAGGGTGTGTGATGTGTGATGTGTGATGTGCCCTGCCCAAGTGAGGCGCGCCCCGCTCGCCATGCGCCGGCGCGCAGGCCTGCCGTGCTCCGCCAGCGGGCAGCGAACCTGTCGGCGCTGTCGGGCAGGCGTTGCGGCCGATGTTAGGCAGGGGCGCAGGCGCACATCGACATCGCGTTGCTGTGCCTGTCAAGAAAAGCCGCCTCTGCTTGCTGCTGGTGCAGCAGGGGGCGCGGGCGCACGTTGAGCGTGTCCAGGTCGTTGGCGGCCGCGGCCAGGCACAGGCGCTCGGCGCTGTCGGCGGCGCCCAGGCGCCCGCCCGCGCCGCGCAGCGCCGCCTGCTCCTCGCGCCGGCCGCAGCGAACGGCGTCCGCCAGCGGCGTCGCGCCTGCGCTGTCCTCCGCGTTGACGTCCATGCCCTGCGCGTGGGTATATGGTAGGGTTAGGGCGGCGCGAGCGTGCGGCGCGCTGGCCGCCCGCAGGCTGCCCGGTGCAGACTCTTATGCTCCTGGAGAAGTATCCTGGACTGTGGAGCCCTGGCGGTGACTTGCAGCCATCGCATGGCCCCGCAGGAGCTTCAGAGCCTGCGAGCACGGGTGCCCGGCGCTGCGCTCGTGCATTATGCATGAGCATTTTCCCGCGACAGGCCGATGCCAAGCTGCCCTTGCTTGGGGCGCTTGCGACAACCGCAGGCGGCGGCGCGGCGGGCCGCACCGGCTGGGCGACGAGGAACTGGACGATGGGCAGGTGGCCGTTGGCGGCGGCCAGGTGCAGCGCGGTGCGGCCGTGGTAGTCGGCCACGGAGGGCGCCAGGCCGCTGCTGCCGACCAGCAGCTCCACCAGCGCGCCGTCGCCCTCGGCCGCCGCGCGGAAGAGGTCGCCTGCACTTCCGGGGTAGGTTTAAGATAGGGTCAGGGTAGGGCAGACAGTCTTGATGCGCACGCGCTGTATGTGTGGCTATAATGAAAGCGTCAGACAGGCATGAAGTGACCCGGCCACGCCCTCTGCAACAGTGGCTCGGGAAAGCGCAAGCAGACCTTGCTTGCCGAACGTAGGAAGGATCCCTGCAAGGGTGCAGTTTCGGCCAGGCACATGGCAGCGACTCGTCCAGGCGCCACAGAGCACATGCGCGATGCGTGCCACGCGACCCTGCCTGCCAGCCCAGAATACCTGCCCCTGCTGAGCTCGCTCCAGAGCTTGCTAAGGCGCGCGCGGCGGCACCCGGCGCATGCGGGGCCCGCGGCCGCGCCTTTTATGGCCTCGGCCGGCAGGCGCGCGCCGTGCGCGCGCAGGAACGCGAGCACGTCCGCGTGGCGGTGCCGAACCGCGTCCAGCGCGGGCGTGCCGCCGTAGCGGTCCACCGCGTTCACACCCGCGCCATGGCCTGGCGCGCCGCGTGGCGGTTGGATGACATACTAGTGGTTGTGTGTGACATTCTGGCGGCCTTGGGGCCGCATGACACGACATGTGAGGCAGAGGGCATTCGCGATGCGCCGCATGCACCATATGCACCAAAGTAAGTCAGTGCAAGCACGAAGACTTGGAGCGCGGACAGTGGGTCATCCAGGCGCATGACCACATGCAGGCCGCGCAGGCGGCAGGTACGGCGGTTAGGCATGCAGGCTAGGGCAGTCCGGGTGCCGCACCCAGCACCAGGCGGCGCGCGGTGGCAAGGTGGCCATTGGAGGCGGCCAGATGCAGCGCGGTGCGGCCGTGGAAGTCGCCGTCGTCCGCGTCCGTCTCGCCGCCGGACAGTAGCGCGTTCACCTGCCGGCACGGCCAGGTCTCCCCGTGTCCCTGGCACCCTCGCACAGACAGCACCACAGACGGTGCCTACAAGATGCGCAGCCATGCTTTTTATGATGTTTAATCTCTGTGTCATGGATTGGTATGGCATGCAGGCCCCTGCCACAGCCTCCTTAAGGCATGTGTCTGACTGCATGAGAACATCGGCCAGGTCCGTTCGCCAGTGTGACCAAGCGCGCGTGAGGGCCACGCGCCATGCCTGTGTCGCCCACAGCGGCCGCCGTGACAAGCCCCACGATGCGCTCCTCCCGCCGCCGCAGCCGCGCCTGCCGGAGGCCGCCCCCATTACAGCCACAGGGCGCCGCCAGGGCTGCCTGGGGCAGCTGTGCCCTGACAGTATTGAGTGCATGCCGCCGGCAGGCCTCTCTGTTGCAAACGTGCTCTGCAAACCATATCTTCTGAGCTCACGGCGCTATGGCGCTGAATCGCCCAGGCTGTGCCTCACAGTCCAACTTCAACAAGTCAAGGGGCAAGGGCGCGCCTTGTCGAGCACGCCGACAAAGTCGGTCGCGCCGCCGCTGCCCTGCCAGCCGGCCAGGATGTTGCCGGTGACCACCTCCTCCTCCTCGGGGTACAGCTTGGCCAGCGCCGCGTACTGCGCCTGCCGCGCCGCCGCGCGCGCGCCCCACGTGAGCGCGGCGGCTGCAGGCATGCCTCCTGACCGCACCGCGCAGGTTGCGCCACGGACATCTGATACGCATGATCACGTTCCAAGGACGTTGCAGCATGTGTGTGCAGACATCAGGGGGCGAGCACACATACTGACACCACAACGTTGCCCAACGAGTCAGCGCCAAGGCTCACACGCGCGCAGCACCGTTCGGCCAGCACCCAGACACGTGCCTGACCATGGCGCACATCCCAAATAGGTGACGTGAGGGCGCGCGCCCCGCGCTGCGCCCCGACACCATGGTATTTGGCGCGCGTAGCTGCTGGGCGCGCCTTCTTGATCGCAAAGAGCGTGGCGTGGCTGGTGCCGCGCGTGCGCGCGGACTTCACATGGCGCTGCGAGAAGAAGAAGCCCACCTCGCCCACCGCCTGCGCGCCCCCGGACGGCCCCCAGCTCACCCCCGACCGGTCGCGCACCCTCCGACTAGCGCTCGCACGGCACGCTCAGCGGCCTGAGCGGCAGAAGTCAGCTTGGCAGGAGGTGCCCGTGGGCGCCACCCCGCCATGTGTTGACCCAGTGGCAAGCAGCAGAGTGCTGGCGCTGCCGGCGCTGCGGCGGTGCGCCAGCTCACTCGGCCGTAAGGACACTGCCTGTGGTCGCGTATTATATCGAGCTGGCACGGGCCGGCGCGCGCGGGGCACGCCGCGCCGCCGGGCGCGCCTGCCCGACCGTGCGCGTGGCCTCGGCGACCAGACCGCCGCCGCGCTCAAAGTCCACGTCGACGGTGCCGCCCGCCACAATGAACAGCTCGCGCGCCGGGTCGCCCACTCGGAACAGCGCCGTGTCCGGCGGCAGCGCCACCTGCCCGCGTGTAGGTTTAGGGAACAGCGCCACATCAGGCAGCAGCGCCACCTGCGCGGGGTGGCGGATTCGGGGTGCAGCGCCGGGTCCGGCGGCAGCGCCGCCTGCGCGCCGCCACGGCGAGCGCCGGCGTCGATGCGGCGTGCCTGCGTCGGCGCCTCTGTCCCTTGTCGACCCCAGTACTGGCCCGTTGCAGCCTCCATCGCTGCCCTGCTGCTGACGATGGGGTGGTGTCGTGTGTATGCACGCACACACAGGCGGAGAACTGGTGCGCTTGGCATGGGATCGTCTTGTGTCAATGATGGGCTGTCGGCCACACAGCGGCGGCGGACCCCTGCTCGCGCAGCGACGGGCCTTGCACCCAGCGCCCCGCGCGGCGGGCAGGGGCGCGCGCGCGCCTCCTGCAGCAGTACCGACAGCGAGTCCAGGAAGGGCGAGGAGCAGCCGGCGAAGATGGGCACCAGCGCCAGCAGCCCGCGGCTCATGTGCTTGGCCACCTCCACCTGGCCCCGGCGTGCACCCTGTCTGCGGGGGACACAGGGGCACATGCACCGACTCCAGTCACGCGCGGCCACCCCCACCTGGACCCGGCTTGCACCCGGTCTGCAGTGGAGCGCGGGGGCGCACGCACCAGTCATGCGCTTGGCGGCCTCCACTCGGTCGGCGCTGGGTGTCCCCATGTGGTGTAATGCGAGGCGCATTCATGTGCATGCGTGAGCTCTTGTGCAACAGACAATCCTCTCTTGCATTTGTTGGCCTGAAGGCAGTTGAGCATGTGAGCATGATGACGACTGCCCGCTGCCGAACCAGCCGAAACATGCTGTCGATGCGGTGCACAGCACCGCTGCTCCTTATGCCAGGCGTAGAGCAGGGTAGGGTGAAGGGGCCTGGGGTGGCTGCGCAGCCGCCGCCCGCGCGCGCGCGCCTGCAGGATGTGCGACAGGCGCGGGAAGATCTCGCTGGCGCCGGGGCCGCTGCCGGCGGCCGAGCGCGAGGCCGCCATGTGGCGCATCACGTCGTCGCGCAGGTCCCGCGGCAGTCGCCGGTCGCCCACAAAGCGCTGCGCACGCTGCACCTGCGACGGCGGCAGAGGCAGGGTTAGCGGTGGCGACGGCGGCGGTGGGGTTTGCAGCGGTGGTAGGGTTAGGATATTCCTCAGCCCTGTCACCTCACCCTGTCACCTCACCACTCACCCATCAGGGGCCCGCGCGGCAGGCGCGCGGCAGGGCGGCGCGCGGCAGGGTGGCGCGCGCGCCTGCGCGCGCGTGGCCACCAGCGCCGCGTCCTGCGCCATGATGACGTTGGTGATCTCGCCCAGCACGTAGTTGAAGATGGTCACGGTCATCACCATCTCCACCGCCACCAGCGCGATCTCGGCCAGGCTCTGCGGGATGGCCGCGCCGACCTGCGCGTTGGTCGTCAGCGTGCTCACGCACCTGCGCGCGCGGCCGCCGCGATCGGGCCCTTAGCACATTTGTGGCGTGCTCCGCACGGCACGCATGCCCGCGCGCCGCAGAAGGACTGGATTGGAGCAATGCACTGCAGCGCTACGCGGCATGGTGGAGGGTAAAGTGCAAACGCATACATACAGGTCTTGGCGCAACAGCAACCATGCCTTACAGGCTGACGTCTACTGACTGCGCTCGCTTGATAGGTGCGTACGCATGCCGTCCAGGGCGACAACCGCGTCAGGCTTGCCACGCCTGACCGTGCTGGCACACGCGCAGACGCAGCCGGCAGCTGCATGTAGGTCATCACTGAACAGTGGCCTGTGCGAAGAAATCGCGCGCACCAGTAGACGGACACGAGGTACTGCTCCCAGATGGTCGCATCGCGGTACACGTTGGGCAGGCCGTACGCTGCACAACCACCACACGCCGCTTCAGGCAAGAGGCATTTTGTCTTGGAACACGTCGCCATGCCGGCACACAGGCAGGGCGCGTGCTCCGTGCCATTTTCAATGGTCCGGCATACTGACAGCGAAGCTCGAGTCACGGCGCTGCCCGTGTGCGCGGACGCGCGCGCACCGGGGAACAGCCCGACCCAGTGCCGCGCGAGCTCGTGGCCGTACGCGCGCGCGTCGAAAGGCGCGACCACGCTGTGCCCGCTCCAGGACGCGATGGTGAACGCCGCGGGCGAGCCGGGCGTGGCCGGCCGGAATGCGGGCGACCAGAAGTCGGGCAGCTGCCACGTGCCGACTGCCCACCACGCGCACGCCAGCACGTGGATGGGGCCCAGGTAGATGGGCACGAGCACACGGAAGCGCGAGCGCAGCGAGTCCGCGTCCATGTCCGACGCCTGGCGGCATCCCTATCGGCTCGGTCCAAATGCCCTCGGCAAGGCTTGCTGAGTAAGCCGGAACAGGTCTCAGCATGTGCATGATCCTGGCGTGGTAAATAGGCCTGGAGTTGCGGGCGCCGCGCCGTTGCGCTCCCGTGCGACGCCTGGCTGTGGCCATAGCTGCAGATTGCTGGACATCATGCTCTGGGCACCAGGCGCATGCCCCTCAACATGCGATGACACGGGTCGCACGCGCACCATCAGTCGCGCTGCTGCCGGTATGAATCTATGGGGACCTCGCCAGGGGCGCAGCAGCCGGGGGCCGCGCGCGCCTTGCGCCGGTACCACAGGATGACGCGCTGCAGGCGCAGCAGCTTGGGCAGGCGGAGGAAGGCCTGGAAGCGGTCGCCGCCGCCGGCCGCGCGCACGAGCATGTCGTACGGGCACGCCGCCACCAGGTCCAGCACGAAGTAGCCGCCTGCGTGGCCGACCCTGACCCTCAACCGAGCGTCCGCCGAACTACATGCAGCTGCGCCCGAGGCCTCACATGCATTCACAACCAGACACCTTCTTACACAACACTGGGTTAGGTCGATGTTGGAATATATGCATGGTGCAAACCTATGGCCCACTCCATGCAGCCTTCCTTTGAGGAGCCAGCTGCCGGCGCCGCTCCGGGCGCGGAGACGCCTCACTGCGCGACAGCACACCAATCTGCGGGAGGCGCCATCGGGGCGGCGGCAGCACAGGCCGGGCCCGGGCTGTGCGCCGGCCCTGCAGCAGCCCGGGCGCGCGCCCAGGTACTGGCGGCGGATCTGGGGCAGGCTGGTGACGAGCACGCTGTTGACGGAGACGTAGGCGCGGAAAAAGTGCAGCGCCACGTCGGCCATCAGCAGCAGGTCGGCGGCCAGGTTGAGCGCCGCGAACCAGGCGCCCAGCCGCGCCTTGGCCCAGAACGCGATGTCGATCGGCACCTGCGCGCGCGCGCGCGCGGCCCGCCTCGCCGGCGGCGCGGCTGCAGCGCACAGAGAAGCGGGCGGCGCGCCTGCTTGCAGCTGTTTGTCCTGTGCGTTGCGTGGGTTGCGCAGGCAGCGACTGCAACATGGTTATATGCACAAAGTGAGCGGAGTGTCGGGAGCCGCAAGGACGGTGCTGCTGCACGCGGCGCGGCATGCAGCCTGGCATGACAGCTGTCCGGGCGGGTGCACGGGCGTGTCGCCGCAGGCCTGTCCCAGAGGTGCGCGGCCGACCAGCCGCGCGCCCAGCCGAGCGGCGCACCGTGATGAAGTAGTACACCGCCAGCCAGCGGATGGCCATGTCCCAGAAGTGCACAACCCAGCTGTCCGGCAGCAGCACCCTGACCCTCCGGGCCGCGTGCGCCGCGCCGCCTGCGCCGCGCAGCGCTCGGTGCCGCACATCAGGCGGCAGCGGGGGCAGCTCGCCCGCGCCTGCCTCAAGCGGCAGTCTGTGCCCGAAGCAGCACTGGGAGAAGAAGCTCCTGCTGGTGGCAGCACGCTGCCGGTGCTTCAGTGCATGGCTCCAGATAGGTGATCGTCACGGCATGCGCCTGTACAAAAGCCACTCCCTCAGACGGAAGGGAGTGGCTTCTCAGATGGACCGGCGCCTGCCGCGGACCTGCCCCTCGCACGTCCTCTGCGAGCACGCTGCTGAGCCGGCCGACCGTCGGCGCGTCCTGCAGCAGCGGCGCCATGACGCGCACAAACTCATCAAAGCCGATGCGCGCGTCCCCGTTGGCGTCCACCTGTCGCACCGGCAGCACACACGCGGTAACAAGCATGCGGCTTGGCAGGCGAAACCGGGGCAGCTGGTACGCTGGCGGCACAGCTCACGCCTGTGTGCTGAGCGGACATGATTTTTGGAACATAGATGTTTCCTGCAGCGCTGGTGCATGCGTGGAGCGCCGCAGGCCGGCGCGGCCGCGCGGGGCCGCGCCTGGCGCATGACGTTGCGGACCTCGCCGGCCGTCACGCCGCGCCCGCCGGCGCGCATGCGCTCCAGGATGCGGCCGACCTCGGCGCCCTCCAGGTAGCCGTTGCCGCTGACGTCCGCCTGCGCGCGCGCGCGTGCGGAAGCATTGGCCAGACGACTGCGTACCGCACGCCGTAGCAATGCGGGCCGCGCTCCTGCCAGTCCGGCCCACGGCTCTGCATGGGCGGCCGCTGAGCGGCGGCGCGCCCCGCGGCGCATGCCCTACCGTGGCCGGCATTTGGCACACCAGATGGTGCCCACAGCCGGCCAGGGGGCCGCATCGGATCTCACAGCGGATCACAGCGGACTGCGCAGCCTGGCTGCCTGGGTCTTCGCTCACACAGCAAAGTGCGCGCGCCCATGCACGGAGGGGTGGCCCTGCGCAGGCGCAGCGGCTACCGGCGCCATGCGTGCAGCGAGGCCATCAGCGGCGCGCACCTCGTGGAACATGCGCTCCACGTCGACGAGCTTGCCGTGCGCGCGGGCGGCGCGCGGCGCATTGGGCGCGTTGGCGGCCGCCAGCGCGGCCTGGAAGCGGTCCACCAGCGGCAGGTGCTGCCCGCGCACGCTGCTGGGCTGCGCGCGGCGCGCCCGCGCTCGCGCCCAGGCTCACGGCCGTAGGGCGCGTGTGCGCGCATGGAGTGCGCGTACGCAGTTGACACGACAAATGCGCACTCTTTTTTCACGTGTGCCATGGAGTCATCCTCATCAAGGGGCACCGGATTGGCCAGCGTGGTGCCGGCGCGAGCAGGAGGAGTGCGGCAGGCCACCTCTGGGGGAGGGCGGGGAGTGCAGCAAGCGACGCCCGTGGGCTGGCTCCGCGGCGCACTTCCGACAGCCGTCCGGTTCCTGCCGCATGTCGCGGCGCCGGCTGTGAGGGCGGGAGGCGGGCGCCACGGGGGGGCGCCGGCCCGCGCGCCTGGTGTGCCAGCGCCAGCGCGACCGAGCGCGGCAGGCTGCCGTCCAGGTCGGCGGGCGGCGCCGGCCGCGCCGCCGGCGGCTGGTACTGCGGCGGCCCCGTCGCGGCGCGGCCGGCCTGCCCCAGCGCGCCGTCCTGGCTAGTGTCGGAGTCCGCGTCGCTCGCCTCGTTGCCCGCGATGTCGCCCACGCCCAGCCAGGTCAGCACCGCCTGCGACAGCCAGGTCAGCACTGCCTGCGCTGGCGCGGCTGCTGGAGCATGACCAGTGATGGCACGGCTGGTGAAGGGCGATCAGCCGGCGGCGTTGGTGTCTGCTGATGGGGTGCCGCCGCACCTGTGCCCGGGCGCCCGCACGCACAAGCGGCGCCGGGCGTTTATGGGCCGGGCGCCTCATGTATGCGGCAGGCGGCGTGCAAGTACGAGCGCGCCCCGCGGCACACGTGCGCACATCCGCGAGCTCACGAGGTGCATGCTCGGCCAGTTTTTCTATTCTCAGGTGAACCCTAACCCTATGCCTGCAGCGGCAGCCCGCGCCGCGCGCCTCGTAGAAGCGCAGCTTGTTGAAGGCGAGCTCCTGGACCGCACGGCGATTGCCGGCCGGCGCGCAGGTGCTCAGGATCGCCGCGCCCAGCTCGCCGACGATGCCGCCGTCCCGCCGCAGCTGCGCGCGCAGCGCACTTTGCGCGCGCGCGCGCGTGGCCCCAGGGCGCCCTTGTGCAGGGCACACAAACCAGCGCGGCTTTCCATGTGTGCGCGGGAGCAGCCGCCTGCCAGTGGAGCTCACATCGCATGGAGGCGCACCGTCGTTTTGCGAATAAGTGCAACGTGGGCGCAGCTGCAGAGGCGGCCTCGGGGGCACCTTGGCGGGCACCAGCACGCCGACGCGGTCGCAGTCGAGCGCGGCGAAGATGCGCCCGAGCGACGCCAGCGCGGCGTCGACGGCCTCGCCCAGCGCCGCGCGCGCGCCCACGACGCCCGCCGCGCCGCCGCTGCCGCGCAGGCGCTGCGCGGCGGCCACGCCTGGTCACGCGCGGGCCAAGCGCGCGGGGCACACAGAAAGCAACGGGGCGCCTGCGTGCGCCAGATGCACTGGCGGGCGCCGAGATGCACGTCCACGTACCAAGCACGCCCCAGCGCAAGCAACACATACAGAGAGCCCAAGGGAGGCTGCCCGCGAGGAACATGGTGCGCATTGGCATGGCGGGGCGCAGGCCTGCAGCCGCGGCGCGCGGCGCGCGATGAGCGCGGCCTCCAGCACCGGCGCCAGCAGCAGGTGCGGCAGCGACAGCACCACGCGCAGCAGCTCCGGCGCGGCGCCGCCGCCGACGGGCCCGCCGACCGCCACTGCGCCGCCGCCAGCCGGGCCACCCGCGCCGCTGCGGCCGGCGGCCGCCGCCGCGCCGGCGGCCGCGCCCCCGGGGTCGGTGGACCATGTGCGCGCGCGCGCCTCAAAGACGGACTGCTTGTGCTGCGCGGCGGCGGGCGCCGCGTCGCCGAAGCCGAGCGTGGACGTGCGCGAGGGCGGCGCGCCCGCGCCCGGCGCGCCCAGCGCGCCCAGCACCGACGCGCGGCCGGGCCGGCGCGGCGCCGCCGACGGCAGCCGCGCCAGCTGCTGGTACGGCCGCTCCGGCGAGGCCGGGCCCGCCGCCGCGCCCGCCGCCGCTGCCGCCGCCGCCGCCGCCGCCGCGAGCGCCCCGTTGGAGCCGAACCCTACGATCGAGGCGCGGAAGGCGCGGCCGGCGGGCAGGGCGGGCCCGGGGTACGCCGGCGGCGCGGCGGCCGCGCCCGCGGCGGCGCCCGCGGCCTCCGGGGGCGGCGGCTCGAGCGCGAAGGGCTCGGAGGTGAACGCGGAGGGCGGGGAGCGGTTGGCGACCAGCGGGTGCTCGCTCGCGGTCAGCAGCTGCCACTCCTGGTCGGCCGTCAGCTGCAGGCCCAGCGCGATGAGCACCTCCTGCGCGGCGCTCCGGCTGTGGGGCCCCGTGCATGCGCGTGCAGCCAATAACAAGTTAATGAGCAGCATGGCAGCGCGTGGCTGCTGTGACAAGTTCGTGCTGGGAGTGAGGAGTTACAGGGCCGGCAGCCAAGGTGTGAGCTGCGACAGGCTGCAAGGACTCTACACCATCCAGCCTGCTAAACGGTGATCACAAGCGCTGCAAGGAGGACGCGCGCGGCACCTGCAGGACGCCCGAGGGCGGCAGGCAGCGGCACTCGCACATGATCGCGTACACCTGGTTCATCGCCTCCTTGACCTGACCGCGGCGCGCCCGGGGCGGGCATTAGGCACGCAAGGTGTCTGACAGCATGGCTGGGCATGGCGCACCCTTGCGAGCACCCATGATGTGTGTTCATGCAGGTGTGTAGATCCCACCTTTCATACATGTCTGATGTCACATTATAGCCAAAACAGTTCTGTCATCGTCGTGCGTGTAAAGCTTTTGAGTCACATATGGGGGTCGCGCGTGCCGAGGCGGGAGGCGTCACCGCGCAGCATGAGGGCTGGGCTTGCCTGCCCCAGCTGCAGGAGGATGCGGTTGAACGAGCTCGCATTGGCTGACTCGCCCTGGCTGTTCCGCCGCACGGACGGCGTGCTGCGCCAGCCCTTGCCTGCCGCCAGTACCCTACATACCTGCGTCACCATGCGTGCCAAGGAGCATGTATGCCAAGGAGCCCCAGCTGGCTGATGCAGGCTTGCTATGCAATGATGGATGGATACTTTCCTTCCGTCATTCAGCTGCTCCCAGCCACAGCTGGTTGCTGCATGGCATGCTGAGCGCGACTCTGCATGTGTGTCCTGCCATGGCGCGCGCAGTCATGCCCGCGCCACGCTTGCCCTTGCCCAATGCATTGTGCGATGAGCTTCAGCATGCTTGAAAAGCACTTTGGTGGTATCAAGTCGCCAGCCAGGCCACCGCTCCGCTCCTGCACCAGCGGCAGGAGCGGCACGCGGCTCGCGCCAACCGGGCCGGCGAGCATGGGGGCGGCCAACCGCGCGCACCCGCGCCGCTCTCCCGGAGGCCCCGGACGGTGCTGATCATCTCCGCCGACAGCGCGCGCGACAGCAGCGTGAGCTCGCTGCTGCTGCCGCCGGCGCCGCGCCAGCCAGCGCGGAGGCCCTGCGGCGCGCCCACCTCGCCGCCCTCGCCGCCGGCGCGGCCCTGCGAGGGGTAGGCCTGCGGCAGCGCCGCGGCGCCGACGCGCGAGCGCCGCGAGACAAACCGCGCGAGGCTGCGGGTGCCCTGGTCGCCGCCGAGGCCGCCGCCCAGCGCCAGCCCGGACGCGAGGATGCTCGACCGCGCGGCTGGCGGCGCGGACGTGGGCTCGTTGTCCTCGTTCGCCAGGAGCAGCTCGAGCGTGCGGCGCAGGGGCCGCATGGCGGCCAGCGCTGCGCAGAGGGTCCCGCGCAGGCTGCCAGCCCCCGCACACCAATGTTTTAGGAAAGGAGACCTGCATGCGGCGTTGGAGGTGCTGTGCTAGGGCGCTGTGGTGGCGGCCTGAGCGCGGAGAATGGACAGCTATATTTGCAGCGCTCTGCGGCATGCAGTGACGGATGGCGTGCACGCACTGGGCTTGTGAGACACGTGCATTCACAGGCATGGCAACCAGGGCTGTGAGTCGGTCCAAACAGCCCAGTGCTCAGTCCCAGACGCGATGAGCCCTGCCCCGTGCCCACCACCGAGCCAAACACTGTGGCGTGTGCCTGGGCCAGCGCACTCTGTGCCGGCGGCTTGCAGCAGCCCAACGGCCAGCACGCCCTGCACAGCCACAGCGCCAACGTACGCCGCATCGCCGCCGCCGCCGCCCGGCGCGGCGCCCAGCGCCTGCCGCGCGCTGCGCGCTTCCAGCGCTGCCAGCGCCGCGCCCGCCGCGGCGCGCACGCCAGTCAGGCCGCCACCCGCGCCCGCGCGCGCCGCTTGCGGCTCGTGCGGCGCCTGCGTCTGCGGCAAACCTGTACATGTCGTATACAACCACTACAAGCTTTCAAAAAATTAGGAGCAGGGAATCATAACCCTATTGCGCGCACCCTGCTCAAAGTCTGCGCAATTAACTGCGCCACATGCATGGCAAGAGTTTTGCTGTTTTGAAAGGCGGTTTTTTTAATGGCGCTCGTGCCACTTCACGTGATTATTGGGTCAAGAGCCAACCGCAGAGCTGGCACGGTTACAAACAGTACACGCCCGCTGGTGGCATGCCTGGCCCGCTACAGGCTCCGTCGCGTCTTGCAGGTCGCCCAGCGCGCACAGCAGCGCAGCGCAGGCCGCGTGGCCGCCCTGCAGCGCATCGCGCAGCGCCGTATTACCCCAGCGGTCGCGCCCGGCCGCGCCCACGTCGCCTCAGATGGCGGCACCCGTGCACGCTCGTGGCAGAGAAGCTGCACACTCGCAGGAGCGGGGCCATGATCGGCACGGCATCACTTGAGCAGCGGCGCCCAGGGCACCTGTCAGGCAGGCAGCACGCGTGAAGGGTAGGGTACCTCCTATCCTAGCAGGTGCCGTATAAGTGGGGGGACCTGCAGAGCAGGGCATAGACGGACAGGCTGCGGCCCTCCGCGGCGGCCAGGTGCAGCGCGGTGCGGCCGTTGTAGTCGGGCGCATCGGCGGCCGCGCCGCACGCCGCCAGCAGCAGCACGTCCGCCACCTCGCCCTCGCGCGCGGCCTGCCGCCGCGCCCCAGCTTGGCGCCACCCCATGCCGCTCCTCCAAAGGAGGATCGCAGGCCTCCTCCTTTGTCGCTCCTGCAGGCGCCTAAGGGCTAGCAGCGCTTCGCAGCCTCTGCACATGGAGTGGCGGCGCCAGGCAGGTCAGGGCGGCGGCACGTCCCATTGTGCCTACCACTCCTGCAGCGCACGGTCGGCGCTGGGCACCCCAGCGCGGCGCAGGCGCGCCTGCCGCAGCGCGCCGTCGGCCTCCGGCCAGAGCAGCACACCGCCGGCCGCGCGGAGCAGCTGCGCCGCGACGCCGTGGCCGCCCTCCACCGCGTAGCGCAGCGGCGTCTGCTCGCGCCTGAGCATGCGGGGCCCAGGCAGGGTGAGCACACGGTAAACAGGGTAGGGTTCTGCCAAACAGAAGCGGCGCTCCGCGGCAGTGCGCGGCGTCTGCGGCTACCTCCTGAGCAAGCAAACCCTCGACCAAACCTGAGCACAGGGTGGAACTATGCAGGCAAGTCCGTGCCATGCGCCGCTCTCCACCCGCGCTGTGCAGCGGCGTCCGCCTGCACTTGCGCACGCGAGCCCCGGCCGCGGCCATGCGTATCATGGGGAGGTCGGCCAGGACCCTCCTAGGCGCCACATCACACGACAGAGCATCAGTCATAGGACTTTGCAAGGTTTACGGAACTGATGCATAATTGGGACAGAGACCACGCGCATCATAGCGCATCTGAGCATGGTTGTGACCGGGGAGGGGCCGGGGGTGGGGGAGGTGAGTTGTGGTGGCGAGCTGCGCGCACATGTCAACAGCATTCGCGTCGGCGCGGCAGGACAGCAGGTAGTCGATCACCTTGAGGCTGCCGCGCGCTGCGGCAATGTGCAGCGCGGTGCGCCCGTCATAGTCCCTGCATGAGTCCGCTCAAGTCTGTCCGGGCCCATTCTAGCAGCAGGCTGGCGTGCGCCGCCACACAGCCTCTCACACCTGGCCTGCCGTGAGCCATGCAGGAAGAGGCCCATGCAGCCCAGCGCACACTATTGGCTGCACCCTCGCCGCTCACCTGCGTTGTGGGTACTTTGCTGCTGTGTTTGACGCCGCAATTGTGTACTTAAACGTTTTGCCGCAAAGCAAGACGGTGGCCAGGTCGGAGCATGCCGGGCATTGGGGTCGACGCCGCTGTCGAGCAGGCGCATGAGCATGCGCATGTCGCCGGCGACTGCGGCGGCGCACAGCGGCCGCGACGCGTCCTCGAAACCCAGCGCGGCGCCCGCGCGCTGCAGAAGCTCGGTCGCGGGGCCGTGGCGCTTGGCCAGGGCATGCTGCAGCGGCGTGTGGCCCCACCTGTTGGGGGTTCAGGGTTCGCAGGCAGCTTCCATCTGCGCTCAGGTGCATGCGCGTATGCATGTGCACGAGACGCCCCGCTGCCTGGTTAGCTGGTACACTTATGAATAAGTGGCGGCAGGCAGCGAGCGGGGCCTGCCGATGCGTGCCCAGCGTGCGCCTCCTCCGCGCCGCGCAGAGTCTGTTTCACGCAACTTCTGACCACAGATAGCCTCAAGTGCTTAGCTTTCGTGCGAGGCCACTCCTCTCGTCTGATGACCAGCCACTAGGTAGCTCGCAGCCTCGCAACCCCTGTGTGTCAGCCCTGAACCTACATGCGCGGCGCGGCGCGCCTGTCGCGCAGGGAGGGGTCGGCGCCGTTGGCGAGCAGCAGCTCCAGCACCTTGGCGTGGCCCTCGCACGCGGCCAGGTGCGCGGGCGTGCGCGCGTCGTAGTCCTGCCCGTCCGGCGCGTGCCCTGGCGCGCAGCCGCGCGCTGTCAGCCGTCCCGGCAGCCGCGGAAGTCTGGGGGAAGAAGAGTGTGGTGGGGTCTCGGGTTGTTCGCTCGTGCTGCTGTGTGCAGCTGCTGTGCCATCGGCGCGCGGACCGTTCGCAGTGCCACCGGACAGGCGCCGCATGGCCGTTGTGCGCGGTTGCGCGAGGCGTATGCCCACGCAGCGGCGCAGGCCGCGCGCATGTCGCCCAGGCGGCAGCAGGCGGCAGCAGGATCAGCGTGTCCTTGCGCGCTGCCGCAATCAGCGCCGGCGCGAGCAAGGCAGGAGCTCGGGGAGGCGCGCGCCCCAGCCGAGCAGCGCCGCCGCCGCCTCCGCGTCGCCCGTCACGGCGGCCCAGACGAGCGCGCTGCGCGCCTCCGCGCCCCGCTTCTGCAGCGCTGCCTGCACCAGCTGCCGCGTGCTGCGCGGCGCGCGCGCAGCGTCAGGGTGCCAGCTCGGCCCTGGTCGATCTGGCGCCTGCGGCGAGACACCCAGGCGCTGCAGCGCCACCGGCCCGTCGCGCCAGCTGACGCGCACCCGCGGCGGCTGGAGCGGAGGAGGCTGGTAGGAGCGTGGCCGTGCGTGGCCCCGCACCGCGCGCGCTCCTTGGCGGGGTCGGAGCCGGCGTCGGCGGGCTCGCCGCTGCCGGGCGCGCCACCGCCGCCGTCAGCGTCCAGGCCCAGGCCGGCCAGGAGGGCGGCCACGACGGCCTCGTGCTGCTCCGGGAACGCGGCCGCCAGCTCCTCGTAGTCCGCCTTGCCCACCGCCAGCAGCGTCACGTCCTCCGTCGCGCGCGCCTGCGGGCGCGCGCGCAGGGCTTTCCACACCCCGCACCCGGTCGTCCCCTTGGCGCCCTGGCACTGTGCCAGGCGCCCGGCGAACATACTGCCCACAGGCGGCCACAGCAGGAGGCGGGCCTGTGCTCGAGCGGGTTGGGTTAGGGTAGAGTTAGGGATGGGGCCTAACCTGCCAGCTGCGCGGCTGCGGGATGCCCAGGAAGAAGGCCATCTCGCCCACCACATTGGGCAGCTCCGAATCCGCGCGCATGGTGCGGATGACCGCATCGTCGCGCGTCTCCTCCAGCACGCCCTGCGCGCGGCGCCGCGCATGCGGAGCGAGTCGGCAGCGTGCCGGCGGCAACGCTAGCATGCGCATGGCCACATGCCCGCGAGCGGGCTGGTCCAGGCGCCAAGCCCCAGAACTCGCCACCGCCACACGGGTGCCGGCATGTCCACAGCCAGCCGGCACGCAATACTCGGGCGCGCGCTGCACGCTGTGGCTGTTCCTGGTTCCCCAGGCCAGACCATTGCGGCGCGCCATGCTGACGGCGGCACACCCAGCACAGCATATGGCACACCCAGCCAGCACATGGCCGTCTCTCGGCGACGACGCGCCCACCTTCTGGCCGTGCACAAGCAGCGCATGAGCCGGGCGGGCGGCCGCGCCTTGGCAAGGAAGGCGAGCTCGCGCGCCATGTCGCCGGCGCGCAGCACGGCCTCGCCCGGCATCACGTACACCTCACGCAGGCGGCCCAGCAGCGCGCCCTCGAACTGCGGTGCGCAGCCGCGGAACAGTGCCTGGTTGCGCCCCAGCACGCCGCCGAACTGGTGGCCCGCCACGCGCGCGCGCAGCGAGTCCGGCAGCGCGCGCTGGATGGCTGCGCCGTCGCTGTCGCTGCGCTTGTCCGCCTGCGCGGCCGCGCATGTGCTTGGGACGAGCGTGTCGCCTGCGGGCTCCGCAGGGCCCACTGGGCATGCCCGCGTAACTCTGGCCATGGGTGCGCGCTCGCAGTGTCGCGCGCGGGGCCCTCTGTTGTTTAGGGTTAGGCTTGAGGGTGCAGGGTTCGCACGCGCCTGGAAGCGGAAGTAGCGCAGCAGGCGCGCCTCCAGCTCGGCAGGCAGGCCGCGCGCTCGGCAGTAGTCGCACACGCTGCGCAACAGCTGCCTGCGCGCGCGCGCGCGCGCGCGGTCATGTGCGCAGCAGCGCTGCATCCGCATGCGGACGCGCGGAACGGTAACTGACAGCCCAAAAGCGGTATCGCTTACACACGTGTGACGCTGCAGCCACACAGTGCCTGATGTGGCAGCCCTGCTGCACGCCCCTGCTGCCCAGCGAGGAGCAATAAAGCACTACTTTGTCTAGCGTTCAGCAGCATACGCAGCCTCTCCTGCCACCGACACTGCCACCTTTGTAGGAGGCCTGGCCTCATGCACGTGGCGGCGCGCCTGAAGGCCTCCAGCTTGGGGTCGCGCTTGACCAGGTAGTGGAACAGCGTGCCCAGGATGTACGCCTGCATCACGATCTGGCACAGCATGGCGGTCGTGTCCACGACCAGCTCCTCCCACCTGCGCGCCCGCCCGCGCCCGGTCCGCACGGCCTTTCTAGCAAGGCCCTGGCAACGCGCTCAGAGGAAAAGAGTTGGGGAATGGCCCTGTAACTGCAGACCCGCTGCTCGATCACGCTTCAACACGTTGGCTGAAGGAGCCCGCGACCGTGCGCAGCCTGGCATGGCAGGCTGGCGTTCGTCGCATGCGTTGGATGGCGCGGGCGTGTGTGCGACCTCGCGCGGCGCGAGCCGCAACCGCTGCGGGCGCGTGCGGCGGCGCCGGGCGCGCGCCTGCGGGGCGTGGTCGGGTCGAGGCCCAGGTTGGAGAGCACGTTGAGGCCCTTGTAGAAGATGATGAGGTAGCTGCCGGCCTGCGCAGGGTACGGCCCCCGCGTCACGGAGGCATTAATGGAGCGCAGCCGTTTGCAGGAGCCTTTGCCCATCCACCAAGCCTTGGTCTGACCTGGCCGCTCGCACGTGCAAGCAGAGCAGGCGCAGCGCCATGGGACAGCAGCCACGTCCACCGAGCCACTGAGCGGGCGCGCAGGGTCGCAGGCAAAGCCCGTGCTGCGGACGCGGCACATGCAGGGCGCATCACTTCGGACAGCTATGGCACCAGGTTAGGGGCTTTGCTTGTCCTGAGTGCCCGCGCGCGGGCGGCGGGGCGCACGGCGCTCGCGTCGCCGTCGCAGCCGTAGCCGATGCCGGACGCGGCCCTGAACTGCTCGAGCCAGGACTCGTCGTTAGGCGCCGCGCTGAAGCGCGCCCCGCGCGCGAGCAGGAACCAGAGGCAGCCCAGGCAGTGCGCGGTGCCGAGCACGAGCACCGCGAACTTGGCGGCCGCGATGTGGCGGATGTTGACGTGCACCATGAGCTCGTGGCGCCGGAAGTAGCTGTGCAGCCGGCAGACCCTGGCGCGCGCCCGCATGCCCCGCTGGCACCGCTCGCCGCCCGCCGGGCGGCGGAGCCTGGCCAGGGCCCCGCCAGGGTGTGCGGGGGCCGGCCAGGAGGGCGGTCACTGAAGGGCGTGCATGCGCGCGTGTGCGCTGCCATGATCACCCGCCCGGAGCGCGCCAGGACTCGCCGGCCGCAGAGCCCAGCATAGGCACAGAGAGGCTGGACTTGACACGCACGCGCTAACAGTGAGGACCGTCCGCCTGAGCTCAAGCCATGCACGGGAGTGTCTGCCCGCCTCCCACTGGCACGGCCGCGGCAGGCCGGGCAGCAGGCTCGAGCTGCAGCAGCGTACGGGGCCAGGCCTGCCGCTGTGGGGAGGAGGCCGGGGTGCCCACGCCGCACCTCGGCACGCGCGACAGCTGCAGCAGCAGCCAGGACCAGAGCGGCCAGCGCCCCAGGATGGGCAGCCAGGCGAGCAGGCAGGCGCCCGCCTCGAAGGGCAGCGCGCGGATCGCGTACGCCCCCACTGCTGTGCCGATCACCGAGCCGCCTGGCCACACCCACGCCAGGCCCGCCCGCCCAACAGCCCTGCGGGCGTTGCAGGCTGCATGTCAAGGTGCGCACCACACGGCCGAGGCAAGCGCGCCTGGGCGTCTCTGCGAGTGTCATGTGCCAGGGTGCGCAACACAAGCGACGCAGTGTGGAGCGCGCATTCAACAGAGCTGCGCCACGCCTTTCACGCAGGGCTTAGCAGGCAATGCGGCGCTGGCAGCAGGGCGGCGCGTTGGTGGGCATGTAGGCAGCGCCAGCAGCGCAGGCGGTGCAGGGCTTGCCGGGTGGGCTGCGCAGGCACTTTTCCAGGCGCGCGTCCGCACCCGGTGTCCGCCGCCTGCGTGAGCTGCTTCAGCCAGGAGACGCGGCGGAAATTGCGCCCGGCGCCCGCCTCCTCCGGCGGGTGGTGCGCGAGGCTGGCCAGGCGGCCCCAGCCGCGCGCCTCGGCCTCGCTCGGCATGCCCGTTGGCGCGGCGGTCGCGCGCGCGCCCGCGCCCCTGCGTCCCGGCCCTGCATGGTCGTCACTCAGTGCCTGGGTTTAGGGCGGTGAGTTGGTCGTCTGTTAGCTATCTGGTGATGTTAAGCCATGGCCGCGGCGCTGTGGCCGGCTCAGCACAGCCGCCAGCGCGGCAAGCGCAGGCCGGATAAGCAATGCAGCAGGGCAAGCATGCATGGCTGCAAGTAACAACCGACGGCCATTTGGCTGACCAGCATGCTGTACGAAGGACAAGATCGGCCCCGTGTGCGCGCACCTTGCAGCGCGTCGCCAGCGCCCGGGACGCCGTTCGCGGCAGGGTCCTGCGGCGGCGGCGTGTCGCCGGCGCCGCCGCGGCCGCGCTCGGCGCCAGCGAGATCGCCCGGCGCCGCGTCGAAGAGGTGCAGGTCCGTCGCGAGCGCGGCCGCCGCTGACAGCAGGATGTCCAGCCCAAATGCAATGTCCTCTGCAGCATCCACCCACAGCCAGGCGGCCAGCATGTGGGGCGACAGCAGCCCGGAGAAGCACCTGCAACAGGCCGCAGCCACGTGGCAAGGATTATGGTCAGGGTTAGGGTTAGGGTGACGCGTGGCAAAATATAAACAGGGCGCGGCGGAAGACGGGCACCGCTTGACAGCAGTGCTGCCGGGCAGCATCCCCAGAGCGCCCACCATGAGCCTGCCGGCTGGCGCAGGCGCGGCAGCACAGAGTTGGCCCGCTTGCAGAGGGCCTTCTGCACGCCGGAGGCTGCTTGCAGGACATGTGCCGCGCTTATGGCCCTTCCTGACCGCCTGCTACGTAGTCAGACGAGGGGCACCTGGCTACTGCGAGTACTCAACACATGCTCTTCACACGCTCGTTTGACACCAGGGGCAGTGAGAACCCTGTTCCCCGACTTAAAACGGAGTTGTAGCCATCGCCGCTTCAGAAGGCACACCCTTGCATGTAGCAAGACTCGGCCGCAGTGACCTAACAGGCCGCAGGCTGTGCGAACAGTGAGCCGCCGTGGCAGGCCCCGGCAGCTTGCACATACATGGCGCGCACTGCTTGCAAAGGCCGCCATGTAGCAGCGAAGTTGCAGCGGGGCGAGCCGCACTGGCAGGGCCCCAGGCGCCCGTAGGCGGTGCCGATCGCCAGCCGCAGCGACAGCGCCCAGAGCTCATACAGGCACAGCAGGCAGCGCGCGTGGTCGCGGCCGGTCGAGAACGCGGACGCCGGCGCCAGGTGGCGCAGCCAGCGCTGCCAGCGCTGCCAGCGCGCGACAGCGGCGCCGGGCTTGGGCGGCCGCGGGCTCGGCGCGCCCGGCGCGAGCAGCGCGGCGTCCTCTGAGACCGAGAACTGCACGTGCCGCTTGCGGCGCGCGAAGAAGGCTGCGGCGCCGGCGCGCGCGTCAGCGGCGCCTGTGCTGCGCTGGCGCTGCATGTACTGATTGCACATGCGAGTACGCCGCAGGGACGATCCCCATGCCCAACAGGCAGCATCAAAGTCCTCGCTCAGCCCTCGGTGCACGTTCAGCAGAGAGGCGCGGCCCGACCTTTGTGCGAGGCCCGGCGTCCGCCAGCCTCATGCGCCGGCGCGGCCTCAGGCGAGCCGCGCCCAGGCCAGTTTCGCATTTGACTCCTGTGAGGTGACACAGAACCCTCTCTATCGCCACCACCAAGGCCAGCGTATCTGCATTGCAACCAAGCTCGAGGTCTGAGCGCATGACCTGCCAGTGCAGCATCCGCAAGGGCATGACTGGTGAGCAGGGCCACAAAACGCCTTAAATCAGCAGTGGCCTGTTTATTGCACAGCAGAGGCATGCCTGGCTTCTCGCAGCGTGGCCGCTGTCAGAGCCATCCAGGTCAGCAGCTGGCCTAGAGCGCGCCCTGCGGCCGCCCACCCCCGCGGCGGCGCGCCCGATGCTGCTCCGCTGGCCCCGCGTGCAGCCAGGGTGTGCCGTCAGTGTCCAGTGACGCTGAGGAGTCTGCTACTGCCTCTGTTGCTTGCCCTCTTGCAGGCTGGCCACTCAGTTACCATGCATGCTCACAAGCGCCTAGCTTGGCTGCCTGTGCCGCAGCCGCAAGAGCTGCGTGGGAGCCATGCCGGACCGCTTCTGCTTGAACCAGCAGGAGGGCAGACCTTTTCTGCTGCTCTGTGTCTATGCCTACAGGGGCGCCAGCTGCTGGTTCATGCATAGAGCGGCTCCATGCCTGCCATGCGGAGGCTGCAGCCTGCCTGGCGCCGCTCCCGCGGCCGCAGCAGGCGCGTCTGACAAGCGGCGCGCAGCGTCGCCGCGGCTGGCAGCCCGAGCGCCGCCCGCAGGCGCCAGCCCGAGAGTACGCCGCAGCTCTGCAGGGCGGCAGCCTCTGACCGGCCCAACCCTCTGGCATGCAGCTCATCCCTTTGGCGCAAAGCAGCTCATATCTCTGGCACCCCGCAGCTCTGCAGGGCGGCCGCAATTGCCGAGCTGCATGCAAGCGGTCGTGCGGCAAGCGGCTCGCATGCTCCAACAGAGCACGGCACTGGGCACTGCATGAGGCCATGTTGAAGCCTCTCAGCTCGAGCCCACAAGCTTGGGCTTGCACCGACGGTTCCCAAACAAGTGCGGCTCCGGTGAGACCGGCAGTGCAACTTTGTGACGGAAGATCTCTGCTCTACCCTTGGGAAGCTGCTGATAGGACGCCGGACCTGGCGTGCGCGCCCACCGGCCGCCAAGCTGAGAGGACATCGCCGGCACCTCACTCGGACCGCCCGCCGCAGCGCTGTAGGCCGCATTGGCACCCTGGGTCAGGCGTGCTTGCAGTCAGGAGCATGGCGTGCCGCCGCATGTCCGTGACATGCTCCCGGCCGCCGCCGGCAGCAGGGTTCCAGCAGCAAACAGCTGCGCACAGCATGGCGCGGCGCCCACCGCACTGTGCAGCATGTAGACCCCTTCGCATGCACCGACTCCGCATCGCAGGCAGCAGGTCACCTGGGAGGGCGGCACCAGTGGCGGCGGCGGCCGAGCCGGGTCTGTCGATGAGGCGGGGCCGCCCGCCGCCCACTGTGGCCCGCCGCGCGGGCGCGCGGGCGCCTCCAGGGTCGGCTGTCCGCCCTCAAAGGCCTCGGGCGCCAGAGGTGGGACCTGCGACCGCAGCGGTGCGCGGTAGGCCAGCCAGGCCTCCTGGGCGCGCTGTGTCGGCAGCGCGCCCAGGCTCCCGGACCCCATGCTGGGATTTGAGCCTCGGCCCGCGCCCAGGAAGCCCGTGGGCTCATTCAACCCTGCCTCCGCCAGGATGTCGAGCACCAGCGAGCCTGAGGAGTCCACTGGCTTCACGCCCGTGCCGGGCGGCGGCGGCGCGCCCGCGCCGGCCCCCGGCCCCGCTCGAGCGTCGGCCTCTGGCGCGCCGCGCGCGCTCGGCGCGCCCGAGCTGCGCGCCAGGGCCGCGTACTCCCCGAGCGACCGGAGCCGGCTCCCCGCCGCCAGCGCCTGGCTCTCCACCGATTCCAGGGACCCGGGCCGGCTCTCGTTGCTCAGCGCCTGGCCGCCCGGCGCCCCGCCCCGGCTCCGCGCAGCGCCGCTTGCGATCCACTGCCGCAGCGCGCTGCTGGCCTGCGCCGGCACCTCCAGCGACCCGCCGGCGGCCGCGCCCGCGCCCGCGGACAGCAGGGAGGAGCTCCGTGTGCTGCTGGTCGAGGGCGTGCCCGTCGCAGCGCCCCCGCCGGCGGCCGGCAGCCCCGCCTGCATGCTGGCCAGCCTCGCGCGGCCAAAGGCGGGCGGCGGGGGCGGGTCCGCGGCGCGAGGCGGCATCCGTGCGGGCGCGAGCTGCATCAGCAGGGGCGCGCCGGGGTCCTCCATTAGCGCGTCTGCCGCGCCTGCGGCGCCTGCGCCGGCGCTCGGCCCCCTCCCCGCCTCGCCCTCTGCAGCAGGCGCGCCGAGCGCGGCCGCGCCACCGCCCGCGGCCCTGTCAGGCCGCAGCCAGGCGAGCAGGCTGCCCAGCCTGTCGCCGTGGCCGCCATCACCGGAACCGCGCCTGCTGCCTCGAGCCAGCGCCTGGCTGCCCGTGGCCACGCCGTGGCTGCCCTCTGCACTGCCGCGGCTCGTCAGCGGCGGCAAGCGGCTTTCGGGCGGCGTCGGCGGCTCTGACGCCCGGCCCGTGGCCGCCAGCGCGCCCGCCGGCGACGGGCTGGAGTGCAGCGCAGCGCTGCCGGCGCCCGGTTCGTCGGGCGCGTAGGCGCGTCCCCCAGCGTGCGGCAGCCCCGGGCTGTCGCCGTGCACTCCCCAGCTGCCAGACACAGCCGGGGCGGCGGCCGCGACTGCTGCAGGCGGCGGCTCAGGCGGCAGCGGGGGCAGCCCTGCATCTCCGTGCCGGCCGCCAGACGGCAGCGCCTGGCTGCTGTGACCATCCGGGGACGCCCGCTGGCTGCCTTCGTCGGTGCCCTGGCTGTGCGAGGCCTGACCTGGGCCAAGGCGCGCGCCGTCCCCAGGAAGCTGGCTATTGCGCGGGCCTGGGCCGACGCCGGCTGTGGGCACTGCAGGCGCCTCAGCGAAGCTGGGCGCGGGGCCGCTCGGGCTGTGCAGCGCAGGCGACGGCTGCACGCTGTGCAGCCTGCTGCGGCCGAACGCCGGCGCATGTGGGCCAGAGGCCGAGGGCAGAGCTGCCGAGCGATCTGGCTGCAGCAAGGGCGCCTCACAGTCTTGGTAGTCCAACCCCTCCTTGTGCATAGTGCCGCTCAGACCTGCCGCAGTCCCACTGCCAGCGCAGGCGTGCGGCAAGACAGAGCCTATGACAGTCCCTGCATCACTGCGCAGTATAATTACGTGTAGGCTCTCAAGGGCCTTAGCTACCAGAGGAGCATGTATGATGCGCCGTTATCCAGTGCGCGTAACTGCGGTTGCTGTTGATCACAAGGGTGCTCTGGACCCTAGGCTGCTGTCCGACAGGCGAGTCTCGTAACTAGACCTCGGCAAAGGCAGGTAGGCTGCGAAGAGCGCAAGTGGGGCCGGAGCCTTGTTGCAGGCATGGGACTTGCGCATGCTCGAAGCGCGGCGCGCGTCCCGGCCGCAATCTTGGTATATACACTGCTGAAGTGCGCGGCTGCGGCCGCATGGGGCGTCAACAGCACTTGCAGGCAGGACCCGCGGGCACGGTCAGACTTCTGCGGTGCGGCGCTGGTCTGCTGCAGGCTTCATGAGGGCGCAACGCTGGCTGCATGCGCTGACGAGCTGTGCGCGCAGGCCTACCATACACCGCATCCAACTTCCAAGGTGCTGGTCCTGGGCAAGCGTGGTAGAGCAGGTGCTTGCAAGCGAGGTGGTACTATCGGTGCTGGTGCACTGCATGCTGATTCCAGGCACTGCCAGCCTGAGGCTCCACATACAGATGCTGAGCTGCCTGTATGGTTTAAGAAGGCGAGCTCAGGACTCACCGCTGCGGCGAGGTCAGCTTGCAAGCATACCTGTGCGGCGGCGGCCCGCGCAGGCTTCTTTGCGTGCGACGCGGCGGTGAGAGTTGGAAGGCCGGAGAGCATGGAGGCGCTGCTGAGCCTGGTGGCAGCCTTCCCGCGCGTCAAGGGCGTCGGCGTCGGGCACAGCTGGTGGCAGCAGCAGTTCTGCGCGGGCAACACCAGCGACGCCATCAACATCGTGCTCACCGAGATGCCCGCCACGCGGCTCACGTGAGCCCAGCCCTGTCTTCTTGCTTCGTGCTGTGATTGAGTTTGGGTGACTGTTGCTGCACGGCTGCACCAGGCACATCCTGTGCATATGCATTTGCACGCCGGCGCTCCCTGCCAGGCACCTTCGCCCCTCCCCCCATCATAAGCACAGCCAGCAGGTCCAGCGCGCCTGGCTCACAGCCTGCGGGCACCGCGGCGCTCTCCTGCCCGTATAAGGCTGGGGCCACGGCCGTGCGCAGGAACGCTGCGGCGGCCGCGTTCTGGAACAAGGCGAACGCGTCGCTGCCCGCGGACTTCCCCATCCGCGTGGACGAGGCGGCGCAGGTGGTCGCGGCGGAGGGCGGCGTGTCGACGCGCGTGCTGCTGGACTTCCTGGCCAACTACCGGTCGGCGCGCTCGGCCCTGTGCAGAGCCAGAGCCAGCAGCGCAGTGCATGTACACATCGGCAGGGACCTGGTAGCCATTGATATAGCGAGCAATGCGGATCAGGCGCTTATGGGACGCACTTGCACGTGCGCCACCCATTGACTTTCCGTACCCTGCTGACATCCACAACCAGGAGCGCCATAGACATGTGCCCGGGGCCAGGCGCGGGCCGCAGGCTCAGCACAGGGCTGCCGCGGCGACGGCACAGACGCCCGGGCGCCCGGCCGCCTGACGCGCGCCGCGCGCGGCGCCGGCGCGCAGGACAAAGCGGGCGCCGGCCGGGTACACGCTGCCCGCATTCCCCTGGTACGTCGACCAGACCGTGGCCGGCGCCGTCGCGACCGGCAGCCACGGCAGCGACCTGCGCCTGGGCAGCCTGTCCGACCAGGCGCGCGCGCACGCGGGCCGCCCCGCCTGACCCTGGCCCTAACCCTAAACCTGACCTGGCCAGGGCCGGGCGGCCTGTGCAGCCGCACGCGCCAGCGCCCGTGCTCCCCTGCCGCCCGGCCGCGCGGGCGCTGCGGCGCGTCCTGGCATGCCGTGTGCCAGCTGCCTGTTGGGCGTCCCTGTTCGGCTCCTGCGAGAGGAGGCTCCAGCACAGGCTCACTCAGTGCAAAGCTTGTGTTGTCACTTGTAAGCATTGCTGAGTCATGCTGTACATGTGCAGGTGACAGAGCTGCAGGTGGTTATCGCAAACGGGACGGTCATCGTGGTAACTCCGCAGTCCAACCCGCACCTCTTTAAGGCGCTCATGGTGAGCCTGCCTCTGCTCCCCTGTGCAGCCGCCCCGCCTGGACCTGCTTGCGCATGGCTCCGCCACAGATGTGCAGGGCGATTAGGGGCATGTCTGCTTTGACGCGCTGTGCAGGGCGGGCAAAGTGTTTATGACGGCATGCATCTGCCTGGTCTCAGACCCCACGAAATGCAGGTCGGCACACGATAGCCTGTGAGGGCTCAGAGAGGCGGTTTGCGCATGGCTGGTGGCGCTCCGGACGGCGCTCAGCGCTGGGACTTGCACTGCTTGCTCAGCCTGCACGGCAGCTGCCTCAAGTGACCCGCAAAATAGCTGCCCCATGACATCAAGCTCCGTGTCGAGCGCAGGTCAGCGCCGGCCGGCTGGGCATCATCACGCGCGTGGCGCTGCGCCTGGCGCCCAACGCGCCCGTGCGGCGCACGCTCATGAAGGTGTCCTTTGCGGAGTTCGCCGCGCAGGTGCTGGCCGTGCAGGCCGCATACGCTGCGGCCGCGCCCGGCGCGCGCGCGGCAGCCCTGGAGCCCCTTCGGCTGACCCAGGTGCGCGCCTTCCTCAAAAGCACCCGCATGCCTCCGCGTGAGTGAGGCCAGGCGCCGACGACGCACCCGGCGCTCGGCGCGCGCTCGAGGCGGCGTGGGCAGCACCATGCGCGGCGCACCCGTCCGCATGCGTGCAGGCGTTTGTGTGGTACAACAGCGGCGTGGTGTGGCGCACGGACTATGAGCGGGTCGCCGACGCGGACGGCCTGACGTTTGAGTCCATGGCGAGCGCGACGGACCTGGAAGGCGCGCCTCGTGCAGCCTGCCGCAGGCTCCGCATGTGACAGCGTGTGACAGCGTGTGACATGAGCCCGCTCCAGGCTGCGGTCAGCGTTTGTGCTGTTGCACAGTCCGCATGAGCCTGCATGACCGGAAGCAGCTCTTCTGCACCAGGCTACCCTTGTGCAACGGTGTCTTCGTTCACTTGTTCACAAGAGGCCTGTTTGCTCGTGGAGCGTGCAGGTGCGGACGCCGCCGCGCTCGCGCCGCGCCTGCGCACGCCTGCACCATGCCTCTCACAGGTGGCGCGCATGCAGGCGCGTACAACCAGACCGGCGCGCTGCCCCAGCCGGCGGACACGCTCGTCGGGCTCAACGGCAGCCTGTGGGACGCGGCCCTGCAGCCCTTTTTCTACCCGATGGTCGCGTCGGGCCTCTTCAGCGCGCGCAGGTGGGCGCCCGCCCGAGGCCCTCCTCAGGCGGCGCCCTGCCAAGCTCATTAGCCCCTGGCAGCCGGTGGTGCCCTAGAGCGGCGGGTCCGTTGATGCGCGCGCGAGAGGACTCTGGCCACGGCGCGGCAGCGCCCCAAGCCCGCTAGCTTCTGGCCGCGCAGGGCGTACGTGACGCAGATCGACGTGGCCAGCAAGGCCATGGCTGATCTGGACCCGTACGACCAGTACGAGGCGTCCTTCCCCATGGAGGCCGCCGGCACGTGCCTGCAGCAGGCGCGCTTGGAGCAGCCCGCCAGCTCCTGCCGGCGTCCACGCACGCTTCTGCCTTCTGCGCGCCTGGCGGCGGCGACCCTGTCTGTGCCCACTGGCCGCGCAGTGGCGGCTGTGCATGCAGCCCCTCAAGCACCTGTGCACAACCTTCCTGCCCCCTGGGCGCCGCTGCATGCACGCCTGCACGCTCAGTGTGATAGGGCGCGCACCCGCGCCGCAGCTGCTGGCGGCTCTGGACACGCAGGACCTGCGCGCGGGCTTCCGCGTGCCGGGCCTGGTCCGCTTCGGCGCGGCCACGGACGCCTACATCGGCAACACCAACGGCGGGCCGCGCATGTATGTCAACATCGAGGACCACCTGTCGCACAGCACCGGCGAGCGCAACAGGGCATTCGAGGTGGGCCAGCTGGGCCGGCATCTCACCCGAAAGCGCCCACGGCTTGACCTCTGAGCATGCGCCACCAGCCTCTTTGCATCCAGTCAGCATTCCTGCCATGGCGCCCCTGTAAGGTCTTGCAGGCCAGGGACTGAACTCGTGCTTTGGGCAGTCCCCTGACGCAAAGACATGCCACTGGAGGACCTGCCTTGTGGTAAAGAGTCGTTGCCATGTGTTGCCACTGGTCAAGCGACGTGCGCCGCGACCGCGCATGCAGGCATTTTACAGGATGATGCTGGCGCCGCCCTGCAGCGGGCGCGTGCACTGGGGCAAGGCCGGCCAGCCCTGGGCGGAGCCCTGCTTCGACGGCGCGGCGCAGTACCCGCAGTGGTGCGACTTCGGCTGCGCTGTGCAGGCGCGCGGCCCTGGCCGGCAGCCCAGCCTGGCGGGCGGACGGCGTGCGGGTCTGCCGGTCTGCCGATGACTCCACTCTGCCATGACTGGTCATTGTCTGTCAGCTTGCATGCGCGAATGCTCGCATGCAGCACATGGCTTGGCTCCGCTTGGCCGCCACGCTTGATTCCTGGGACCTGCCAGCATGTGAGTACAGCCACCACATGCGCGGCTGAAAAATTGCATGCGTGGCAAATATGACCGTGAATAATGTCTGCAGTGGCGCACGCTGCATGAATGGGGTATCGGCCTCCAGCACATGGCACACCTAAGGCAGCCCTACCACGCGCAGGAGCTGGACCCTGGGGGCAAGTTCCGATCGCAGAGCGATGTGTGGCAGTGGCGGGCCACGCGCGATGGCGCGGATGTGCCCTTCGCCGCATGCTGCACGCCGAGCGGCTTTGACCCGGCCTGCGTATGCGCTGGTCGCCTAGGGTGCACAAGTCAGCCAGATGACAGCCTGAACAGGCAAAAGGGCGGCAGCTGGGACTCGGTGTTGGGGTTCAAGGGCTGACCTGGCTGACCTGCGCATTTCAAGGCCAGCTGTGAGCAGCACTTGGGTGTGGCGAAAGAGTGCTGGACCTAGCGAATCCAATGTGTGCTTACTTCCATGGGTTTGCCAACAGGACATGCACCGGTGGGCGCACCAAGCAGGTTGGCTGCAGGCTTGCACCAAATTTTGGTACCATATCCAGGATCCACGAAGTGCATTAGCTACCTCAGCAAGCTCATGTAAGAAGAAGCCCCGCAAGTCCCAATACCACCCACTGTTGGCTGATACGCTGGTTTGATGCGTTCATGCTTGCTGGCATGGTGTTGCTCTGTGCATTGCAACTAGCCTAGCCCCCATTGAGGAATCAGGACAGAAGCCTGGCTTGCTTTTGCTTTTGCGTTTGCTTACAATGCAAGACATGTGTGCTGTGCTTATTTAGGCGCTGCAGGCCAAGTTCCGGAACGAAAGCTGAATTGCAAGCGCACACCTGGGGAGGCAGACCTCTCCTTATGAATCTGGCACCGGCTGTGCCCGCGGGCGACAAGCTGGAGGGCAGCTCCGATTGCTCCACCTCTGGCCCGCACCCTTGCCAGGCGTCGGAGCCCCTGAACGGCGCAGCCGCGCACGCGCCCGTGTGCCACGCTGACGTGCTCCGCAAGACCTTTTGGCACCTGGTTCCGATACACTGGGGCACCATCTTGTGGACATACTTTGACAGAAGCTCGCTCAGCTTCGCAGCCATCGCGCTGATACCGGACCTGGGGCTCACAAACTATGAGTACGGGCTTGGCGCAGGTGTGTCCAGCCAGCTGCGGGTTTTCCTGCTGGTTCACTTTACGTTGGCATGCACAACCCCGCCTTCACGCTGACTGTTACCCGCGCAGGGCTGTTCTTTGCGGGGTCGGCGGTGGTGCAGGTGCCGTCAGTGCTTGCGGGAGCATACGTCGGCCCGCCGCAGTGGCTGACGTTTCTGCTGGTGGCATGGTAGTGCCGCGCCCTCTCTGGTGCAACAGGCAGCTGTTGACCCTCACTCAGAGGCTTGACGCATTTGGTGATGTGCCGCAGGGGCGCAGTGTCTGCCGCCACAGCGGCCATCCACAGCGTGGCATCGTTTTATGTTGTACGCACGCTACTGGGCGTCTTTGAGTCGGGTACCTTTGGAAGTGCGCTGCCGCCCTCACTTCCAGAACGCACAGGAGCTCATGTCAGAAGTGTGTCAGCTGGCACTCTTACCAGCAGCTGTTCGAGGCTGCAAGTGGGGCACATGAGGGGGTTTTCCCAAGACGCCTGGGGCTTGCATGCCATGCAGGGTAGGGCAGCTCAGGCCGTGCAGGACTGACGCCCGTGCCTGCACAAGCGGCCCGCATGCTGAGCAGGGCGCCGCGCGCGCCAGCCATCTGGTGCCACATGGCGCTCTTCTACGCGCCGGGCGAGGTCGGCGTCCCATGGGCTGCGGCGAGCACCGCCACCGCCATCTCGCAGGCGCGGCCGCTCACTAGGCGCCGCGCGTTGACGCGCCACACTGTCTCGATTGGCCCGTGAGCTGCTAGGCGGCCGCGAGTCAGCACCGTCGGCAGAGACCCTGCTTGGCCGCACGTCTTTCATCTCCTGACTAACGTGCGCCGGGCCACAGGCCGGCACTGTCTGAGGCATTGTGACTGCAGCATGATGTTGGCGGCTGCATGAAGCTCTGGGTTTCCTGTCAAAGGCTCTCCTGCCTTGCCGCCATGCGGGGGTGTGCGGCCGCAACAGAAGGATGCCCTTCCATGCCCCTGGCCCCTGAGGCTCAGACACGCAGGTGCTGGGCGCGCCCGTGGCGGCGGGCCTGCTGCTGCTCGACGGCCGCGGCGGGCTGCGTGGCTGGCAGTACCTGTTCCTCGTCCTCGGCCTCGTCACTGCGGCGTACGCCCTGGTGGTCGCGGTGCGGGTCCCCACGCGCGCGGCCCGAGCGCGGCCGCTGCGGCATGGCCGTTCAGCCGTTACAAGGCATGACGTGTTTTCTTCAAAGCCTGCTCTGAGCATGGACGCGCAATGCTGGCGGCGCGGCGGGCGCTGTGGCCCGCGGGGCGCCGGCACCCGTCGCATCGGTGACTAGAGACTGCCTCGGCTGCCGCAGGCGGGCCTGGCGCGCACGCCGGCCAGCGCGTCCTTCCTGGCGCCCGCGGAGAGCGCGCACCTGCGCGCGCAGCAGGACGCGGCGCAGCGCGCCTCGCGCCGGGCCTGCGCCGCCAGCGGGCGGTGGCACGGTGCGGCCCCTGTGCAGTGGGGGGGCTGGGCTGCCCTGCCATGCAGACACGCAGGCCGGCTGAATCAGGGTGTGTCACTGCTCGACTGCGTGGGTTGCCTGAAGCTCCCGCCCCCGCCTTCCGACATGCAGCGGAGAGACTGCAACCGGCAGGGCCCCCGCAGGTGAGCAGCGAGCCTGCAGGCACGCGCAGGCACCACATTTCCACAAACGGCCGTGTCCCGCGCGCGCAGCGCCGCTGCGGCTGTGGTCCGTCTGGTACCTGGGCGTGGCGTGGCTGCTCATGCAGGCGACCAGCTTCGCAATCCTGTTCTGGACGCCGCTGCTGCTGGACGCCATACTGAGCGGGCGCTTTGGCGGCGGCGCCGCGCCGCCGCCGCCGCCGCCGCGCTCCGAGCGCGAGCAGGCGCGACGCACCGAGCGCCACATGCCTCCGGCCCGCTGGGGTCCAACCTCACCCTCCCATCCGCCGCGCTTCAGGAACGCATCTTTTGCAGTCTAAAGAAAAAATGGTCCACAAGGAACAATGCGGCCTGTTTGGAGCGCTATTGATGGCCATGATCTTGAGAAGGTCTGCGAGGGGGCCCTGGTGGTATACCTTTGCAAGCGCATCAGCCGGGCCTGCAAGCTGTCTTCGGCTGAATACCAGTTGGTCCTCTTGGGAATCGCACGCAGACATAATCACATGTTTTTGAGAGCCCGCATGCCCGCTGTCATGGACTGGCTTGAGCAGCCCAGCGCCCTGCTGCGCAGGCAGTGCATGCGGCCGTGGTCGTGGCGCTGGCGAGCGTGGTGTATGTGCCCGCGGCGGCCGCCATGGCGCTGCCCGTGTGCTTGCTATCCGGGACTAGCTTGAGCGGCCCGGCGCCCTGCAGCGCAGGCGGTGCACGCGGCCGTGATCGCGGCGCTGGCGAGCGTGGTGTACGTGCCCGCGGCGGCCGCCATGGCACTCAACGCGCTTTCCGCGCGGCGCTTCGGCGAGCGCAACTGGCACGCGGCCGCGCCGACCGCGCTCACGGGCGCTGCGTTCATGCTCGTGCCGCTCGGCGTGCGGCGCGGCGGGCCGTTCACCGGCATCGCGCTCATTGTTGTGGCCGCCATGGGCGCGTGGGCGGTCTCGGGCGCGCCGCCTGTGCCCATGTCTGACCGAAAGCGCTGCGTGCGCAGGCTTGCGACCATGAGTGAGATGGAGGGTGGGGGACTTTTGCGGGCCTTTTCTGTCATGAGCGTGACTGTGAGTGTGAGCAATAAGCAAACTCCACGGAGAAACAAGTTGGCAGGTGCGCTGGGTGTGGGAGCTGCCAGAGACTGCATTCATGCATCGTTTCTGGAGTGCACCACATGCTAGGCCAGCTCAGCCCCTTGGTGTGCGGCCGGCAGGGCCCGTGTGGAGCTGGCCGGCCATGTTTGTGCCGCCGCACGGGACCGCCCGCGCGACCACCATCGCGATATTCAACATCTTTGGAGCGGTGCGTGGGTCTGCTTGCAGACGCACACGGCCAGGCGAGCCAGCCCTGTCAATACTGCTGCCAGGGTATCTGCGTGGCATACGCCCTCTCTCAGTGATACATTCGTTCAAGTTCCATGCTGTTCTGCAGCGCGTCTGTGCACCTTCCTCCTTGGTTCGTTCAGAGCAAGCCAGCCCTGATAGCAGCACGCATGCGGCCGGCCGCAGGCGGGCGGGTTCATCGGGCCAACGCTGCTGGGCAAGCTGTCGACGGCCGGCGGGGACTACCACGTAGCTATGCTGGTGCTGGGCGCCATGGACCTCGCGAGCGCGCTCATGTTCCTGGGTGCGCGCTCGCGCGTCCGGCCGCACGGGCTGCGCTTGCATGAGCCGCGAGGCGCTGCCTGGGAGCTGGTCTGCTCGGCGGCGGCGGGTTGCAGGGCACGCGCTGAAGCTTGCTCTCCTGCCCGGCATGCATGCGGAGTTGTTTCGGTCTGCCTAGAACAGCATACTCGAGCGGCCTTGACGCAGCAGGTCACAAGGCATGACATTGCTTTGCTTTCATGATCAGTCAGGAGAAGAGTGTCCATACACGCTGGAACAGCGTGTACTTTTGGACCCTCTGACAGGATGTGTGGCTGCAGCGTTTCGGCCGCCGCCGTATGCGGAGGAGGCAGCGGATCAGTCAGGCGGACCGCTCGGGGATCCAGGCATTTCCGGCAGGAGGTCCTCGGATGCGCGGCAGAGCCCGGAGGGCATGCGCGCCGGCAAAGCGCCGTGCTGTAACAGTCAGTCCGTATCTAGTGCGCGCGCCACAGCAGAACCTCCTGACCAGGTCCGCCACCCCAGACACAATGACAATTCTCTGCTTACATGGTCCTGTGCCAAGTGGTCTGGAAGTCTCCACTGGACCACCACTGGTCCAGTGATGGTCTAGTCACCCAGCGGCGTGATGCGCACACCAGCCTCAAGCCTGCAAGCCATGGCCTCTCAAGGTGTCAGCAATGCAACACAGCATGTATCCTGCGCAGACTGCAGCTTGCAAGTGCACCATGTGCCCAACTAACCTATACCTTGCGCTCTGTGCTGGGGAACAAAATAATGCACTCGCGTGACTGACTGCTGGCCTATGTGTTCCCAACGCACACTATGTCAACCACAGAGACTGGTCTTGAGCTCGGACGGGCTGACATGTCCTCGCAGCTGGGCAACGCATTCATAAACTATTAGGGTGGGGTGTGCACGTGCTTTCTTAGCTTAGTACGACCATCAACAGGCTCTTCAAGCCAGCATTGCCCCGCACAGTCGAGGCGCAGAGCGCTACCATACCGGCTGTTGAAACGCCATGGCGTCAAAGCTGTACCAGCCCCTGTCAATCAAGGGGCTGGACTGTGCTTGTAACAGGTGTGCCGTGCAAGTTGAGTGGCGGTGTGTTTACCGCAAAAGTTTTAGACTGTAGTGCTGCCGTCCATGCGTACACCAATGTCTGGCTACACCACACAAGTCCGTACGCTTTTTGCGTTGCAGGTGCATCAGCTGGAATAGGTTTAGCGGCAGCCCGCAGGTTTGCAGAGGCCGGCACCAAGCTGGTGCTTGTCGCGCGGCGACTGGAGCGCCTGGAGGCGCTCAAGGAGGAGCTGCAGACGCAGTACAACGTGCGCTCAAGTGGCCTCAGCGTCCCTGCCAGCTGCTCCCACAGTGCTGGCCCAGCATGTCGGGAGCTCGTTGCAGCGGCAGCAGTGAGTAGCTCGCCCTTCTTTTCACGAGTGTAGGGCATGCCCCTGCACGTGTGTGAGCACCTGGAGGGTGCGCGCCTGCCTTGACAGGTGCGCGGCGGCAGGTGGAGGTGCACAACGTGGCCGCGGACCTCTCGGTCCTGGCGCAGGTGGAGTCGCTCGCGGCCGAGCTGCCGCAGGGCTTCCGCGAGGCGCGGGGCCCCACGGCGGAGCCCGCTTCCTGCCCTGCCTGAGCAGGCGGGCGGTGGCAGGCACAGCGCGGCGCTGCGAGAGCCGTGGTAGCGCATGCATCACAGAATGACTTGCAACCGTGCATCAGACAAGGTTGGCTGCCTACGGGCGCACCCCTGAAACAGGGCTATGCAATGCATATCAACTCGACTGCACATCTCGACCCATGCATCACGGGCAGTGCGCGTGGCCCCGGTCATGCGCTGGTGCCCTGCTGGTGGGACACGGCAGCGAGCAGGCGCCTGCGCTGCGCAGGTCGACATCCTGCTGAACAATGCGGGCCTGGCGCTCGGCACCGCGCCCGTGCAGGGCACCACCACCGGCGATGCGCTGGGCATGATCACCACGAATGTGTCTGCTGTGGTGCGCGCCACCCCCGCAGGCAGCCCTGCATTGTCGGCAAGTGCAAGCACCCCTACCTTGCACCAAGGCATGCGCCTTGCAGCTGCACACGCATGGCAGCCTGGCCCGCTCTGGTGTGCTCAGTTTTTTTGGCTTTACCATGCATGCTGGCACACAGGAGGAGCGCAGACATGTGCCTGTCAGCGTGAGGCGCATCAGACCAAAGGCACTGCAAGTGTCCGCATGCAACTCATCCTTTGGCTCAGGAAATAGATCCTTTGACTCTCTTGAAAAAACTGTGCAAACATGTCATTTGCACAACCAGGTACCCACTTGAAGGCAAGCTTGCTGCGGCGAACCAAGGCTTTGCGTGCAGGTCATCCTGACACGCGAGCTGGCCAAGGGCATGGTCGCGCGCAACCGCGGCCACATTATAAACATGTCCAGCATCGCTGGGCACACGCCGTATCCGGGCGGTGCGCCTGCGTGGAGCCGCGCTGCCTGGCAAAGCCGACGGCTCGAAGCCTGCGTGTCTGGCATTGGGTGTGCTGAGCTGCTTGCCGCATGTGGGATCTGTAGCACTCATGTCAGCACACGGCCTCGGCCGCAGTGCCCGTGGAGGCCCTGCTGCAGCGCCTGCAGCCCAAGGCTGCCATGGTTGATACCGTTGGTGCCAAGCCCAGATCATACTGAATCTAGCCGCTAGATCTAGCGTGAACACTGGCTGGCATGCGGGTGCTTGGTTGCGCGGCACTGCTTGTTGGCGGCAGGCGGCAGCGTGACTGCACAACTAAGTGCGATAGCTCAAGGTGAGATCAGACGGTGGACAGCACTGTGTAGACCCTGCGCATTGGGCTGTCCATGCGCGCACAGGCTCGGTGTAGTGCGTGTCCATGCGCGCGCAGGCTCGGTCTACTGCGGCACCAAGCACTTTGTGGCGGGCTTCACCGACTGCGCGCGGCACGACCTGGTCGGCACCGCCGTGCGCGTCTCCGCGATCAGTCCTGGCGCCGTCAACACCGAGTTCAGCACCGTGCGCTTCAAGGCGCGGGCCCGCCTGCGGCGCACGCTGCAGAGCATGCGCCGGAGTTCCCATAGCCTACGCCGCGCTCCGCAGCCCTGCGTGACTGGTCAGCGCACTCCCTGGCTGTCCGGGCTGCGGTGTCGCTATGTGAATGTTGATACATGTGGACTTCTGCATGACATGCGCACAAGCTGCCATGGTTCTCTGCAGCTGCCTTTGCCGCGTGCGTACGCGCGCTCGCAGGCAATTGCAGCCTTTGCGGCCCACTCGCTCTGCAACCTTGAGACATCATCTCTCTCCTCTAGTGCCACAAAATCGGAGCCTGTTCAGCGGGCAGTCCGGCGATGTTTGACGCAGGCCGCCGTTGCGCATCGCAGGGCGACAAGGGCAAGGCGGACGCCGTCTACGCTGGCATCGTGCCGCTCAACGCGGATGACATTGCCGACAATGTCCTGTATGCTGCCACCAGGTGCCGCTCCGCTTCACCGAGGCGCATGTGCTGCTGGGTGGCCCTGCCTCTGCCCATGCCACAGGCCCTGCGGAGGTAATGATCTGCATGTGCGGCATGTGAGGCCATGATCTGCATGAATCTACCCCATGCGGGGGCGTCCAGACTTTTTTGCACGGCCACACATGCAGGCAAGCTGCAGTTGTGCTGAAGTCGCACTGCTGCCTTAACTAACCACACTTTGCATATGAGCAGGGGCGGCTGCTGATTATGCAGCATAGAAAGTCTCATATTCAAACATCTACCATTCCATTGAAGTGGGCACGTGGCTCGCGTGCGCAGGCCGCTGCACGTGCAGATTGGCGACATCGTCGTCTTTGCCACCAACCAGAGCGGGCCGCAGAGCGTGGCGCGCGTCCTGCTCCAGAAAGAGGACAAGCAGTGATGCGCGTGCTGTGCGCGCCGCCTCCGCGCTGCCAGCATCTGTCTTGTGCGGCGGGGGTGGCACTGCATCTGTGCCGCGCAGACTTACATGGTGGGAGGGCGCCGCCAGTGTTTGCTGGGAGGCCGCCTTGGGCCATGGGCGCGTGAACATATGCAGGCGCAAGCAGGCGCATGCTACCACACGCCCGTGCTGCAGCATGCCCTGTGCGCTGCGTGCATAACACTATAATACTTTTGAGGCCGGCCTGTCTGACACCTCTGCAGGCGCCTCTGCATGTGCCTTCATCACGACACCATCCTATGCAACCCCGCTCGGCGTGCGCAAGTGCTCAGAGCGCATGCTTAGTGCGCCCAAAAACTGTACCGTAGAATTCTAGCAATTCACATTTGGGACTCCTCATGCAAACGCTCAGCGCGGCGCTCGCGCCTCTGCCCGGGTGCGACAGTCACAGCAGGCGCCAAGACTGGCGCGCGCGCGAGCGCGTCACTGCGGCGCGGCCTTCGACACGGCGGCGGCGAACTCGCTGGCGCTGTCGGCGGCGTACAGGTTGGCCAGCAGCGGTCGCATGCTTGCCTCCTCGGTCTCCGCGGCCGCCACGAGCAGCGACAGCGTGGCCATGTGCGGCTTTTTCGCCTGCGTGCGCGCAGGCCGGTGAGTCCGAGCTGTGCCTGGGACGTGATCGCATTGCTGGGGCTGTGGAATGTGTAGAGGCCTGCAGACACCAACGCTCTACCACGCTTGCTTTCTCAGCTGCCGGGACAGAGTATTTGCCTCTGCAGCCGCCGCAGGAAGGGGCACCATGGCAGTGAGCAACGCGTTGGCCTTTGGAGACAGTAACCTATGCTGACCTGTCTTGAAGCGCAGAGCGGGCCATACAGGGCCGCATGCCCCTGACATCGGCCTCGCAAGCAGAGGCGCCTCAACTTCGAAGCGGAGCTCAGACGCGGCCTGGCGGCCAGCGCGAGTGCGTACGCCGCACCACGGGTCGACATGCAGGCGGGCCTCCAATACAAGCAGAAGCTCACATGCCGCCTGGCAGCCAGCGCGAGCGCGTCTGACGCACCACAGGTTGACATGCAGGGCTGGGGTCCGGGTACCCACCTGCAGCACGACCTTGACGCCCTTGTACAGCGCCGCGTTGACCAGCACGCGCCCGGCCTCGGTCGTGAAGACGACCGCGGAGGGCCCGCCGCCGGCCGGCTGCCGCACCGTCAGCAAGCCCTGGCCCTTCTCCTTCCATGCCTGCGCATGCGGCAGCCGGCCGCATGCTCTGCCTGGATGGCCCAGCCTCACGCAGGCGCGAGGAGTTGCGGCCGGGTGCGGACGCAGGTCCATGCGCTCGCATGCACATCCACGTCGTCCTGCCGCCCGCCCCGAGCGGGCTGCGCCACGGCATGACACAGGAACGGGCTTGTGCTGACGCCGCGGTCATGAGGGCAGGGTTCCGGCGTTAGCTGGGCCGCTGGGGCGGCAGGCGCGCCTTGTCCGCGCCCTGCACGTACACCTTGGCGCGGCCCCTGAACAGGAACGCGCTGCCGCCGTCGTCCACCTTCACCTCCGGCACAAACTCCTTCGGGCCCTCCTCCTCTTCGGCGCCCTCGCCGCCCCCGCCGCCGCCGCCGCCGCCGCGGTCGCTGCCGCACCAGCATTGACAGGCGCTGCCGAACCATTGACGGACGGGAGGACGCTGGCGGCGGCGCCGTTGGCCGCAGCGGGCGCTGCCGCGGCCACCGCAGGCTG
>JAABUU010000611.1_pt1 | contig 77654 bp, 79 predicted proteins | sample 5559301 | NCBI WGS metagenome assembly JAABUU01 (sample SAMN10711884, study PRJNA513360) | rock metagenome | isolation source: Antarctica rocks | place: Antarctica: Victoria Land, Richard Nunatak white
CCGGCGCCTCAGTAAGGACTACGAACGGCTCCCGGCAACGGGCGAGGCACTCATTTACATCACCATGTCGCGGATCATGCTCCGTCGTCTGGCTCGCTCATGACCCTTTTCAGACAGTTTCTAGTTCTCTCTCACTCCGCGCGACACCCTCGAGTGCGCGAAGATAGATACGAGCGACAGCACTCTTGCTGACCGTGGCCGTCGCGAAATCTTGCCTGAACTCGGGGTCGGGTGGGATCTGATCACGCGTCTTTGCGGCCAGCGACACTGCGTCCCTGATCGCACGGGTACGAACATTGACAGCGGTATTGGTATAGAGACTCTCTGCGAATCCCGTGCCAGCTGTACCGTGTACAAGCAGGCGAACGGACGTTGAGACCAAGTACTGCAGAGCATTTGGTATATCCTCTTGCTTGAACTCAAGCAAAATAGCTAGTAGCAGTGGCCGTACCTGTATTATTCCTAGTTCGTTGAGAGTCTCGACGGCGCTGCGGGCCTGCGAGCCATAGTCATTCCACAGGGGGTGCTGAGTATTTAATGTTGCACCGTAGACGTAGGAGTCGTTCGCGAGTTCGCTTGAGAAATCCATAGCAGTCTTTTTGTCGTTAACCATCTTTTTCATCTTTTGATAAAGCTCTCTCTGCCGCGTGATCCCGTGAAGTGAGGACCATTCGTGTCGGATGTATGTGACAACCGCATCCTCGTTGGAGCCCGAATCCAGATTGTTAACCATCTCCTTCCAGCGCCGCTCGGTGTCCCGGAGCCTGTCAGGAGAAGATAGACGAAAGAGATGGTTCTTCAATAGGTCTGAGACCGCCAAGTCGATGCCGCGATCATTCAATGTCTCAAATATGGTGAACGCATTTGCTTCGTCAGGCACCCGAACCCAGATCACTTTTGCGTTGTGTGCGAGATACTCCAGCCAATCCGTGAGCGCGCTCGTGGGGTTTGCAGAATCTCCTGCTACGCGACGCACGTGAGCCCTGCAAATCTCCGCCGCCTTCTTGATTCGCCTATGAGACTCATATCGACCTTCCAAGTCGAACTTGCGTTCCTCAGGCGGCGCAATCACAACCTGATAAAAGTAGTCATTGTCGAGTTCGCTGAGTTCCAGCTTCGGGTTACTTAGCTTCGTCCGAAAATCGCGCGTAAATAAGTATGTGCGTTCGATTTCACGGGCAGTCTCCGTATCTCCCGCAGCGTGGAAATGGTCCCGGATAGCCGAGATGAGTATGGCCGTCGTCGCGAGTCGCTGCTGCCCGTCCACCACTTCGAGCCACTTCTCCGACGTGGTTACAAGCACCACGGGGCCTAAGAAGTACTCGGGCTCTCCACTCTGCATGGAATTGCCTAAGTCGAGGAGCAAGTCGTCGACGTTGTCCTTTTTCCATGTATACGGGCGCTGGTATGTCGGCACCCGTATATTGTTGTCCGCGAGTCCGTGCGCCAGGGTCTCTTGACCGATATCCAAGTGATCGCGTTTGGCCACGATTTGGGCCTCCTTCCGTTCTTCTTTGCGTGACGAGCAGTGCGTTCAGTCATAACGTTTCACCATAGCAACGCCCGCCCCGTGGACGGTCACAGGTTGAGCCACTGTGTCGTAGCGGGAGCGTGTGTGCTGGAGCCAGAATGCACGAGCACATGGTAGCTCTGCCGGGCCCCAACCGTAGTCGAGAAGTCAGGCGACAATGGCCCACCCCCTTCCCATAGCACCACATCGGCGCGAAGACGAATGGGACGAAACATCGCCTCTTGTTGTTCGCGCCCACTGGCCGTGCCCACCAGCAGCATGCTCCGATGAAGACTGCTAATACGGAGCATGCCCGTACAATTGCTCGGATTTGGGCACGGCGAATCGGGACCAACAGCGCTCACCTGGGCAGCTCCCACTCGTGCGGTGGAACCGGTACGTAGCGCAAAAATTGGAGTCCCGGCCTGGCGTAAGCCGGCTCTCCAATCGGCATACGACGCCGAGGGGTATTGAGCGCCGACGTCCCACACGGAGAGCACGCGATAGTGACGCAGGACGGCCGCGAGGCCCATCACGCTGCGCGCCCGCGGATCGGTCACGATCACCAGGTCGATAACGCGGTCGTGCTGGGGCAGAACTGAGCCTAACCACTGAAGATAGGCAAGCGGCCGAGAACTGCCGTCGATCAGCGCCGTCTTGCCCTGCGATCGAAGCACCATACCTCCACCCACCCCGGACCAATACAGCCGAGCTTGCGGCCCCACATCGGCCCGAGCGAGATCGACGGTCAGCAATGCCGCACCGGCAATAAGGGCCAGCAGCACCTCCCGTTGCCTGCCTACCATCTCACGCAGCGGCGCCCAGTTCATCCGGTGTAGGCCGAGCACGGCAATACCCACCAGCAGACAGTAATACAACGCCGCCAGCCAGACCGGAAAGGAATTGGATTGCAGGGCGGCAGGCAGGGACGCCAACCAGTTCGAGAATTGAATCAGACCATGCAGCAGATCGTACGAGAGGTCGGCCAGAGCAGCGAGCCAGGGCGTGGCGGCGCCCCATATGCCCAGTACGGCGCCCAGTACGATCAATATGGGCAGAAGTGGCAAGACCACCGCATTGGCGAGCGGACCGGCGAGCGAAACCACGTGAAAACCAGCTGCCACAATGGGAAGTGTACCGATCTGGGCCGCCATGGTGACGGCGAGGGCCTCACGGGCCGGCGACGGCACCCATCTCAGCCTCGCAATGAGATAGGGGGTAAGGGCCACGATCGAGAAGGTGCCAATCGTCGACAGTTGAAAGCCAATGTCCCAGGGAAGCGACGGCTCGATGGCCACCATGACGGCTGCCGCGAAAGCCAGCGACACCAGGGCGACGGTGCCGCGCCCCAGGTACACAGCGACGAAGACCAATCCCCACATCACCGCCGACCGTTCTCCCGAGGCGGTGGCCCCAGTGAGCAGCACATACATCAGCAGGGCGCCGAGCGAAAGAGCGAGCGTGGCGAGACGCCGGCGTAGCAGCCCGGCCAACTGATGGACCGTTCCGGCGACCATGGCGACCTTGATTCCGGAAATGGCGATGATGTGGATCAATCCCGTGGCCACCAGAGCGGGCGCCAGTCCCCCCAGGGTAGCGCTGCGCGCGCCCAGCAGGATGGCAATCAGTAAAGCGGCTTCCGGCTCCGGCAGCCAGGAGTCGATATTTGCTTCCAGATGAGTCCTCAGCGGCACGATCCAACCGAGCCACCCGGTGGAGGCCGGTCCAAGGTTCACTATCCGTGGATAGCGCATTTCCTGCGCTATTCCCTGTCGCTGCAAGATGGCTCGCCATGGGATAGCGCCGCGATTGGTCGGCGTGGTTAGCCGACCGGAGAGGGAGACCGCGTCACCGTAGTCAAGCTGCTGACTGGACGAGGTATGGACCCGGACGGTTCCCCCCGTAGCAAACGTCTGCCCGTGAACCGTCACCTGGTGAACGCTTACATCGTAGTTGGCGCCGGTGTCGCGGATATCCGGTTCCGCCGACACCACGCCCTGCAGTTCCACGGCGCCGTGGTACCGGCTCAGGCTGGTGTCCACCACCCCATCTGCTGAGGAAGGAGCCCGCCACACCCCAATGCAGAGTGCCGCCGCGGCCAGAAAGAGCGTGCGCCGACGCTTTCCTCTCGTCAATCCGATCAATGCCAGTCCTGCCGCCAGCGTCAGCGTTACCGCTCCCGGCAGCCCGGCGCTGGCGCCGAGTACGACGCCGATGACGAAGGGCAGCGCGACCCAGACCAGGATCATCTCACGACTGTAGCCTCACTGCCCGCCGTGCCACCAGACGCTAGAGGGCGGAGCTAGCCCAGGTCATTTAAGGTCAGAGTCATGGTTGGAGTCGGGATCTCATGATCGGCGCGCGTCGGTATCACAGCTGTGCCAACCGAGAAGAACTCGATAACGTGCGACCCCCAGCCATGGCTGCGCTCCTGAATCTGCACACCGACAATGCCTTCGGCTTGTACCTCTTCCGCCTCGCGCTGCATCCGTTCCATAGCCAGTTCCCGCGCGTCGTACAGCGCCTGCGTGAAGTTGGGCATCTCCTGGTTCTGGCCCATCTGTTTGAACATGCCGCGAAGTCCCTGGTGCGCAACATGGTACACGCAGTTTCCCATCACCAATCCAACCGGACGATATCCTGAGGACAGGAGCGTCCAGAAATCCTGCCCTGAGAGATCGCTCGTGAAGGGCCGTCCGTTGGGAGCGCGATGAACCGCGCCCTCGCGGTGCTTCACCGCGGTGCCGATAGCCATGAACTCGGCCAGGTGCTCGCCCCATTCGTACCGCGTCACCTCAAGCCGGACACCGACCACGCCATCCGCTCCCAGTTGGTCAGCCTCCTCTTCCATGCGGGTCATAGCCAGTTCGCGGGCATGATACGTGGCTTGGGTCAGCACCTCCATTTCCTGGTTCTGGTTCCAGTTCTGCTGCTGGAAGCCAATGTGATAAATGGAACTGCCGACCACCAGGCCCAGCGGATCGAAGCCCGCCTGCTTAACGAGCAGAAACTCGTTCACGCTGAGATCGCTGGTGAAGAAGCCCCGTCCCACAGCCTGGCGCATGCGCTCCACACGCTCGATACCGTGCCGGGTCAATCCCTCAGTAGAACGCGGATCGTAACTCACAGATCTGTCTCCCGGTGCTCTGCACCACAACGAAATATTCGATGGCTCACATAGAAAGATTCAAGGTGGGCGTGATCGAAAGTTTGTCCCGCTGCCACATCTGCACAATGGCTGTGCCGATGGCTTGAAACGTGAAGAGGTAGTCGGTGCGCTCCTGGTCGTTACCGCCGCTGACTTCAAACTCTTCCTGCTCCTGCTCAATCGCCATACCCACGATCCCCTCCGCCGCGAGATCGGCGGCCTGACGATGAATAGCGCGCGTTGCGAGGTGGCGCGCGGCATAGAGCCCTTGCGTGAACTCGGTTAACTCCTGGTTTTGCCGGCCACTCCCAAACCAGGAATTCATCGATTGCGTCCGCCAGGTGGGAACCACGTGATAGACGCAACTACTGGCCACCACCCCCCGCGGCCAGTAGCCTGCTTGATAGAGCTTCCAGAAGTCTTGCCCCGACAGATTCGTCAGGGCCGGGTGTGCGTCGGGAGGCGCATTCTCCAGCCGCATGGCTGTTCCAACCGCGCTGAACTCCAGCATGTTCTCAGACCACTCATACTTCGAGCGCGTCACATGCACCCCAACCACCACACTTGCGCCAATCCTGCTCGCTTCCTGCGCCAGCCTACCCAACGCCAGCGCGCGCGCTTCATTCATGGCGTTGGTGGAGACATCGAGCTGGCCGCTTGGCGTGTACCAGTTGAGATAGCGCCACCCCATGTGATACATCGACGAACCCATTACCTGCGAAAGCGGACGATAGCCGACCTGTCGTGCTAACAAGAATTCGTTGACCGAGAGGTCTGACGTATAGAACGCGCCCTCTCGTGCACGCAATTCGTCGAGGCGGCGCTGTGCCTGGACCGGAATCCCTCCGGCGCTCAGAGCTGAAAGGCTCTCGCGCTGATCCGTCTGTTCTCGCGCCAGGTGCGCCGCGCGCTCGCCCTCTGCGCGTTTCTCGTCGTCTGACTTGTGGTGGAACAGTGGCACGGACGATCGCTCAGGCGCCCAGTAAGCGCTGCAGCGCCAGCCGAGATTGCTCGCTGCGGTTTGCCTCAGCAGTCAGGTCACGGCTGAGTTGGTCGATCCATTCGTCCAGACTCACATGCTCAGTCTTGAGCACGATGCCACGCACTGCTTTACCCACCGTAGCCTGGATTTGGCCGGCGGAGTGGATGATCTCGTAGCGATTCTCACCCAACTCCACCGCAATGCGGTGCACATGCTTGGTCCGCGAAAACAGTCCGTCTGCCTTGCGTTCCACCCGCGCACGCCCAGGCAAGGCGCCCTCTAGCTTGACAGCCAGAGCCTCAATGAACGCTTTCAGGTCGCCGGTATCCGCCCGTAAGGAGGATGCAAGGAGTTCGAACTGGAGATCATCTGACTCCACAGACACCTCCGTACTCTCACGATTCATAGGTCATGGTACTCCGATTCACGCGCATCTGCAGGGAGGGTTGGCGGACAACGCCATTGACACCATTCTCTAGCAGCTTCGTAGCGCATCAAGCTTGAAGCGTTTGGTGCTTGGACGGTTTGGTTTGGACGGTTTGGTATAGAAGACTTGACGTGCATCGGGACTCACGGGACTACTGCGTCTCTGCCGCGGCCGGCGCACGATCCTTGGAGCGTCGCTCGAAGGCATACATGTACCCCTGGCCGCGAACGCTGCGGATAAATCGCGGATTTTCGAGATCCTTCTCAAGCTTCTGACGCAAACGGTGGATGTGAACTTTCAGCAAGTCCTGTGCCTGAGATTCAGGAATCTTGACGCCCATGACGTGCTGCATGATCTCGCCACTGGGCAAGACGGTACCGGGTCGTTCCCCCAGCACGCGCAGCACATCAAATTCTGTCCGCGTCAGCCCAACCTCCCGGCCATTCACTGTGACCAGACGCTGATGCAAATCAATCTTTAAGTAGCCCAGCTCCATAATGGATGCCGGCATCCGTTCAGCGCCGAAGCGACGCAGCATGGCACGGATTTGGGCGGCCAGCCAATCAGGTTGAAAGGTGTTGGATACATAGTCGGCGCCGCGCTCGAGAAGTTCAACCGCTTCAGCCACCGGAGCATTGGGCCAGACGACGACAATCAAGCTCCTCCCGCGTCCTTTACTGGACGTGACGAGCCGGGCGAGGCTGGCGGTGTCATGGGGACCGGCAATCACTGCAGCGTCTGGTTGGGAAAACTCCAGGGCATCTCGAAGGTCCTCTTCGGTCTCCACGGCGTACACCTGGAAATCACGTGCGCGTAGCAGGACATCAAGTTCGGGTCCCTGTCGCGCCGAATGGCCGTAAACGACCAGCCTTCTACCAAGTGCCAATAATGCAACCTTCCCACACGAATTGAGGTGGTAATGACACTCAAATGATCCGCTTGCCCAGCGCCGATAGAATAAACTCCACGGCCAATCGGGCCGTCTCGTTATGACTATCCAGCACGGGATTGACTTCGACTGCGTCCATGCCCACCATCCTATTCGATTCAGCGATCATCTCCATGGCGAGTTGGGTCTCGCGATAGGTGAGCCCGCCCGGCACGGGAGTCCCCACCCCCGGAGCTTGCATGGGATCGACCACATCGAGATCGAGGCTGAGATGGATGCCGTCGACGCCGTCTCCCGCTCGTTCGATAGCCATCTCGACCACGCGAGATAGACCAATTCGGTCCACGTCGTACATCGTGAACACGTGAACTCCACACTCACGGAGCGCGGTGCGCTCGCCCGGGTCGAGTTCCCGAGTGCCAACCATGGCCATCCGGCGCGGATTAATCTTCTGGCCGCGCCCGTCAAACCGCACCAGTTGATCATCACCTTGCCCTGCGAGTGCCGCCAATACCATGCCATGAATGTTGCCGGACGGCGAGGTCTGCGCAGTGTTGAAGTCGCCGTGCGCATCCAGCCAGATCAGACCCACCTCTCGCTGTGCGGAGATGCCCGCCACTGAACCAAGGGAGACACAGTGATCTCCCCCCAGCACGAGAGGAAACCAGCCGTCCCTCACCGCATCGCTGACCATCGTGGCGAGTTGCTCGCACATGGTAACAATCGGTTGCAGGTACTTTAATGAAGGTGGGTTATGGTCGGTGCTCTCGGGGAGCGCAACGGGCACATTGCCGAAATCACGTACCTCAGCGCCGATCTCGCGCAGCCGAGCCGCGAGGCCGGCATACCGGATCGCGCTGGGTCCCATGTCGACTCCCCGCCGGTCGGCTCCCAGGTCGACTGGGGCCCCAATGATGGCTACGTTCATCGCTCTCCCTTTCGCCTCTGCCGCCGGTTTGGTCGGGCACGGATTGCTTCACTCGGTCCCACAGGCTATGTTACAGTCATGGTTCAATGTGCTAGACTACGGGGAAACAGTAGGCGCGGGAGCACATGTTGCCCGCTCTGTTTCACTCAAGGTACCACGTGGTATGAGGCCAGGGTGGGCACCCACCTGATGGCCTTTTCGTAACTGAAAGGGGGTGCGATGTACGCACCTGCGGATGAAATGCCCCCGCCGGAGGATGTCCTCCGAGGACACCTTCGGATGGAGCCGGAAGAGCCTGCTCCAGAACACCACGACCCGCTTTCCGCGCTTGAAAACGAACAGGCGCAGGACGCCGTTCGGCTGTATCTTCGCGAGATCGGACGTGTTCCCCTCCTCAAAAAGGCTGACGAAGTTCGTCTCGCTAAGGCTATCGAATTACAGCGCCTTATTGAAAACGCCCATAAAGATGAAGCCTACCGTCAGGAGGTGGAGGCAGACCCTGACGCAAAGTTCGACGGCCTGGACCTGACCGCAGCACAAATCAAAGCGATTCTTGGCTGGGATTCCTCCAACGAGCGCCCGTATTTGTACGCCGGCGAGGAAGCCCGTCGTCAGATGATCGAAGCAAACCTGCGCCTGGTGGTGAGCGTGGCCAAGAAATATCTCGGCCACGGCATGAGCCTGCTGGATCTGATTCAGGAGGGGAACACCGGGTTGATGCGAGCCGTCGAAAAATTCGATTGGCGCCGTGGCTTCAAGTTCTCAACCTATGCGACGTGGTGGATTCGTCAGGCGGTGACTCGAGCGATCGCGGATCAAGCACGCACCATTCGGGTTCCCGTACACATGAACGAGCGCATCAGTCGCTACAACCGCGAGATGATGCGGCTCTCTCAGAGCCTGGGGCGCGATCCGAAACTGGAAGAGATCGCTGCCGCTATGGAAATGAGCCCGGAAAAGGTCGAGGAGATTAAGAGCGCGATCCGGGTCCCAATCTCGCTGGAGAAACCGGTCGGTGACGACGAGGAAAGCATGCTCGGCGATTTCGTCGAGGACGAATCGCACGACCTGGAGGAACTGGCTGCTAAGGGCGTCCTGCGCGATGCCATCGATGAGGTCCTGGATACACTGTCCGAGCGCGAAGCCGGCATTATCCGCCTGCGCTTTGGTCTCTCCGGACGGCGGCCGCAGACCTTAGAAGAGGTAGGTGGACACTTCGGGCTTACCCGTGAGCGAATCCGCCAGATCGAGATCGAGGCCTTGCGCAAGTTGCGCCAGCCCAAAATTACCCGCAAAATCAAAGACTACCTCGAGTAATTTCGCGGCAGTTGAAGCAAAAAGAGGCCGCAGCCGCGGCCTCTTTTTGCGTGATCGTCGGGTGGCTGCGCTACCGGCGAAGCACCACCGCCTGGCGCACCATGCCGTTGAGCGGGTCACCGGTGGGTGGGCCTGCATAGAACCAGTCAATCTGATACTCATTGCCGCGATCCCAGGTGCGCACGAACGCCTCATCAAGCGCGACATAGTGCGCATTCGCCGGCGGGTCGACAGGGGTGATGGTCCGTATTAATTTGCCGGTCGAATCGTATGCGGAACAGGTGACGGTGACATGCTTCAGTTTGTCGGGATTCACGTTACCCAGTTTCGCTAACACCTTGGGATTGGGATACGGATTCTTCACTGCCATGCGCAGATAAAACCACTGGCCAACCGGCGGGACCTTCCACAGCTTGAGCACATCCACTTGATACCCGTGATCCGTCCCTCGACCGCATCGAATGCCGTCCTCATCGAACTCCATGCCGACCGTGCCCGAGTGATAGATGCCCAAGCCAACACCGAACTTATGGAAGTGTACGCCGCGAATCTTCAACGACACCACAGTCACACTGGGATCTGTCTGAACGCGGTGGTCAAGTTCCTCGGATGCGCCCGTCAGGGTCAGCAAAGAGTGCTTGATCAGCGTCCGGGAACCAATCGCATTCACATGCCAGAAGCCGTTCGCCGTCGAGTTAAAGTTAAAGTCGTCAAAGATAGCCGGTGTCGAGCCGGGGTCAGGCGCGAAAGATATGATAAACACCCCCGCCGCGATCCCCAAAAAGATGCAGATGAGCCCAACCACTCCAGCTTGGACGACGGCGCGTTTGGTCCTCATGCCGCTTCGGTTACCAGGCGCTCTCCGCGCTCTGCCGGCGAAGCGTCGAAGGCCCCGGCAGCTTCCGCCGCAAGATAGGTCCCACTTGCTCCCATCAGCGCGAGTAACACCGTCGCCATGGCAATGATCTTCTGGCGCCCCATCCACCAGTCAAATTCGTCTGACTTCCACCATAAGTTCCATTGATTGATGCCGTAGTCGACCGTCATCTGATCCAGAACCGGATCTTCATCAGGCGGTACGATCTCGTATTTGTTGCTGTGCAACAGGCCATCGTATGCCAGGTTGTACAACCCATGGACCTGGAAATTCAACGGTGATTCATGATAATTCCAGTGATACCTATAGCGAGCGGCAAACCACGACCACGAGTGGCCCTGGTTCTCTTCGTACGAAATCACTTTGTACCAACTGCGCCAGGGACTGACCGAAACAGCCGCGACCTGAATCACGAAGCTGGCGCCAATAAGTGCTAGCGCCGCGACCCAGATGGCAGGCGCCTTGCGTATAGAATCCCGGAAGAGCTCGCCGAGGGGCAAGATCAGAAACGGCAGTGTCGCGTACATGTATCGAGGTCCCCACGCGGGGTCCCCGTGCCAGTACGTGACGTATCCATACAACAAAAAGAAGCCAACCGTCATCGCGCCGAATGAGATAGCGAGGGCCGGAAACCTGCGCGCGAAGCGAGGGCCGGCAAGTGCCAGGAGGAAGATCACAGGGCAATACCAGAGTAGCCCCTTTCCCGGACTGACCAGGAGGCCCAGCGCGCCCTTCCAAATGGTATAGCCAAACACCGTCTCATAATGCCCGCTGGCAAACACCGACCCAAATCGGAACCAGTTGTACCACAAGACAATGCCCGCGAAGGGCACGATCCCGATGCCGACCATAATCACCCGGATTATGCGATCTCGCACCGTTCGGTCCATGCCTCCCGGCAAAATCAGGTAAAGACCAAGTGCCAGTACTCCCAGAAAGGCGTCCTGATACCGCGTGATAACGGCGCCGCCTATCGCTGATCCAGCAAACACCAAGTACCACATTCCACGCCGTTGTTCCCGGAAGCGATACGCGCAGTACATAGCGAGCAAAAGAAAAAATGCGACCTCGGTGTGCTCAAGCACACTTTGCTCGTCCGGCCATACGGAGGTGGCGAAGCCGAAGATCAGCGAAAGGGCAAGCGAGCGCCGCAAGCTGTACCCAAGCCGCATAGCAAACATAAAGAAAAGGGTCACCTCCAGCGCTCCAAAGAGTGGACCAACCAGTCTGGCCACCCACAGGACCGTTGGGCCGTACGGCCAGTGAAAATGAATGGCAATCTGCGACCCCGTGTAGTCGAATGGAATGATCGCCAGCGGCTGACCAGGCAGGTAGGTCGAGTAGGTCTTTCCCTCTCTCCCCACTGACACACGAGGATCGAACGCCTCTTTCTTCACGTGCGGCGCGTACTCAATCTTCCAGCCATTGAGATCCAGCGAGTGCCTGCCAATCACGTTTTCCGCCAACTCAACACGGATGGTCGTATCGCCTGTTGAGAAGAGATCGGCGGAGGCGGTAAATATGTAGGCGGAAAAGAAAAACGTGAAGACGACGGCGACCAGGGCTACGGCACGGGCACGAGAAGATGCCAGGCAGGGCGGCGACAGGGGAGAGGCGGGCACACAGACCTCGGGTGAAAGAGTCAACGGGTTATACCACTGAGCGTGCCTGCGATACAATAAGCTGGCCAAAAGACCGACTGCCTATCCCCCGGAGGTATCTCCTTTGCGGCTCATCAGTATGTGCCTCGTTGTTGCGACGGGGCTCCTTTCCGTTGCTCCCGCCCATGCGGCGACGCACATCGTAACGCAGAAGACAAGCAAGAAATTCGGCACCGTCATCCTGAGGAGCGGACTGGCGCCCGGACACCTCTATCGCATCCAGGTACTCGCCACCGGCCATCGAGCCTTCAACGGCCAGGGGTTCGAGTATTATACGTACGTCTCCCAACATCGCCTAGTCACTCAGTCTAAACCCATCGCCCTCAGCGGCAAGACCCCACAGTCCTTTCAGGTTGGGGCGCCGACTTCCCAGCGGGTGACCGAGTGGATCCTCGCCGTCAGCGTCGTCCTGCGTCGGGGCAATGGCCTGACCGTCCGCATTCTCGATGTGGGTAGCAAGAAGTAATTTCCGATCCGTACCTCGCATCCGAGCAGCCTCATGTCTCGCTTTGACCGCATAATACTGGCCGCAGTGCTGGGTCTCGGCTTGACCGTTGGCCTGCTATCCGTGGCGTCGGCCAGGCTGGGACCAACCGTCGACACCTTTTCGACCCTCGACGCATTCGATGGTACGTCGGTGGCCACGCAGATCGGCGTCTCGTTTACCACTGCCATGAACCTGCAATCCGTCGAGCGGAACTTTCGAATCGAACCGCGCACCGGGGGAGACTTTAACTGGTCCGGTAACGAGATGATTTTCAGACCGAAGCGGAATCTTTCGTACCACACCCGCTATTCGGTCACCATCGGTACCGGCGCCACTGATCGCGGCGGAAAACCTATACTCCGCGCCTATCGGACCTCGTTCACTACTCAATCACCGCACCTGATGTACTTGGGATCAGCAGGGGACGAACGCGATCGGCTGGTGCTTGCGTCAATCGGCGGCCGTCGTCAGGTCGTTGGACCGGACGACGGACTGGTCAGCGACTACTCGCTTTCCTTTGACAGTAGCCTGGTCGTCTACGTCAAAGCCGGCAGCGCGGGAGAGCGCGCCGACGAACTCTGGCTCCTCAGTCTGCAGGACAACAGCACACAGCGCGTATTTCGCCGGCCGGATTGGAGTATCTCGCAACCCCATCTCTCGCCCGATAACAGTCAGGTCGTCTTTCTGGCCGAGAACGTACGGGTCTGTCGGCAGTATTACGGGTGCTTTCGTGATCGCCGACCGGAAGTCTATTTTCTCGACCTTCGCTCCGGCAAAGCGCACCCCTTTCACTCCAGCGACACGCCGATTTCGAACTTCGTCACCTATTCGCCGGGCGGTCAGGTCGCCTTCACCGACCTGAGTTCAGCATTAACCCTCGCCAATCCAGACGGCCGCATGCCGCTTCACATTCCCAACAGTGGCAACTCGCCGGAGTTCGCCGGCTTCGATGCGGCGGGCACCAAAGCGGCCTTTGTCGGCCAAACGCCCGAGAGCCAGGGCGGCGACATCCTGGTCTATTCCGGCACGCGGTATCAGGATGTATCGCGTGGTGTCTATGATTCCTCCACTCCAGCCTTCGCCAACTCAGGGAAGCGCATCGCATACGCCGGCTACAGCGGGGAGAAGGGCATCGAGCCGGTTTACGGTATCAGCGTGTACAACTTCGACACCCGTCGCACACAGCATCTGACTCACGACCACGACTGGAGTGACTGGACACCGGCCTGGTCGCTAGACGATCACTACCTCGCGTTTATCCGTTCCGTCCCTCAGGAGGAGATGTACATGGGCTCGGGCGAAATCTGGGTGATGCGGAGCACGGGCGGAGATGTCCACCCCCTCGGCGGAATCGGGCGGCACATCACCTGGGTGTCTTAGTGCCGCCCCTTACTCCGTGGAACGATATTGGGACGGAGTGCCGCCTCGCTAATCAGCGCATCCACATCGCTGGATAGTCGAACGGACGTCTTCCTCTGAAAAGCCAGGGTACCGACCGGGGGATTCACCAGAGCGTCCGCCAGCGGCATGCCATCCTGATGCTGCGGTGCGGCGCCTAGCAGCGTCTCGACCGTCGGGGCGATATCTACCAGGCGGGCAGGATAGGTGGAGACGTAGCCCTTTTTAATGCCGGGACCAACCAGGATCATCGGAATATGCTGCGCTCCCCAGGTCGCTCCGCCATGGTCACCCTTGCGGCCTACTTTCTGGAACTGAGGTGTCATGGTGATGGTGTTCTCGTCGTAGATAAGAACAATATCCGGAGACTCAGCCGTATTCAGTGAGTCGAGCATATCCAGGTGTGCCTGAACCACGCGTTTGTCCGCCAGTCGGGAAACCGGTGATAGAAGCCGGTATTGTCCCTTCCGGTTCTTGGCGTACACGGCAGCCACATGGGGAATATTCGCCTTCGACAGAGCCGAGGACACTCGCGGTACAGCATCCATGTTTTTCAGCCAGATGGGCGAATAATCCCCGTGGCCAATGTACAGCGGGTCGCCACCTGCACGCGTGACAACGGCCTTAATTGAATCGACATCAACGGTATTGACGGCGGGCACCATCCCGTGATCCGATGTAATCACCCAGTCGGTCTGGCCCAATAATCCCGCTCGATCATAGGCGGCAACCAGCCGGCCAATCTGTTTGTCGATGTTGGTCAGCAGGGGCTGCATAACGGTGCTGTCGGTCCCCGCTATATGTCCAAAAATATCAACCTCTGGGAAGTTGACCATTAACAGGCGGGGGTGATACTTAAACAGGTACTTCATGGCGTACACGGTCGTCCACTGATCTTCCACTCCCGGAACGCGCGGGTAGGTGGGCAGATCGAGCTGCGGGCTCTTGAGGAGACTCATGGTCGGTGCATGTCCGGGGATCGCAGCCGGAATGAAATGGCCGCGTGAGTCTTTCGTGCCGAAACCAATGAAATCCGCCTGTCCGGCGCCAAGCGCGTCTGCTGCATAAATCTTGTGTGCACTGAGCGCCACGACCCTGGAGCCCGGCCAGCGCTGATGCACGATCGCCGCCATGCTGGGGGAGCCGGTCTGCTCGATGAACTTCCCGATATAGCCGGTTCGAGTTAAGTTGCTATCGAGAAGATTCGGCGCCATGGTGTCCGAGTTGGGCACGCGCCAGGTATCGCCGAGGACCTGATGGTGAGACGGGAAGACACCGGTGCCGATCGTGGCATGCGAGGTCTCGGTAACGCTCGGAAGCTCGCCGGTCCAGGCCCGCGAGTACTGCGTTCCGCTCGCCACGAGTGCGGCTAGATTTGGCATCTGGGCAAGATTGACTTCATCGAAACGAGCCGCATCAATCACGAGTACCACCGCAAAAGGACCCAGGCGATCCTTGGGCGTCGGCGCCGCGCCGGGCGGCGGAGGCGGAGGCGGAGATTGTTGCGAACCCATGGTTGCACTGTCGGCAGGTGTACCATCCGAGGCCACCGTGCCCCACACAACAAAAGATGTCACGGCTAGCGCCGTGGCAATACTACGTGTCCATCTTCGCATCATTCCCGTGCCTCCCTGTGGGCATACAGTCGGTCCGTGCTGTGTCGTGCCCGAACAGAAGTTGAGGCACTCTCGGTTTCAATCCAGGAAACGCCGGTGCCGTCTTCAGTGTAATGTGCTGGACGATCAGTTAAGTGAAAGTTTATCAAAGACTGTCAAACACGTGACTCACGCGGCTTCCCCCGTGACACCCATGGGCTACCGTCAAGAGAAAATCGGTATGGGAGGTCAGCGCCGGCTATTATCCCCACCCGGGCGCCTACACCCACCCGATCCACCTGGAACCCATCGTGCTCTATCCATATGTCTGACGACTCCAGATCCGCGCCGTTCTGTTCGCGCGATATGTGGTACGCCTGACAGATCTTGCCCGGACCATTCAGCAACTCCGCTCGTGGGCGCCCCTTCCGGTTCTGTTCCATGACGTTGAGTCCAGCGACCGGTTCGAGGGCACGGAGTAACACGGCCCCCGCCACCCCTGGCTCATCGGTGACCACGTTCATGCAATGGTGCATGCCATAGCTGAGATACACGTACACATATCCCGCCGGGCCGAACATCACCTGATTGCGGGGGGTAGGACCGCGATAGGCGTGCGATCCGGGATCGCTGGTTCCCGTATACGCTTCAGTTTCCACGATGCGCCCCTTGAGCACTCCCTCCGGCAGCGAGCGAACCAGGAGCTTCCCTAGCAGGGCGCGGGCAACCTCGACCGCGTGACGTGTATAGAACGAGCGGGGAAGTTTAGCGGCCGGCAACCGAGGGCATCTCTTCCATGCGGCGCCGCATCTCGACAATTTGGTCACGCATGGAGGCTGCGCGCTCAAACTCCAGATTCTTGGCTGCCTGCTTCATCTGGCCTTCCAGGTCCTTCACCAATCGAGCAAGTTCATCCTTCGGAATCTCGTCCGGCGTGTGGTACTCAATTCGCTCCTCAGCGACAGCCCGTACCAGATCAGCCCGATCCCGAATGGACTTTTGGATGCCAACCGGGGTAATCCCATGGAGTTCGTTATATTTCAACTGGCGAGCACGGCGACGATAGGTCTCGTCGATCGCCTTTCTCATCGAATCGGTGACGCGATCCGCGTACATCACAACATGGCCGTCGAGATGCCGAGCTGCGCGCCCGATGGTCTGTATCAGCGACCGCTCCGAGCGCAGGTAGCCCTCTTTGTCGGCATCGAGAATCGCCACCAAGCTTACCTCCGGCAAGTCCAGCCCCTCGCGCAGCAGGTTGATTCCGACCACCACATCGTAGACGCCGAGACGCAAATCGCGCAGAATCTCGACTCGCTCCATGACATCCATCTCACTGTGCAGATAGTGCACCTTGACGCCCATTTCGCGCATATAGTCGGCCAGATCTTCCGCCATCTTTTTGGTCAGCGTCGTCACCAGCGCACGCTGGCCCGCCGCCGTGCGCGCCCCGACCACGGCCAGCAGATCATCGATCTGATGATCCGTTGGTTTCACCTCGATGGTGGGATCGAGCAAGCCGGTAGGCCGGACGATCTGTTCAATGACGTGCACACTGTGCTCGTATTCGTACGGGCCAGGTGTCGCCGATACGAACACCGCCTGATGAATGCGTTCGCGAAACTCCTGAAAGGTCAGCGGCCGGTTGTCCATCGCGGACGGCAACCGGAAGCCGTACTCCACCAGCGTTTCTTTGCGAGAGCGGTCGCCAAAGTACATCCCCTGGACCTGTGGCAGTGCCACGTGCGATTCGTCGACAAACAGCAGGAAATCATCCGGGAAGTAGTCCAGCAAGGTCCATGGCCGGGACCCGGGTTCTCGTTGCGACAGGTGGCGCGCGTAGTTCTCGACGCCGTTACAGAAGCCGGTCTCGCGCATCATCTCCAGGTCGAACATCGTCCGCTGCTCCAGCCGCGCGGCCTCCAGGACCTTGCCGGCGCCCTTCATCTCGTTGAGCACGGTGTGAAGCTCGTCCTCGATCGACACCATGGCCTGCTTGAGCTTCTCGTCGGTGGTCACAAAGTGGCGAGCCGGATAGATGTCAATGCTGTCGCGGCTGGCCATGATTTCGCCGGTCAGCGGATCCAGCTCGACGATGCGCTCCACGGTATCGCCAAAGAACTCGATCCGGATCGCCAACTGCTCGTACGCCGGGTAGATCTCGACCACGTCGCCGCGCACCCGAAAGGTGCCGCGGGTAAATGCGATGTCGTTGCGCTCGTACAGGATATGAGTCAGCTGACGAAGCAGCTTATCCCGCTTGCGAACCTCATCACGCCGCAGGTTTACCACCACATCCCCGTACGCCTCCGGATCGCCCAGGCCATAAATACACGACACGCTGGCCACAATGAGCACATCGGACCGAGAGAACAGCGAGCGCGTGGCCGAGAGGCGCAGACGGTCGATTTCGTCGTTCCGAGACGAATCCTTCTCGATATAGGTGTCGGATCGAGCGATGTAGGCCTCGGGTTGATAGTAGTCGTAATAGCTGACGAAGTACTCCACCGCGTTGTCCGGAAAAAACTCTTTGTACTCCGCGTACAACTGAGCGGCCAGCGTCTTGTTCGGGGCCAGAACCAGCGCGGGACGCTGCAGTTCCTGCACCACATTGGCCACGGTAAAGGTCTTGCCGGAACCGGTGACGCCCAGCAGCGTTTGGAAGGCGTCGCCCTGGCGGATTCCGCGCGTGAGCGCCGCGATCGCCTCAGGCTGATCCCCGGTCGGTCGAAAGTCGCTTACGACACGAAATTCAGGCACGACAACCTCTTATAGATAAGAACAAACATTCTATATTGTAGCAAGCCGCAGTGGGGAACTTCACCATAGCACGCGACGGGGGGCCCGGCCCACTTCAGGCGCCCCCCCTCCCCCAGCGCCACCGGGCTGGACAGGCCCTCGCGGGGGGGAGGGGGAATACCTGATCGGTATGCGGACCCTCGTGCATAACTGGGAGCCACAGAGGGACGGGCCACCCCGTCGGTCGCTCGGCCGGGCCGGGTGCCTCAATGCTGCCTGAGCCGTAGGTGTTCGCGTCGCAGACACGGTATCGCCCCTCCCCCCTGGAGGTTCATGAGCGGACAGTTTGGTGAGGGTGTGGCGGCGCCTCGACGCACCCTCACCCCCCAGCCCCCTCTCCCGCCCGCGGGCGAGGGGGGGTCGAGCTGGGAGAGTGGTGGGAGATAGGGGCGGTGTGTGGTTGTGGGAGCGTGCTCTTTTCTGGGCACGTGGTTTCGGTGAGATGCTCCCCTCGCCCGCGGGCGGGAGAGGGGTTGGGGGTGAGGGTGCGATGCCTGCCACCTGGACCCACTAGCACGCCCACATCACGCTCACCTCCGGCACACCGCGACGTGCCGCCGAAACGGGAGCCATGCACGGTTCAGGGCAATCCGACGTCTCGAAACTGTCCTCTCATGAACCCCTGGAGGGGGAGGGGAGGGGGAGAGGGGGAAAGGTGCAGCGCGGACAGTCCCGCCGTACAGGACAACATGAGTGAATACACGGCACCTTGCAGATCGACCCGGAAACCGATGAGCCAGAAAGGGCCGATAGTACTTCTCCCATTCCTCTATCCGGCTGGTCCATCTTGATCGACATGAACGGCACGGAGTGCAGTGCGGACGCGCACCGCACTGACGCGAGCGCGATTCGCGTCATCGTCGTCGATGGTCTGCGGACTGTAGCGCGCCTTGAGGAATTCGCCGGTCAGCGCGTGCAGATGGGGCATCTCGTCGCCCAGGTAGGGGGCCACCACCTCACCGTACTCGTTCGGGGTGGCCGAGGTGCAACGCGTGAAACCATGCCGCTCGGCGCGCCGGATAGTGACCCAGTACGCGCGCAAGACCTGCACCCGTGCGGAGGCAGCGCCACTCCCGCCGGCGCCGGCCGGTACCAGCAACCGTCCCGATCCGGGGAGGACGTTGGCCAGCGGTTCGGGGAGGTGGTCGCTGAGCGTCTCAAGACCTCGTCGCAGGATGCGGTGAAAAAGGTGGAAGAGACGCCGCAAGGGCCCAAGCACCGCTTCCGTGAAGGAAATACCCTTTCGTCGAGCGTACAGGTAGGCATAGATCAGGTAGGCGGCCACCAGCAGCAGCACGGCGTAGACGAGAAACACCCTGGCGTCGTTGGAATGAGCGACGGCATGATACACCCGAGGCGGGGGAATGCGCCTACCAGTGCCGGGGCTCCCAGAAGAAGGATCTCTGCGGAAAATGCGGCTGCGGTACTCATCAAGCACAGCGCTTCGACCCAGGAGGGCGAGCAGCGGCCGGATCATCCAGACCAGAGGAACGAGGAGGGCTGTCCCCACCACGGTCACCAGCTGGAGGAGCGGCCCTCTGGGAATCAGCGCGCACACCACCGCCGTCCCACCGATCAGCAGCACGGTGAATCGCAGCCAGGGAAGTGCCACCCGACCAGGCAGCACGGCCGCTCGTTCCCGCCAGCGTCGCTGCAACTCGCGGTAGCGGCCAAAGGCCAGCAGGGCGATCCCGAGGACGGCAAAGGCCGCCAGGGCCAGACTGAGAGGCAGTGCATCGTGCCCAGCTGCTCGGGCCTGGGCGATGCTCACTGCGATCAGCAGGAGTATCCCGGCCAGCAGCAGGCGCCGGGCCAACCGCCGACGGGCCTTCCCTGTGGCGATCATGTCCTCCCGTCTGCCCGTTTGCCTGAAGATGATGTCCGCCTGTCCGCCAAGCTGCCTGAAATCGAGTCCCGCCCGGTGTCCAGCGACCCAGCTCATCCCGACCAGAAGCACCAGCCAGGCGGTACTCAGTCCCAGCGGTCGAGTGAACGCAGCCGCCGCGACCAGACCGGCCAGCACCAGACCCGAAAGGATCGCCTGCTGCCGTGCCCCTCCCTCTGCCCCGGCCAACCTGGTGGCCATCGCGGCGGCGAGCAGGCTGATCACGCCGGTCTCACCGGCAAACAGCAGGTCGCCGGAGGTGAGTGCCAGGGCCAGCGCCAGGGCGGCACAGCCGGCCACCGCGCCCAGCAGAAGAGGCGCCGCGGCATCGTGCGCTCGGACGGGGATCGTCATGCCAGCGCCGCCAGATCCTGGTCGGTCCAGACGGCGTGAATAGGCAGCGCGCTTCGCGGAAAAACAAGGCCCAGACGGAAGCCAAGCACGAATTGTACCGGTACTCCTGAAACCAATGTCGGCTCCTAAGGTCAGCGACTCTGTAGCTTTACTTATAGCTATGGTAGACCGTGCAGGGCAAGCGTCTGTATGGGTTCGCAATGGGGAGACGCTGGTCCGATAGGAGAGCGCTGCTCCTCGCGCCTCCGGCTGACTGGCCGCCCAGGCACCCGCAATCGGGGGTGCGTGCTACCTTACTTGCCCAGCAAGCGGCTGACAAGAATACTGATCTCGTACAGGAAATAGAGGATGCCGCCCAGAATGAGCGGTGAGATCCAGTCCGCTCCCGGGGTAGCCACCGTGGAGAAGATAAAGACGCCAAAGAAGAAAAATGCTCGTTTACTGGCCAGCCACCCTGAAGACGTGACGCCAATCGACGTGAGCGAGACCAGCACCAGCGGCAATTCGAACGAAATGCCAAACACCAGGATGATCAGCGTGATAAAGCTGACATACTCACTGGCAAAAGGGATAATCCCTAGCTCAGGGCTTTGGAATCCAGCAAAAAACTTGATGGCCAGAGGCATGACGAAATAGGCGGTCGTGGCGCCGCTGGCAAAAAGAAAGAGGGCGGTGAAGATCATGATCGGCGCGTAACGGTTGGCCTTTGGCCCGAAAGCAGGGGCTACAAACCCCCAAATCTGCCAGAGGGTGACCGGTAGCGCAAAGATGAACCCGACCACGATGGCAACTTTAAGGTGAAGCGTGAACGCCCCATAGATCTCAGGCACTATAAGCTTCTGGCCGTTTAGGAACTGCCTGATTGGCGCATCCATCAGGTGGATAATGGAGCCTGAGAGAAACCACCCGACAATCGAGCCGACCACGATCGCGCCGAGCGAAATGATCAGTCGATGGCGAAGTTCGTCGAGATGCTCGACGAAGGTCATATATTTGGGATCGGGTACCCGGGTGCGCGGTCGTTCAGGGGTGGCAACGGACATTGTGTTCTCTTAGTACCTATGAATTGGGACGTGGCTCCCGCGTTTATGCGTAACCAGGAACGCATCCTGGAACTGCGCCGCGCACACCTGCCCACATCGCTCTGACGGCGCTATGGGCAGCTGCGCTCCAGCACGACGCGGAAGCCGCGTGAACTAGACGGAGGTGCGATCCGGTGTCGACGAAACGGGTGCCGGCATGGGACTGCCCTCAGGCTCGTTGACGACGGAAACTGGACGGACGTCGGTCGGAGGAACAGGCGAAGCAACGGGCGTGGGAACCGTGCCTGTCGGGGTCGTATCGTGGACGTTCATGCTGTCCTGTAGCTCGGTCGTGCTCTTCTTGAACTCTCGGATCCCTTTGCCCAGCGAGCCGCCGATCTCCGGAAGCCGCTTCGGTCCAAAGACGACCAGAGCGAGGACCAGGACGATTAAAAGCTCCGGTAAATGACCACCTAACACAAATCAACTCCTATACTAATCATTTTCTTTTCAGTATAGAGTACGGAATGCGGCTGATCGCGGATCAGCCGCGCTCGACCGCAGCATCCGCCCTATTCGGGCAGGTGCTCCTGCACGTACTCGTTGGCATCGCCCACCGTGCGGATCTTCTCCGCGTCTTCCTCGGAAATTTCGATGTTGAATTCCTCTTCAAGCGACATGATCAGCTCGACCAGATCCAGAGAATCGGCATTGAGGTCCTCCTCGAAAGAGGCGCTGGGCACGACCTGACTCTCATCCACGCCGAGCTGCTCTGAAATGATCCGCCGCAGTCGTTCCTCGATTGAGTCCTGGTCCATCGTCTCTTCTACCTCCCGGTGGTTTTTTCCAAATGATGCCGGCGTGCCTCAGAAGATGCTTCCGATTTCGCCGGCGAGACGGTCCCGCTTGGAGCCAGTCCCTCAGCTATAGTACCTAGAACGCCGTTGACGAAACGGCCCGAGTTTTCGCCGCCGTACATTTTGGCCAGTTCAACTGCTTCGTTGATCACAATTTTTACGCGAGCGCTCGGCTCATACACCAACTCGTAGACGCCCAACTCCAGAGCGACGCGATCTGTTCTGGGCATCTGTTCGACGGGAAAGGCTGGTGCTGCCCCATGGATCCGCCGGTCGAGGTCCTCGCGCATCTCAAGTGTTCTGCTGACCAAGTGCAGACTGAACAGCCGTTGATCGCGATCTACCGCGTGGGGCGACTCCTCCTCGATCTCCTGAACACGCGCCTCCAGCGTTTCCTCAATCTCCCTTTCGGGTCGTGCTTCCAACTCGAATAGTGTCTGAAACGCCAGGTTCCGCGCCAGCCGTCTACGGTTTTTCATGCTCCCCTTTACGCCACGTAGTCAGTATAGACATCGCCTGAACGGAAGATCGGGTCCGCGAGCACGGTGCGCAGAAAGGGAAGGGTACTCGGTAGACCGATGATCTCGGTCTCTTGCAGCACACGCGTCATCCGCATGATGGCTTCCTCGCGATCGCAGCCATGCGCCATTACCTTCATCATAAGGGAGTCATAGTGAGCCGGGATGGTGTACCCGGCGAAGAGATGCGTATCGACGCGCACTCCCGGCCCGCCGGGCAGAAAAAGCTCCTCGACGGTACCGGTCACGGGCCGAAAGTCCTTACCGGCTTCCGCGTTAATCCGGCACTCAATAGCATGACCGCGAACCCGTACATCCTCCTGCCGAAAGCCCAGCGGCTCGCCCGCCGCAATACGAAGTTGTTCCTTCACGATATCGATGCCGGTGACCATCTCGGTGATGCCATGCTCCACTTGAATCCGGGTGTTCATTTCCATGAAGTAAAAGTTGCCCACGTCATCCACCAGGAACTCCAGCGTGCCGGCACTGGTAAAGTCCAGGGCACGAGCGCCGGTGATGGTGGCCTGGCCAAGCTGCTCTCGCAGGGCCGGACTGGTCGACGCCGACGGCGCCTCCTCGATGAGTTTCTGATGCCGGCGTTGAATCGAGCACTCCCGCTCGGCAAGATGCACGATCGAACCATGCGTATCGCCCAGGACCTGCACTTCAATATGCCGGCAGTGTTCTAAATAGCGCTCCAGGTACACTTCGTCATTGTCAAACGAGGCGCGAGCCTCCACCTGGGCCAGGGTAAAGCCGCTGGCCAGCTCGCGATCGTCGCGCGCCATATGCATACCGCGGCCGCCGCCACCCGCGGCCGCTTTGAGGATCACCGGATATCCGATGTCATGAGCAGCCTGCTGCGCCTCCTCCAGGGAGGAAACCGGACCATCTGTACCCGGCAGGACTGGCAATCCAGCGGCAGCCATGACTCTTTTGGCATCCGCTTTATTCGCCACCTGTTCGATGGCTGCAGCACTCGGACCGACGAACGTCAGATCGTACTCGCCGCAAATCTCGGCAAAGTAGCGATCCTCGGCCAGGAAGCCGTAGCCGGGATGAATAGCGTCGCAGCCCGTGATCAGGGCGGCACTGATAATGTTTGGTACAGACAGGTAGCTCTTCGCACTGGGCGGGGGACCCACGCACACGGCTTCATCCGCCATTCGCACGGGCAGCGAATGACGGTCCGCTTCCGAGAAAATGACGACTGTCGGAATCTGAAGCTCGCGGCAAGCGCGCAGAATACGCAGAGCAATCTCGCCGCGATTGGCAATGAGCAGCTTGCCAATCATGCTAGAGCATCACCATACCGCCGTCGACCTTCAGCACCTGACCGGTCATATAGGCCGCGTCATCGCTCACCAGAAAGGCCACCGCGCCCGCCACGTCCTCCGCGGTACCCGGTCTGCCCATCGGCACCTGCCCCAGCATCCACTCTCTGATCTCCTGGGATAGCGCTCGGGTCATTTCCGTATCCACCATGCCCGGCGCCACGACATTCGCCGTAATGCCGCGAGTGGCGACTTCGCGAGCGACGCTCTTGGTTAGGCCCAATAGGCCCGCCTTCGCGGCCGCGTAACTTGCCTGTCCGGCATTACCGGTGCAGGCGACCACGGAGGCGATATTAATAATGCGGCCCCATCGCTGTCGCATCATCGGACGCAGGACCTCTTTCGTCGTCAGGAACGCCCCCTTGAGATCGGTGTCCAGCACGCGATCCCATTCGTCCTCGCTCATGCGAACGGTCAGGTGATCGGCTGAGATTCCCGCATTGTTTACCAGAATGTGGATGCCGCCCAGTTCGCTGCAAGCAGTACCGACCAGGGCCGAGACGGTGGCGCCACTGCTCACATCACCCTGTACGACCATCCCCCGGCCGCCCTCCTCGGTCACCACGGCGAGCGTCTTCGCCGCCCCCTCCGCATCTGACCGATAGTTCACAGCCACAGCGGCTCCATCTCGAGCGAGGCGCACCGCGATCGCTCGTCCAATCCCGCGTGAAGCACCCGTGATGAGCGCTACCTTCCCCTCCAATGGCGCCACTGTGGAATCCCTATCCGACTCGGCGAGCGTGCTTTTCCGGCACTACCTCTCGTCCCTTATAGAAACCGCAATTTGGACACGCACGGTGCGAAATATGCGGCCGGCGACAGTGCGAGCAAAGGATAATAGCCCCGAACGCGGCACGGTCGTGGCTGCGCCGGCTGGTCTTTTTGGCGTGACTGGTCTTTCGCTTGGGTTGTGCTCCCATGGGGGTCCTCTCTTCTAACGGTTGAATTCAGAATCGGCAAGTAGTCCCTGCAGCACCTTGAAAGGGTTGGAATCCTCGCTTGGCGGACACGTACATTGTTCCAGATTGAGATTGACACCGCACGCCGGGCATAGCCCTCGGCACGCGTTTTTGCAGACTGGGACCAACTCAAGCGCTAACAGAAGCTGTTGACGAATCGCTTCACCCAGATCAATCGTGTGATTCGTTGATATTTCAAAGGTTTCATCGCCGGCGGGAACATCCGCCGGCATTCCTGTCGATATGTCGACCACCGGTCGATATTCCTCTTCGAAGTCCACCGTCGTCGGCTCCGAAAACGGCTCCAGGCAGCGGGCGCAGGTCGAGTGTACCAGTGCCTCCGCATGGATATCCGCGATCAGACCAAAGTTGGTCAGCATGAACCGAGCATGTCCATGAACGTCCGATGCCTTGCTGTCGCCCAGATCCAGCATTCCATCGGCCTGGAAGTCGTAGCGGCGCAATTGACCAACGTCTGATTTTAAGAGTTGCGATACGTTGAAAAGCAGTGACATTGGATGACCTTATCACTCGGGCTCGCCATCCTCGAGAGGTGGCGGCCCTTGAATATTGAGCGCATGGATAGCGTTGCGGACGCTCCCCTGCACCCGGTGCAACTCGGCATCTACTCGATCCAGCATATCGAGGGCGTAGCCGTCCGCCCCGTGTCGAACCTCCTCCGCCTCCTGCCGGGCCTTGGCCACGATGTCCCGAGCACGCTCTTCCGCCGCCAGGCGGACACTATCCTCAGCAACCATTCGCTCGACGCGTTCCTGCGCCTGAGTGACTAATCGATTTGCCTCGCTCTGCGCCTGGGCTAGAATCCGTTCTCGTTCTTGGTTGACGCGTCGAGATTGCTTGATCTCCTCGGGAACGGTGGTTCGCATTAGATCGAGAACGTCGAGCGCCTCGCGCTCGTCAATCCACACCCGGTGAGCGATCAGCATGCGAGAGCCGCTATTGATAACGGCTTCAAGACGGTCGACCAGCATCAAGATATCGATGACATCACCTCTTGGAGGGGCCCGACATGGCAATCCCCTGATGTAACTCACGCAGTCGACGTGCCACCGGCGCGGGTACCATGCCCGCGACATCGCCGCCGTTTTCAGCAATGTCCTTGATGATGCTGGAGCTGAGGAAGCCAAAGTCCAGGCTCGCGAACATACAGATAACCTCGAGGCCTGGCGCCATCTGGCGGTTCATCGTCGATTGCTGAAATTCCGACTCAAAGTCCGACACGGCTCGTAACCCCCGAACCAGCACGTCGGCGCCGACATCGCGAGCAAAGGTCGCGACCAGGCCATCGAACTGCTCCACCTGCACTCGGTTCACATCCTTCAGCGACTCTCGAACCATGTCGAGACGCTCATCCAGCGAAAACATGACGTTTTTCCTGGGACGTGCGTACACGGCGACCACCACTCGATCAAAGAGCTTTGCCGCTCGTTTCACGATATCGACATGCCCGCAGGTAATGGGATCGAAGCTAGCCGGAACTACCGCCACGGTCACGCGTTTCACCCCTCCTGTACGACGAAAAACGATACCGCGGTGTCGCCATACACTTTTTGACGCTGGAGACCGAGCCGCCCGTAGCGCTCCCAAACAGCAAAACGCGGGCTATGTTCAAAAACGACCTCGGTGTCGTTCCCAATCACCCGCGCCCCACCAAGCGTAGCCATTATAGCGTGAAGATTGGGATAGGCATAGGGCGGGTCGAGAAGAATAAGGCGGAATGGTTCATCCAAGAGCCGCAACGCTCGCTCTACCGGCGTGGCGAGCAATCGACTGACATCGTCGAAACGGGTATGCCGTAGGTTTGCTCGAATCGCCTGACAGGCCGCAGAGCCGTGCTCGACGAATACCGCCCGGCTAGCGCCCCGACTGAGCGCTTCGATGCCCAACGCTCCGGTGCCCGCAAACAGGTCCAGCACCGACTCGTCGACAAACTCGCCGGCCAGAATATTGAAGATGGCGCCGCGTACCTTATCGGAGGTCGGCCGCGTCTCCATTCCCCTGGGCGCCACCAGGTGATGCCCCTTGGCCTGTCCTGCTACTACCCGCATGCTTTCTCCCCAATATCGTGGGTTACCCCTCCGCCTTCCATCATTGTCACGCTCTCAGCCGATCGCACCTTTTCGGCCATACTTGGACCAGCGGAAATCGAATGACGAGCGACGCTGCTCGTAGGGAGGTGGCGCAACCTTGAGCCTGAGGCCAGACGAGAAATCAACGACGCCTGAACCAGCACCTGATGACTGGCAGCAAGGCTCGGGCGACATGTCGCCCGAGCAGTTCCGAGCCTACGGTCACCAGGTCGTGGACTGGATCGCCGAGTACTTTAACGGCCTGGAACAGCACCCGGTTCTCAGCCAGGTCGGGCCGGGGCAGATTGCGTCATCGCTTCCCTCTCATGCTCCCGATGCCCCGGAGCCAATGAGCGCTATTCTCGGCGACTTCGACCGGCTCATTATGCCCGGCATTACGCACTGGAACCACCCGGCCTTCTTTGCCTACTTTGCCATCACCGGATCCGCTCCCGGTATCCTCGGCGAGTTTCTGGCAGCCGCTCTCAACGTCAATGCCATGCTCTGGCGTACCTCGCCGGCGGCGACCGAGTTGGAAAGCGTCACGCTGGATTGGCTGAGGCAGCTCCTGGGACTGCCCGACAGCTTCGAAGGCGTTATCTACGACACAGCTTCCATCTCCAGCCTGGTGGCTATCGCCGCGGCTCGCCAGGCAACTGGATTGGGAATCAGAGAACAGGGGATGGCGGGACGGAGCGACCTTCCTGTCCTGCGGCTGTATTGCTCCAGCCAGGCGCATTCCTCCATCGAGAAGGACGCAATCACCCTCGGAATCGGCCAGGACAACGTGCGCAAGATCGGGACGGACCAGCAGTTCCGCATGCGCCCCGACGAACTCCGTCAGGCCATCGAGGACGACTTGAGCGCCGGCCACCGTCCATTCTGCGTGGTGGCCACGGTCGGTACCACCTCGACCACCAGCATCGACCCCGTGCCGGAGATCGCGGACCTCTGCCGGCAGCACGACCTGTGGCTGCACGTGGATGCGGCCTATGGAGGAGTTGCGGCCATCGATCCGGAGATGCGATGGGTGCTGAATGGTGTCGAGCGCGCCGACTCGGTCGTCGTAAATCCTCACAAGTGGCTCTTTACACCGGTGGACCTCAGCACCTTCTTCACGCGGCATCTCGACACCGTGGCGGACGCGTTTACGTTGATCCCGGCCTACCTGCACACGCCCGAGCATGAGGGCGAACGCAACTACATGAATTACGGGCCGCAATTGGGCCGGCGCTTTCGAGCGCTCAAGCTGTGGTTCGTGTTGCGTGCCTACGGGCGTGAAGGCATCGTGCGGCGGCTGCGCGAGCACATGCGACTCGCACACCTCTTCGCGCAACTGGTACGCGAGGACGGCGATTGGAAAGTCATGGCGCCGACCCCATTCAGCACCGTGTGCTTCCGCGCGCATCCCAGGGGTACCACGCAACCTGAACTCAACGATCTGAACCAGAACATCGAGGATGCCGTCAACGCTTCCGGTGAGGTATTTGTCGCCCACACCATGCTGGGCGACGCCTTAACACTGCGCCTGGCTATCGGCAATGTTCGGACCGAAGAACGGCACGTACTCCGAACCTGGGAACTATTGCAGGGAGCGTTGCGCGACTTGCGCGCCTAGCACCCATCCTATTCCACGGTCGACGGGCATGGCTGCCGGCTCAATCTCCCGTCGCGCCATCGATCTGTTCACGCAGAATATCGGCGTGCCCGCAGTGGCGGGCCGTCTCCTCGATCATGTGGATATAGATCCAGCGCAGTGAGACCCGCCGCCCATAATCCACCCCCTCGGCCAGGTCGTCAAGCGAGTGCCCCTCGGCACTGAGCCTGGCTTCCGCGACCTCTTGTCGATAGAACGCCAGAATCTCCTCTGGAGTCTCAGCCGGTTCAATGCGAAAGTCCGCGTCGGGGTCCTCATCGGTCCACGGCACCGGAAAGATCTGGTTGTTCAGCGTTCTACGAAACCAGCCCCGCTCGACATATGCCATATGCTTCACAATGCCCAGTAACGTGGTGTCCGAGCCTACCAGACGGCGTGTCAACTGCTCTCGGTCCAGCCCTTCCATCTTGAGGAGGAGGGTATCGCGATAGTAATCCAGGAACGCGCGCAACAACTCAACTTCTGTCCCAGCCTGAGGCGGTTCAACGCGATTAATCACCGTGGCCTTCTTTCCTCTTTGAGCGCGGTAGGTCCGTGTGTACTCGGCAGCTGGAGCGGCAAAGGACGGCGCATTCTAACTGAGGTCCGCGGTATCCCTCCAGAAGCGTTTAACCTGCCCGCTCAATAATTCGTTGTCCCCCCCCGCCAGCTCGGGGTCTTCCGACAGCACCTGTTGAGCAGCCTGCCGGGCGTTTTCGATGGTCGCCACATCGCCCAGTTTGGCCACCCGCAGGGCCGGCAGGCCGCTCTGGCGTAAGCCCCAGAACTCCCCGGGGCCGCGCAGTCGCAGGTCCTCTTCCGCCAGCTCAAAGCCGTTGTCGGTGGCAGTCAATGCCTCCAGTCGCTCACGTGCCTGGTCGCCCTCGGTCGCACTGAGAAGGATACAGTACGCCTGCTCACCACCCCGTCCCACCCGTCCACGAAATTGGTGTAATTGCGCTAGACCAAACCGGTGGGCATCACGGATGACCATAACGGTGGCATTCGGCACGTCAATGCCGACCTCCACCACGGAGGTGGCCACCAACACCTGATACTCGCCGGCGCGGAAGCCCGCCAGCGTTTTCTCCTTCTCGGCGGGCTTCATGCGCCCGTGCAGTAGGCCAACAGCGAAATCCGGAAAGGTCAAGCTCTGGAGCTGCTGGTGCTCGGCGATCACCGAGCGCATGTCCGTATCCGCGGTTTCCTCGATCATGGGGCAAACGACGAACGCCTGTCTCCCCTGTTGTACTTCCTCCCGTATCACGGCGTATGCCTCAACCGGCTTCTGGCGCCAGGTGGTGATCGCCGGCAGGCGGCCGGGCGGCATCTCGTCCAGCGAACTTACGTCCAGATCGCCGTAGATGGTCATGGCCAGGGTACGCGGGATAGGCGTGGCCGTCATCGCCAGCGTGTGCGGGTGCAGGCCCTTCAGTCGGAGTGCAGCGCGCTGTTCAACCCCGAACCGGTGTTGTTCGTCGGTGATTGCCAGGCCCAGACGATTGAACTCCACGTTCTCCTGGATGAGCGCATGTGTACCAACCAGGACCGGAATCGAGCCGTCCGCGGCGCCCGCGTTCACCATCCGGCGTTGTGCTTTGGTGGTACTGCCGATCAGGAGCTCACACCTCACGCCGAAGGGCGCAAGCACCTGAGACACCGTGCGGAAGTGTTGCTCCGCGAGAATCTCGGTCGGAGCCATCAATACCCCCTGGCGACCCGCGGCAGCAGTCTGCAGGAGGGCCGCCGCCGCTACCGCCGTCTTGCCGGAGCCAACGTCCCCCTGCAGGAGACGGCTCATCGGTTGGGGTCGCTGCATGTCCTCCAGAATGTCGGCGATCACTCGTCGTTGCGCTCCGGTGAGCGAAAACGGAAGGGAGGCGCGGAAGCGCTCCAGCAAAGCTTCATCAACGGACACGGAAACCGTCGAGTCATACCTTTGCCAGTCTTTTTTTCGCATCTGCAGCCCAAGCTGAATCAGGAATAGCTCGTCGAAGGCAAGGCGTCGCTCCGCCCGGGCTTTATGCTGCTCATCCGCCGGAAAATGGTACTGAGCGACGGCTCGAGCCAGATCGAGAAGGTCGAACTGGTCGCGCAAAAGGGCCGGCAGATAGTCCTCCAGCGCGCCCACGTACTCGTCCACGATGCGACGGATGCAGGCACGCAGCGACCGCTGGAAGAGACCTTTGGTGAGCGGGTAGATGGGCACCAGACGCGCCGTGTGCGTCAGCCCGACGTCCTCGATCAGCTCATAGTCGCGCGGCGCGAAGGTAAAGCGGCCGTTGAATACATCCGGCTCGCCCAAGATGGCGATACGCTTGCCCACCGGCAAGCTCTTCTGCAGATACGGCTGATTGAACCATCGAACCGCGATGGTACCGGTGTCGTCCGAAATGGTCGCCGTGGTGATCGCCACGTTGCGTGCCGTTCGATTGACCCGCACGTCGCGAATGACGCCCACCAGTGTAATTTTCTCGCCAAGACGCAGCCGGCTGATCGAACTGGTATCGGCATAGTCGTAGTGGGTACGGGGAAAATAGTAGAGCAGATCCCGCACCGTTGCCACACCCATCCGCTCCAGTGCTTCAGGCATCGGCTTCCGCACGCCCTTGAGCGAAGCGATGTCATGGTCGAGATCGTCGGAGGAATGGGCGGTAGAGAGCTCTGGCCGGTCAGACCTCGAAGGCGCAATCGGTCGAGGGATGTCTGCCGGCGGCGCGGTATCGACGGATGGCGGTGCAGCGGGAGCTTGATCAGGCGCTGCCGTGGGGCTCACGTTCATAGCGTGCTGGGCTGAACCGGTGAGCAGCGCGTGCAAGGCGTCGGCGACCACGCTCTCGCGTTTCCTTCGGTCGGCGCCGCCGTAGTCCTCGAGGAGTGAGGCGGCGGCAAGGAGTGGACCAGGAGGTGGGTCCCCGGCACGTTTCACCTGCTGCTGGACAAACTGGCTCAGTCCGCCCACGGCAGCGCGATCCAGAAAGCCCTGTTGACGTTCCAGCGCCAGCACGCGCTGCACTACCGTCGAGGGATCGTAGGCGGGGCGCATGCGCAATCAGGCGAAGGCGGGGGCCGTGGCGCGCACCACCTCCGCTATGGCGTGCAGGGCGTACTCGATATCTGCCCGCGATACCTCAAGGCTGGTCACCGCCCGGAAGGTACCGGGACCACCGCCTGCCACCCGCACCCCCTGTTGGGCGAGTTGCGCGGCCAGCTCCTGCAGCGGCCGGCCAGTGGCCGTGATATCGAAAAAGACCATGTTGCTATCCGGGGTGGGATTGATGACCGTGACGCCGGGTATAGTCGCCAACCCCTCGGCCAGGATGCGCGCGTTGGCGTGGTCATCGACCAGACGATCTCGGTGGTAGTCCAACGCCACCAGGCCCGCAGCGGCCAGCACGCCGGCCTGGCGCATTCCTCCGCCCAGCATCTTGCGCCAGCGACGAGCCTGGGCGATGAAGTCAGCCGAGCCGCAGAGTAGGGAACCCACCGGCGCCCCCAGTCCCTTGGAAAGACAGAAGGTCATCGAATCGACCTGCGCCAGCAAGTCGCTAACCGGCACGCCGAGCGCGGCCACGGCGTTGAAGACCCGTGCGCCGTCTAGATGGAACGGAATGCCGACCGAGTGCGCGACCGCGCCCACCGCAGCCACTTCGTCCACGCCGAGCACAGCTCCACCGCAGCGGTTATGGGTGTTTTCCAGGGCGATACAACCGGTACGCGGCTCGTGCTCATCGTTCGGTCGAATGGCGCGATGCACCATCTCGGGATCGAGCCGCCCATTCTTCCCGTTGGGCAGGGTATGCAATTGGAGCCCGCCGCACACGGCGGTCCCTGCCGCCTCATAACGAAAGATGTGGCTCTGGTCCCCCAGTATCACCTCGTCGCCGCGTTGCGTGTGCGACAGCAATCCGATCAGATTGCCCTGGGTGCCACTGGAGACGAAGACCGCCGCTTCCTTGCCGGTCAGTTCGGCAGCGCGCACCTCCAGACGGTGCACCGTGGGGTCTTCGTGCCACACATCATCGCCCACTTCCGCCTCGTACATGGCTTGCCGCATGTCCGGCGTGGGGCGCGTAAAAGTATCGCTACGGAGCTCTACCGAACGAATCATACTCGGACGAACGTCACCTGCTGCAGCCGGCCGTTCACCTCCAGCAGAGCAACGCTGCCCGGCATTCCCAGATGATCTTCATCGGTGGCCGAGCCTGGATTGATAAAGGGGACATTGTGAAATACATCGTAAAAGGGATGATGTGTCCCGCCGAAGATGACGCAATCAACGCGCTCGCCGAAAAGGTCCTCAGGTTTCCTGGCGTGGATGGCAAACTGCTGCACAGAGCCAATATCGTGGGCAATTCCCAGCTTGAAGCCGTCGAGATCCTCCACCCGCGTGTCCGGGAGATTCGCCAGCGAGAGCTCAAAGTTGTCGCCGCGAACCGCCAGGACTTTCCGATTGTCCCCGCTGAGAGATTCCAGCACCTGTTCGCATTTGAGGTCGCCGGCGTGTACGACCACCTCAGCATCCCGGACGAGATCAAGCACTCGCTCCGGAACGGCATCGCTGCCTACCCAGTGCGTATCGGCGAGGACTGCAATTTGCATGGCGGACCACCCTCCCTGGTAGAGAATCGGCGCTTACGGCAGAGCCAGATTATACCACCGTGCCGAAAGCGTCCCCGGTGTGGCAGAATGACCGAAGTGGAAGTAATTCTCGCGCCCCGAACTGGTCTGCGTCTGAAAAACCCGGTGATTGCTGCCTCCGGCGCTTTCGGCTACGGCGTCGAGTATGCGACCAAGAACGACATTTCCGGGCTGGGAGCGGTGATCTGTAAAGGAACCACCCGGCAGGCGCGTGCCGGCAACCCACCGCTTCGGCTGGCCGAAACCGCGGCAGGAATGTTGAATGCAATCGGTCTCCAGAATATCGGCGTCGACGCGGTGGTGCGCGACCAAGCCCCGCTCTGGGCCGCGCTGGATCTTCCGTTCCTGGTGAACGTGAGCGGAACCACGGTCGAGGACTACGCCGCTATCGTGGCTCGACTTGATGGCGTTCCCGGCGTGGCCGGTATTGAGCTCAATATCTCCTGCCCCAACGTCAAAGAGGGCGGCGTGGCGTTCGGCACGGATAGCCGCATGGCCGCCGAGGTCACGCGGGCAGTGCGCGACGCGACCAACCTGCCGCTGATGGTAAAACTTTCTCCCAACGTGTCCGACATCCGCCCCATCGCCTGCGCCGTGGAAGAAGCCGGAGCGGACGCGATCAGCCTGGTCAACACGGTCTATGGGATGGCCATCGATGCGCGAAGCCGCCGGCCGCTCATGCCCAGCGTGTCGGGCGGGTTGTCTGGCCCGGCCATCAAACCACTCGCACTTTATCTGGTCTACCAGGTGGCGCGGGAAGTCAGCCTGCCCATCGTTGGATTGGGCGGCATTCTGTGCGCCGAGGACGCGATCGAGTTTCTGTTGGCAGGCGCAACGGCAGTGGCTCTGGGAACGGCGCTGATGCTGGACCCAACCAGTTGGCGAGACATCGTGGCTGGAATCGATCAGTGGTGCGGCCGAGAGGGTGTACACGATCTCGCCGAGATCACGGGAGCAGCCAACGCCGGGTACAAAAAGAGAGCCGGCGAGGTTTCCCTCACCGGCTGAACTGTTTCTGGTGGAGATGGGGGCGAATCGAACGCCCCGTCCAGAAAGCTGGGCACAAGTACATCTACAAGCGTAGTCGATATTTTAGTGTCACCGGCGAGTCCTCTACCGACAAAGTCCTCTCCGGCCAGCCCAAAATCTTAGATCAATCCTATGGGCCCTCGGACCAACCGCACTGCCGGCTTTATGTCACCGTCCCCAACCCGCCGGCGATGGGTCGGATGGGTGTCGCTAGCTAATTAAGCTGCGAGGGCGTAATTATTGTCGGCAGTTATGCCATTGCCAGTTGTTTAACGAGACATCCACTGGCACCTCGGCTTGCAGTCCTTGCTCCAGACCCCCTGTCGAATCCTGGCATCCCCATGAAGTGGTACGTGTAATTATACTGACTTGAGATGGAGGCGTCAACTCTCCGCATTCCCTCATTCACCACGCACCGTTCACGGTATGAACCGTGAGATCGCTGAAATCGAGCATAGAATTAGGCATGACCGTGGCGGAACCGGCAGACAGTCCAGAGAACGGCCTCATCGATCGCTTGATGAGCCACGATATCTGTTACTTCGACGGCGGTTGCCGGGAGCCGGACCAGCGGGCCGCGCCACTCGCTCCACTCCTCAGGGACCTTGCCCAGACCAGCAACAGCCGCTTGCGCAGCGCCCTCATCGCACTGCTCCTTCGACACCCCGAGTATGCGCCCTCGGCGGAGATGGTAGCGCGTGACTGCCCGACCGGCGATCCCACCACCCGGCTGCTATTGCTGAGTACACTGATCGCGGCAGCCCTTCAAAGCGAGTGGTCGTTCACGCTCGATCTCTATCTTCCCCACCAGAAGCGCATTGAGGCCGACCACCTGGCGGTGGAGTTCGGCTTGCCCTTGCCACGCGAGGACTACGGACGTTCGTGCCTGAGAGATGCTGCCCAACTGCTGAGACAAGACTGCGTGTTCCCCGTGAATCATGAGGCCGACTGGGAGAACGCCGTTCATCGCCTGCTCGTTCAACTGGTTCGAGAGGCACGCTCCCATGGCACGTGAGCCAATCACCCAGCGGCGCATCGAGCAATTTCTTCGCCTCCTGGGGCAGCGCTATCGGGGTGGCGGACGGCTTTACCTGGTGGGTGGCACTCAGATGGTCCACGCCGGCTTTCGCGTCCAGACTGAACGCATCGACTACACTGTGCAACTCGAGGGCGACGATCAGCAGTTTACGACAGCTGTACGGTCGCTTATTCGAGAGCTACATATAAGCGTTGAACCGGCTGAGCCGGGCGATTTTATCCCCTTACCCATGGGTTGGGAGGACCGAAGTCGCTTCATCGGTCGCTATGGGCGGCTCGATGTGCATACCTTCGATCCGATTTCTACGGCCTTATCAAAGATCGAGCGCGGCTCCAGCCGGGATATTGACGACGTGCTGGCGCTCCTCCGACGCGAGGTTATCAGCGTTCCAGAGCTGGAGGCGGCCTTCGAGGCTATCCTCCCACGACTGGAGACTGAGTCGCTACGGGTCGATGAACTGGACTTCCGTCGCAAGTTCGAAGACTTTCTCCAACTGGCCGAGGAGTTTGAGCGGAGGCAGTGAGTGCGGGATGGAGCTTCCTGCTCACCTGCCTGCACCGCCTTTTCGCCAAACTGCCTACGCATCGAGCCGATTACAGCATCGGCTCTGGACTGCTCAACGCTATCCTCTCGCTCTCTACTGGGTGAAAAGGCGGTGCGGCGTGCGCTGCAAGTCCCTGGTGAAACGGTGCGCGAATGACGCCGCGCTCGGTGACGATGGCGGCGATCAGGCGGGCCGGAGTTACATCAAAGGCGGGATTCGCAACCTGGATGTCCTCCGGAGCGGTCCGGACGCCACGGAAGGTTGCGACCTCCAGTGGGTTCCGCTCTTCAATCTGGATATCGGCGCCGGTTGGGGTGGCCAGGTCGACGGTCGAGGTGGGGGCCACGAAGTAAAAGGGGATACCATGCGCATGGGCCAGCACGGCAACGCTGTAGGTGCCGATCTTGTTGGCGGCATCGCCGTTGGCCACAATGCGATCCGCGCCGACCATGGCGAGGTCGATCCGCCCCTGGGACATGAAATGGCCGGCCATACTGTCCGTGATCAGCGTGAAGGGCACGCCCAGTTGCTTGAGTTCCCAGGCAGTGAGCCGAGCACCCTGGAGCAGCGGCCGCGTTTCATCCACCCACACATGAATATTTTTCCCCTGCTCGTGAGCGGCCCGAATCACACCCAGAGCGGTACCGAACGCCGCGGTGGCCAAGGCCCCGGCGTTGCAATGGGTCAGCACCTGGGCTCCATCTGGAATCAGATCGGCCCCGTGGAGCCCCATCGCCTGGTTGGCCGCTACATCCTCGGCCAGCATCGCATCCGCTTCCGCTTGCAAAGCCGGTACCGGCACACGCGCTCCAGCCCGGCGATACGGGTCGATAACGCGCTGCATGCGCTGCAGCGCCCAGAACAGATTCACCGCGGTGGGACGGGTCGACCGAAGTCGTTCGAGGTCTCTCTCCAGACCGGCAAAATATATGTTCGAATCAACGCCCGCTTCGTCCCGGCGCAGAGCAGCCAGGACCACGCCATACGCTGCTGCAAGACCAATGGCGGGCGCGCCGCGCACGCTGAGATTGACGATCGCCTCCGCTACCTGTTCGACCCCGCGACACTCCAGAACCACCGTCTCCAGTGGCAGTTTGGTTTGATCGAGCAGGTACAGGGCGCCGTCGCGAAACTCCAGCGTGTTCATCAAAGTGCCGCCAGCACACCGCGAATGAGTGCGCTAAATTCGTCATACACCCGGTAGGCTGTCTCCACGACCTCCGCGTGATAGAGCTTCCGAGGCAGGACCCCCGCGGCCATGTTGGTAATGCAGGAGATGCCGAGAACCTCCATGCCCATATGGTTGGCCGCGATCACTTCCAGCACGGTGGACATGCCGACTGCGTCCGCGCCCAGGGTGCGGGCCATGCGCACCTCGGCCGGAGTCTCATAGGTCGGTCCCCGCAGTCCCAGGTAGATGCCCTCCGCCAGCGCCAGACCGCTGGCGGAGGCCGCCTGCTGGGCCAGCGCGCGCAACTGCGGGCTGTAGGCCTCGGTCATATCTGGAAATCGAACACCCAGGCGGTCATCGTTTGGGCCGACCAACGGATTTTCGCCGGTGAGATTGATGTGGTCAGCGATGGTCATCAACGTGCCGGCGTGGTACGCCGGGTTCACGCCGCCGGCCGCATTGGTGATGAGGATGGTCTCGATCCCCAGTCGATGCATGGCACGGACGGGGAGTACCACCTGGTCCGGTCGGTAGCCCTCATATAAATGGGCCCGGCCAGACATGGTGAGTACCGGCAGGCCCTGCAGGTGGCCAACCACCAGCATGCTCTCGTGACTGGGCGCCGTCGAGACCGGAAAATACGGAATCTCACTATATGGGATGACGACCGGATCAGCAATTTCTTCCGTCAACGGCCCAAGCCCGGAGCCTAAAATAAGACCAACCTGGGGCTGTTGGCGCATGCGTCGGTTGATGGCATCGGCGGCGCGCTCGGCCTCGTCGTAGGCAAAGTGACTCTCCGTCGCCATCAGCCCGCCGCCCGCTCGGCCAAGGAGAGAGCTGTCGCCTGGGCCGCGTACCTCGCCGCTTCAACGTCGACGGTGAGCACCTCACCGCCTCGCACGACCTGGCTACCGTTCACCCACACAGCATCGATCTGCCGCGCACTGAAGGCATAGACCAGATGCGCGATGTACGTCTCAGGGCCGAACACCGGCACGGCAACGGTATCCGCCAGGTCGAGCACGACCAGATCGGCCCGAAAGCCCTCGCACAACACGCCGATATCGGGTAGGTGCACGGCCTTGCCTCCCAGCCGTGTAGCCATCCACAGCGCCTCTGTGGCCGAGAGCGGTTTGGGGTCGAGCGCGGAGACCTTGGCCAGGAGCGGCGCCAGCCGCATTTCTTCCCACACATCGAGATTGTTATTGGTACACGCGCTGTCTGTGCCGAGCCCCACCGCGATCCCATGCGCCAGCATTTCGACCACGGGGGCGATACCGCACCCGAGTTTGGCGTTGCTCTGGGGACAGTGGGCTACCCCCACTCGATTCCTGGCATAAATTTCATAGTCGCCCTCGGTCAACCAGACGCTATGGGCGCCGATGACCGGGCCATCGAAGAACCCGATATCCTCCAGAGCAGCGACGATACTGCAACCGCCGAGGTCGTACGAGTCACGCTCCTGTTTGGTTTCCACCAGGTGGATATTCACCGGAAGGTGTTCTTCCTGGGCTTGGTGAGCCAACTCTGCCAGGGTCTCCAGCGAGACGGTGTATGGCGAGTGTGGACCGAGACCGGTGTGGATTCGGCCGTGGCTCCCCTCCCATCGACGGCAGAAGTCGAATCCGCGGCGTATCTGTAGTTCAACGGGACCCAGGATAGGTGTCCAGATCGGCACGTCCAGGATGGCCGGCGTGATCAACGCTCGCAGGCCGACGTCAACCGCCGCCCGCGCTAACTCATCCTCGAAGAAGTACATATCGACATACGTTGTGACCCCGGCCCGCAGCATCTCGATGCCGGAAAGCAGCGAGCCGGCATACACGTCGTCTGCCGTTAACTTGACCTCTCTGGGCCAAACGCGATCCCGTAGGAATACCATCAGGTCCACATCGTCGGACAGACTACGCAAGATCGACATACCGGAGTGGGTGTGCGCATTGACGAGCCCCGGCATCACCAATTTGCCGCCGGCATAGAGGCGAGTATCGTACTCTCCCTGATACGATGGACCGACATAGCAGATCGTGTCGTCATCCAACACCACGTCGCCGGGGTCGAACACCGTGTGTTCCTCGTCACAGGTCACCACCACGGCGCCGGCCAGTACCGTCCTCACGGCCTTTCCTTCTCAGCTACCGCGCTGGTATCGCCGTGGGCGGTACTACCGTTCCGGCCGCGATGAGGGTTTTATAGTGATTCGCCTGAGCAACGATGGATTTGGACACCACAGAGGACGGGCTGGCGAAGCCAGTTGCTCCCTGCGCGGCGCCATAAAAGTGATCGTACGGCTTGAATCGCCCCGTATTGACATCCTGAATGATGTCCCGAACTGCCACGTCGACCCGTTTCACGGCACTGGTGATAATCGAACTGCCGAGATAACCCTGGTCAGCATCAACACCGATACCGTACCGGCCGCGCGCCTGGCCGGCGCCCAGGTACCCAAATCCACTTTGCGCTGCCACCTGGAAGAGGATATCAGCGCCACTGTCAATCTGATTGAGGCCAAAGGCTCGTCCCGCCCGCTCATCGGTGAATGACTGGGAGTAGTCGCCCAGCACTTTGATCGTCGGATCGACCCGCTTGGCCCCCGCTACATACCCCGCGAGATAGCGATTGACCGGAGGAATGTCCATTCCACCCAGATAGCCAATGGTGTTGTGTATCGCGTGGCCGACGTGTTGCTTTTCCATGAGGCCGGCGATTACCCCAACGAGATAGCCAGACTCCTGCTCTTTAAAAAAGAGGTTCGCCACGTTGGGCAGGTCTGCCTCGTGGGCCGGCGCATCCTGGGGACGTGCATCCACGATGGCAAAACGCTCGCCGGGGTACTCTTGCGCCACCTGATACACAGCGCGGGCCATGCCGGTTCCAACCGCGATAACAATACTGGCGTGGGACTGGGCCAGTCGGGTGAGATTTCGAACGTAATCGGCGTCCACCTTTGATGGCAGCACCTGGTCCTTGATGCCCATCCGCTGCCTCGCATCTCGCACTCCCAGCCACGCCAACTCATTGAACGACTGATCGTGCAGGCCACCCGTATCGGTGACGAAGCCGGCTAACAAGTGCTGTGCCGGCACTTTAGAAGCCAACGAAACAGCCGTCGAGGTGGCAGACGGCGATCCGCCTGAAGACGTGCCGCAGGCGCTCAAGCCCACTACGATGGCGAGCACGCCAAGCAGCCCCCCGACCCGTCGGTATCGCTTCATGTCAACTCCCTATCAGCTCGCGCTCCAGCCTGTTTCCCGGCTTTGCCAGGAGACTGACGCGCGGTCACGACATGATACCCGATTGCCTCTGGCCCATCCCGGCGCCCCGGATCAATCCACCACCTGGCGCTCCTATACTTGAGTCACCACTTCCCTGGACGCCAGGAGCGCCATGAACAGTACGCAGCTATTCAAGCCGAAGCACGGGGTAGGACCGCTGCTGCTCTGTATGCTCGTCATGCTGGTGCCAACCATAGCGCGCTCGACGGAGGCGGACTCCGCTACTCTGCGCGGCCCCACGCCCATACTGAGCTACCACTATAAGGCGGACGATCTCCGCTATCGGGGAGGCCCGGTGGTGCCATCATCTATCAGTTACGTCATCTTCTGGCGGCCACGCGGAGTCCGCTTCGAACCACAGGGCAACGATGCCCGCTACATGACCCTGATGCAGCGCTATCTGAGCGATGTGGGAGGAACGCCCTTCTTCAACATCCTGACGCAATACTCGTACGGCCCATCCGGGACACGGACAACTGCGCGAGACGCCCTGGCCCACCGGGTCTATGATCGACTGGTTCTGGATGGTCCGATACGAAATACGACGCACGTAGGCGGTGTCTATCTCGATACCACGCCCTACCCGCGAGCGGGCACGGAAGCCGACCCAATCCGCTATCCGGACTTCCTATCCGAGGTGCTCCGCGCCATGCGAGCCAAACGCTGGACCGCCGGGATAACGCACATTTTCTACCTCTTCACGGCAGGCGGTCCTCGCGCCTGCTTCGTGGGCAAGACGCAATGCCTGCCCTCCCAGGGGTGCGCGACACACGTCTCCTACGGCCCCTCGCGGGCGCCGATCATCGTGGACGTGATGGCCGATGTGGCAGCATTTCGAGCGTGCCGAAGTCAGGAAACGGCGGGGAAATATGCGTACCGCAGCGTCAATCATGACACGCTCGCCGATTTTGAGGTGACGATCCTCTCACACGAGCAGTTTGAGACGATTACCGATCCACTGGACGGCAATAGCGTGACCCCGGTGGCAACCAACGGCTGGTACGACAAGAACCCCTCCAGCGGGGAGATCGCCGACAAGTGCGAATCCATCCTGGACCCCATACTGAGTGCGCACCTGGATAACGTGAAACTCCATGCGCATCGCTACCACGTGCAGGAGGAGTGGAGTAACGTCGACCACAACTGTGTTACGACTTATCGCGGGCCGCATTCGTGAGAAAGGGACGTTAGCCTTTCAGAGCGCGGTGAACAGCTGGTGAACCAGGTTCGGGAGAAACGGGCCAAGGGATACGGTGGCGCCCACGACCAGGCATGACAGAATAGCGGCCGGCAGGGCCAGACCGTCCACGATTTTGGATTGTGCTTGACAAACGAGGGTATTCATGGCTAGGCCGCCTCCTGCATCGTCGTTTTTGCTGGTAGGTACATCTAACCATGAAGGTACCGGCGGGCCTACAGGCGGTGGTCCTATTTCAGCAAGGACTTTCATCCTGTCAGCCCGGCGCCGGCGCCCCATCGGAATAGCGAGTGTGCTGCCGGTGGTTCGTCACGACTGCACCGCCCCACCATCGACATTGATGGCCTGACCATTGATGCCACGCCCTGCCTCGCTGGCCAGTAGGACGCAGACCGCCGCCACTTCGTCTGGCATCACCAGGCGTCCCTGCGGCGTCAATAGTGCAGCCAGCGCCTGATCCGGCGAGCGTCCCGTGGTCTGGACAATGTGCTGGATGGCGCCTCGCGTCATGGGACTATCGACGTAGGCCGGGCACACGCTATTAAACGTGACGCCGCTGCGAGCATACTCGGCGGCGAGCGATCGCATCAGTCCCAGCAGGCCATGTTTCGCCACAGTGTATGCGGCAATGTAGGGAGCGCCCACCTTTCCCGCGATGGAGTTGATGGCGATTACGCAGCCGTCGTGCCGCTGCAGCATACCGGGTAGCGCCGCTTGCGTGAGATAGAACGCGCCGGTTAAATCGACCGCCAGCGTGCGCTCCCAGGTGGCGTCGTCGAGATCGACAAATTTTTGGGCTGTCGCCATACCGGCGTTGTTCACCAGCACATCCAGATGTCCCCAGCACGCATCGCACTCGGCTATCGCCTGGGCGCACTGATTCCGGTCAGTCACGTCCAGTACGATTGCAACTGCATCGGCGCCCAGGGCGCCACACGCCTCGGCCGCGGCTTCGACCTCGACGCGAGTTCGGGCAGCCACCGCTATTTTCGCTCCCTCGGCGGCAAATGCCAGCGCAATAGCTCGACCAATGCCGCGGCCACCACCCGTAATCAGGGCTGTTCGACCGGTCAGCGCTGTCACGGGCGCACCGCTGGCCCGGCGTTGAGCGGGCGCCAATCGGCGCCATCCACACCACCCAGAGACAGCTCCCCAGGCTCGACCGCCCTTTCCTCGCCGGCGAGAAACTCGCTCCTTCTGGGACATCCGCATTCACGCATAACTTAGAATATGTCCGATTCAGCTTCTTTATGCGGGTGATCGAATGCGGGGCCGAATCGTACCTGGATGTACAACGGAAGTGGAGTGAAGCCCGTGCCCGTGTCGACTGAAAACTCGCAACATATCTTCGATGCGCTGAAATCGGCCGACGTTCGGCTCATGTCGGCACTGCCCGAGACCTGGTTGGTCCATTTGATCCGCCTTGCGGAGAACGATCCGGACACCGTGCTGATTCGCCTGGCGAAGGAGGAAGAGGGAGTGGGCATCTCGGCGGGCGCTCATCTCGCCGGCGTAAAATCGGCCATGCTGATGCAAAATCACGGCTTTCTGGCCAGCATCAACGGTATCGTGTCGCTGGCCATGCTGTACAAAATACCGCTGCTGATGCTGATCAGCCACCGTGGCGACCTGGGAGAACGAGACCCGTGGCAAACGCAGGGCGGCATGGCAACCATTCCCGTCTTGCGAGCACTGGGCATCCCACACTACCCGCTGGAGAATCCAGGCCAGGTGGAACGTCGGATCCATCACGCGCAGCATCTAGCTGAAGCGTCGCTTACCCCGGTTGCCCTCCTGCTGACGCGCGAGTTGATGTGGGAGGAGGCATGAAGCGCATCGATGCGCTGGAGGCAATCTATCCCGCGATCGCCGAGTGCGTCGTGGTCACCATCATGGGCGCGGTGGCCGCGGAGCTGTACTCTCTGGGGCACCGGAGCAATTTCTTCTATCTGGAACATGCCATGGGACTGGCTTCCTCCATGGGACTCGGCATCGCTCTAAGCCGGCCCGATCAGCAGGTGGTGGTACTGGACGGAGATGGATCAGCACTGATGAATCTGGGAACCTTCACCACCCTGGCTCGCTATCACCCCCCCAACCTCACGCACCTTATTTTCGATAATGAGAGCCTCCTCTCGGTGGGCGGCTTCCCCACCGCCACGGCAACCGGCTCAGACCTTGCGGCTATCGCGCGCGCGGCCGGCGTGCCCGAATCCTCCTGTCACGATACCCCAGCGGGCTTGCAAGCCGCCGTGACGCTGGCGCTAACGACGCGCCGATTGAGCTGCATCGTGGCCAAGGTCGAGGCGGTTGGCCCTGCCTCCTTCCATATGGACCTGACCATGCTGGAGAACCGGTTCGAGTTCCGACGCTATTTCAAGAACCTGGGCGCACCGCCGCCATTCCCCCACCAAGGAGAGCCCGCGTGAACATCACCAATTCAACGGTTCTAACCGATCTGATCCAGGCCCTAGCGACCGGCCAATTGCGCATCGTGGACCTGACCCAGCCGCTGGATGCCGACGCGCCCATCTTGCCCTTGCCGTCCACCTGGCCCAACACTCCCCGCTTCTCACTCCACGAGATCTCCCGCTACGACGAGCGCGGCCCAGCCTGGTACTGGAACTGGTTCGAGACCGGAGAGCATACCGGGACCCATTTCGACGCTCCCATTCACTGGATCAGCGGCCAGCATCTGAAAGATGCCACGGTGGACACCATACCACCTTCCAGCTTTGTGGCGCCCGCCTGTGTGATTGACGTCACGGCGGAGGTCGCCGAGGATCCGGACTTTTTACTGAGCCCGGAGGCTGTTCGGGCCTGGGAGCGTCTGCACGGCGAGATTCCGGCCGGCGCCTGGGTGCTCCTGCGCACCGGATGGTCCAAACGCACGGAGGAGGATAAGTACCTGAATGTCGGCGCGGACGGCGCGCACACACCAGGATGGACGGTGGACTGCTCACTCTTTCTGGCCGAGGAACGCGACGTCATCGGCGTCGGCGTGGAGACGGTGGGCACCGATGCGGGTCAGGCGCCCACCTTCGATCCGCCGTTCTGCAATCACTTCACCATGCATGGCCATGGAAAATACGGGTTGGCAAGTCTGTGCAACCTGGATCAGCTTCCTCCCACCGGATCGGTACTTATCGCGGCGCCGCTAAAGATTACGGGTGGGTCGGGAAGTCCAGTTCGAGTCGTGGCCATTGCACCGCACGACGAAGCCACGGCCACAGCGTGATGGATGCCCGCGCTCGACTTCAATCGCTTGTTCGAGGACAAGCGGCTCAAGCACTGGTGTCAGGAGGTCGAGCCAGTAGCCTATTTCGCGCCTCCCACAACTCCGGAAAGAAATGGTAGTCCAGAGTCTGCTGCAGATAGCGACTGCCGGGAGAGCCGCCGGTGCCCGGCGCCCCATCGCCGATGACGCGCTGCACCAGCGTCATGTGATGGAAGCGCCACTCACGGAAACGCATTTCATAATCACTAAACGCCTCCGCTAAACGGTAGACGTCCGCGTGATCGCTCGGGTGCGCATAGACGTCGACCAGGACTTCGATTGGTTCCGGTCCACTGCGAGCGACGACCAGGAGGAAGGCATCGTGCAGACTCACGGGCCAGCGCGCCAATATGGCGGGAACGTCAGCCAGACGCTCGGCCAGCTTGAAATGTGCCGCGCGCCGAAGTCCCGAAGCCAACTCCAGCTCCCGAAACTGCTCGGACTCAAAGCCGCTGGCCGTCTTTAGCAGTCCGCGAAATGCCTGAAACTCGATCGGAGGTAGGCTTTCGAGGATCTCTACCTCCTTGCACAGTACGTGCATGATCCGATCGACGCGATCGAGCACGTGCGTGGCTTCGGGCAACTCATTGCCCTGCAGAAGATCAATGGCCAGGCGGAGTTCGTGCAAGATCTGCTTGAACCAGAGTTCCTGAGTTTGCTGTACCACGATAAAAAGCATCTCACCGTGGACGGGCGGGCGACGCAGCGGAGATTGCAGGGCTAGCAACTCCGGGACGCGCAGATATGACCCGTAGGTGAGCCTGTCCGGCTCCGTCTTACCTGTTGCCACCGGCTCGCCTCCCTCTCCATGTATGTGCATCTCGCGTGTCTCAATCGGGGACTTCAGCCTTCCCCACTTTCGGACCATGGCTCGTACGTGTTCAGTACGTGTCAGCTTCCCACCCGCTTCCGGGACTTCCGTACCATCCTTCCCTTTGCTCCCACTCGACGGCCAATTTCTATCGCCCGGTACACTGGTAACCGCTACTCTAGTAGCAGTATGAACTCAATGAACCTCGACCAGCGCGGGGAGGCCGACCAGGAGCGCATCGCGCTCCTGGGTGGCGAGCGTGCGGCCCGCCGGCAAGCCGAGGAAGCACAGAAACGTTTTGAGTTCCTGGCCGAGGCAAGCAACGTGTTGGCGAGTTCGCTCGACTACCAAACGACGCTGGCCAGTGTTGCTGAACTGGCCGTACCGCATGTCGCGGACTGGTGCACGATTCACATTCTTCAAGAAGACGGTTCCGTTCGTCAGATAGCAGTAGCCCACGTCGACCCCGCGAAGGTTCGATGGGCGCGCGAGCTTGAACAGCGCTACCCGTATGATCCGAACGCTCCCTCCGGCGTCCCCAACGTCCTGCGTACCGGACGGTCGGAGCTGATAGAGCACATCTCAGATGAGATGCTGGTCGCTTCCGCGGTGGATGAGCATGCCCTGCAGATTTTGCGAGAGCTAGGGCTCAGTTCCGCTATGACCGTGCCGCTGCAAGCGCGTGGCAGGACGCTAGGGGCAATTACCTTCGTCTCAGCCGAGTCAGCTCATAATTACGATGCGACGGAGTTAGCCCTGGCCGAAGACCTGGCACGACGCGCCGCGATGGCGGTCGATAACTCGCGGCTCCACCGTGAGGCGCAGCAGGCGGCCGCCCTGCGAGCCGCCATCCTCGCTCAGATCACCGACGGTCTGGCAATTGCCGATCCATCCGGAACGATTTCCTTCATCAATGCAGCTGGAAGGCAGATCCTGGGTATTTCAAACTCGGCCATCGATGTGGACGCCGAAGTACTGCGAATCTGGAGCCGCAAAGGAGAGCCCGATGCGTTCGCGCAATCCCCTTTGTCGCGCGCGGTAGTACACGGTGAGACCGTAATCAACGAAGAGGTTCACCTGCAGTGGGAGGATGGCGCCATTATTCTGGAGGCCAGTGCCGCGCCCGTCGTCGCCATGGACGGAACTCGACTGGGTGGTGTCGCGACGTTTCGAGACGTGACCGCGCAGCGCGATCTTGAGCGACAGAAGGACGACTTTCTATCGGCCGCTGCTCATGATTTGAAGACACCGTTAACAACCATTAAGGGGCTTGCGCAAATTCTGCGGCGTCGAGCGGCACGAGCACAGACGCCCGAGACCGATACGCTCCTCGACGGGCTGCAACGGATCGATACCACCAGCACCCGAATGGCAGGTCTGATCAATGAGTTGCTCGACGTCACCCGGATCCACACGGGCCAACCATTGGATCTTATTCTGGAGCCGATTGACCTGGTCGCCCTGCTGAGGTCACTGGTAGACGAACAGCAGCATACCACCGAGCGGCACACACTTCATCTGGAGGTATCGACAACCGAACTGATCGGCCTCTACGACCGGGCACGCCTGGAGCGAGCATTGATCAACGTCCTGTCGAACGCCATCACCTACAGTCCGCAGGGCGGCAATGTGTGGGTCAGACTCACTCTGTCGGATGACAAGTCACACGCCGTGGTGGACGTTCAGGACCAGGGTCTCGGTATTCCAGCTACCGACGTGCCTCGAGTCTTTGAGCGTTTCCATCGCGCCAGCAATGTGGCCGGCGCCATATCCGGCACCGGCATTGGCCTGGCCGGAGCTCGGCAGATTATCGAGGAACATGCCGGGACTATCAACGTACGCAGTGAAGAGGGCCGCGGCACAACCTTCACCGTCTGCTTGCCCCTCGATCACCGTCCCTCTTCAGATAATGAACCGCCTGGCACCGGCGTCTAGCTCCAAAAAGACATGATCATACGGTAAGCAGCAAGTACGGCTGTTCCGGCGACTCGCGCTTCATGATGGCTAGAGCCACGTTGTAGACGGCAATCCCCTTGTTGGTCTTACCGGCGTGCGTGCCGTTATGCGCGTGTCCATGCACGGCGACCGTGGCGTTGAAGCGGTCGATCGGGTCCGCTAGACGGGACGAGCCGAGGAACGGAAAAATCTCGGGAGGCTCGCCCTCGACCGTGCCGCGGACTGGCGCATAGTGGAGCACCGCGATTTTGTGGGGGGTGCGCAAGCGTGCAAGGCTACTCTCGAGCCGGAGCGCCTCGTCCAGCGATTCCCGGACGAAGGCTTTGATCGAGGCCTCTCCAAAGGGAGTCAACTCGTGCTGATCGAAGCCGCCACAGAAACCCTTCACCCCCGCGAAGCCGATTCCCCGCGTCTCGTACGGCTCATCGTCCAGCATGGTGATGCCGCCCTCGCGCAGAATCTTGACCACTTCGTTCCCCTGGCCGGATTCCACATCGTGATTACCCAGCACGGCCACCGCGGGCACGGGACAGTGGATCAGATCTTCCGCCAGGATCGCAGCCTCGGACGGAAGTCCTCGGTTGGTGAGATCGCCGCACAGCACGAGCAGGTCCGCGGAGCGACCAATATCGATCAGCAACTCTCTTATCTCTGACCGATTCGTCTCGTTGACGTGCATGTCGCCAAGCGCCGCAACTTTGACGACTGTTTCACTCATCTGTGCGGCGCCGCGCAGCCCACGTCATCGCTCACGATACCCCCACTCTTCGATATCGACCTGATACTGTAGCTTGGACAACAAAGGCCCACGGCATATCTTTTCAACCGGAACCGGCGCCGTCAGCTGCGCTTGTTCCCGAGACAGCAGCTCTTCCATGACCCACGTCGGCGCCGTGTCTCTCTCCGCCGGATAGATCCAGCGAAATTGAATGAGGTGAGCCAGCAGCACTTCCCAGTGCGGCTCCATGCGCAGCAGGAGACGGTGCCAGTCAAGATCCCGTCCCTGCCGGCGCAGCAGGTGCATGACGTCCGCACCGTCGAAGCGGTCGCGGTCCTGCACCAGCGCCTTGGTCCAAAACACCTCCTCCGGCGCCACCAGCAAGACCTCACAGCCCATCAGGGTCACTCTCGGGGCGTGCTCGAACCAACTGTCATCAACCGGACAGACGTTATTCCGCGAACCAAAAATGAGGTCCACGAGATGGTCGCCATGGAACACTTTCGCCAACCAGGTAGCATCCGTAATCTCGGTCGCGTACCCTGCCTCGCTCAATACGTGCAAGAGGCGGGCATGGTCGCTCGTCTTGCAGAATACATCCAGGTCCTTGGTATCGCGAACCATGTCGGCGTAGTGCCGCATGGCGTATGCTCCGCCGACCATAAACGGAATCTGGCTTTCTATCAGGATGGCAAGAGCGGAGCCATAAAAGCCTTCCGCGTCGCCTGTCGGCCTGCTTTTCTTCATATCGGTCCCACCTTCACTCCTGTGAGGATCAGCGTGTGCAAGAGGAACGCCAGCGACAGAACACGCTCGGGCGAATGAACTGAGCCGGACCAGCCCCAGACAGCAACCGGTCCTGAGCGTTTAGTATGAAGGCACCGCGGCATTCTTTGTCTCCATTGGCAGTGGGGTCGCTGGAATGCGAAGCACATCTACATGGGCAAACCCAACCGGAGGTAACCAATGACACGTCTAGCTCCGCTTATCATCGTAGCGACACTTCTCACTGCATGGACCACGCCACACGTTCTAGCACGCTCCGCTCACGGTCAACTGGTGATCGCGCCCCGCCAGGTTCACCCCGGCGGCACGCTGTTTCTCTCCGGCTCTGGATTCGCCCCGCGCAGTTCACTTCATGTGCAGATGCGCTGCGGGAACGCACCAGTGATGCATGAAGCAGGAGGACCGGTGACCAATGCCAGAGGACAATTTGTGGCATTCACGGCGTCATCCCCACGGATGCGTACCAATCGCTCCGAAAGCTGCATGGCAACAGTGCTCGGTCAACATTTGTTGCAAGCACATGCGTCGTATCAACTCGTAGGGACCAACCATGCGCTGGCCGCCTGTGCACTGAGAATCTGCTTGAAAGTCACGGCCATTCTGGTCAGGCTCCGCAACTATGCTCAGGGAAACATTACCGTTGCCGGCTGGCCCGGAGCCGCGGCGGATATTACGGTGGTTGAACCGAACGGCACCCTCAAACGGCATCACCTGGTACTCGACTGGCGTGGAGCGGGAGCACTGAGGCTCCGCATCGCACCGGGACTGCGCAAGGGAGTCAAGGCACGGGTGCTGGTGCAAGCGCGACTGGGCCGGATCACCGGCGTTAGCGCGGCGCCATTTGGCGTTCTTCCTGGCGGCCGCTAAGCTCTAACGTTTCCCTCTGGACCGCCTATGGCTCGATGCGCTGGACGCCAGGGATGTTTCGGATGCCACGGTCGAAGCTCACGATCGTGGAGATGCTCTCTGCCTCGGCCATTGCAATGAGGTAGGCATCGGTGAAGTGCCGACCGGCCTCATAAAGCTGAATGGTTCGGTGGAGAAGGGACGCGCTGTCGCAGCGCACGGCGGGAAGCGCCAGCACCGCCAAAAGCAACCGCGTTACTGCGGCTCGCGGCTGTCTGTAGACGCTCTGGAGGACGAAGACCAGTTCGGCCGCAACCAGGTCGACGAGGAGAAGATCCTGCGGGGCTGCGGAACTCAAGAAAATAGTGGCACGCCGCGCCTGGTCCTCGGGCTCGCCTGTAAAGTATCGAACCAGAATGTTCGTGTCGAGGATCTTCATCACCGTAGGCCGCGGACCGCGGCAGTCCAGGCAGCCTCCCGCTGTGCCGACCAGTCGGCCGGGTCAACGTCGGACGGCACTGCAACGCTGCCAGCCAGCTCGAAGAAGTCTGGGAGCTTCTCCAACTCGAAGCCGGGTCCTTCCTCGCCTTGGTCGTCCTCGGGCCGGATGAGCGCCCGTCCGTCCGCCAGACGGAACATTACACGGTCGCCGGCCTGAAGGCCGAGGGCTTTTCGCACCTCAACGGGAATAGTGATCTGCCCTTTACTCGTGATCGTTGCGGGGATCTGCATGCCCTTACTTTAGCAGAACCGTAAGGTACGGGGTAAGGATATGTCTTCGCTGACCACCTGTATGAACTCTGGTCGCACGGCGTCGGCCAACCACACCTGCTCGTTACCACGAAAAAACCGAACGCCGTCGCGGTGGGCGGCGCCTGCCTCAATCAACAGAATCACCACCTTTCCAGCTTTCCGGCTGCCGACTTGATGGGCGGTGACTCGGTCCACCGACAGGTGCACGTATCGTCGTTTCATCGGTCGCAGCCCTTCACGCAGTACCGCGGACAGAGCGCGATCGGTCGTGCCGTGGAAGAGAATGTCTGGCGGGCGCGCCGACAGCAGATGCACGCTCACTGCCCCCGAGTGGCCGTAGAGCGCGCGTATCTTCCCACCTCGCAATTCGAACCGACGCTTGTCCGACGCGGCATTCATCCGGATCAGATCTTCCTCTCGCAGCGTCCTCCACTGCCGGCGACGTGTCCGTAGGGCATCGAGCAGGACTGCAACATCCACCCAACCATCGGAGTCCGGCCGCAACCCGTACTGCTCGGGTGCATGTCGTAGGGCATGCGAGACAGTCTTACTGAGGGATACCGTAAAGGCATCCATGGCAGTACCTTAGGGACGCCTTCTCATCTATTCAACGCAGCGAGCCAGAGTCAGGCATCGCCTCGGGGCGGAACAAGCGCTCTCGGGCCGCAATAAACTCGTCTTCAGACAGAGTCCCCGATGCGTGCAACTCGTTCAGCTTCGCTAACTCCTCGTCGCGCTCAATGGCCGCGGCATCGTAGGTCCCCGGTCTGTATTCCTGTCCATGCAGCCCCGTCTTGAAGGCTCGCACCGTTTCCGCCAGCAGCTCTTTGCCGCCTTCAACCGTCTCATCCATTTCAATTCCCCTCTCGCGTGATGCTCATACGGTCAATTCAACCAATGGTACTTGGGAGCCGTCTATGGTCTACCTTTATCGCACGTCGCGCCGTGTCATACGATGGGTTGAGGGATTGTCCCGCGCGACAGCCCCCATTCAGTCGCAGTCGAACCCGACCGTCATCGTTAACGAGGAGAATGAATGGTGTTCACCGAGCGTGGAAGAACCCTGCTCATGGTAGTTCCGCTGATGACCGCGATCCTGCTCAGTTCAGCCGCTTCGGTGAGTCGAGCAGCCGCGCCCCACGCATCCGGCCAGACGCTCAATATCGCGATGATCTCGGACGTCAACTTCCTGGACCCAAACCTCGCCGGCTCCTACTATGATCGTCAGATCCTGAACAATGTCACCGACAAACTGTTCGACCTCGATGCCAGGGGCCGGATCGTCCCGATGTTGGCGACGCACTCTACGGTCTCGAAAGACCACATGACCTACACCCTCACCCTTCGCCACGGCGTGAAGTTCCAGGATGGAACACCGTTTAACGCTGCCGCGGTGAAGTTCAACCTGGATCGTTATCGTCAGCCCACCTCGGCCCGCTATCCAGAGGTCAAAGATATTACGTCGGTGACGGCGGCCGGCGCCTACACCGTAAAGATCAAGCTCGATGCGCCCTTCTCACCGCTCCTCTCGATCTTCACCGACCGTTCCGGCATGATGATGTCTCCCAAGGCAGTCCAATCCGAAGGGCTGAACTTTACGCTGCACCCGGTCGGGACCGGTCCCTTCATCTTCCAGGATCGCGTCAAGGGCGACCACATCACACTGGTGCGCAATCCACACTATTGGCGGAAGGGATATCCCAAGGCGAGCAAAGTAGTCTTCAAGATCTTCACCGATCCCAATGTCCAGCTGGTCAACGTGCAGTCGGGCCAGGTGGATCTGATAGACGACGTGACCTCCCAAAACGTTGCCGCCGTCCGCAACGACAAAAACCTGAAGTACATCAACAAGGCCGGGTATGCCTTCGCCGGTTTCTGGCTCAACACGCAATCCCCTCCCTTCAACAACAAGAGCGTGCGCGAGGCTGTCTCGCTTCTGATCGACCGCAAGGAGTTTGTGAGAGTCACCGCGGGTAAGACCGCCACGGCGGCAAATTCACCGTTTGGCCCCGGCGAACTGGCCTACGGGAGCTGGGACAAACCGCCGGCTCGAGATGTGAAGAAGGCCAAGCAACTGCTGGCCAGAGCCCATGTCTCCGATCTCTCGTTCACCTTCAAGACCACCACCGCACCGATCAGTACGCAGCAGGCCCAGATTATCGCCAGCTACCTGCAGGCCGGTGGCTTCACCATGAATATTCAGGCAGAGGATTTCCCCACCATCCTGAGTGACGGCGCCAAGCACAACTTCCAGGCAGCAGCCATTGGCTGGTCGGGCCGTCCGGACCCCGACCAAAACATCGCCAGTTGGATCTCGCCCGGCGCCACCTACAATTACGGCCAGTACTCCAACGCGACCGTCAATAAGTACATGCTTCTGGCGCGACGCCAGGTAGTGGCCAAAAAGCGACAGGCGGATTACGGCAAGATCGCAGCGCAGCTCAACCAAGATCAGCCCTACATCTATCTGGACCACGCGAACTACTCGATGGCGTCGACCAAGAAGCTGCAAGGATTCGTCTCCGTACCGGACGGTATCATCCGCTGCGTGGGCTTGTATCTGTCGAAGTGATGGAGTGCAGGAGCGCTCACTTGAGGCCCAGCGGCCCAGAGCATGGCCGCTGGCTCCCCGACCCGTGAACCAGGAGCGAAGAAACCATGACCGATGCACTCTTGCTGGTCGGCGACAGTCAGACCGATCAGAATCTGTACTACAAGACCAACTTTCTGGCCGAGGGATTCGCCTATCTGGAAATGGACGGGCAGCGGACCATCGTGGCCAGCTCCATGGAGCGAGGCAGGGCCGCGAAGGAATCGAGCGTCCCCACCATTCGGACCTTTGACGACTACGGGTACCAGCAGGCCATGGCCGAACTCAAGGACCGCAATCGCGCCTTTGCCACGGTCCTGACCCGAGCTGTGCAGGACATGGGGGCAGACCGAGTCGTCGTCGGTCCTCGCTTCCCACTGCTGTACGGCGAGAGTCTGCGCGGCGATGGCCTGGACGTGAAGGTCGACTCCGAACTGCTCGTCCTCCAACGGAGGCAAAAGTCCGAGGACGAAATTGCAGCCATCGAGGAGGCGCAGCGAGCGGGCGAGGCCGCCGCTGCCCGAGCGCTGGAGATGCTGCGGCAGTGTGAAGAGCGAGATGGCGTGCTGCAGTACGAGGGTACCCCCCTCACCTCGGAACGACTTCGACGTGAGATGGAAGTAACCATGGTCCGCGAGGACATGGATGTGTCCCGCAGCCCCACCGTGGCAGGCGGACCGGGGGCGGCCGATCCGCACTGGGCGGGGTATGGACCGCTCAGGGCGAACGAGGCGATCGTCATGGACATCGTGCCGAGAAGTAAGAAGACGCGCTATTACGCGGACATGACACGGACCATCGTGCCGGGACAGCCCAGCGATCAACTCCAGGCCATGTACGACGCCGTGCTGCGCGGCCAGGAAGCAGCCCTGCGTCAAATCCGAGCCGGCGCCAACGGCCGCGACGTGCATCGAGCCGTGCAGCAGGTGTTTCGCGAGGCAGGCTTTGACCGCGCCGAGGGCGGCCCACGATACATCCACAGCACCGGCCACGGCGTCGGACTGGACATCCACGAGCCACCCGGCTTGAGCACGCTCGATGTCGAACTCCTGGAGAACGAGGTGATCACAGTCGAGCCAGGGCTCTACGACCCGGATATCGGCGCCGTACGCGTCGAAGACTTGGTAGTGGTGACCAGGGGTGGCTATCGAAACCTGACGCACTTTCCGAAGGACTTCGTGGTGTCGTGAGATGGGCCGGAGGCGGAGGGCATCGTCCCCGGTCCATCCGTACGGGCTCTCAGATACGTCAATGCGGCAAGCACACGGGATGCTGGTGCATCAACAAACCATGATGGCGCCACTGTTGCTCCGGAATCATACCTTACAGGCTCTCGCGCCAGGTGAGTCGGCACGCGATCTGACAACGTGACGGGACCGGTCGCAGTGCCACGCGCGAGTCCCTCTCGCCGCTGGCGGCGGCGCCTGACGCAATTGTACGCCGGGCTCCTGCTCTATGGACTGAGCGATGGATTGCTGGTCCTGGCCGGCCTCGGTCTCGATCCGTGGGACGTCTTCCATCAGGGCCTGGCGCGTCACTCCAACCTGGCCATCGGTACCTGGGCCATCATTGTCGGGGCGGCCGTCCTGCTGCTCTGGGTGCCATTGCGCCAGCGCCCTGGTCTGGGAACGCTCAGTAATGTCGTCGTAATCGGCCTGGTGATCAACCTCACGCTCGCATTGGTCCCGGCGCCAGCCGCGCTGCCCGTACGGGTGGCGCTGTTGCTCGCGGCCGTAGCGCTCAACGGCCTGGCCACCGGGGCCTATATCGGCGCGGGTCTCGGACCGGGGCCGCGCGACGGACTGATGACCGGCTTGGCGGCACGCGGCTCCTCCATACGGGTGGTGCGCACCGGGATTGAACTCACCGTGCTGGTCTGCGGTTTTGCGCTGGGTGGTTCCGTCGGAATCGGAACGGTAGTGTATGCGCTGGGGATCGGTCCGCTGAGCCACTATTTCATCCCGCTGCTCTCCGTCAGTTCCACCGACGCCTCGCCCTCCGGCCCATCGGTCATCCCGTAACCTCGAAGCATAATTGAGCCTGACAGAAGTCCCTGTGCCGGCAAGAAACGAGAAAACGCAGGAGCACTACATCACCGCGACTATCCGCGGTCATAGGCAGCGTCGGCTTCAGAGTCCCGGTCTCGAGCGAATGAGGGTTCGAAGAGCCGGCCCCGGTCATCCCGATCCTCGGCCTGCAGCGCATGCTGTCGGACGGTCACATCACGCTGAGCCGCAGCGAGATGGACGAAGCATATAAAATCCGTCATGACCACCGCAGAAACCGTCGATGAAGCTGTTCGCCGGATTATCGCCGAATCTCGTCCCAGCCGGATTATCCTCTTTGGGTCTTTCGCCCGAAGCGAACCCAGAGAGGACAGCGATTTGGATCTGCTGGTCGTCATCCCTGAAGTGGCGGATCGACGTGATGAGATGATCCGTTTGCAATATCGCCTCCGAGGGCTGGGCGTCCCGGTGGACGTTCTGGTCTTCTCAGAGCGTCAGGTCGCGGAGTGGGGAGACGTGCGGGGAACGTTACTGTATCCCGCATTGCGCGAGGGCATTGTGCTTTATGAAGCAGCATGACCTCGCCGCCTCTTGACCGAGTGATAATGCGCGACCTAGTCCGTTCTCTACGCTCCTGGGCCACCAACATCACTGACGCCGAGAGCAAAGACTAGCCCAGCTGTCGTGGACGATACTGAATCGCCTCTGCCACGTGGGCCGGGCTCAGCACCTCTGATCCCGCCAGATCAGCAATGGTTCGGGCCAGCTTCAGCGTTCGATGGAACGCTCGCGCGCTGAGATGCAGTTGCGATACCGCCGCCTTTAGTAACGATTGCGCCGCCGGTTCCACTGGGCAGTATTCGCGCACCTCCTTCGGCCCCATCTCGGCGTTGCTGGTTCGCCGGGTACCCGTGAAGCGAGTGAGCTGGACCCGACGAGCCGCATCGGTCCGGTGTCGAATAGAGGCAGAGCTTTCTGGGGCCACGGTGCCGATCAGCTTGTCGTAGTCCACCCGCGGCACCTCCACATGGATATCGATGCGGTCCAGCAGGGGACCGGAAAGCTTGCGCTGGTAGCGGACGACGGACGTCTGGGTGCAGGTACACTCCTTGTCCGGGTCGGTGGCGAAACGACAGCGAAAGCGGTCTACATTCCTGCGTGACTTTACAGCGCATTTACTGCCATGAGCAGGACAAATCGAAAACTCACTACCTGGGGGTTGATGCAGCTCTTTGCGAGCAAGCACAGGTCGGATGCCGCCGGTTTTTATCTTGTTAGGGAGCGCGCGATTTGCGGCGAACTCGGTGTGGGGCGGGCAGGTCGGTGCTTCGCAGCCCTATTGCGGCAGGACGGCCCCATCGAGACCGTTCCAGTCAAGAGGCTCTTCCGTGCCTTCACGCGGGCGCGTGCCGATGCAGGAGCGCCAGCCCATACTGAATCGGCACGATGATGCATAAACCGGAGTTGTACCTGAATAAATCCTCGGCTTCACCTATCCGTGCTTCAGCCGTCTGAAAGGCTACGCAGACTCCAAGCACTCGCCCATCTCTTACCGTGTACGCTGGTCCCCCGCTGTTCCCAGGGTTAACCGCAACATCGGCAATGTAGCTGTCCCGTATGTCCGGCATGACGAAGCCCTCAGGGGTTCCAGGGGGGTGCACGTCCGCAATATCGGTTGCCCATGCCGACGCAATCGCACCGGATGTCGTTATAAGCACCGGATTCGCTAGCGGATAGCCCGACACGGCCACAGGTTCTCCGTCCCGCGGACGCGTCATATCGGCTTCGGCCACCCCAGACATCGCTCCTATCGCTACACTGCCTTCACCGACGTGCATTCCAGTGCTTCCCCCGGCGGCAACGGGATTCCGGTGAAGTTTGACGAGTGCTAGATCATGACGCGGGTCTTCCTTGACGAGTTCGCAGCGCTCAACCTTAAAATTCCCGCGAAGCTGAACTCCCCCGACATCCATGTTCGGCATTGCCAGGCTAACCACAATTTGCGTGCTCGCCCCAAGCCGCTGGGCGGCACGAGTTACATGCCGGGCAGTCACCGCGTACCCATGAGCGTGGATGAGAAACCCGGTTCCCAGGACGGTTGGGCGGTGCTCTCCCGCAGTTAAGGCCCCCACCTGCACAATGCTAGGGCGTACAAAGTCAATCGCATCGGGAAGGTCCATTTTATTCTCCCTTCTGGCACCCTCATTACTCAGATCCAGTCGAAAGCTCTGAACAGAGAATAGAGCATCTGATAGCGAATGCCTCTTACCCTTACTGCACCCCGTATCGCCGGCGAAGGAGGAGGGCGAACGCAGAGGAATCACGCTCTCGAGCGTCGATCATGGATGCGGGCCGCCTTTCAACGGCTATAAGATTCATGATCACGATAAAGAGCTATTACAACACGAGGGCGAATGGTCAACTCAGGCTGCCTGCTGCGGCCGATACTATATTGGCTCACCCACATGCGCCGGCCCTAGCGCGTGGTGTTCAACCAGATCTGCGAAAGTTCGAGCCAACTTCAGCGTTCGGCTGACGCTCGGTCCAGATGTCCAATAAGACTTGATCATGGTAAAGGCGAGCTTCAACCAGGAACCCGAGGCCAGTTTGCTTACCCTCGATCTTCAGGAGGGGGGAACTATATTCCCAAGTCTCGAGAGGGACAAGTACTCGTTTGTGGTCCGTCTGCATAGGGCGATTGACAATTCTGTGCATGGTCGTACTATACTTCTTATCGCCGAGCACTACAATTAGGGTCAAGTGTTCTATTGTAACCTGCTTCGCACCCTATTATGCCGCCGATTACAGGTGGGCACTCCACATCTTGTGTACGCTTTAGCGAGAGAGGAAACCTGTGCCTGTAAACGCTGATAAGGTTCACCGTTGGAAGGAAGATATAGCCCTGTCGGTAGACTTCTACAACGAGTGGTTCACGCGCTTTGCGCCGAAGACGTATCGCGAGACCCGGGTAGAGACCACGAGGAGGGTAGAGACGGCCTTGCACCAGACGGAAAACCTCAGCAATATCAAGCCTTCCGTCTTGCGACAGAATCCATCAGCACTCTTTATGTTAAGAATGTCAACTGCTCCGCCCATTGCGCGGGACCGTCTCATAGGCCTTACCGGTGTACCTTCGAGCCTCGTTCAGACGATGGAGAAATTTGATAGAGTTCCGCCCCGCATGGCTTCGGCTGTACTGGAGCGCGAGCTAGGGAAAATCGGAGATATGATAACGCGCCTTGCTGACCGAGACATTTTCGTATGGCTCGAAGAAGCGCGCACGCCAACCGCCACGGAGATTCACCGCGCTGCCACGGTTGTGGCAGACCGGCTGTGCGGCGCCAAAGCCGACCCGATCATACGGAACGCTCAGGAACAACGACAGCTTGCCGAGATCAAAGCATGGCTCGAAGCTCGGGCCTACCGCCTCATTGCCAGCGGGTCAGGACTGAAGATCAACGCTATGCAGCCAGGTACCTTCGCCTTCCGGCTCAATCTGCCGGTTCGTCAGGTAGGAAGAACTGAGACGGTGAATATTCCGGCTGACGTGGTTATCATGCCGAGAGATGTCGCACCTGGTGACTTCCCCTTATTAATCGAAGCGAAGTCAGCCGGCGACTTTACGAACACGAACAAGCGCCGAAAAGAAGAGGCTACGAAGATCGTTCAGCTTCGGGCGACCTACGGGCCAAACGTGCGTTTTGTCCTCTTCCTGTGCGGCTACTTTGATAGTGGCTATCTCGGATACGAAGCAGCCGAAGGTATCGACTGGGTATGGGAGCACCGCATTGACGATCTTGCAGAATTTGGACTATAGCGTTTGGTGTTAGTTGACGAGATTGAGATCGCGCGGCTCGGCCTTCAGCGCCAGCTAGACGAAGGACGGGCACAGGCAGAGCGTAATCGGCTCGGACAATTCGCTACGCCTACGGCTCTTGCTACCGATATCCTCCATTGCGCTCGCTCCCTCTTGCCGCCAGATGAGCCGGTGCGGTTTCTTGATCCGGCCCTAGGCACAGGCTCCTTCTACTCTGCCTTACTCCGCGTTTTTCCGAGTACACACACTGCCGATGCTGAAGGCTTCGAGATTGACCCCTACTACGGCAAACACGCCGCCGAGCTTTGGCATGGAACATCGCTCAAACTTCGCATGGAGGACTTCACAAAGGCTGACCCTCCACCGACTAGTCGAGCTAACCTGCTGATCTGCAACCCCCCGTATGTTAGGCATCATCACCTAGCGGCGCACGAAAAAGAACGCTTACAAAGGCGAGTGCAAGCCGAGCTAGGCATTCGAGTCAGCGGTCTAACAGGACTCTACTGTTACTTTCTCCTGCTCTCGCATCAGTGGATGGCCGAGAACGCGCTTGCCGCATGGCTAATTCCTAGCGAATTCATGGACGTGAATTATGGGCAAGCGATCAAGAACTATCTCTTGCGTCGGGTGAACTTGATTCGGATACACCGCTTTGACCCGAATCAAGCTCAATTTGACGATGCCCTTGTCTCTTCCGCCGTTGTGTGGTTTCGGAAGGCAGCGCCAGGCGGTGAGTCAGTCACCTTCAGTTATGGTGGCTCGCTGGAGACTCCGGCCATCTCAAAGCCCGTTCCGCGCACGCTCCTTTCCAGCGCAAGCAAATGGACAAGGCTTCCACGTGCGAATGAGGCAACGAACGGACAAGCGAGGATCAGACTATCGGACCTGTTCAAGATTCAGAGGGGGATAGCCACAGGAGCTAACAGCTTCTTCGTCTTGACTGAAGAAAGGGCGCAACAGTACGAGATTCCGTCGGCCTTCCTTCAGCCGATCTTGCCGAGCCCAAGGCTTTTGCAAGCGAGCGAGATACGGGCCGACGCATCAGGAGTGCCAATCTTAGACCGGAAGCTCTACTTGCTCAATTGCGACTTGCCCGAATCTGAGGTAAAAAGCCGGTATCCGGCCTTGTGGGGGTATCTTCAATTAGGCGTAGAGACGGGCATATCAGCTAGGTACCTGTGTACCCACCGCTCGCCTTGGTATGCGCAAGAAAAGAGACCAGCCGCGCCGTTCGTTTGCACGTATATGAGCCGTCAGCGCGATGGAGGCGGAAAGCTCTTCCGTTTCATTCTGAACCGCTCAAATGCAACAGCCGCAAACGTGTACTTAATGTTGTATCCGAAGCCGAAGCTACAAAGACTGTTGGACAAAAGACCGGAGCTAGTCGAGCAGATATGGGAAGCGCTCAACCGTTTTGAGCCGGACACACTTCGAGATGAAGGCCGCGTGTATGGTGGGGGACTTCACAAGCTAGAACCGAAGGAGCTAGGAAACGCTCCAGCCGGTATGATTCTTGAGACATTGCCCGACGGCGCATTCTCCGTCCCGCAACAAGCCAGTTTGATCTTTGTTGGCGAGCAGGAGTAGAGGCGAGTCCCACTGATTCCACCCTGCAGCACGAGATTCGCCGTGGGGCTGAACGTGCTTAGCGTGCCTCGCGCTTTTCATCGCCCTCCTCCGAGTCGAATGCAAAACGCCGTAGCTTACCCTAACTGTCGCGGTCGATACTGAATCGCCTCTGCCACGTGGGCCGGGCTCAGTACCTCTGATCCAGCCAGATCAGCAATGGTTCGGGCCAGCTTCAGCGTTCGATGGAACGCTCGCGCGCTGAGATGCAGTTGCGATACCGCCGCTTTCAGCAACGATTGTGCCGCCGGTTCCACCGGGCAGTATTCCCGCACCTCCTTCGGCCCCATCTCCGCGTTGCTGGTTCGCCGGGTGCCCGTGAAACGAGTGAGCTGGACCCGACGAGCCGCATCGGTCCGTTGTCGAATCGAGGCAGAGCTTTCTGGGGCAACGGTGCCGATTAGCTTGTCGTAGTCCACCCGCGGCACCTCCACATGGATATCGATGCGGTCCAGCAGAGGACCGGAGAGCTTGCGCTGGTAGCGGACGACGGAAGTCTGGGTGCAGGTACACTCCTTGTCCGGGTCCGTGGCGAAACCACAGGGACAGGGATTCATGGCGCCGACCAGCATGAACTTGGCGGGAAAGCTGAGCGTTCCCTGGGCACGGCTGATCGTGACCAGCCCATCTTCCATGGGCTGCCGGAGCGCTTCCAGACTGGTGTGCGAAAACTCGGGCAACTCGTCCAGGAAGAGGACGCCACGGTGAGCCAGGCTGATCTCACCCGGCCGCGGCCACTGACCGCCTCCCACCAGGCCGGCGTGACTGACCGTGTAATGCGGAGAGCGAAAGGGGCGTTGCCGCACCAGTGGCCGGTCGGCGGGAAGCATGCCGCTGACCGAGTAAATCTTGGTAGTGTCCAGCGCTTCATCCAGCGTCATGGTCGGCAGGATCGACGGTAGCGCGCGCGCCAGCAAGGTCTTGCCGCTACCGGGAGGGCCGGACAAAAGCACGTTATGACCACCGCTTGCCGCCACCTCAAGCGCTCGTTTGACGTGCTCCTGACCGCGAATGTCACTCATATCGGCGCTGTACGATACGGCATCAGGCGGGACTTCGTCGGGCCGGACCTGCGGAATCGATTCTCCACCGGTCAGATGTTGCACCAGCTCCACCAGCGAACTCACGCCCATAATAGCGACGTCGCTGACCAGCGCAGCCTCCGCCGCGTTGACGCGTGGCACATAGACCTCGCGCAAACCATGCTCACGCGCCGCCATCACCATGGGAAGGATTCCCTGCGTATGTCGCAGCGTGCCCTCGAAACTCAACTCGCCCAGAAACAAACGGTTTTTGATCGCTTCGGCATCGACGGCGCCCACGGCCGACAGGATGCCCATCGCAATGGCCAGATCGTACGACGGCCCCTCTTTCTTCAGATCGGCTGGCGCCAGGTTCACTGTGATCCGATTGCTGGGGAATCGTCCGCCCGAGTTCTTGATGGCGGCACGCACCCGCTCACGCGCTTCTTGCACCGCGGTGTCGGGCAAACCCACGATCGCGAAGGAAGGTAATCCAGGGGACAGATCCACCTCGACTTCAACCAGTGCCGAGTCAAGCCCGACGACCGCACAACTCAACGCCTTGGCGAGCACTCCTCACCCTCCAACCAACAATGTCGGAATTCTACCAGGACGTTCTTGCCTGGAACGGCCGCTAGAGCTCCACATCAGGCTAGCAAGTCGGCGGCATATCGCAGTGAGCGACGCTGTTTGGTGATGCACTGCACGGGCCAAATAGCTATACTGCCAGCAGTGGCGGCATGCGTCGTCTCTTCGTCTGGCTGCAACCGTCTGAAAGCAGGATCCCATGCAGCTTCTTGGCTTCTTTTGCCTGATCGTCGGCTTAGTTATGAACATTCAAATCACGCGCCGCTCGCGACAGGCCAAGGTAGCAGCCGGGCAGATCGTGACCATGATGCCCTGGCTGATCTCCGCCGCACTCATCGCCATCGGCGCCCTGCTCCTCGCCATCGGCGCGCGCTAGCTCACCTCAGCCGGCGCGCGAACGGCTAATCTCCACCGCCGCGTAGGCCACTATGCCGTCGATCGGCGGCAGCAATTTCTGCACCTGGACGGTTACGCGACGTACCGGAAAATCACGGAGCAGACGATCCGCGATGCGACCCGCGACCGACTCCAACAAATTAAAAGGGCGGGAGCGGGCCTCATCCACCACCGCGTCGTGTACCAAGCCGTAGTGCACCGTGTCCCCGATGGCATCCGAGCCTGCCGCCCCGGCCAGGTCGAGGTGCAGTTCGAGATGAGCGCGATACCGTTGGCCTATCTGTCTCTCGGCATCGGTAACACCGCCATACGCGTAAAACTCGAGGCCCGACAGAATGATCTTGTCCGTCACGGAAGCAGCAGCAACTTGCCAAACTGCCCCCGCTCCTGCATCAGTCGTTGTGCTTGCGCCGCCTGGTCGAGAGGATAGGTTGCATGGATTACGGGCTGAATTCGTCCCTCCGCCACCATCTTGAGCACCGTCCGCAATTCACTCCGTGTTCCGCCGAAGGACCCCAGGATGGAAAGCTGGGCGCCGAAGAGCCGATCGATATTGATCGAGCCGTTGGGTCCCGTGGTGGCGCCGGTGGTTACCAGGCGACCGTTCCGGGCCAAACAGCCCATGCTCTGCTCCCAGGTCGACTCGCCCACGTGCTCGACCACGACATCGACTCCCCGTTTGGCGGTGATTCGGCGCACCTCAGCACGAAAATCGTGCTCCGCATAGTTCACCACAAAATCGGCGCCCAACTGCTCGGCACGCCGCAGTTTTGCCTCAGTACTCGCCGTGGCGATAACCCGTGCTCCAGCCTGCTTGGCGATTTGAACCGCGGCGCTGCCCACTCCACTGCCGGCTGCCAACACCAACACGTCCTCGCCGGGCCGCAGCTGCGCCCGGGTCACCAGCATGTGCCAGGCGGTGACGGTTGAGAGCGTGACCGCGGCGCCGGCCTGATACGACACGCCCTCTGGGAGGGTGATGAGCTGGCGAGCCGGCACCGATACGTACTCGGCATAGCCGCCATCGCTGCGCCGTCCCAGCACGTCTCCGCGCAAGCAGGTTGTCTCCTCCCCCGCCAGACAGTTTTCACACACCCCGCAGCTCAAATACGGCGCAATCACCACGCGTTCACCGGGCACGATGTTGGCCACCAACTCACCGACCCGTTCCACGTCTCCCGCTACCTCACTGCCGGAAATATGTGGTAGCGAGATTGCGTGAGGCAGGCGCCCCTCACGGGTAAATAGATCCAGATGGTTGAGGCCACAGGCCCGCACCCGCACCAGCGCGCCGTCCGGCGCCACGCTCGGTTCGGGAACGTCCCGGTACTCCAACACGTCTGGACCGCCGTGGCGTTCAAAGATAACCGCCTTCATTCCGTCTCCTCGGGTCTATAATCGCCCCATGATACTGCCGAGCCGCCGGAGCACTCGTGGACGCTGTCGAGGAAATTAAGAGTCGCCTCTCCATCGAAGACCTGGTCGGGCGTCATGTCGACCTCAAGCGCTCCGGCGCCAGTTACAAGGGGCTGTGCCCATTCCACCAGGAGAAAACGCCCTCGTTCTACGTGACGCCGGCACGAGGAACGTATCACTGCTTTGGGTGCGGCAAAGGAGGCGACATCTTCAGTTTTGAAATGGAGATGGAAAAGCTGCCCTTCCCGGAAGCCTTGCAGGTGCTGGCAGGGCAGGCGGGCGTGACCCTGCCGGATCGCGGCGAGCAGCAGCCATCGTTGAAAAAACGCCTATTCGAGGCCAATGAAGCGGCAGCTCGCTTCTTTCAGGAAGCGCTCGCCAGCGAGCAGGGCGTACGCGCCCGCCGCTACCTGCAGGAGCGACACTTTGGGCCGGAAGCCTGGGAGATGTTTGAGCTGGGCTATGCGCCGAATGGGCGCGACTCGATGACCGTGCAACTGCGCCGAGCCGGCTTTGACGATCGCATCCTGCTGGCCGCTGGACTGGCTATGCAGGACGATTCCGGGGGAACCACGCGCGACCGCTTTCGCGGACGGTTGATGTTCCCCATTCGCGATCTCTCGGGAAGAATGACCGGCTTCGGGGCCCGCGCGCTCGACGCCGATCAGCAGCCCAAGTACCTGAACTCCCCTCAAACCGAGATATTCGATAAGAGCTCGGTGCTGTACGGCGTCCACCGAGGCGGCGATGCCATCAAGGATACCGGTCGGGCGGTGCTGGTTGAAGGATATCTCGACGCGGTGCGCGCTCATCTGCGTGGCTATCGCAATGTGGTGGCGAGTCTGGGCACGGCCGTCACCGCCCAGCAACTTACCGCGCTAACCCGTCTCACCAGCAGCGTGGTCCTGGCGCTCGACCCCGATCCAGCTGGACAATCGGCCGCGGCCAGAACCAGCCTCAACGCTCTGGCAGAGGTAACCAAGCAACGAGGCCGTGCCGCCGGATCGGCCGGTGCGCTCGATCTCCGCATCGCCCGCCTGGCCGAGGGGGACGGTGATCCCGATGAGTTGATTCGGGATCATCCCGACCGGTGGCAGGAGGCGGTGGAAAAATCGATCCCCGCCTTCGAGTTCTTTTTCACCAAGACCCTCGAAGACCTGGATCGGTCGTCCGACGCCTGGCGTCAGGAAGCGATCGATCGCCTCCTCCCGCCTATTCAGCAACTGGCGGCCTCGGCCGGCTGGCAGGCCACCTGGTTGCAACGTCTGGCCACGGAGACCGGCGTGGATCCGCGCGCCTTGCAGCGCTCCATGTCCGCGGCGCAGCCAACTCGCCCCAAGCAACGGCAGTCCGACTCGGGTCAGCGGGGCCGGGATGTGGTAACGGGGACCACCGCCCGTGGGTTAGCCGAAGATCCCAGGCTCGGTATCGAGCAAGCGCTGCTCTCGCTCTTGCTCAAGCTATTGGTGTTGCCCTCAGACGTGGCCAGCGCCGTGGCCGAAGCGCCCTGGGAGCGTCCGGAACATCGGATGATCGTCGACGCTCTGGTTGGCTGGCGCGAGTCGCAAAACTACGACTTCCTCCTCTTCCAGGAAACCGTTCCCGATGCGCTTCGTGCTTATGCCGAAGAACTACAAGCAAAGGACACGCCGCTGCCCGATGAGGGGAAGTTCGGTGTTGCCGTGGCATCGCATCTGGAACGGCTGCGATCGTTTCGCCTGAAGGCGCAGCTGACACGGGCCTACCAGGTACTGCCCGAGCTCTCCGGCGAGGATCAAACTATAGCGTTAGCGACGGTAGGCCGATTGCTCGACCAAATTCGCGATCTCGACGCCAATATGGAAAAGTTAAGCCAGCTTACCAGCCAATCGGCCCTGATGCAGCACGGCGCCTGACCCTCGGCACTACGGCACGATCGACCATGACTCAGGAAGACTGTACGGCACCGTGCGGCGTGAATAGCGCTCGCCATTGTGCAGGTGAACCTCACCGCTACGCTCCACGGCGTAGAAGTGGTTAATTACCTGCACAATGCGATGATCTTTCAAGTTGAAGATGATCAATCCGGTCCTGGTCGGCTCTAAACTGCGATTGCGGGTGATCTCGTCCACCACCCGGAAAACGGGCTCCGCGTCCGGCTCGACCTGTTCCAGTGCACGATGAATAGCGGTATAATTGCCTTCCACATTGTGCTCGTCAAAAATGGCCAATCCGGCCAGGATACGGTTACGCAAGCGGCGGTCAATCTGATCGACTCGCGCCAGCATGTCGGTCAGCGAGGGTGGATTCGCCGCGCAGCCAGCAACCAGGGGAAGGAGAAGGAATCCATCCCCCACGAAGCTGATTGCCCCTCGGGGATCGACGATAGTAAATCGCATGGTATAGGCCTGCACGAGTAAGGACACCTCCGTACTTTCAGCGTACCCCATCGAAATGAACAAGGGTTAGAACGTGCGTACTACCGCGACGATGATACAATGCAGCGATGCAGCAAACACAACAGACCGCTGCGCGGCGAGAATATGACGCCGCGTCGGTGGCCCGCGACATCGTCGATGTCGCGGTCGACAAGAAGGCGAACGACGTTACCCTCCTCCACATAGGGATGGTGACCACGCTCGCTGATTTTTTCGTGATCGCGACCGGTTCCAGCGAACGCCAGATCAACGCTATTCGTTCCGCGATTCAGGACCGGATGAAGGAGACTGACATCCACCTGTTTCACTATGAGGGCGTCCCCAGCGACGGCTGGATTCTGCTAGACTACGGCCAGGTCATCGTCCACATCTTCGCTCCGGAGCAGCGAGACTACTACGACCTGGAGCGCCGGTGGAACGAAGCGTCTACTCTGCTCAAGATTCAGTAGGGGGTTGGCGGTGGGTGATATCAATCTCAACGGCGAGCGCATCCGTTTCTTTTTGGTGGGCACCATAGTGGGTGCTGCGTTTGGGTCGCTCGTTGTTTCCCTGGTGACGCAGTACGTCGAACACGGCGATGTCCTGTATCCCGCGCGCATTCGGCTCTCCCGCCGCGGGCGCCACGTCAACTTCGAGTTGCTGCTGCAGTAAGCCGGCCAGGGTCAGACGGCCAGCTTCACCACCGTCACACCTTCGCCGCCCAACTCACGTTTCTCGGTCTCGATACTCTTGACCAGCGGGTTGGCGCCCAGTTCGTCGCGGATGGCCTTGCGCAACGCTCCGGTGCCTTTGCCATGCACGATCCGAATGGTCCCCTGACCATGCATGTAGTTGTCGTGCACATACTGGTCGAGTTCACGCAGCGCTTCATCTGCCCGCCAGCCACGCACGTCGATCCCCATGGCCGGCGCCGGACGCGTGTTGTGATACTGCACCGTGCGCTCCGGCTCACGCTGCTTTTTGCTCACCACTTCCAGGTCGGTCGTGGGGAGGCGCATCTTAAACTGGCCGAACTGCACCTCCGCCTCCCCGCTCTGTACCGAGAGCACGGTCCCCTGTTGCCCCAGCGAGAGAATAGTCACGGTGGCGCCGGCGCGCAGTGGCTGTAGCTCCGGCGTCTGGACCAGCGACCGGGTGGGCAGCGGCCCGAGGGCCTGGGCCGCGACGCCCTGAGCGGTCTCGACGCGGGTGCGCAACTCCTTCTGGTCGCGGCGCGAGACCGCGCCTTTGGCTTCAGCTTCAAGCTGCTTGAGTTGGCCGCGCAACTCCCGCACCACCCCGGCTGCCTCTTCCCGAGCGGTGGCCAGCACGTCGTCGCGCTCCCGCTTCAGCGTGCGCAGTTCATCCTGGAGCCGGTCGCGAATTTTGCGCGCATCGACATGCATTTCCTTGGCGCGCTCGTATAACTGGCCGATCTCCTGACGCTCCGCCTGAATCTGGGCCAGCATCTTCTCAACCCGCACTGCCCCGGCCGAAACGTTCTGGCGGGCTACCGCCAGGATTCGCTGGGACATACCCAACCGCTTGGCGATAGCGAGTGCCTGACTCTGTCCGGGGAGACCGATGACCAGCCGATACGTCGGGGAGAGTGTCTCCACATCGAATTCGACACTGGCGTTTTGCACGCCACCATGCTCATGCGCAAACGTCTTGAGTTCACTGTAATGCGTGGTCACAATGGCCAGGGCGTCGCTTTCCAGCAAGTTTTCAATTATGGCGCGGGCCAGTCCAGCCCCCTCGGCGGGGTCCGTGCCGGCGCCCAGTTCATCCAGCAAGACCAGGCTGCCGGCATCTACCTCCGGCAGCATGGCGATGATGTTTCGCATGTGGGAAGAGAAGGTACTTAAACTCTGCTCGATACTCTGCTCGTCCCCGATATCGGCAAAGATCCTGGAAAGTACGGCGATCTCGGACTCCGGCGCAGCCGGCACATGCAGCCCGGCCTGGGCCATCACCGTCAGCAGGCCTGCCGTCTTGAGCGCGACGGTCTTTCCACCCGTATTCGGTCCCGTGATGATCAGGACGCGAAATTCCTGGCCGAGCGAGACCGTGATGGGTACGACCTCGCCCCGCAGAAGCGGATGCCGGGCAGCCACCAGCGACAGGTGTGCTTCCGCGTTGAGCGTGGGTTCGGCCGCGTCCAGCGCCTGCGCATAACGGGCTTTGGCGAAGGTGACATCGACCTCGATCAGGGCTTCGACGGATTCGCGCAACTGTGGAGCCTGCGCCGCGACTCGTTTGGTGAGGGCCAGGAGGATACGCTCGATTTCGCGCTGCTCCTCCATCTCCAACTCTTTCAGCCGATTGTTCATCTCCGTCACCACCAGCGGTTCCACAAAGACCGTCTGACCACTGGCGGATTGATCGTGCACGATGCCCGGCACCTTACTGCGCGAGTCGCTGCGCACCGGAATCACATACCGGCCGTTGCGCATGGTAACGATCGGCTCCTGCAGCGCGGTGCGATTCTCCGATGACGTCACCATGCTGTTGAGTCGCTCCATCAAGCGTCCCTGAGCGGTTCGCATCTCGTTTCGCACCCGCCGTAGGGCGGGGCTGGCGCTGTCCAGTACTTCACCCCGCTCGCTAAAGGTCGCGTCCAGCGCCGCCACAAAATCCCGATTTTCCAGCATGCGGCCACCCTGACGGCGCAGCCACGGCACCTCGATGTCGTCCTTCAACACCGCGGAGCGAAAACGAGCGGTGGCGCCGAGCGTGTCGCCAATCTCCAGTAGCTCGGTCGGAGTGAGAATCGAGCCAATGGCGGCTCGCCGAATCGCCGGACGCACATCGTGAGCGCCTCCCAGATGGGTCGACGGCTTCACCTCCAACAGCAACCGGGCCTCTGAAGTCCGCGCCAACCACGATCGCGCTACCTCCACATCGGTCGATGGGCGCAGTGCGCGCACGGTCTCCTGACTCGCGGAGAACGACGCATGCTCGACCAACTGATTGAGAATCTTGTCGAACTCGAGGGTACGGAGTGTTTTGTCGGAAATCATACTTGCCCGTAAATCTGTTAATTAATCGCGCAGGGTGGCGCCGAGACGCTGGCCGAGATGGTCGACGATTCGAGACATGACAGGCGCCACGTCCTCTTGGGTCAAGGTGGTCTGGCCCGAGCGAAACACCATCTCGACCGCCACGCTCTTTTTGTCCGCCGGCAGCGGCTCACCCTGATACACATCGAAGATACGAGCGGACTCAAGCAGTTCGCCACCGGCTTCGTTCACCACGTCCATCAAATCCGAAGCGCGCATGTCGGCGCTGAGCACGGCGGCGAGATCGCGAAAGACGGCTGGATAGCGCGGTAGCGGGGTGAAGAGACGATCGTCATTGGCGGCGGCATAGACCGTATCCAGATCAATTTCAGCCACCTGCACGGGACCGGCGGTGATATCGAAGGTGTCGGCGACCTGGGGATGGAGTTCGCCCAGGTACCCTACCGGCTGGTCCTCAACGTAGAGGATCGCGGAGCGTCCCGGGTGCAGCGCCGGGTGCGGCGCGGCCTCGACGCGCACACGCCTTACGATGCGAAGTGCATCGAGCACCGCCTCCACCATGCCTTTCAGGTCGTAAAAGGTGTGCGGACCGGGAGAGCGGTCGGCCCAGGTGCGTGGTCGCCGGGTACCGGACAGCGCCAGGACCAGCGTGCGACGCTCGTAGGGCAGCTCGCCACCGCGCGTGAAAAAAGCGTGGTCGATCTCGAAAAAAGTGAGATGCTCGTCCGACTGCTTCAGGTTACGACTCACCACATCCAACAGGGCCGGCAGCAGCGTCATCCGCAAAATCTGACGATCAGTCGTGGCCGGGTTGAGCAGGCGTACGGGTAAGGTTGAAGCGCTGGCCGCCGTCACCCCCAGAGGATTCGGCACCAGCGCGGCCCACGTCTCCGGCGATTCATGGTCGCGGCCGTTGTGACCCGGTCGGAACAGCCGCGCCATGCTCGATAGCGATGTCAGGCTATGCGTGGAAATCTCGCTGGCGCCGCCGGATAGCAGCCGCTCCCTCACGACGTGGTCCCACTGCATCTCGGATGAGAGCATAGGAGGCGGCATCGTTCGACGTGGCAAGGTCGAGGGCAGTGTATCGAAACCAACCAGGCGGATCACCTCTTCCACCACATCCGCTGATTGCTCGATATCGACGCGTCGCCAGTACGGTACGCCGACCGTGATCGCGTCGTCATCTGCCGTGACGTCGAATCCCAGCAGGCTCAGCGCCTCCGCCGCCCGCTCAGCGGGTATCCGCACCCCGGTGAGCCGATCCAGGTCTCGCAGCGGCATAGTGACGGTTCGCTCCACCGGGTTCCCCTCCCACACATCAACCAGACGAGCCACCCGCAGCGGTTTTCCACTGATCTGGGCCAACAACTGCACGTATCGCAGCAGTGCTTGCACGGTCTGCTCGGCCGGCTGTCCCTTTTCGAACCGGCTGGAGGCTTCAGTGCGCAGGCCCAGTGCCTGCGCCGCCCGGCGAATACTTACCGGATGCCAGTTGGCCGCTTCCAGAATCAGTGTGGTCGTGCCCTCGCCGATTTCACTTTCCTCACCGCCCATAATTCCGGCCACTGAGGTCGGTTGGTCTCCATCGGTCACCACTCCGGTACCCGGTGGTAGCTCGCGATTGACGCCGTCGAGCGTGCGCAAGGACTCTCCAGGCCGCGAGCAACGCACTCCGATCCGTCCGGTGGCAAGACGAGCGCCATCAAAGGCATGCATCGGCTGTCCGATCTCCAGCATCACATAGTTGGTGAGATCGACCAGGACGTTAATGGGCCGCTGGCCGGCAGCCTGTAACCGTTCCACCAGCCAAAACGGCGACGGCAGTGCTTCCACACCCTCGATTCGCAACGCTGTGAAGCGAGGACAGAGTTCGTGGTCCTGAACATCGAGAGATATGCTCTCTTCGTTGAGCCACGTGATACTGTCGCCGAGCGCGGCCAGATTGGGCGGAGTCGCCTGCTGCTCGGTGATAGCCGCCACTTCTCGGGCCACCCCCAGCATCGAGAGCGTATCGGGACGGTTCGATACCGTCTCAAGATCGAGCACATCGCCGCCCATGATGGCCGTGAGAGGCTGGCCTACCGGGGCATCTGCCGGCAAGATATAAATACCGGAGTGCTCGTCCGAAATGCCGAGTTCCCGAGCCGAGACGAGCATGCCTTCTGAAGTAATGCCCGCCATCGGTCGCGGCACAATCTCCAGGGGCTGGCCGTCCGGGCTGTAGGGAACCAGGCCGCCGACCGGAATGACCGGGACCTTGTCACCAAGGCGCACGTTCTGCGCGCCGGTGACGATCGTAATGTCGTGCGAGCCGACGGAAACGTGCGCAACATGCAGCGGTTTATTGGATCGTGGGTGCGGCTGCAGCTCAGTCACCCAGCCAATCACCACGTCCTGCCAGGCCGCTCCAGGCCGCTCAATCGCCTCGACTTTCAGGCCGCTCATCGTAAGCCGGCGTGCCAGGTCGGCGGTCGTCAACTCATGATCCACATAGTCCGCCAGCCAGCTAAGGGGTACTCTCATGGAATACTGTCTTCCTAATCGAACTGACGCGAGAACCGTAGGTCGCCTTCGCGGAAGAGGCGGAGGTCGGGCACGCCGTGTTTCATCATGGCGTAACGAGCCGGGCCTATCCCAAAGGCGAACCCGCTCACCTGGTCGGGATCGTACCCACAAGCGCGCAACACATTGGGATGGACCACGCCCGAGCCACCCAATTCCAGCCATCCCTCATTACCACAGGAACGGCACCCTGCACCGTTGCATACGATGCATTCAATATCGAGTTCAGCACTGGGCTCCGTGAATGGAAAGTAGTGCGGCCGGAAGCGAAGTCGCCGATCCGGGCCAAAATAGCGATGGGAAATCGCGGCGAGCGTGCCTTTGAGGTCTGCCAGCGAAATATCCGTATCCACCACCAGCCCCTCAATTTGGTAGAAGCGATCGGCGTGGCTGGCGTCCTCGGCCTCATTGCGGTAGCAGAATCCCGGCATGGCGGCACGAATGGGTGGTTGGTGCGACAACATATAGCGGATTTGCGCGGGCGATGTTTGGGTGCGAAGAACCATCCTGTCGGTGACCCAAAAGGTATCCTGCGCATCGCGGGCGGGATGGTGCTGAGGGGTGTTGAGCAGATCAAAGTTGTACTCCTCCCACTCCACCTCTGGGCCCTCGTAGATGTCGTACCCCATCTGACCCAGGATATCGAGAATATCCCGGACCGTCTGCAACAGCGGATGGGTAGAGCCGTGCGGATAGACAGTGCCGGGCAACGTCACGTCGAGCTGCTCGGCCTGGAGGCGGCGGTCCATTTCCTGCTGCCGCACAATCTCGGTCCGGATCAAGAGCGCCTGTTCAATCGCTCCCTTGGCGCTGTTCAGCGCAGCGCCCAACTCCTTCCGCTGATCCTGGTCCAGCTCGGCCATCACCTGGGTAACCTGCGTCAGGGCGGACTTCTTCCCGAGGTTCTGGACTCGTATGCGTTCCAACTCCAACGACGAGGTAGCACTCGCTATAGCGTCAGCCGCCGCGTTCTGCACCTGTTGCATGCGTGATAAGGCATCTGCCAAACGATTACCGATCATCGTGACTCCCTCCACAAAACAAAACGGTCAGTTCGAAGGGACGAACTGACCGGTCCGCGGTACCACCCTAGAACCCTGTGACGCAGTGCCACGGACCACTCAGATCATGGTACACGCTGTTTACATGGTTTTAATCTGTCTGTAAGGTGGCATTTTTATACTGAGATGTCATCAATAACGCTGGTAACAAGGGGTTCCATCTGTGTTTCACCGTATTTTTATCTCCATCATTGCCCTCTGTGCCCTGGGTGTCGGTGCCCTGCCGGCCTATGCCACCTCGCATCACCAGGGTGCTCCATTTTTTACCCTCGCTGCCGGCCACCCCCTGGATACAGCGTACAGTCCATCCCAGATACAAGCCGCGTATAGTGCGACGCCGCTCTACAGTCGGGGCATAACGGGTCAGGGACAAACCGTCGCGCTGATCGAGGTCGACGGATACCGTTCCTCTGACCTGCAGGCCTTCGACACGGCCTATTCTCTGCCGGCCCCAGTGGTGCAGCAGTACTTCGTGGGCGCCCAACGTCAGACGCCGAAGGATCAGGGTGAGACCACCATGGACCTCGAGTGGCTCCATGCCATGGCGCCGGGAGCTGTCATTCAGGTGTACTATTTGAAGAATCAGCGAGTCGGCAAGGCCGGTTGGAAGGACCTCAAACAGGCGCTCAGCATGGCTGCCTCGCACGGCGCGCGCAGCATCAGCATGTCCTTTGGCACCTGTGGCCCGACTCCCGGCTACAGCGCGGTGAAAAACGAATTAGCGGCGCTGATGAAGCGGGGTATCACCGCGTTCGTCAGCAGTGGCGACTCAGGAGCCCGTCCTGGCCCGGTCTCCGACTGCGGACGATCACTCGGCATGTCCTACCCGGGTAGCGATCCTTCCGTGGTCTCGGTCGGCGGCACCTCCCTGCAACTCAATCCAGACAATAGCATCGCGGCAGAAGCGGCCTGGGATCTCAGTGGGGGCGGCCGAGCAGCGCCGTTCGCCCGCCCGCCGTGGCAAACTGCCGCGCAGCTACCAGCCGACAGCTTCCGGTGGGGGCCTGATGTCGCCTTCCTGGCCGATCCTCAAACCGGCGTCAGCGTGTACTACCGCGGCCGGTGGACCCAGAGCGGTGGTACCAGTCTGGGAGCGCCTGCCTGGGCCGGAATCTGGGCACTGGTGAGGCAGAACGCGATCCAGATGGGTAAGAAACCCGGCGCTGCTGACACGGTTCTCTATCGTATCGGCAATTCAGCACAGTACGCTCAGGCCTTCCACGACGTGGTCGACGGCGGCAACATGTGGCTCCAGGCAAGCCAGGGATGGGACCCGATCACCGGGTGGGGCTCGCCCAACATCGATGGACTGGTCACCGCGGTCGCGACCCTTCGATAGATCGATCATCCGACGCCGAGTGTCACGGTCCGCCTGGCCGCATCGTGACACTCGGCGCTACCTCGTTTCGTGGTCCGGCCAGGTCCCTCCCCAGGACGCGTCTCGCGCCCGGCGAAATCTCTCACCTGCGCTTCGCGGCACAGTTTGATCGGCCAGGCCGGTCGGCGTACTCAGTCTGAGAGAAATGCGTCCGGGTCGGATCTGCGGATGCCGAATAATGCGGGCGCCAAAGGGCGTTCCGGGGTGCCTGGACAGGGCGACATAGGAATATTTTTCGTCTTCATAGGAAAGTTGTGCCCGTTTAGCTGTACGGTGAACGCGAGATCGCGAGATACGTTGCGCGAAGTGGCACCAGTCATCGTCACGCATGGGACATGCGTCATTGTGCGGACAGGGCGCAAGCGTGTAAGCACCTTGAGCTCGCAGTCGATCGCGCGCCTCGCGTACCAGAGCAAAGCCGCGCGGGGTGCCCGGCTCCACCAAAACCAGTGTGTCATCCGTCAGGGACCACAGGTGGTCCACCAAGCCTTCCCGTGACCGGGTCGGAAGTTCACCCAACAGGTACGAAGCCACGATGATATCACGCTCTGATTCCGTCCAGTCAGCGAGCACGTCCTGTTGTTTCCACCATGCTGAGCGAATCGCACTCGACTCACTGTGCAAGGCGAGACGCTGCCCGAACCGGATCATGTGCTCGTCGCGCTCGACCAGCGTCAACTCTTCCAGGCTCGTCCATGTCTCCACGGCTGCCCACATCGCGGCGCCTGGGCCGGCGCCGACATCGAGCAGGCTCCGCGGCTTCCAAGCGGGCCGGCGATCCCGCGTGCTCGCAAACACTGCGCAAAGAGCGCCGAAGGTGGCGGGGAGGCGGTATGCGGCATACGCGACGACATCGTCGAGGGAGCGAGTGAAACGCGTCTGGCCGGTGGCATACTCAGATCGGTATCGTTGGGACAGCTCATGGACCGCGCGTGACAGCGTTGCAGGCGGGATGGCCTGAAGAGCCTCATCAAGAGCACGTCGAAGCTCAGGAAACGCCTCCACTCAGCAACTCACGTCAGGGAGAGGGCGCAGGACGGCGAACCACCGCGACGCCGGGCGTATGACATGAACCATACTCGCCACTGAGTCCTACTTGGTCACCAGGAACGATACCGATTCGACGACCGTCTTTTCCGCGTCTCGTACGCTCACCGTCAGAACAGCCTTGCCCAACGGCGCCGTTTCCGGAATCTTACGGCTATTCATCAAGATTCCCGATGCACCGACCTTTGCCCGATAGGTAATCGATTTTCCTTCACGGAAGCGCATGACCTCCGTAACGGCATCATCGGACGAAGCAGTCACCTGCACTTTGGTGCGGTGACCACGGCCCACGTGTGTCGGCGAAAGACGGACGGCTACGGACTGCTGGACAGGAACCAGGGTGAGCACCACGGTTGGAACCAGCGTGGGCGGTGGGGGTGGTCCGCTGCATACATGACAGGAGGGAGGTGGCGGCGGCGGCGGCAACGCGGCACCGACCGAACTCGCGACGGGCAGGGTCAGTATACCAACCAGAACAGCCCCAACCAACAGAGCGCGAATCACTTTGCCCTCTCATACCTGTAGTCCGCCCAATCGCGCTCAATGACGCGGTTTCCGCGAATCACATCACGCTCGAGTCGTTTGGCCAGACCGGTCGTCCGATCGATCCAGGCCGTTACCTGGATACGAAGACCGTGACGCTCGGGGAGCGAGTACCGGATCCCCTCGGTGTTCGGTTGCGAACTCGTTAGGAGCACAAAGCGATGCCTGGCCAGGCGTTGGGGCAACGTCGCAAAGGCGAACTGCCACGCAACGCCTGATGGCGCGATAGATTGACCGTCTCTCACCTCCGACCATCGACCGCCCGAATAAAAGTAGGACCGGTAGATACCTCGCTCCGCCCGGATATAGATCTCCTGGTCGGGCGTGAGCTGTACCCCGTAGGCCGTCACTGAACTAACGTTCTGGCCTTGTTGATGTGCCGTTACTTTCCAACTGGTAACAGTGGGAACCGCGCGCACCAGGGCAGCAGTTATACGTTGCGCTTCGGCAAGTTGCGGCGAACGGTGGCCGGAAACCTGGAGCGCCCACACCATGGCGCAGGCTGCGGCTGCGGCGGCAAGAGCCGGCGGCGCCACCAGTGTGAGGCGTTTGACCCCGGTTAAACGAGGCCAGAGCTTTCGTGCCGCGCGCTGCGTAACTTCGGCGGAAAGCTCCTGGTGGCGCCGCAACAGCGCTTCGCGGAGGTGAGCTTTATAGCGCAGATCAATGGAGATCTGCCGGCTGAGGTCGGCGATGCGCTTGGAGACATCCCGCAGATCGGGATCAACATCCAGATCATACATCGTCCATCACCGCCTTCAATTTACGCAGGCCGCGGTGCAGAAGCATTCGCACCGCCGGTTCATTTTTATTTAGAGTGGTGGCAATCTCCGGGAAGCTGAGATCCGCCGAGTACCTCATGAGCACGACATCCCGCTGATCGTCCGATAGATGCTCGACCAAGCTTCGCAGCTCCGCGCGCCGCTCTGCATTCAAAACGTCAAGTGCGGGATCTCCGTCATCAGAATAAAACTCCACCTCATCGAGCGGGCTTTGTTTGCGTCGACGACGGTAATGGTCAATTACCGCGTTCCGCGCGATTCGGAAGAGCCACGGCGCAAAGCTGCTCCGCGTCGATTGATAGGTTGGCATGGCTTCGAGCGCCTTCATGAAGACCAACGCGGTAACGTCTTCGGCGTCTGGCGCGTTTCCCACGCGATGATACACATATCGGTAGACACGCGCATAATACCGTTCATAGAGTTCCCCAAAGGCACGCGGATCGGTTGTGGCAGCCTCTGCCAACAGAGCATCACCAGACTGCGTTCCTGCCGGGGCATTGAAGGTGCGGGTATTGAGCGCCTCTTCCATGCTCTCCTCTTCGGACGTACCACCTAGTGGGTCATGCTGCAAATAAGTAGCGCCGAGTCTGGCTGTGGTGCAAGACTGCAGTGGAAGCAAGGAGATCAGTCATGGCAACGCCACAGAAAGAACAACTCCGAGACCTGGCGGAGACCGAG